>Ga0070741_10001180_pt1 | contig 82390 bp, 85 predicted proteins | sample Coa_R1_4_FD_66440 | JGI IMG/M metagenome (GOLD analysis project Ga0070741, IMG submission 66440) | Surface soil microbial communities from Centralia Pennsylvania, which are recovering from an underground coalmine fire - Coalmine... | ecosystem: Environmental > Terrestrial > Soil > Unclassified ...
CCTCCCGGCTCGACGCGGGCTGCGAGCGCGCGCGGGATGACGCGGCGGACGAGCCCGCGGAGGCTCACGTCGACGCCGACGACGCGGTACCAGCCCTCGAGCCGCGCGAGCTCGATCTCGTTCGCACGCACGAGCCGGGCGCCGTCGACGTTGATCAGCTGCCGGTCGAGGACGTCCTTCTTGAGGAGCACCTCCTGCGGCCGCCGCCGGAAGTGCTGGAGGTCGAGGCGATCCGCCTCGAGCGTGACCTGGCCGGGACCGAGCTCGACGATCTGCTCCGCGGCGACGAAGACCTGGCGCGCCGCGACCGAGGCGACGGCGCCCATGACCGGCGGATAGTCCTCGTCGCCGAGGCGGACGATCAGGTCGTCGACGCGACCGAGCCGCTCGCCGGCGGCGTCGCGGAGCTCGCCGCCGACGACGAGCGAGAGGTGGAGCACCGCCGGGGCGGCCGAGGCCATCGAGCGACCTCCATCACAGCCACCTCCTGCGCCTGAAGAAGGCGAGCATGGCGACGACGCAGACGGCCATGATCCCGATCGAGGCCCAGAACGCGTCCCGGGTGTTGAAGCCGAAGAACGCGACGTTCATCCCGAAGAAGCCGGTGATGAACGTGAGTGGCGTCAGGACGACGATGAAGATCGTGAGGACGTAGAGGATGTCGTTCTGCTGGTGGGTGATGAGGGACTCGTTCGTGTCCTCGAGCGCCTCGATGACCTCCTTGTAGTTGTCGAGGAGGTCCCAGATCCGCTCGCTCGCGTCGACGATGTCGTCGAAGTAGAGCTCGAGATCCTCCGGCAGGAACCGCTCGATCTGCCGCTCGAGCTGGCGCAGCGTCGGGCGCTGCGGCTTGATGATCTTGCGGTAGGAGATGATCTCCTGCTTGACGCGGTGGATGTCGGTGACGAGGCCCTTCGCTCCCTCGCCGGCCGCCTCGCTGATCTCCTCGTCGATCTGCTCGAGCTTGAAGCCGATCTTGTCGAGGATCGGGAAGCAGTAGTCGTAGAGGTCGTCGAGCACCTCGTAGAGGAGCCGGCCCGAGCCGCGCGAGAGCAGCTGCGTGCGGAAGTCCTCGCTCTCGCTCGCGCGGCGGAAGAGGAGGCTGACCGGGCGCAGCTCGACCGTCGGCAGCGTGACGATGTAGTCCGGCCCGATGAACACGTCGAGCTCGCCGGCGTTGAGCCGGCCGACCGCCGGGTCGTAGACGGGGAAGTGGAAGACGGTGAAGAGGTAGCGGCCGCTGCCGTCGTCGTCTCCCGCGTAGACGTCGACCTTCGGGCGCTGGCGGCGCGAGAGGACGTCCTCGACGTCGAGCGGGTGCCAGCCGAAACGGCTCGCGAGCTCCTGCGCCTCTTCCGTCGTCGGCGCGAGGAGGTGGACCCAGGTGACGCCGCTGGCCTCGAGCTCAGCGGGGCCGGGCCGCGCCTCCGCGACCGGACGACCCGGCGCAGCGCGGCGCGAGCGGATGCGCGGCAGGCTGGGCACCGGTACTGAGGGGGTCGACGGTCGCTGGCATGGCCCGGGAATGCTACCCGCTGGGCGCGGGAGCCACGATCGGCCCCGGCTCCGTGGACGGCGTCCGGCGAACGCGCTCCGGCAGCCGTCGCTCGAGCGCGAGCGCGGCGCCGGCGAAGACGAGATTCGCCCCCGCCGCGAGCGGCCAGAGCAGCAGCGGCCGGTGCTGGAGGAGGAAGCCGCCGGCCGCCGGGCCGACGATCCAACCGACCTGCCAGGAGATGCTCGACGCCGCGAGGTAGCGGCCGACGAGCTGCGGCGGCGCGAGGTCGACGCTGAGCGGCGCCTGGATCGCGCCGTGCAGGCACTCGCCGACCGCGAAGACGACGACCGCTGCCGCGAAGATCGCGAACGCGGCGGTCGCGTACGCCCACTTCCCGGTTCCCCAGACGGCGAGGTCGGTTCCGGCCCAGAGCGCGCCCATCAGGGCGAAGCCGCGCATCCGGCTCCTGCCCTCCGCGAGCCGGACGACGGGCAGCTGCAGGAGGACGACCCCGAGCGCGTCGAGCGCGAAGACGATGCCCACCTCGCGCTCGTCGATGCCGGTGACGTTCTTCCCGAAGGCCGGGAGGAGCTCGACCATGAGCGAGATCCCGGTCGTCATGAAGGCGGCGTTGAGGAGCGTGAAGCGTGTGAACACGCGGTCGCGGAGGACCTGCCGCCAACTCCCGCCGAGCCGGTTTTCAGCCAGCTCAGGCGCGCGTGCGCGCGCCAGCACGAACATGTACGCGACGAACGTGCCGCAGTCGATGGCGAAGACCACGGTGAACGAGCCCGGGTGGTGGACGGAGACGATGAATCCCGCGACGACGCCGCCGAGCGCGACGCCGAGGTTCATCGCGAGCCGCTGCAGCGCGTAGGCCGGCGTGCGCTTCAGGGCCGGCGTCAGCCCGGCGAGCATCGCGGACTGCGACGGCCAGAACGAGCCGCTGCCGATCCCCCACAGCGTGTAGATCGCGAACGCGTCCGGAGCCGTCCGGATCAGCGGCATGAGCGCGAACGAGACGGTCATCACGGCGAGCGCGCCGAGCAGGACGCGCTTCGGGCCGAGGCGGTCGGAGAGCGTCCCGCCGAGGAAGCCGCTCGCGAGCGCGGCGGCGGACTGCACGGCCGCGGCGCTGCCGGCGAGGCCGAACGGGATGTGACGGACGTTGTGGAGGTAGATGAGCAGGAACGGCAGGACGACGCCGTTCCCGAACGCGTTGACGAGCGCGCCCGCCTCGAGGACGTACACCTCGCGCGGCAGGCGGGGATCGAGGCTGCGGACGTAGGCCTGGAACCGAGGCATCGCACGCGAGAGAATGCACGCGGTGATCGAGCGGCGGACGATCGTCTTCCCCGACGAGCGGCTCGCGGGAGTCGAGCATCCCGCGTTCGAGGCGCGTGGCGCGGGCGACGGCCCGCACGTCGCGCTGCTCGGCGGCATCCACGGCTGCGAGTACTCCTCGATCGCCGCCGTGACGCGCTTCATGGACGAGCTCGACACGAGCGAGCTCGCCGGCTCGATCACCGCGGTGCCCGTCGTCAGCATGCAGTCCTTCGAGCGGCGCTCGCCGTTCGTCGTGCCGGAGGACGGCAAGAACCTCAACCGCTCCTTCCCCGGCACGTACGACGGCACGTACACCGACGCGCTCGCGCGCGGGATCTTCGACGAGCTGATCGCGCCGGCGGACGCGCTGCTCGACCTGCACGGCGGCGATCTCGTCGAGGCGCTCGAGCCGTTCGCGATCTACGACGCCTCGCCGGTCGAGGAGAAGTCTCGCGCGCTCGCGGTCGCGTTCGGGCTTCCCTACGTCGTGCGCGAGGAGCCCGCGGCGGGGCTCGGCGGGATGACGTGCAGCGCCGCCGCCGCCGCGGGGATCCCGGCGGTGATCGCCGAGGCGGGCGGCTGCGGGCAGCTCGAGGAGGACGCGGTGGCGATGCTCGTGGCCGGCGTCCGCAATGCGCTCCGCTCGCTCGAGATGCTGCCCGGGCCGCTGGAGCCGCCGCGCGCGGACATGCGCGAGGTCGGCGTCTTCGACTGGGTCCGCTGCAAGGAGGCGGGCTTCTGGGAAGCGGTGGTGCGGGCCGGAGACGAGCTCGCGGCGGGCGATCTCGTCGGCCGCGTCAAGAGCCTCTGGGGCGACGTGCTCGAGGAGATCCACGCGCCGCGCGACGGGGTCGTCCTCTTCCTCACGACGAGCGCGGCCGTCGCCGACGACGGGCTCCTGCTCGGCCTCGGCGCGGAGCTCAGAGAGCTGACGCGATGAAGACGCTCACGACGTGCGTCTCCGTGCTCGCGCTCGCTGCGTGCGGCGGAGGCAGTGGCGGCGGAGCGGCGCTGACGAAGGTGCAGTACGACGCCAAGGTCAACCGCCTGTGCCTCGTCAGCGCCGACCGGCTCCGCGAGCTCCACATCGACAACACCGTTGCCGACTGGAAGTCGCATCTCGGCGCGTCCGCGGTGGCGATCGACAAGGACTTCACCGACAAGCTCGCGGCCTGGACGCCGCCCGCGTCGATCGCGAGCGCGGCGGCGGCCTACGTCAAGGCGAACGCGAAAGTCACGCAGGACGAGCGCGACGCTGTCGCCGCTGCGACGGCCGGCGACAAGGCAAAGCTGAGTGCCGTCCTCAAGCAGTCGAACAAGGACGCGCTCGCGACGTATCCGTCGGCGAAGCAGCTCGGTGCGAAAGACTGCTACTTCCCGTAAGAAGAAGTGCGCCCGGCAGGAATCGAACCTGCGACCTCGCGCTCCGGAGGCGCGCGCTCTATCCCCTGAGCTACGGGCGCGGGGACAACGAGGTGAGTGTAGCCTCGGCCCTCGTGGAGGTCTCCGCCCGGATCGTCGAGCTCGAGTTCGCGGAGACGTTCGTCATCTCCCGCGGAGCGGCCGACACGGCGGAGTCGCTGATCGTCGAGCTGCGCCATTCGGGCGTCTCCGGCTTCGGCGAGGCGGCGGCGATCGAGCGGTACGGCGAGTCCGCGGGATCGGCGCTTGCCGAGGTCGAGAAGAACGCGGCCGCGATCGGGGACGATCCGTTCGCGCTCGAGGAGGTCATGGCGCGGCTCCCCGCACGCGAGTTCGCGGCGCGCTCGGCGATCGACGCGGCTCTCCACGACCTGCAGGGGAAGCTGCTCGGCCAGCCGGTCTGGCGGCTCCTCGGCCTGCGGCGCGCCGGCCCGCCGACGAGCTGGACGGTCTGGCTCGGGGACCCCGACGACATGGCGCGCCGCGCGGAGAAGGCGCTCGCCGGCTTCCGCCGCCTCAAGCTCAAGCTCGGCGGCCGGGACGGCCTCGACGTCGAGCGCGTCCGTGCCGTCCGCGGCGTCGCCGGCGACCTGCCGCTCCAGGTGGACGTGAACGAGGCCTGGAGCCTCGCGGAGGCGCTCGAGCTCCTGCCGCAGCTCGCCGAGCTCGGTGTCGAGTACTGCGAGCAGCCGCTGCCGGCCGGCGATCCCGGCGGCTCCGAGCTGAAGGAGCGCTCGCCGCTCCCGATCTTCGTCGACGAGGACTGCCACACGCTTGGCGACGTCGCCGCGTGTGCCGAGCGCGCGCACGGGATCAACGTCAAGCTCGCGAAGTCGGGCGGGATCCGCGAGGCCGTGCGGATGGTGCACGCCGCCCGGGCGCTCGGGCTCGGCTGCATGCTCGGCTGCATGGTCGAGTCGGGGCTCGGGATCTCCGCCGGCACGCAGATCGCGTCGCTCTTCGACCACGTCGACCTCGACGGCAACCTCCTGCTCGCGCACGATCCGTGGCCGGGCGTGCCGTTCGTCGACGGTGTCCAGCTTCCCCCGGAGGAACCAGGGCTCGGTGTCCGCGCGGTATCTGCTGCTCGCTGAGGGATTCTCGGCCGACCCGCACTACGGGAAGACGATGCGCGGCGTCCTGCGCTACCGGCGCGACGACGTCGTCGCGATCCTCGACTCGACGCGGCCTGGCGAGACGGAGGAGGGCATCCCGGTCGTCGGCACGGTGGAGGACGCCCTGCCGCTCGGCCCGACGACCGCCCTCGTCGGCGTCGCGACGCAGGGCGGCCGCTTCCCGCCGGCCTGGCTCGAGATCCTCCGCGCGTGCGTCGAGAACGGGCTCGACGTCGAGAACGGCCTCCACGTCTTCCTCTCCGACGACCCCGAGCTGAGCGCGCTCGCGGCGGCGCGCGGCTCCGAGCTGCACGACCTGCGCCGCCCGCCCGCCGACCTCTCGACCGCGACGGGAGCGAACCTCGACGTCGACGCGACCATCGTCCTCACCGTCGGCTCCGACTGCGCGATCGGGAAGATGACCGTCTCGCTCGAGCTCGACCTCGAGGCGCGGCGGCGCGGCGTCAACTCGGTCTTCGTTCCGACCGGCCAGACGGGGATGGTGATCGCCGGCTGGGGGACCGCCGTCGACGCGGTCGTCGCGGACTTCATCGCCGGCGCCGCCGAGCGGCTCGTCGTCGAGGGACGCGAGCGTGGGGGAGAGCTGCTCTGGGTCGAGGGCCAGGGCTCGCTGCTCCATCCCGTCTACTCCGGCGTCACCCTCGGCCTCTACCACGGCAGCGTCCCGCACCTACTCGTGCTCTGCCACGAGGCGGGACGGACGGCGATCGAGGGCGCCGGCGGCGGGCCGCATCCGATCCCGCCCCTCCGAGAGCTCGTCGAGCTCCACGAGCGCCTCGCGCTGCCGGCCCGCCCGGCGCGCGTCGCTGCGGTCGCGCTCAACACGCGCTCGCTCTCCGACGACGACGCGCGGGCCGCGATCGCGGCGGCGGAGGAGGAGACGGGCCTGGCCGCCGACGACCCGGTCCGCTTCGGCGCCGCGAAGCTCGTCGAGGCGGTGCTCGCCGCGGCGCCTTGATCGTCGCAGTCGTCTCCGACACGCACCTGCCGCGCGGCACGCGCCGGATTCCAGAGGCGTGCCTCGAGCGGCTCCGCTCCGCCGACCTCATCCTCCACGCGGGCGACGTCACCGCCGTCTCCGTCCTCGACGAGCTCGCCGCGCTCGGCCCGCCGCTCGCGGGCGTGCACGGGAACATGGACGACGAGGCGACGCGCGCCCGCCTGCCGGCGCAGCGCGTCGTCGAGGCCGGCGGCGCCCGCATCGCGATGACGCACGATCCCGGCCCGCGCGCCGGGAGGGAGGAGCGCCTCGTCCGCCGCTTCCCCGGCTGCGACGCGGTCGTCTACGGCCACACGCACGAGCCCGACGTGAGCCGGCAGGGCGGCGTCTGGACCTCAATCCCGGCTCGCCGACCGAGCGGCGCCGGGCGCCACGCCACACGATGCTCGTGCTCGAGATCGAGGCCGGACGGATCGCGCCCGAGCTGGTCAATCTCACTTGACACGAACAGGCGTTCGCTCTACTATGCGAACAGATGTTCGGGAAATTGCTCATCCTGTTGTGTGTCCTGGCCCTCGCCGTCGGCTACGCGGCGCGCGGCTCGTCCGGCGCAGGCCCGCGGCAGACGTACGTCGTGCGGCCTGGCGACACCCTCTGGTCGATCGCCGTGCACCACTACGCCGGCGATCCCCGTCAGGGGATCTGGCTCATCCAGCAGCGGAACCACCTCGCCACGGCGACGATCTCGCCCGGCGAGAAGCTCCTCCTGCCGTAGGGGCTAGACGCCGGGAAGCTCGGGCAGGTCGAGCCCGAACACGTAGACGCGCTCGCCGCGGAACAGCTGCTGCTCGGGATCCCAGGGGAAGCGGATCAGCACCTTCCACTCGAGCGGGCCCTCGACCGGGCCCTGGCCGAGCCACGGCGCCTGCTGCGTCGCGGTGACCGTCGCCTCCTCGAAGACGCCCTGCGGCCCGATCACGATGTCCGACAGGGCGAAGTAGATGTCCGGGAACGCCGTGAGCAGCTCCGTGTAGAAGCGCGCCGCGCCCTCGTGCCCTTCCCAGCGGTGTCCGGTCTGGACGAGCTCGTAGACGCAGTCAGGCGTCAGCGTCGCGATCAGGCCGGGCAGGTCGCGGGCGTCCTCCGCGATCGAGTGCGCCTTGTAGAGCTCGCGAATGGCGCGGTAGTCCTCCGGCGTGGACTCGCGCCGGTAGCTCTCGAGCAGGCTCGGATCCGGCATGGCGGGAGCCTAGGCGAGAAGAAGCTCTCCGAGCGGCGCTGCCGTCTCGAGGAGGTCGGGCGTCCGGCCGACGAGCCGAAGGAACGCGTCGACGGCGGCTGGCGCGAACTGCGTGCCGCGGTTGCGGGCGATCTCCTCCGCCGCCTCCTCGAGCGGGCGAGCCTCGCTGTACGGGCGATCGGTCGTCATCGCGTCGAAGGCGTCCGCGAGCCCGACGACGGCGGCCTCGACCGGGATCTCGTCGCCGGCGAGACGGTGCGGGTAGCCCGTCCCGTCCCAGCGCTCGTGGTGGTGGAGGATCGCCGGCACCGCGGCCTGGAGGCTCTGCAGCCTGCCGACGATCCGGGCGCCGTCCGCCGGGTGTCGCTTCACGACTTCGTACTCCTCACGGGTCAGCCGGTCCGGCTTCGTGAGGATGGCGTCGGGCACGCCGATCTTGCCGATGTCGTGGAAGAGGCCGGCGACGCGGAGCGCGTCGATCTGCGCCGCCTCGAGACCGAGCTCCTCGCCAAGGGCGACCGCGATCCGCTGCACGCGCTGCGAGTGGCCGGCCGTGTACGGATCCTTCGCGTCGACCGTCTCGTTGAGGCTCGCGACGGCCTCGAGCGCACTCTCCTCTAGCAGCCGGTTCGACTCGACGAGACGCCGCGAGCCGCCGCGGACGAGGAGCGCGAGCGCCGCCCAGAGCGCGAGGAAGACGACGCCGACGGCCAGCCAGATCATGCGCCGGCGGGAGCCGATCAGCCGGTTCACCGCCGACGGGTCGGCGTAGATCTCGTACGCCCCGATCACCTGGCCGGGACGGGAGCCCATGATCGGGGCGTACACCTGGAGGAGGCTCGGGAGGCCGAGCCCGACCTCCGCCCTGTCCTCCGCGTTCTGGTTCGAGGGGGACACGAAGCCGGCGGTCGCGACGTTGTCGCGAATCGCGCGCTCGAGCGGCCCCTCGAGCGGGAAGCTCCTGCCGATCCGCGTCGGGTCGAGGTTCGTCCACGCGAGCCGGCCGTTCGGCTGCCACACCTTCACGGCCTTGACGTCCGGCTGCTCCTTGAGCGAGTTGAGGATCCCCTTGCTCACCCAGCGCGTGACGACGACGCGATTCCCGTGCACGAGCGCCGGGCGCATGACGCCGTCGACGTAGCGGGCGAGAGCCCAGCGCTCGGAGACGACCGCCTGCTGGCGCAGCGTGCGGCTCAACGTCCAGCCGAGCAGAGCACCGCCGGCGACGAGGATCAGAGCCGACGCGAGGAGGAAGGCGCGCAGCAGCGTGAGCGACCTCTGAAGGCCGCTCCTGTTCAGCTTCCGCCCGCTCGCCTCGTCCACGTGCCGCGTATATCGAGGACGCCGCCGAATCGGATTTCCCGGCCGCTCCTAGAATCGCGCGATGGACCTCGACGTCGTCTTCCTCGGCACCGCGGCCTCGATGCCGACCGCGCAGCGCGGGCCGGCGGCCGTGCTCGTGCGGCGCGGCGGCGAGCGGCTGCTTTTCGACTGCGGCGAGGGGACGCAGCGCCAGTTGCAGCGTTCGGTGGTCGGCCTCCCCGACCTGCAGGAGATCTTCTTCACGCACTACCACGCCGACCACACGCTCGGACTGCCGGGGCTGCTGAAGACGTTCGAGCTGCGCGGGCGGGACGAGACGCCGCTCACGCTGTACGGGCCGGCCGGCCTGCGCGAGCTGTTCAAGCGCTTCCAGCCGTTCGTCGGGCGACTGCCGTATCCCGTCGCGCTCGTCGAGCTCGAGCCGGGGGAGACGGTCGCGCGCGGCGAGTACGCGATCGAGCCGTTCGCCGTCGAGCACGGCCGCGCGGCGCTCGGCTACGCGCTCGTCGAGCCGGAGCGGCCGGGACGCTTCGACGTCGCGGCGGCCGACGCGCTCGGGGTTCCGCCCGGCCCCGCGCGCGGGAAGCTCCAGGCCGGCGAGCCCGTCGAGGTCGAGGGGCGGACCGTGACCGCGGCGGACGTCCTCGGCGAGCCTCGGTCGGGCCGGACGATCGTGCTCACCGGCGACACCGCGCCGTGTCCGGCCGTCGTCCAGGCGGCGCATGGCGCGGACCTCCTCGTCCACGAGGCGAGCTTTCTCGCGGCGGAGAAGGACCGGGCCCGCGAGACGAATCACTCGACTGCCGCGGAGGCGGCGGAGGTCGCGAGGCTCGCGCAGGTGCGCTTGCTCGCGCTGACGCACGTCTCGCCGCGCTACTTCGGGCCGGAGCTCGCCGACGAGGCGCGCGCGGTCTTCCCCGACACGGTCGTGCCGCGCGACTTCGACGTGATCGAGGTTCCCTTCGCGGAGCGCGGCGCACCGACGCTCGTCGAACGCGGCGCGCGGCCGCCGCGGCCTATGATCCGAGGCGAATGAGCGGAATGGTTCAGGTCGCGGTCGCGGGCGACGTCGCCGAGGCGGAGGAGATGCAGGAGATCCTCAGCAACGCCGGCATCGAGTCGTCGATCGAGCAGTCCCCGGACGAGGACACCGTCAGCGTGTCCGTGCCGGAGTCCGAGCTCGAGACGGCGAAGGAAGCGATCGAAGCTCTCACCGAGCCCGACGAGCTGATCTCGGAGCCGTAGGAATCCCGATGCCGACGATGACGATGGTCCGCGTCCGTGGCAGGGCGCGTCTCACCGCAGGCGCGGCCGCGCGGCCGCCACGCACTCCGTAGCCGCGCCCTCGCCGACGAGCTCGTCCGCGACGCCCGGATAGCGCCCGGGGGTCTCGCGCTGGACCTCGGCGCCGGCGGCGGCGTGCTCACCGGCGCGCTCCTCTCCGCCGGCGCGCGCGTGCGGGCGGTCGAGCTGGACGGAGTGGCCCTGCACGAGTTGCGCCGCCGCTTCGCCGGCGAGTCGCGGGTCGAGGTGATCGCGGCCGACGTGACGAGCGTCGCTCTGCCGGACGAGCCGTTCGCCGTCGTCGCCAATCTCCCGTTCGCGCACGGGACGGCGATCCTCCGGCGGCTCCTCTCGGATCCGCGCGTGCCGCTGCTGCAGCTCGACGCGATCGTCGAGTGGGGGCTGGCGGCGAAGCGGACGGCGGTCTGGCCGTCGACGCTGCTCGGCTGCCTGTGGGGAGCGTGGTACGAGCTCGAGCTCGTAAGGCGTGTCCCGCGCGCGTGCTTCGCGCCGCCGCCGAGCGTCGACGCCGCCGTCCTGCGGGCGACGCGCCGCGACACGCCGCTCGTCCCGCCGAGGGAGGCCCGGTCCTACGAGTCCCTGCTCCGCCGCGCCTTCGACGCGCAGGCGCCGCTCGACCGGATCCTGCCGCGCCGCGTCGTCCACCGCGCCGCCCACGAGCATGGCTTCGACCCGCACGCGAAAGCCCGTGACCTCGACGCGCGGCAGTGGGCACGGCTCCACCGCTCGATAGGGTCGCCTCGATGAACGATGCCGATCTCGAGCTTCGTCGTCGCACCTACGCCTTCTTCGTCGACCACGGCCGCGCGCCCGCGCCCTCCGAGCTGGGCGATCCGGACGACGTCGTCGCCGGCTGGCGCCGGCTCCACGAGGAGCACGCAGTCGTCCTCAACCCCGCCACCGACGAGTTGCGGATGCTCAATCCCTTCTCGGTCGTGCCGACCGCCTATCGCGTCCAGGCCGGCGGACGCTGGTGGTACGGGAACTGCGCGTGGGACGCTTTCGGCATCTGCGCGGCGCTCCATGCGGACGGGCGTGTCGAGACCTCGTGCCCGGACTGCGGCGAGCCGCTGACCGTCGGGGTGCACGACGAGAAGCCGGACGACGAGTCGCTCCTGTTCCACGTCCTCGTCCCTGCGGCGCACTGGTGGGACGACATCGTCTTCACCTGAACGACGATGAACCTCTTCCGGTCGGAAGAGCACATCGCGCGCTGGCTCGGAGAACGGCAGCCGGGCGCGACCATCTCCGTCGCAAAGCTCGTCGAACTCGCGTACGCGTGGTGGGACGACCGCATCTCGCCCGACTGGCGACCGCACACGCGCGACGAGAACATGGCGATCCTCGAGCGCCTCGGCCTCACCGGCGCGTTCTGGGAGCTCGCCTAGATCCCATCCGGCCGACCCGCTACTCTTCCGTCTCGGACTACCCCTTTAACCCGGTCCAGCGAGGCCGGAAAGGAGTCGGATGAGTACGCATGCGCCCGCACAGGGCAAAGTCCTTCTCGACGCGGAAGCGTTGGGCCGGACCCTTTCGAGAATCGCCCACGAGATCATCGAGGGCAATCCCGAGATCGGCGACGTCGCCCTCGTCGGGATCCAGACGCGCGGCGTCCCGCTCGCGCAGCGGCTCGCGCGCCTGATCGAGGAGCGCTCCGGCGTCGCGCCCGACCTCGGCGCGGTCGACATCACCTTCTACCGCGACGACGTCACCGTGCGCGGCGGCGAGGCTCCGCTCGCGCCGCAGCCGCTCGTCCGCGCGTCCCAGCTCGACTTCCCGCTCGACGGAAGGACGGTCGTCCTCGTCGACGACGTCCTCTACACCGGCCGCACGATCCGCGCCGCGATCGAGGCGCTCTTCGCGTACGGCCGGCCGGCGCGCGTCCAGCTCGCCGTCGTCGTCGATCGCGGCCATCGCGAGCTGCCGATCCGCCCCGACTACATCGGCAAGAACCTGCCCACCGCCCGCGGCGAGCGGATCCAGGTGCAGCTCGTCGAGGTCGACGAGCTCGACGCCGTCCTGCTCGTCGGCTCCCCGGAGGAGGAGAGGAAATGATCCGCCTCGTCACCGACGACCTGCGTCCCCCGGCCGGGCCGCCGAAGCGGCACCTGCTCTCGGTCGCCGACCTCACTCGCGACGACGTCGAGCGCCTGCTCGGCACCGCCCGCACCTTCGCGGCCTCGCTCGACCGGCAGGTGAAGAAGCTGCCGACCCTGCAGGGCCACCTCGTCGTCAATCTCTTCTACGAGTCCTCGACGCGGACGTCGTCCTCCTTCGAGCTCGCCGCGAAGCGGCTCTCGGCGGACACGCTCAGCGTCAAGTCCGTCGGTTCCTCGGTGGACAAGGGCGAGTCGCTCAAGGACACCGCGCTCACGCTCGGCGCCTACGACCCCGACGTGATCGTCATTCGCCACCCGCAGATCGGCGCACCGCAGCTCGTCGCCGCCGCGACCGACGCGCACGTCGTCAACGCGGGCGACGGCAAGCACCAGCACCCGACCCAGGCGCTGCTCGACCTGTTCACCCTGCGGGAGGAGCTCGGCAAGCTCGAGGGCCTCCACGTCGCGATCGTCGGCGACGTCCTCCACTCGCGCGTCGCGCGCTCGCTCATGCAGGCGTTCGCGCTCGTCGGGATCCGGACGACCCTCGTCGGCCCGCCCGCGCTCCTGCCGCGCGAGCTGCCGGCGGAGACGACGACGGACATCGAGGCGATCCGCGACGCCGACGTCGTCTACGTCCTCCGGATGCAGAACGAGCGGATGGCTCCCGGCGAGAACTTCGTCCCGAGCCTCCGCGAGTACTCGGCGCGCTGGGGGATCACGCCCGAGCGGCTGCGGACCGGCCAGAAGGTCATGCACCCGGGGCCGATGAACCGCGGCGTCGAGATCGACCCGCGCGTCGCCGACTCGCCCGACTCGCTGATCACGAACGAGGTGCGCTCCGGGCTCGTCGTCCGGATGGCCGTCCTCTACGACGTCCTCACCGGCGGCCCGGTCGGCGTTCAGGCGCTCGCAGCGGCGGAGGTGGCGTGATGCTCTGGCAGAAGGAGCTGCCCGGCGCCGACCTCGTCATCCGCGGCGCGCGCGTCCTCGATCGGACCGAGGGAATCGACGCGACGCTCGAGGTTCGCATCGACGGCGGCGTCATCGCCCAGATCGGGGCGCAGGTCGATGCGAACGAGCATCGCGTCGTCGACGCTAAGGGGCTCGTCCTCGCGCCGGCCTTCGTCGACCCGCACGTCCATCTGCGCACGCCCGGCCGGGAGGACGAGGAGACGATCGCGAGCGGCACGGCCGCCGCTGCGGCCGGCGGCTTCTGCGCGATCCTCGCGATGCCGAACACCGACCCGGTCGTCGACTCCGCCGCGACGCTCGGCTCGCTCGTCGAGACCGCGCGGAGCGAGGCTGCGATCCCGACCGGCTTCCTCGCCGCCATCACGCGTGGCCAGCGCGGGGAGGAGCTGACCGAGATGGGCGAGCTCGCCGAGTCCGGCGCGGTCGCCTTCTCCGACGACGGCGTCCCCGTCGCCTCGGCCGGGCTGATGCGGCGCGCGCTCCAGTACGCCTCGATCACCGACCGCCCGCTCGCGCTCCACTGCGAGGAGCCGACGCTCTCGCGCGGCGGCCACATCCACGAGGGACGCGTCGCCGCGGAGCTCGGCTTCGCCGGCTACCCCTCCGTCGCCGAGTCCGTCGCGGTCGAGCGGGACCTCGCGCTCGCCGGCTACGAGCGAGGACGGATCCACGTCCTCCATCTCTCCGCCGCCGAGTCGGTCGAGGCGCTCGCCCGCGCGCGCGACGCGGGGATCGCGGCGAGCGGCGAGGCGACGCCGCACCATCTCGTGCTCACCGACGACGCCGTCCGCTCGCTCGATCCGAACGTGAAGATGAATCCGCCGCTGCGCGCCGAGCGCGACCGGGTCGCCCTGCTCGACGCGGTGCGGGACGGGACGATCGAGGCGATCGCGACCGACCACGCGCCGCACGCCGCGCACGAGAAGGACGTGCCGTTCGAGGCGGCGCCCTTCGGCGTCACCGGCCTCGAGACCGCGTTCGCCTCGCTCTACTCGCACCTCGTCAAGCCGGGGCTCCTCCCGCTGGAGACGTTGCTCGAGCGGATGTCCGCCGGGCCGGCGCGGATCTTCGGGCTCGACCGGCCGCGGGTCGCGACCGGCGCGCGCGCGAACCTCGTCCTCCTCGAGCTCGATCGCGAGTGGACGGTCGGCGAGCAGCCGTTCCGTTCCCGCTCCGGCAACTCCTGGCTGCTCGGCTCGCGCCTGCAGGGTGCGGTGCGGCTGACGCTCGCCGGCGGAGCGGTGGTGCACGAATGAGCTCCTATCTCGCGCTCGCGGACGGGACTGTCTGGCACGGCGAGTCGGTCGGCGCCGGCGGTCACGCGCTCGGCGAGGCCGTCTTCACGACCGGCATGTCCGGCTACCAGGAGGCTGTCACCGACCCGAGCTTCGAGGACCAGCTCATCTGCTTCACCGCGCCGATGGTCGGCAACTACGGCGTGGCGGAGGAGCGGAGCGAGTCGTCCGCGACGCACGCGCGCGCGGTGCTGATGCGCGAGGCGCGCGGGCCGGGCTGGACCGACTGGCTGCGTGAGCGCGGCATCGTCGCGCTCACCGGGATCGACACGCGCAGCCTCGTCCTCCATCTCCGTGACGCGGGCGCGGCGCTCGCCATCGCGGTGGCGGACGAGCTGCCGGTCGAGGACGCGGTCGAGCTCGCGCGGAGCCAGCCGCCGATGCTCGGACGCGCGCTCATCGACGGCGTTTCCACGGCCGAGCCGTACGTCTTCGCGCCGGACGGCCGCGTCTCGGTCGGCGTCGTCGACTACGGCGTGAAGAACTCCGTCCTGCGCCGCTTGGCGAAGGCCGGCGCTGCCGTCACCGTCTACCCCCACGACACGCCGGCGGACGAGCTCGCGAAGCACGACGGCGTCCTCCTATCGCCGGGGCCCGGCGATCCGGAGCCGCTCACGGCGCAGACGGAGATCGTCCGCGACCTGCTCGGCCGGACGCCCGTGCTCGGCATCTGCCTCGGCCATCAGCTGATCGCGCAGGCGACGGGCCACGGGACGTACAAGCTCCCGTTCGGCCACCGCGGCGCCAACCATCCCGTCCTCGAGCGGAAGACCGGCCGCGTGCTCGTCACGAGCCAGAACCACGGCTTCGCGGTCCGCCCGAGCGAGGCCGCCGAGGCGTCGCACGTCTCCCTCTACGACGGCACCGTCGAGGGGCTCGAGCTGCCGGAGCTGCGGACGCGCTCGCTCCAGTTCCATCCGGAGGCCGGCCCGGGCCCGCACGACGCCTGGCCGCTCCTCGAGTCCTGGGTCGAGGAGGTCGCCGCGAATGCCTAGGCGCACCGACCTCGAGTCGATCTGCATCGTCGGCTCCGGACCGATCGTGATCGGCCAGGCCGCGGAGTTCGACTACGCCGGCTGCCAGGCGCTCAAGGTGCTGCGCGCGGACGGCTTCCGGACGATCGTCGTCAACTCGAACCCGGCGACGATCATGACCGACCCCGGCTTCGCCGACCGGACGTACCTCGAGCCGCTCGACGCCGAGTCGGTCGCCGAGGTTCTCCGGCTGGAGCGCCCCGACGCGCTGCTCCCGACGATGGGCGGCCAGACGGCGCTCAACCTCGCGCGCGAGCTCGCCACGTCCGGCGTCCTCGACGAGCTCGGCATCGAGCTGATCGGTGCCAAGCTCGACGCGATCGAGCGCGCCGAGGACCGCCTGAAGTTCAAGGACGCGGTGGAGAGCTGTGGGCTCAAGGTGCCGACCTCCGCGATCGTCACGTCGGTCGACGAGATTCACGGGATCCCGGTGCCGGCCGTCGTCCGCCCGGCCTTCACGCTCGGCGGCCACGGTGGCGGCTTCGCGTACACCGAGGAGGAGCTGCGCCGGCAGGTCGAGCGCGGCCTGAGCGAGTCCCCGATCGGGCAGGTGCTCGTCGAAGAGTCGGTGCGCGGCTGGGACGAGTTCGAGCTCGAGGTCGTCCGCGACCGCCTCGACAACGTCGTCATCGTCTGCTCGATCGAGAACCTCGACCCGATGGGCGTCCACACCGGCGACTCCGTCACGGTCGCGCCGCAGATGACGCTGCCCGACGAGGCGTACCAGGAGCTGCGCGACGCGGCGATCGCCGTCATCCGCGCGGTCGGCGTCGACACCGGCGGCTCGAACATCCAGTTCGCCCGCAGCCGTGAGACCGGCGAGGTGCGCGTGATCGAGATGAACCCGCGCGTCTCCCGCTCCTCCGCGCTCGCCTCGAAGGCGACCGGCTACCCGATCGCGAAGGTCGCAGCGCGGCTCGCGGTCGGCTACACGCTCGACGAGATCCCGAACGACCTGACGGGGACGACGCCGGCGAGCTTCGAGCCGACGCTCGACTACGTCGTCGTCAAGTTCCCGCGCTTCGCCTTCGAGAAGTTCCCCGGCGCGGACAGGACACTGGGGACGCAAATGAAGTCCGTCGGCGAGACGATGGGAATCGGGCGGACGTTCGCCGAGGCGTACCTCAAGGCGTTTCGCTCGCGCGAGCTCGACGCCGGCGCCGCGACTCCCTGGCAGACGCTCGCGGACGTTCCGGAGGACGTCCACCCGTTCTTCCAGTCCGAGCTCGAGCGGATCCACGCGGGAATCGCCTCGGTCGGGGACGTCGAGGCGCTCGTCGCCGGCGACTGGCTGCAGCTCAAGCGGCTGGGCCTCTCCGACGCCGAGATCGCGACCGCGGCGGGGACGACGGAGGCCGCGGTGCGGCAGCGCCGGCGCGACTGCGGCGTCCGTCCCGCCTACCGCCGGGTCGACTCGTGCGCGGGCGAGGTGGAGGCGGCGTCCAACTACTACTACTCGACCTGGGGCGAGGCCGACGAGGCGCCGCCCGCCGGCGCGAAGCCGCGCGTGGTCATCCTCGGCTCCGGCCCGAACCGAATCGGGCAGGGAATCGAGTTCGACTACTGCTGCGTCCACGCCGTGACGACGTACCGCGAGCTCGGCTTCGAGGCGGTGATGGTCAACTGCAACCCGGAGACCGTCTCCACCGACTACGACACCTCGGACCGGCTCTACTTCGAGCCGCTCGACGCCGAGTCCGTCCTAGCGATCTGCGAGCGCGAGAAGCCGGAAGGGGTCGTCATCCAGTTCGGCGGCCAGACGCCGCTCAAGCTCGCGCGCGCGATCGAGGACGCCGGCTACCGGATCCTCGGCACGCCGTTCGACGCCGTCGACCTCGCCGAGGATCGCGAGCGGTTCGCCGGCCTCCTCAAGGCGCACGGGCTTCGCTCGCCGGAGTGGGGGATCGCGGCGTCGCCGGACGAGGCGGTCGAGATCGCCGAGCGGATCGGCTACCCGGTGCTCGTCCGTCCGTCGTACGTCCTCGGCGGCCGGGCGATGCGCGTCTGTTACACGCCGGACGACGTGCGGGAGATGCCCGCGTTCGAGCGGATCCTCGTCGACCGCTTCGTCGAGCACGCGATCGAGGTGGACGTCGACGCGCTCTGCGACGGCGTCGACACGTACGTCGCCGCGGTCATGCAGCACGTCGAGGAGGCGGGCGTCCACTCGGGCGACTCATCGTGCGTCCTGCCCGCGCCGAGCCTCAGCTTCGCCCAGTCCCAGGAGGTTGCGCGCGTCGTGCGGATTCTCGGGCGCGCGCTCGGCGTCGTCGGCCTTCTCAACGTCCAGCTCGCGGTGACCGGCGACGGCGACGTCTATGTCCTCGAGGCGAACCCGCGCGCGTCGCGGACGGTGCCGTTCGTGAGCAAGGCGACCGGGGTGGAGCTCGTCAAGGCGGCGTGCCGGCTCGCGCTCGGCGCGCGCATCGCTGAGCTCGGACTGCCGCAGGAGCGGCCGCCGCGCCAATGGAGCGTCAAGGCGGCAGTCCTGCCGTTCGCGCGCTTCCCCGGCAGCGATCCGGTGCTCGGCCCCGAGATGCGCTCGACGGGGGAGGTGATGGCGAGCGCCGCGGATCTCTCGACCGCGCTCGACAAGGCGGAGCGCGCCGCGGGACGCCGCCTGCCGCGCTCCGGCTCCGTGTTCATCTCCATCCGCGAGCCCGACCACCAGCAGGCGGTGCCGATCGCCGCCACGCTCGTCGGCCTCGGCTTCGAGCTGTACGCGACCGAGGGAACCGCGGCGACCCTTGCCGCAGCCGGGATCGCGGTCGAGGCCGTCCGCAAGCTGAGCGAGGCGGCCGAGGGCGAGCCGACCGTCGTCGACCTCATCAAGCGGGGGCGGTGCGACCTCGTCATCAACACGCCGGAAGGACGCGACGCGCGCTCCGACGGCTACGCGATCCGCGAGGCGGCGCTCGTCCGGCGCGTCCCGTGCATCACGACGCTGTCCGGCGCGGCCGCGGCCGTCCACGCGATCGCAACCGCGCGCGCGGAGCAGGCTGTCTCCCTCCAGGAGCGGATCGATGCGGAGCTTGGCGCCACGCAGCACGCATAGGGTCGTCGGCTCCGAGCGCGTCGGCCCCTACACGCTCGTGCGGATCGCGCGCGGCGGCCTCGAGCCCGGCGTGCCGGGACAGTTCTTCATGCTCGACGCGCCCGGCCGGCTCCTGCCGCGGCCGTTCTCGCTCTGCATCGCGCCGCCCGGGGAGCTCGGCTTCCTCGTCGACGCGATCGGGCCGGGGACGGAGGCGATCGCGGCGCTCGAGCCCGGCGACGAGATCGCGGTGCTCGGCCCGCTCGGTACCGGCTACCGCCTCGACGTCGACCGGCCGCTTCTCGTCGGCGGCGGGATCGGTATCGCGCCGCTCCCGTACCTCGCGGCGCAGCTCGGCGGCGAGCCGCGCATCGTCGCCGGCTTCCGCTCGGCCGAGTACGCCGAGGCGGCCGCGATCCTCCCAGCGTGGACGGAGGTCGTCGTCGAACCGACGCTTGTGACAAGTTGTCACTTGGAGGGGTGGGAGGTTCTCGCGTGCGGGCCGGAGCCGATGCTCAAGGCAGTCGCCGTCCTCTGTCCGACGGCGCAGCTCGCGTGGGAGGCGCCGATGGCGTGCGGCTACGGCGCTTGCTACGGCTGCGTCGTCGAGATCGACGGCGCCCTGAAGCGGCTCTGCCTCGAAGGCCCGGTGCTCGCCGCCGCGCGCGTGAACGGCGCTAGTGACAAGTTGTCACAAGCGGTGGAGGCGACGGCGTGAGGCTCCTCAACGCGAGCGGCTGCCTCGACGCGCTCGCCGCGCCCGACGTCGCGCGCGCCCTCGACGGCTTCGTGACCAAGACGGTGACACCGCTCCCGCGAGAGGGGAGCGCGCCGCCGCGCATCGCCGAGACGGCGCACGGGGTGCTCAACGCCATCGGGCTCGCCAATCCCGGCCGCGAGCGTTTCCTCGCCGAGCACCTGCCGCGCCTGCGCGAGCTCGGCGTCCCGCTCTGGGTCAGCGTCGGCGGCTTCTGCGCCGAGGACTACGCCGAGACGTGCGCGCGTCTGGACGGGATCGAGGCTGTCGAGCTGAACCTCTCCTGCCCGAACGTCGACGAGGCCGCGGACTCCGCAGCCGAGATCGTCGCCGCCTGCCGCGCCGCCACGAAGCTGGCGCTCTACGCGAAGCTCTCGGCCGCGCATCCGGACGTCGCGGAGGTCGCCCGCGCGGTCGCCGCCGCCGGCGCCGACGGCCTCTCGCTGATCAACACGCTGCGCGGCACGGCGCTCGACACGCGGCTCAGGCCGGTGCTCGCGCGCGGCAGCGGCGGCTACTCCGGCCCGGCGCTGAAGCCCGTCGCCCTCCACGCCGTGCGGGTCTGCGCGGAGGCGACCGGCCTGCCGATCGTCGGCATGGGAGGGATCGCCACGGGCCGCGACGCGCTCGAGTTTCTCGCCTGCGGAGCGCGCGACGTCGCCCTCGGCACGGTGCTCTTCTCCGACCCCGGCGCGCCTGCGCGTGTCCGCGCGGAGCTCGACGCCGCGTGCTCCGTAGCGGGCGTTGCCTCACCGGACGACGCGGTCGGTTTGGCAAAAAGCCCGGAAACGGAGGAAAAAGTCACCGCTTGATGCCGGACGGCACGTTGGTAAGATCGGCCGGCCCATGAGTCCGACCAAGACGCAGGCGCACGCTCCGGTCCGTTCTCTCGACCAGCGGATGGACGCCCTCAAGCGAGCGAACGACGTCCGCGTCAAGCGCGCGAAGCTCAAGAAGGACCTCAAGGAGGGGAAGGTCCGGATCGAGCAGATCCTCGGCAACCCGCCCGAGTACGTCTCGACCGCGAAGGTCGTCGACATCCTGATGGCCGTGCCGAAGTTCGGGCGGGTCAAGGCGGGCCGGTACCTGACCACGTGCAAGATCAGTCCGTCGAAGACGGTCGGGGGTCTCTCCGACCGGCAACGCGTGGAGCTGATCGGCCTTTTCCACAAGTAGCCCCATGCCGGCGGTGCTCGTGGTGACGGGCCCGTCGGGCGCCGGCAAGGGGACGCTGATCCAGGCGCTCGTCGAGCGAGTGCCCGCGATCGAGGCGACCGTCTCGGCGACGACGCGCCCGCGCCGGCGCGGCGAGGAGGACGGACGCGAGTACTGGTTCCTCAGCGACGAGGAGTTCCTCGCCCGCGTCGAGCGCGGCGAGTTCCTCGAGCACGTCGACTACGTCTCCGGCCGTCGCTACGGGACGCTTCGCTCAGAGCTCGACCGGATCGCGCGGAACGGCCGCGTTCCTCTCCTCGAGCTCGAGACCGAGGGGGCGCTTCGCGTCAAGCACGACGTGCCGGGCGCCGTGACGATCTTCGTCTCCGCCCGCGTCGAGGAGCTCGAGCGGCGGCTGCGCGAGCGCGCGACGGAGAGCACGGGGGAGATCGGCGAGCGGATCGAACTCGCCCGCCAGCAGCTCGAGCAGGCCGACGAGTTCGACTATGTGATCGAGAACGACGTCCTCGACCGCGCCGTCGGCGAGCTGACGCAACTCGTGACGGGACTTCTCTCCCCGGCAGCTACCATGCCCCGGCGATGATCGAACCCCGTGTCGACGACCTGCTGGAGAACGTGGACTCGCGCTACGCGCTCGTGATCGTGGCGGCGAAGCGCGCCCGGCAGATCAACAACTACCACCACCAGCTCGGTGAGGGCACCTTCGGCGACAACCTGCCGCCCCTCGTCGAGAGCCGCTCGAAGAACTACTTGACCATGGCCTTCGAGGAGACCTCCCAGGGCATGCTCAAGTACTCGTATTCGAAGTCCTAGGCATCCTTTCGGCATGAGCCGCGTCCTCCTGGGAGTGACGGGTGGGATCGCCGCCTACAAGGCGTGCGAGCTCTGCCGGCTGTTCGTCAAAGACGGCCACGACGTCGTGCCGCTCGTCACGCCGGGCGCCGAGCGCTTCGTGACGGCGGAGACCTTTCGCGCGCTCGCGCGCCGGCCTGCCGGTGACGACGTCTACCTCCACCTGACGCGCGCCGATCTCCTCGTCGTCGCACCGTGCACGGCGAACACGCTCGCGAAGCTCGCGAGCGGCCTCGCGGACAACGTCCTGACCGAGGCGGCGCTCGCGCACCGCGGTCCCGTCCTCGTCGCGCCGGCGATGAATCCGCGGATGTGGGCGCACCCGGCGACGCGGGGGAACGCCGAGGCGCTTCGTGCGCGCGGCGTCCTCCTCGTCGGGCCGGACGAGGGCGACACCGCCGAGGGCGAGCTCGGCGTCGGCCGGATGTCCGAGCCGGAGGAGATCTTCCGCGCCGCGCTCGAGCTCCTCAACGGCAAGAGCGCGCTGCGCGGGAAGCGGGTTCTCGTCTCAGCGGGCGGGACGCGCGAGCCGCTCGACGCCGTCCGCTACGTCGGCAACCGGTCGTCCGGGCGGATGGGAGTCGCGCTCGCAGCCGAGGCGCGCCGGCGCGGCGCCGACGTGACGCTCCTCGCCGCCAACCTCGCGGTCCCCGCGCCGGAGGGCGTCGAGCTCGTCCGGACACCGACCGCGGCGGATCTCGAGCGCGAGGCGCTCGCCCGCGCCGCGGAGTCGGACGTCGTCGTCATGGCCGCCGCCGTCGCCGACTACCGGCCTGCCGAGACGCTCGCCGCGAAGCGGCCGAAGGATTCCTCCGCCTGGACGCTCGAGCTCGAGCCGACGACGGACGTCCTTGCCGCGCTCGGCGCGAACCGCCGGGAGGGCCAGGTCCTCGTCGGCTTCGCCGCGGAGACCGGCGAGGAGGGAATCGAGCGCGCCCGCGCCAAGCTCGCGCGGAAGGGCGCCGACCTCTTCGTCTTCAACGACGTCGCCCGCCCGGACATCGGCTTCGACGCCGCCGAGAACGAGGTGACGCTCGTCACCGCCGACGCCGAGCGGCCGCTCGCGAAGGCGCCGAAGGACGAGATCGCCGCCGCCGTCCTCGACGAGGTGGAACGCCTCATACGCTGACGAAGAGGGTATGACGGGGTCGTGGCCGAGTCGACGTACAGCCTTTTCCAGCGCGGCCGCCGGCACCTCCGAGCGGGCATGGCGGCTCAGGCCACCGTCGCGCTCGAGAAGGCGAAGCGGCGGGAGCCGGACAAGGCCTCGATCCGCGAGGCGCTCGGCATCGCCTACTTCCGGATCCGCCGCTGGAGCGAGGCCGAGGCGGAGTTCCGCAAGCTCCTCGAGCTCTCGCCCGTCAACGACTACGCCCACTACGCGCTCGGCCGCTGCCTCGAGATGCAGGGGCGCGAGGCGGAGGCGAACGGCCACTACAAGCTCGCGAGCTCGCTCCGGCCCGGCTCCGAGCACTACCGGGCTCGCATTCTCGACCTCGAGTAACGTCGGCGGCGTGCGCGCCGTCGTCCAGCGAGTCTCGCGGGCCAGGGTCTCGCCGGGCGGCACTATCGGGCATGGCCTCTGCGTCCTGGTCGGTGTCGCCCGCGGCGACGGGGAGGAGGAGGCGACGCGGCTCGCGGGGAAGGTCGCGCGGCTGCGGATCTTCCCCGACGAGGAGGGACGCTTCGACCGCTCGCTCCTCGACACCGGCGGCGGCGCCCTCGTCGTCTCCCAGTTCACGCTCATCGCGGACACGGCGAAGGGGAACCGGCCGAGCTTCGGCGAGGCCGCGCCGCCCGAGCAGGCCGAGCCGCTCTACGAGCGCCTCTGCGCAGAGCTGCGGGCGCTCGGCGTCCCGGTCGAGACGGGCGTCTTCGGCGCGAGGATGGAGGTCGAGCTCGTCAACGACGGCCCGGTCACGATCGTCCTCGACGCGTGAGGACGCTCGCCGAGCTGCAGGAGCGCCGCGCGTACGAGTGCCGCCTCACTCCCGACCGCGCGCTCACCACGCTCGACGAGGCGGAGGAGTTCCTCCACGACCGCGGCCTGCTCACGCGAACCGCCGACTCGGCGCTGCCGAGCCTGTTCGAGGCGTGTCACGAAGAGCCGTATGCGCGCGAGAGCCGCGGCTTCGGGCAGTGGCCCGCGACGAAGTTCGGCTGGTTCGGAGAGCTCGGTGCCCGCGGCCACCTCGTCGTCGCCGTCCACCGCGGCAAGAGCCTCGGCGTCACGGAGGAGACGGCCGCGCTCCTCGATCCGGCCTGCCGGGCGGAGCTCGCGCGGATGGAGGGGGAGGACGACGAGTGGGCGCGGCTCCTCCGGCATCTCGCCGAGGTGGGGCCGTCGGAGCTCGCCGACCTCCAGGCCGAGCTCTCCCTGACGCCGAAGCAGTTGCGGCAGATCCGGTCGCCGCTCGAGCGCTGCGGCGCGGTCGTCTCCCGCGCGCTCGTCTACGAGGAGCCGCACCGGCACACGAGCGTCCTCGCGCGCTGGGATCAGGTGCGCGTGGAGCCGAGCGGCGGGCCGTCGCCGCGGCGCGCGCTCGGCGAGCTCGTCTGCGCGGGTGTGCGCGCGGCCGTCGTCGCGCCCGAGCGGGAGCTCGCGCGCTGGTTCTCGTGGCGCTGGTACTGGGACGACGGGATCGTGGACGAGCTCGTCGCCGCCGGGCGCCTGCAGCGTGTAGACGGGCATGTCGCGGCGGCCTGACAGCGGGCCGTTGCTACACTGCCTCACCACATTTCGGCAGTTCTGAAATGGGCCTGCGGGCCCATTTTTTATGACGACGAGGGGCGCTGAGGACCAGATGCCTACGACATTCGAGAAGGAGCGCGAGTTGCAGCAGGAGATCGTGCCGCGGGTCGAGCAGGACCTGCCGGACGTCGACGTCCTCGCGGTCGAGCTCGTCTCGCCGACGCGCTTCTGCGTCTACGTCGACCATCCGGCCGGCGTCGATCACGCGCTCTGCGCGCGCGTCACGGACCTCCTTCGCGACTACCTGCGCGAGTACTCGGTCGAGGTCTCCTCACCGGGTGTCGACCGGCCCCTGCGCACGCAGGCGCACTTCGCCGGCGCGGTCGGCCGGCGCGTCCGTCTCCGCACGGCCGGCAAGAAGTTGAAGGGCGAGATCGTCTCCGCCCAGGAGAGCAGCGTCACCGTCGTCGCAGCGGACGGCGCCGAGACCGAGATCCCGTACGCCGAGATCGTGCGGGCCAACCTGATCGACGAGGGAGTGACATGAGCCAGGAGATCATCGAGGCGGTCCGCGAGATCGAGCGCGACAAGGGGATCGAGGAAGGAGCACTCGTCGCGGCGCTCGAGGACGCCCTCCTCGCCGCCTACAAGAAGACGCCGGGCGCCGCGCGCCACGCGACCGTCGAGATGCACGACGACGGCGAGTTCCGCGTCTTCTCCGTCGAGCTGCCGGCCGACGTCGAGGAGCGGCTGATCGACGAGGCGCGCGAGCGGAAGCTCGAGGAGCTCGAGCGGCTCGAGGAGGAGACCGGCGAGCGGCAGCACACGCTCATCTCCGACGACGATCTCGACATCGACTGGTCCGAGGTGCCCGAGGGCGACGTCAAGCGCGAGGACGTCACGCCGGAAGGCTTCGGCCGCATCGCCGCGCAGACCGCGAAGCAGGTCATCCTGCAGCGCATCCGCGAGGAGGAGCGGCGGATGATGTACGACGAGTACATCGACCGCGTCACGGAGGTCGTGACGGGGATCGTCCAGCAGGCCGGCGACCGCAACAACGTCCTCGTCGATCTCGGCAAGGTCGAGGCGCTCCTGCCGCGCTCGGAGCAGGTCGACGGCGAGCGCTACGAGCAGGGATCCCGGATCAAGGCCGTGATCACGGAGGTTCGCTCCGGGACGAAGGGCCCGCAGGTGATCCTGTCCCGCCGCGATCCCGAGCTGATCAAGACGCTGTTCGAGCTCGAGGTGCCGGAGATCGCGGACGGGCTCGTCGACATCCGCGGCGTCGCCCGCGAGCCGGGCTACCGCTCGAAGATCGCCGTCGAGTCGCACGCGCAGGGCGTCGACCCGGTCGGAGCGTGCGTCGGCCCGCGTGGCTCGCGCGTCCGGATGGTCGTCTCCGAGCTCCGCGGCGAGAAGATCGACATCATCCCGTGGAACCCCGAGCCGGCGCGCTTCGTCGCGAAGGCTCTCTCGCCGGCGCGTGTGCGCGAGGTCTATCTCGACGACGAGGGTCGCGAGGCGACGGTCGTCGTCCCGGACGACCAGCTCGCGCTCGCGATCGGCAAGGAGGGCATGAACGCCCGCCTCGCCGCGCGTCTGACCGGCTGGAAGATCGACATCCAGAGCGACACCGAGTTCGCGCAGGCGGAGGCCGAAGCGGCCTTCGGCGGTGGCGACGGCGAGGGTGGGGAGGACTACTCCGGCCGCTGCGCCGCGATCCTCACGAACGGCAAGCGCTGCCCGAACGCCGCGCTGCCCGGCTCCCGCTTCTGCGGCGTTCCCGCCCACCAGGAGCTCGACGGCAGCGGCAGCGACTACGTCGGCGGCCCGCCGCCGGAGCAGCCCGAGGTCGAGGAGGCCGAGGAGACCGAGGCGGTCGCCGGCGAGCCCGAGCCCGAGACGAGTGAGGAGGCCGAGGCGGTCGCGTCCGAGGAGGACTCCGCCTAGCGTCTTTACACTGACGCAGAGACATGGCCAACGGAGGCAACAGACCGAATCGCCCGCTCCGCCCGCGCGGCGGCGGCGGCCCCGGCAATCGCCGGCGGCGCGTCGTCATCGACCAGGGCGGCCAGCGCCCCTCGCGCGAGCAGCGCCAGGCGCGCCAGGACAGCCAGCGCCGCGAGCCGCGTCCGCCCGCAGCTCCGCCGACCGGTCCGGTCTCCGTCGAGTCGGGCGTCAGCGTCCGCGACTTCTCGCAGGCGCTCGGCGTACCGATGCCCCAGATCATCAAGATCCTCATGGGCCTCGGCCAGATGCGCACGGCGACCCAGTCGCTGAGCGACGAGGAGGTCGAGCTGATCGCGACCGAGGTCGGCCGCGAGGTGACGATCAAGCACGCCGCCGACGAGGAGGAGGAGCCGGAGTCGTTCGACGATCCCGAGGACTCGCTCACGGCCCGGCCGCCGGTCGTCACGATCATGGGCCACGTCGACCACGGCAAGACGACACTCCTCGACGCGATCCGCGACGCGAGGGTCGTCGCGACCGAGGCCGGCGGGATCACGCAGCACATCGGCGCGTACCAGGTCGACGTCGACGGCCGGAAGATCACGTTCCTCGACACGCCGGGCCACGAGGCGTTCACGGCGATGCGCGCCCGCGGCGCGAAGGTCACCGACATCGCAGTCCTCGTCGTCGCGGCCGACGACGGCGTCATGCCCCAGACGAAGGAGTCCATCTCCCACGCGCGCGCCGCAGAGGTGCCGATCGTCGTCGCGGTCAACAAGATCGACCTCCCCGACGCGAACATCGACCGCGTCAAGGCCGAGCTCGCGCAGGAGGAGCTGCAGCCGGAGGACTGGGGCGGCTCGACGCAGTTCGCGGAGGTCTCGGCGAAGACGCAGCAGAACCTCGACGACCTCCTCGAGCGGATCCTGCTCGTGGCGGACGCTGAGCTCGACCTGCGCGCCAACCCGAAGGCGGAGGCATCCGGGCCGATCATCGAGTCGCGGCTCGACGTCGGTCGCGGGCCCGTCGCCTCGATGCTCGTCCAGCGCGGGACGCTCAAGGTCGGCGACGCGATCGTCGCCGGCGACGCGCACGGGCGGGTCAAGGCGCTGTTCGACTACAAGGGCGAGCGGCAGGAGAGCGCCGGCCCCGGCGACCCGATCGAGATTCTCGGCTTCGACAAGCCTCCCGCCGCGGGCGAGGTCGCCCGCGTCGTCGCCAACGACCGCGAGGCGCGGGAGATCGCGAACCGCCGTGGCGAGCGGCTGCGGCGCGAGCAGCTCGCGGCCGTCCGGCCCGCGACCGGCGTCTCGCTCGAGCGGCTGTACGAGCAGCTGCAGGCGGGCGAGGTCTCCGATCTCAACCTCATCGTCCGCGGCGACGTCGTCGGCTCGGTCGAGGCCGTCAACTCCGAGCTCGCGAAGTTCGAGCATCCGGAGGTACGCCTCAACGTCATCGCCTCCGGCGTCGGCGCGATCACCCAGAACGACATCATGCTCGCCTCCGCGAGCGACGCGCTCATCGTCGGCTTCAACGTCCGCCCGAACGCCGAGGCGCGCGAGCTCGCATCTCGCGAAGGCGTCGAGATCCGGACGTACGACGTCATCTACAAGCTGACCGAGGAGATCGAGCAGGCGCTCGTCGGGAAGCTCTCCGCGATCTCGACCGAGGAGACGATCGGCGAGGCGGAGGTGCGGGCGCTCTTCCGCGTCTCGCGGCTCGGCACGATCGCCGGCTGCATGGTCACCGACGGCGTCGTCCGCCGCAACGGCAGCGTCCGCGTCATCCGCGACGGCGCCGTGATCTACACGACGACGATCGCCGATCTGAAGCGGTTCAAGGACGACGTCCGCGAGGTCGCCGAGGGCTTCGAGTGCGGCATACGCCTCGACGGCTTCAACGACGTGAAGGAAGGCGACGTCCTCGAGATCTTCGAGACGCGCGAGGTCGAACGCACCTCGCTCGATGAAGCGCCTGGCGGCGCTTCATAGGACGAACTCCGCGCGGACGAGATCGCGGTCTCGTCGGCGCTCCGTGCTGATTTGTTGCCCGCCGCGGCGGGCGCCTGCGGCGCGCGCCGGGGAGCGGGGAGGCCTACGGCGAAGTCGCCGCTGCGCGGCGTCTTAGCGTCCGGCTAGAGAATCCAGGTATGGCGAGCGGTTGGGTCGGGATTCTTGTCTGCGAGCTGCACTTTCCGGAGGCGCATTCGTTGAAGGAGAAGCGGCACTTCCTGCGGTCGGCGAAGGCTCAGCTCGAACGGCGGGTCGGCGCGTCGGTGGCGGAGGTCGACCATCACGACGTCTGGCAGCGGGCGCGGATCACGGCGGCGTGCGTCGCGCGGGAGCACCATGAGGTCGAGCGGCTCCTCGACGAGGCGGAGCGGTGGCTGCGCGGGCAGGAATGGGAGGTCGCGCTCGCCGAGCGGCTCGTGCTCGACCCCGAGGATTAGGGTCGTCTCCGTGAATGCGGCGGAGCTGATCGAGCGGAAGAAGCGCGGGGAGGAGCTCGCCCCGGACGAGCTCGGAGCGTTCGTCTCCGGTTACGTCGCCGGCGACGTGCCGGACTACCAGGCGGCTGCGTTCCTCATGGCTGTGTGGTTCCGCGGCCTGACGGCGGCGGAGACGTACGCGCTGACGGACGCGATGGTGCGGAGCGGCGAGACGGTCGACCTCGCAAAGAGGCTCGGTCGGCGCGTCGTCGACAAGCACTCGACCGGCGGCGTCGGCGACAAGGTGACGATCGCGGTCGGGCCGGTCGTCGCGGCGTGCGGCGTCCCGTTCGGGAAGGTGAGCGGCCGCGGGCTCGGCCACACCGGGGGCACGCTCGACAAGCTCGAGTCGATCCCGGGCTTCCGCGTCGAGCTGACGACGGACGAGCTCGTCGAGCAGACGCGCGCGATCGGGATCGCGGTGGCGGGCCAGTCCGCGAACCTCGTCCCGGCCGACAAGAAGCTCTACGCGCTGCGGGACGTCACCGCGACGGTCGACGAGGTCTCGCTGATCGCGGCGAGCATCATGTCGAAGAAGATCGCCGCCGGCGCGAGCGCGCTCGTCCTCGACGTCAAGGTGGGGGAGGGGGCGTTCATGCGGACGGTCGAGGAGGCGCGGCGGCTCGCCGAGGAGATGAAGGCGCTCGGGGAGCGCGCCGGCATGGAGGTCGTTTGCGTGCTGACCGAGATGAAGCAGCCGCTCGGGCGGGCGGTCGGGAACGCCGTCGAGGTGCGCGAGGCGGTCGAGACCGTGAGCGGCGGCGGCCCGGCGGACTTCCGCGAGCTCGTCGTCGACGCGGCGGGACAACTGCTGGCGTTGTCCGACCTCGGCGTGGACGAAGCGGAGGGGCGCGCCCGCGCGGAGGCCGCGCTCGCCGACGGCTCCGCCCGTGCGACGTACGAGCGGTGGATCCGGGCGCAGGGAGGCGACCCATCTCCGGCTGCGCTGCCGGTGGCGCCGGTCGTGCGCGAGGTCGCAGCGCCGGAGGCGGGGTTCGTGCGCGAGCTGCGCGCGCGGGAGGTGGCGGTCGTCGCGATGGAGCTCGGCGCGGGCCGGCTGCGGGCGGGCGACCCGATCGACCACGCCGTCGGCGTCGTCTGTCTCCGGAAGCGCGGCGAACGGGTCGCGGCGGGCGAGCCGCTCGCAGAGGTCCACGCGCGGGACGACGGCGCCGCGAGCACTGCCGCGGTCGCCCTTCTCGAGGCGTACGAGCTCGGCGCGGAGCCGCCGGATCCGCGGCCCCTCGTGCTCGAGACGATCCGCTAGAAGCTGTCAGGCGGCGACGGTCGGCCGCGCGCCGCGCACCCGTGCCGATGTTGGCACCGAATTGGCGCGTCGACGTCACACCTGCCCGGGTAGCGTCGACGCCGAGGGCGGAGGGACGGCATCCCCACCCTGGGTGGGGAGTGCGGGTTGGCCACGGCTCCAGAGGACCTGTCCGGCACGTCTCTGCCCGGGAGTCGGTGCGGCAGCTTGAATACGCCCCGTGGCCGAGCGCATGCGTCGGGTGAACGAGTCGGTGAGGCAGGTGCTCGCAGAGGCACTTCCCGAGCTCAAGGACCCGCGCATCGGTCTCGTCACCGTCACCGGCGTCGATACGACTCCCGACCTCCGCCACGCGACGGTCTACGTGAGCGTGCTCGGCTCCGGCCGCAAGCGCCGTGCGACACTCCTCGGCCTCGGCGCCGCCCACGGCCTCCTCCAATCTCGCCTCGCGCGCGAGCTGAGAATGAAACGGACTCCCCAGCTGACCTTCGAATACGATCCCACCGTCGAGCGCGGAGTACGCATGAGCCAGCTCATCGACGAGCTCGCGCCGGACGACGACAATGACGCAGACGAGTGACCTGAAGGCGATCGCAGACGCTCTGAGGAAGCACGACCGTTTCCTCGTCGTCACTCACGAGAATCCCGACGGCGACGCGCTCGGGTCGCTCCTCGCGGCGACTCTGGCGCTGCGCAGTCTCGGCAAGGACGCGGTCATGTACCTCGCCGGCGACACGCCGCTTCCGCGGGAGTACGCGTTCATGCCGCTCGACGGACTCGTACGCGAGCCGCCGGCCGATGCGGAAGAGCGCGTCCTCGTGGCGGTCGACTGCGCGAAGGAGGAGCGGATCGGCGACGACGCCGCGGCCCCCCGAGCGCCGCTCGTCCTCAACGTCGATCACCACCACGACAACACACGATTCGGCGACCTCAACCTCATCGTCTCCGACGCGTCGTCGACCGGCGAAGTACTTCGCGACATCTTCGGCGAGCTCGGGCTCGAGCTGACACCGGAGCTCGCCGAGCCTCTCTACATCGCGCTCGTCACCGACACGGGGCGGTTCCAGTACGCGAACACCACCCCGAAGGCTCTGCGGCTGGCAGCGGAGCTCGTCGACGCGGGGGCCGACATCCATGCGGTCTTCCAGCAGGTCTACGAGTCGGTCGAGTTCGCGAAGCTGAAGCTCCTCGCCCGCGTCCTCGACCGGGCCGAGGTGCTCGAGGGCGGCCGGATCGTCGTCTCCCACCTCCTCCGCACCGATTTCGCGGAGGTCGGCGCGTCCGAGCCGTACTCCGAAGGGCTCATCGACTACCTGCGAGCAGTCGAGGGGGCGGAGCTCGCCGTGTTCATCCGGGAGCAGCTCAGCAGCGATGCGCCCGCGCACAAGGGATCGCTCCGCTCGTCGATCGACGAGCTCGACGTCTCGGCGATCGCCCGGACGTTCGGTGGCGGCGGTCATCGGCAGGCCGCGGGCTTCTCGACCGACCTTCCACTCGCGGAGATCGTCGCGCAGATCCGCGCAGGCTTCCTCGCCCAACGTGCCCCCGCGCGGGCTTGAGCCTGCGGGCGTCGCGCTCGTCGACAAGCCGAGCGGGCCGTCCTCCTTCGCCGTCGTCGCCCAGATCCGCCGGATGACCGGGGCGCGGACCGGCCACGCCGGCACGCTCGACCCGTTCGCGACCGGGCTTCTCCTGCTGTTGTCCGGACGGGCAACTAAGCTCGCCTCGTGCCTCGTCGGACTGGACAAGCGCTACAGCACCGAGATCGATCTCTCCGCGCGCACGTCGACCGGCGACCCGGAAGGCGAGGTCGTAGCTCGCCAGGAGCCTCCGGCGGCGGGCGAGCTCGAGTCGCGGCTCGCGACCCTCCGGGGCGAGATCGACCTGCCGATCCCCGCCGCGTCCGCGGTGAAGATCGGCGGGGAGCGGGCGTACAAGCTCGCGCGGCGCGGGGTCGAGGTGGAGATGCCGATGCGCCGCTCGACGGTTCGCACGCTCGACGTCATCTCCTATAGCGAGGGTCGAGTCGTGCTCGAGCTCGACGTGAGCTCGGGGACGTACATCCGGGCGATCGCCGACGCGCTCGGCGGTCACTGCGTCACCCTGCGCCGGACGTGGGTCGGGCCGTTCTCGGTCGAGGATGCCGTGTCGCCCGAGGCGTTCTCGCCCGCCCGGCTCCTGCCGGAGCGTGAGGTGCTCGCACGGGTCGAGGCGGCGCGCGCGTGAACGTCGCGCGCGAGCCGGCCGAGCTCGCGCCGGCGCGGCGGGCGGCCGCGATCGGCACGTTCGACGGCGTCCACCTCGGACACCGGCGCGTCGTCGAGGCGGCGCAGGCCGCGGGCCTCCGGACGACCGTGGTGACGTTCGACCCGCATCCGCGCGCCGTCCTCGGCGGCAGGGTCGAGCTCCTCGCCACGCTCGAACGGCGCCTCGAGCTGCTGGAAGCTGCGGGCGTCGACGACGTCCTCGTCCTCCGGTTCGACGAGCACCTCGCAGCGCTCGAGGCGGAAGAGTTCGCCGAGCGGATGCTCCGCGGCATCGGGGCGGATGTGATCGCCGTCGGCGAGACGTTCCGCTTCGGCCGCGGCCGCGAGGGCAACCTCGCGCTGCTCGAGGCGCTCGGCTTCGACGTGCGGCGGGTGCCGCTCCTGGCGAACGTCTCGTCGAGCCGGATCCGGGAGCTCGTCCATGCGGGCGAGATGGAGCGCGCCGCGGCGCTCCTCGGCCGGCCGCCCGAGGTGGAGGGGATCGTCGTCCACGGCGACGGCCGCGGGCGGGCGCTCGGCTTCCCGACCGCGAACCTCGACGTGCCTGCCGGGCTGCTCGTCCCTCCCGACGGCGTGTACGCCGGATGGACCAACGGTCGCCGGGCCGCGGTCTCCGTCGGGACGAATCCGCAGTTCGACGGCGTCGAGCGACGCGTCGAGGCGCATCTCCTCGATTTCGACGACGACCTCTACGACCAGCGGCTCGTCGTCGAGGTCTGGAGCCGGCTGCGCGGCCAGATGCGCTTCGACTCCGTCGACGACCTCGTCACCGCGATCGGAGACGACGTCTCCCACACGCGGGAAGCGGCACGTCCGGTCTGACGGCGGCTCAGCGGCCGAGCGCGAGCGCGGCCCCGCTCCGGCGCGGATCGGCGGCACCACCGTCGCGCCCGACGAGGCTGACGCCGCCGAAGTAGTGATGCCGCTGCGGCCAGCGGCGCACCGAGCGGCCCGCCGCCTCGAGCGCGGCGAGACCGTCCTCGTCGCAGCCCGGCTCCGCGTTCACGACCGCGCCGGCCGGATGGACGCGCGGGCGGTCGACCGCCTCCCGCGGGGGCAGCTGCTCGTCGAGGACGCCGAGCGCCGCCGTCAGCAGCGCGGTACGCAGGCGGCTGCCGCCTGCGGAGCCGGCGGCGAGGACGAGCTCCCCGTCCTCGAGCACGAGAGTCGGAGCCATCATGCTCGGGATCCGCTCGCCGGGCGCCGGGACACCGTCGACTAGCAGCTCCGCCTCGCCGAGCATGCTGTTGAGATGGAGGTCGAAGCCCGGCAGGTAGTCGCCGGAGCCGAGCCCGAGGCTCGTCGTGAGGACGCAGGCGTTGCCGCGCGCGTCGACGGCGACGAGGTTCGTCGTGTGCTGCGCGACCTCGCCCGTCCCGTCGAGCGCCGCGACGAGCTCGAGGAGGCGGCCGGCGGGGGACAAGCCGCGGAGGTCCGCCAGGCGCGCGAGCGTCTCCGGCACACCGGAGATGCCGCCGCGCGTCAGCCAGCGCGCGCCGAGGCGCTCGACCTCGACGGGCTCGCTCCAGCTCGCCTCGTAGGCGGCGAGGTCGGCCCTCGTCACCGTCGCCCCGCGCTCCGCCCCCAGTTGCAGCAGCGCATCCCCGATCGTCCCGGCGTAGACGCTCTCCGGTCCCTCTGCCGACAGCGCCTCGAGCGCCGCGACGAGACCCGGCTGCTCGAGTCTCTCGCCGGCGGTGAGGAGCCGTCCCGCCGGCGCGTAGATCCGCGCGCCAAGGTCGAGCGTGAGGACGGGGGCGATCATCTCGAGGCACGCGGCGTGCGCGGGCGGCAGCTCGACGCCGTCGCGCGCCAGCCGCAACGCCGGCTCGACGAGGCGCGCCCACGGGAGGACGCCATGCTCGCGCCAGAGCGCCCCGAGACCGGCCGCCACTCCCGGCACCGCGCACGAGCCAGGGCCGACCGCGTAGTGGACGAGCTCCGCCCCGAACGGCACCTCGAGCTCGACGAGCTCCACGGGCCGCGGCTCCGCGCCGATTCCCGGCACCGCGCAGAAGCAGTCGAGGTTGCGCGCGCGGCGGGCCGCGGCGTCCCAGAAGATCGCGTGCCCGCCGCCGAGCAGACCGGTCATCACCGTCTCCGCGACGCAGGAGGCGAGGGATGCAGCGACCGCCGCGTCGGCCGCGCTGCCGCCGGCGGAGAGGATCTCGAGCCCGGCCGCCGCCGTCGCCGGATGGCCGGCCGCGACTCCTGCCGGAAGCCCGCCGCTCACGCGTCCGCGCGGGGCATCGCGACCCAGCCGATCCGGGCCACGCCGGGCCGCGGAAAGTCGATGCGGTGGCTCATGAGCAGCCCGCCGGCGAAGCCGTAGACGGCGCCGCCGAGAGCGTCGACAGGAAACGAGGGACGCACGATCCGACCGCCGCTGAGGGGATCCGTCTCCGCCTCCGAGACGCGGAACGTGTCCCCGTGGGCCTCGACGAGAGCCTCCGACTCCCCGAGCGCGTAGCGAGCCGGCTCGATCGGACCTGTCGAACCTAGTGACAACTTGTCACTTGCCGGAACGAGGCCGAGTCCCCGGACGACGCGGCGGATCAAACCGCTGCCGCGCCAGCTGTTCGTGAGGACGACGAGCGCGAGGCCCTCCGCCGGCACGAGAAGGAGAAGCGACTGGAAGCCGCCGACCGACCCCTCGTGGTCGTAGGCGACGCGACCGCCCGCGAGCTCCCGCCGCCAGCAGCCGAGGCAGTACTCGGCGCCGAGTGCGCTCGCGTGCGGCTGACGGAGCGTCTCGCCGTACTCGAACTGGTGCTCGGCGAAGCGCAGCAGGTCGCCGACCGTCGACCACAGACCACCCGAGGCTCGCCGCCCCTCCGGGTAGTCGAGCGTGCCGGCCGGGCGATGTCCCGTCTCGCCCTCCTGGAGGTGGCCCGGCGCCGCGTCCGCAGGCTCGTCGAAGGACGTCTCCTCGAGCCCGAGCGGCTCGAGGAGCTTCTCGCGCATCGTCTCCGAGAAGGACGCGCCCGCCGCCGCTGCGCACGCCTCGCCGGCCGCCCAGTAGCCGGCGTTCGAGTACGACCACAGCCCGCGGCACTCCTCGGGCAACGGCTCCGGCGACTCCGGCCGCAAGCCCGCCGTGTGGGAGAGGAGCGCCCGCTGCTCGGCGTCGAACCCGGGCTGCGACGCCGCGAGCGTCGCGGTGAACCACTTCGTGATCGAGGCGATGCGGAACTGCGTCCGGATGTCGACCGGCCCGTCGGTCGCGTACTCCGCGTCACCCGCCGTCAAGAGCCCCGCCGCGACCGCGGGCACCCCCGTCCGCGACCGCGCCTCACGCACGATCTCGGCCAGCCTTCCCTGCGGAATCGCGCTTTCCATGCCGGTTTCCGCTACCCTACCCGCGACCCAGGCCCGGCTCGCGTCAACGTCCCCTGTGCGATGACGCAAGGCCGTGGGCGGAGCCTCGGGAGACATGGAAGGAGAGGGCGAGTGGCCCTGACCAAGGAAGCGAAGCAGGAACTGATCACGAAGCACGGCGCCAACGCCGCCGACACCGGCTCGACGCAGGTGCAGGTTGCGATGCTCACGCAGCGGATCAACGAGCTGACGGAGCATCTCCGGACGCACAAGCACGACCACTACTCGCGGCGCGGCCTCCTCAAGCTCGTCGGACGCCGCCGCCGCTTCCTGAACTACCTGCAGAAGAAGGATCTCGAGGGCTATCGGGCCCTCATCAAGGAGCTCGGCCTGCGCCGCTAGCTCCAGAACTCGGAGGGTGGAAGTTCGAGCGAGCCCACGTCAGACGGACTGGCTCGAGCTCCCGCCCTCCACAAAGCAAAGTGGAGGACAATTGATGAGTATCGCGACCGATCGCCGGGCGCAGGTCTCCATCCAGATCGGAAACCAGGAGATCACGCTAGAGACCGGCAAGCTCGCGAAGCAGGCGGATGGCGCGGTCGTCATCCGCAGCGGCGACACGATGGTGCTCGCCACCGCCCAGGGGCGCGCCGAGGCGCGCGAGGGCGCGGACTTCTTCCCCCTCACGGTCGACGTCGAGGAGCGGATGTACGCCGCCGGCAAGATCCCGGGCGGCTTCTTCAAGCGGGAGGGGCGCCCGACCGAGCGCGCCATCCTGACCGCACGGATGATCGACCGGCCGATCCGGCCGCTGTGGCCGAAGGGCTTCCGCAACGAGGTGCAGGTGATCTGCACCGTCCTCAGCGCGGACATGGTCACGGCCCACGACATCCTCTGCATCAACGGCGCGTCGGCGGCGCTCATGCTCTCGCCGCTGCCGTTCCTCGGGCCGGTCGGCGCCGTGCGCGTCGGCCAGATCGACGGAGAGCTCGTCGTCAACCCGACGCTCCGCGAGAGCGAGGACGACTCAGACCTCGACCTCATCGTCGTCGGCACGAAGGAAGGGCTGACGATGGTCGAGGCCGGCGCGAGCGAGATTCCCGAGGAGAGGATCCTCGAGGCGCTCGAGATCGCCCATGCCGAGATCGTCAAGCTCTGCGAGGCGCAGGAGGATCTGCTCCGCCAGGCCGGCAAGCCGAAGTGGCTCGACCTCGAGCTCCAGGCCGAGCTCGAGCGCGACCACGGCCACACGATCTGGGAGCGGATCCAGCAGGTCGGGATCCGCGAGGCCGGCACGGCGACGGACGAGTTGCTGTCCGAGCTCGCGCCGGCGATCTCGATGGACTCGACCGACGACGACATCGTCCGCCAGCTCCAGGTCCGCTCGGCGCTCGCCTCGCTGCTCGAGAAGCAGCGCAGCGTCGCCGTCGAGGGCCCTGTGCGCGAGCAGTTCGGCGACGAGCTGAAGGCGCTCACCGACGCGGAGCAGGACTCGAAGGCGCTCAAGTCGGCGAAGCGGCAGCTGCTCTTCGACCGCATCGTCGACGAGGTCGCGCTTCCCTTCCCGGTCGGCCCCGCGGCCGCCGAGGGCGAGGAGCCGGTCAAGGACTCCCTGACGAAGCAGTACGTCAAGAAGGCGTGCGAGTCGATCTACAAGGACCTCGTCCGGCAGAAGATCGCCGTCGACAAGCGCCGCCCCGACGGGCGCGGCGCGGAGGAGATCCGGCCGATCGAGATCGAGGTCGGCGTCAACCCGCGCTCGCACGGCTCCGGCCTGTTCACGCGCGGCCAGACGCAGATCCTCTCGTCGCTCACGCTCGGCACCGCGAAGGAGGGGCAGCGCATCGACGACCTCTCCCTCGAGGAAGAGCGCCGCTACATGCACCACTACAACTTCCCGCCGTACTCGGTCGGGGAGACGGGCTTCATGCGCGGCCCGAAGCGGCGTGACATCGGCCACGGCGCGCTCGCGCAGCGGGCGCTCGAGGCGGTCATCCCGACGCCGGACGAGTTCCCGTACACGATCCGGATCGTCTCGGAGACGCTCGAGTCGAACGGCTCCAGCTCGATGGGCTCCGTCTGCGGCTCGACGCTGTCGCTGATGGACGCCGGCGTGCCGATCAAGGCGCCGGTCTCCGGCATCGCGATGGGCCTCGTCAAGGAGGGCGACGACTACGTCATCCTCACCGACATCCAGGGCGCGGAGGACCACCTGGGCGACATGGACTTCAAGGTCGCCGGCTCGACGAACGGGATCACCGCGCTCCAGATGGACATCAAGATCACCGGCGTCACCCAGCAGATCATGCGAGACGCGCTCGAGCAGGCGAAGCGGGCGCGCGAGTTCATCCTCGAGAAGATGCTCGACGTCATCCCGGAGTCCCGCTCCGAGCTCGCGTCGAACGCGCCTCGGATCACGTCGATCAAGATCGACCAGGAGAAGATCGGCATGGTCATCGGCAAGGGCGGCGAGACGATCCGCGGCCTCGAGTCCGACTACGAGGTGCAGATCGACATCGAGGAGGACGGCACGATCCTCATCTACGCGACCGACGGCGAGAAGGCCGCGGCCGCGATCGCCGCGATCGAGTCGATCACGAAGGAGCCCGAGGTGGGCGACACCTACACGGGCAAGGTCGTGAAGACGACGCAGTTCGGCGCCTTCGTCGAGCTGAAGAAGGGGACCGACGGTCTCCTCCACGTCTCGAACGTCGGCCCCGGTCGCGTCGCGCACATCGAGGACGTGATGAGCCGCGGCGACGTCGTCGACGTCGTCGTCCAGGAGGTCGACAAGGCCCGGGGCCGGATCGGCCTCAAGCTCGTCGCGAAGCACGAGAACGGCGGTCTCGTCCAGCCGGAGGAGCTGATCGAGCGGGCGAAGGACGCTCCGCCGAGGCCCCCGGAGGAGGACAGGCCGCGCCGCGACGACCGCCGCGGCGGCCGCGGCGGACGCGGGCCTCGCGGCCCGCGCCGCGACGAGGACTAGCGCCTCGCTCCGAACTGCGAAGGGCGGCCCACCGGGCCGCCCTTCGCGCATCTTTGTGAGAAATCACCCGAACGGGGCAATAATGGGCCGAACGCTCATCGGTTCCCCTGGCTATGCCGATGAGACGTGCGGATAGTGACCCTGTGAGACACCCGAACATCTCACCGCTGCGGGGCCTTGTGGAGGTAACCCGCCTGTTGCGGGCGCGTGAGGACCTGCCGGCCCTGCTCGACGCAGTCGCGCGGACGATCGGCGAGGCGCTCGGGTATCGCACGGTCGCGGTCAACCTCTACCGGCCGGAGTGGGACGACTTCGAGGTCACGACGGTCCACGGCAACGAGGAGGCCCGCTCGACCCTGCTCGGCAACGTCCGCGAGGGCAGCGACTGGGCCGTCCTCCTCAACGACCGCTTCGAGCGGCACGGCGCGTACCACGTCCCGAGCGGCTCGGTCGACTGGGACAGCCTCGGCACGAGCTACACGCCGGAGGGCGAGCGGCCGGCGGATCCCGAGGCGTGGGATCCGGAGGACGCGCTCTTCGTGCCGATGCGCGACGGCGAGGGGAACCTGCTCGGGATCATCTCCGTCGACGAGCCGATCAGCGGCCGGCGGCCGACCGAGGACGAGCTCGAGGTCCTCGTCGCGCTCGCCGACCATGCGGCGCTCGCGCTCGAGGAGGCGAAGGAGGCGCGGGACGCGAAGCGCCACCAGCGGGCGCTCGAGGAGCTGCTCGCAGTCTCCTCCCGCATCACCGGCGAGACCGCGAGCGACGAGATCCTCCGGCGCGTCTGCAGCGGTATCCACGACGCGCTCGAGTTCAACAACGTCTACGCCGCGCTCGTCGACCCCGACACCGGGATCGTCGTGCCGCACGCGGCTGCGGGCTGGCAGCTCGACGAGCTGCGCAACCGCAACCGCGTCTCGGTCGCCGAGATCGAGCCGCTCCTCGACGACGAGTTCGAGCGGGAGGGCTGCTACCTCCTCACCCACCAGCAGGCACGGAGCCGGATGGCGAGCGGCGTCGAGGTCTACCCGTCGCAGCTGAACGGCCGCGGCCCGTGGGCGTGGAACCGCCACTGGCTCGTCGTGCCGCTGCGCGACGGCGAGGGAGCGCTCCTCGGCGTGATCTTCGTCGACAACCCGTGCGACCGCCTCATCCCGTCGGCGGACCGCCTGCAGGCGCTGCGGATCTTCGCGAACGACGCCTCGGCCGCGCTCGTCTCCGGGCGGCATCTCGGCGAGCTGCGCTTCCTCGCCGACCACGACCCGCTCACGCGCCTCCTCAACCGCCGCGCCTTCGTCCAGCGGCTCGACGGGGAGGTCGCGCGCGCGACGCGCTACGGCCGCTCGTTCGGGCTCGTCATCGCCGACCTCGACCACTTCAAGCAGCTCAACGACCGCTACGGCCACGCCTCCGGCGACGCGGCGCTCGTCGCGTTCTCCGGCGTCCTCTCGCGCGCCCTTCGCAAGCCGGACGCCGCGTTCAGGATCGGCGGGGACGAGTTCGCGATGCTCCTCGCCGAGGCGACGGACGACGACGCGCGCCTCGTCGTCGAGCGCGTCCAGTCGCTCCTCGAGGAGCTCGGCGGCGGCGACCACGCCGAGCCGTGGCTCAGCGAGCTGTCCGCGAGCTTCGGCTGCGCCGCCTGTCCCGACGACGCGTCCGACGCCCAGTCGCTGTTCCGCCTCTCGGACGAGGCGCTGTACGACGCGAAGCGCAGCGGCGCGGGCTTTCGGTTCGTCGCCCGCACGTAACTCCTAACTACGATCGGCGCGTGCAGAAGGTCACGCTGAGCGAGCTCGACACGGGCGAGCGGGTCGTCTCCGAGCGCGTGCCGAGCGTCCGCTCCGTCGCGCTCGGCTTCTGGATCGACGTCGGCTCCCGCGACGAGCGCGACGACCGCGCGGGCGTCTCCCACTTCATCGAGCACCTCCTGTTCAAGGGCTCGCGCCGCTTCGACGCGCAGGAGATCGCGGAGACGTTCGACGCGATGGGAGCCGAGCTCAACGCGGCGACCTCGCGCGAGAACACGGTCGTCTACGCGCGCGTCCCCGACCATCACGTCGAGACCGCGCTCGAGGTGATGACGGACATGGTCTTCGCGCCGTCCTTCGCCGAGGTCGACCAGGAGCGCGAGGTCGTCCTCGAGGAGATCGCGATGTACGAGGACACGCCGCAGGAGCTCGTCCACGACCTCTTCTCCCAGGCCGTCTTCGGCAGCCACCCGCTCGGGCGGCCGGTGATCGGGACGGCGGAGGTCATCTCGACCGTCAGCCGCCGCTCGCTCGCGAGCTACCACCGCACCGCCTACGCGCCGGGCAACGTCGTCCTCGCCGCCGCGGGCAACCTCGAGCACGACCGCCTCGTCGCGCTCCTCCAGCGGAGCGAGCGCCGCGCCGGCGCTCCCGCCCGCCCAGGCACCCGCGTGCGGCGGCCGCTCGCCCAGCTTCCCGGCCCCGAGGTCCGCTTCCAGCGCAAGGACACCGAGCAGTACCACCTCTGCCTCGGCGCGACCGGCATCTCGCGCTCGGACCGCCGTCGCTTCGCGGCCTCGCTCCTCGACTCGATCCTCGGCGGCTCGGCCTCGTCGCGGCTCTTCCAGGAAATCCGCGAGAAGCGGGGCATGGCGTACTCCGTCTACAGCTTCGCCGCGCAGTACACCGACACCGGCGTGATCGGCATCTACGTGGGCACGCGGGAGGAGAACCTCGGCGCGTGCGTCGAGATCGCCGTCGAGCAGGTCGGCGAGATCGCCGCCGGGAAGCTGCGCAAGGGCGAGCTCGAGCGGGCCAAGGAGAACCTCAAGGGCCGGATCGTCCTCTCGCTCGAGTCGACGTCGAACCGGATGAGCCGGCTCGGCAAGTCGCTCGTCACCGACACGGAGCTCCTCACGCTCGAGCGCGTCATGGCCGAGATCGACGCCGTCGACGGGGACGAGCTCGCGGAGCTCGCGGCCGTCCTTCTCCCGGCGGAGCGGCTCGCAGCGTCCGGCGTCGGGCCGGACGAGGAGCGGTTCCGCGCGGCCGTGGCACGCGCGAGCGGCGGGCTCGCCGGGCGGGCGGCGGCGTGAGGCTCGCCTTCTTCGGCGCAGAGGGCAAGGTCGGGCGCGCGCTCGTGCCGGTGCTCGAGGCGGCCGGCCACGAGGTGCGCGGGATCGAGCTCGGCGACGATCCGGACGTGAGCGGCTGCGACGCCGCGGTCGACTTCACGACGCCCGACGCCGCGCCGGCCAACGTCCGCGCCGCGCTCGAGCAGGGCGTCTCCTGCGTCGTCGGCACGACGGGCTGGGACCCGGCGGAGCTCGGGGCGCTTGCGGCGGAGAAGGGCCTGCGCCTCTTCGTCGCGCCGAACTTCTCCACCGGCGCCGTCCTGATGATGCGCTTCGCGCGCGAGGCGGCCGAGCATTTCCCGCGCGCCGAGGTGATCGAGCTCCACAACGAAGCGAAGAAGGACGCGCCGTCCGGCACCGCGAAGGCGACCGCGGCGGCGATCGGCGGCAACACGACGATCCACTCCGTGCGCCTGCCGGGCCTCGTCGCCCACCAGGAGGTGATCTTCGGCGGGGACGGACAGCTGCTCACGATCCGGCACGACACGACCGGCCGCGAGTCGTTCGCCGACGGCGTCCTCCTCGCGCTCACCAAGCTCGACGAGCTGCCGCCGGGCCTGACGACTGGCCTGGACACGCTGCTGTCGTAGAAGATTGGCCGATGCCGACCGAGGCGGCCGAGCTCGTCTTCGACGAGGCGACGAAGGTCTATCCCGGCCGCGAGGGCGCGGCCGTCCACGAGCTCTCGCTCACGGTGCCGGCCGGGGAGATCTGCGTCCTCGTCGGGCCGTCCGGCGGCGGCAAGACGACCGCGCTCAAGCTCGTCAACCGGCTGATTCCGCTCACGAGCGGCGACATCCGGATCGACGGCGCTTCGATCCTCGAGCTCGACGTCGTCGAGCTGCGCCGCTCGATCGGCTACGTCATCCAGCAGGTCGGGCTCTTCCCCCATTACACGGTGGAGGGGAACATCGGCGTCGTCCCGCGCCTCTACGGCGAGTCGCGCTCGTGGATCAAGACGCGCTCGGCGGAGCTGCTCGAGCTCGTCGGCCTCGACCAGTCCTACGCGAAGCGCTTCCCGGCGCAGCTCTCCGGCGGCGAGCGCCAGCGCGTCGGTCTCGCGCGCGCTCTCGCCGCGAACCCGCCGCTCATGCTGATGGACGAGCCGTTCGGCGCGATCGATCCGATCGTCCGCACGCGCCTGCAGGACGAGTTCCTCCGGCTCCACCGCGAGGTGCGGAAGACGGTCGTCTTCGTCACGCACGACATCGACGAGGCGATCAAGGTCGGCGACCGGATCGCGATCCTCCGCGAGGGAGGGCGGCTCGCGCAGTACGACACGCCCGAGCGGATCCTCGACCGGCCGGTCGACGAGTTCGTGGCGGACTTCGTCGGCCGCGACCGCGCGCTCAAGGCGCTCGCACTGAGGACGCTCGGCGAGCTGAAGCTCGGGGACGGCGCGGGAGACGGGTTGCCGCGGCTGCCCGGGGAGACGACCCTGCGCGACGCGCTCGCGCTGCTCGTCGCGGAGCGGCAGGACGCACTCGTCGTCACGGACGCCGACGGGGCGTCGCTCGGGGTCGTGACGCGTGAGGACCTGCTGCGGTGAACGGTGCGCGCCTCGCCGGCGGCGGCGGCGTCGTCATCCCGCACTTCCACAAGCCGAGCGCCTGCCTGCTCCACAACGGCTGGCTCTGCTTCGACTGGGTGCGCCAGCACTGGGGCGACACGCTGCAGCCGGATCTGATTCAGCACATCAAGCTGACCCTGCTCGCGGTGGGGATCGGCTTCGTCATCGCCTTCGCCCTCGCGCTGCTCGGCTTCCGCTTTCGGCTGCTCAACCCGCCGCTCGGCCTCTTCACCGACTTCCTCTACACGATCCCGAGCCTCGCGCTTTTCGTGCTGCTCATCCCCGTGACGGGGCCGACCGTGACGACGATCGAGATCGCGCTCGTCTCGTACACGCTCTTCATCCTCTACCGGAACATCCTCACCGGCCTGAGCGCCGTGCCGGCGGACGTGCTCGAGTCTGCACGTGGGATGGGACTGACGCGCACGCAGACGTTCATGCGTGTCGAGCTGCCGCTCGCCGCGCCCGCGATCCTCGCCGGGCTGCGCGTGGCGACCGTCTCCACGATCTCGATCGGTACCGTCGCCGCTCTGCTGATCGCGTACGGCCTCGGCCAGCCGATCTTCGACGCGCTCCAGACGCCCGACATCTTCCGGACGGAGCTCGTCGTGGCGGGCGGGCTCGCGATCCTCCTCGCGCTGGTCGCCGACGGGCTGCTCGCGCTCGTCGCGAGGGCGCTCACGCCGTGGAGCCGGCTGCGGTGATCCTCGCTAGCCTCTTCGTCGACGCGTTCCGGTTCATGGGGAACAACGCGTCGCTCCTGCTCTCGGCGACGGCGGAGCTCTCGAAGCTCGCCTTCGCCTCGCTCGGGATCGCGCTCGTGATCGCCTTCCCGCTCGGGCTCTGGCTCGGCCACAAGCACCGCGGTCTCACCCTCGCGCTCGGCGTCTCGACTCTCGGCCGGGCGCTGCCGAGCATCGCCCTGATCGGCGTGTTCATCGCCTGGCTCGGGGTGGGCTTCCTGAACGTCGCCGTCGCGCTCGTCGTGCTCGCGGTGCCGCCGATCCTCACGAACACGTATCTCGCGGTGGACGGGGTGGACCGGGACGCCGTCGACGCCGCGCGCGGGATGGGGCTGACGGAGGCGCAGATCCTGCTGCGGATCGAGCTGCCGCTCGGCCTGCCGCTGATCCTCGCGGGCATCCGGATCGGCGCTGTGTTCGTCATCGCGACCGCGACCATCGCCGCGGTGGCCGGCGTCACCGGCGGGCTCGGCGACATCATCCTCAACTCGGCGAGCTACGGCGACGCGGGGGTCGTCGCCGCCGCGCTCTGCGTCTCCGCGGTCGCCTTTGCCACGGCGGGAATCCTCGGGCTCGCCCGGGGCGCGGCCTTCCGCAGGATGTCCCCGAACGCTTAGGGTCTCGGGAAGGGCAACTCGAGAGGAGGGCAGATGGTTCGCAAGCACACTCGCCGTGCCGCCAAGGCGGCGTTCGCGGTCTCGATCGGAGTCGCGCTTCTGATCGGACTTGCCGCGTTCGCGGGCTCGGCCAAGGCGAAGACAACCACGTCGAAGCCGACGATCACGATCGGCACGAAGAACTTCGCGGAGGAGTACATCCTCGGCCAGATCTACGGCCAGGCGCTCGCCGCCAAGGGCTTCCACGTCGTCTACAAGGGGAGCTTCGGCTCGTCGGAGCTCGCCGACAAGGCGATCACGAGCGGGAAGATGAACTTCTATCCCGAGTACACCGGCGTGATCGCGCTCGACCTCGCGAAGGTCAAGAACGCGCCGAAGACGGCGGCGGCGACGTACACGGTCGCGAAGAACTTCGAGGAGACCCGCGGTCTCACCCTCCTCAAGGCGACGCCGTTCTACGACACCGACACCTTCACGATGCTCACGAAGACGGCGAAGCGGCTGCACGTGAAGACGATCTCGGACATGAAGGGCCACCCGTTCACGTACGCGGGCTACCCCGAGTGCCAGACCCGCATCACGTGCATCCTCGGGATGAAGAAGATCTACCACCTCACGAACATCAAGTTCATCCCGATCGGGACGATCAGCGTCTACACGCTGCTCGACGAGGGGAAGGCGACGGCTGGTGACGGCTTCTCGACCGATCCCGCGCAGCTCAGCCCGAAGTACACGGCTCTCGTGGACAACAAGCACATCTTCGGCTTCCAGAACGTCGCGCCGGTGCTCTCGAAGAAGCTCCTCAAGGGCTCGGCGGGAATGGAGCTCGAGGCGATCTGCAACAAGGTCTCGAGCAAGCTGTCGCTCGCAGCGATGCGGGCCATGAACAAGGCGTACTACGTCGACAAGGCCTCCGCGAAGCAGATCGCGGCGGGCTTCCTCCAGGCCAACCACCTGGGCTAGTTGAAGGTCGTCGTTCTCGGCGGAGGGTCGACCGGCGAGCATTTCGTCGGCGCCCTCCGCCGGCTCGACTCCGAGGCGGAGGTCACCCTCGTCGAGGGCCGTCTCGTCGGCGGCGAGTGCTCGTACTTCGCCTGCATGCCGACGAAGACGATGCTGCGGGCGACGGAGCTCGCGGCGTCGCTCGACCGCGCGCCGGGACTGCGCGGCGAGCGTCCCGAGCCGGAGGGCGTCTGGTCGTGGCGCGACTGGATGACGAGCGGCTGGGACGACTCGGGCCAGCTTCACTACCTCGAGGACTGGAACTGCCGGCTCGTGCGCGGCGAGGGCCGCGTCGTCCGGCCGGGCGTCGTCGAGGTGGACGGCGAGGAGCTGCCGTACGACAAGCTCGTCGTCGCGACCGGCTCCCGGCCGGCGATCCCGCCGGTCGACGGGCTCGACTCCGTCGAGTACTGGACGAACCGCGAGGCGACGAAGACGCATGACGTGCCGGCGAGCCTCGTCGTCATGGGTGGCGGGCCGGTCGGAGCGGAGCTCGCGCAGTTCTTCTCCCGGATGGGCTCGAGCGTGACGCTCGTCGAGCGCGGCGAGCATCTGCTCGGCCGTGTCCATCCCGACGCCGGCGAGCTGCTCCGCGACGTCTTCGCGGCGGAGGGGATCGACGTGCGGCTCGCGACCGGCGTCGAGAAGGTCGAGGCGGGAGTCCGCGTCCACCTCTCCGGCGGCTCCGTCGTCGAGGCGGCGCGGCTGCTCGTCGCGACCGGCAGGCAGCCGAACGCCGAAGGGCTCGGGCTCGAGGAGCTCGGCGTCGAGATCTCGCGCCGCGGCGTCGAGGTCGACGAGCGGCTGCGGGCGGCGGAGAACGTCTGGGCGATCGGCGACGTGAACGGGATCGCGCTCTTCACCCACGTCGGCAAGTACCAGGCGCGCGTCGCGGCGGCGGACATCTGCGGCCGCGAGACAAAGGCCGACTACCGCGCGATCCCCGCCGGCGTCTTCACCGACCCCGAGGTCGCCACCGCGGGGCGGACGGACGGGGAGGACCTCGTCACCGCACGCCTCGAGCTCGACTCCGTGCCGCGGCTCTCGACGTACGAGAAGCCCGCGCGGGACGGCTTCGTCCGGCTGTTCGCGGATCCCGCCGAGCGCGTGCTCGTCGGCGCCGTCTGTGTCGGGCCGCAGGCGGCGGAGTGGCTCGGCCAGCTGACGCTCGCCATTCGGGCGGCGGTGCCGCTCGAGACGCTCCTCGACACGATCCAGCCGTACCCGACCTTCTCCGAGGGCGTGTTCCTCGCCTTGCAGTCCCTGCACGACGCGTTCGACGGCTAGGTACCCGATCCGCAGGCGGTGTCCGCAAACCCACGGATGCGAGGTAGGCTCGGAACCAAGACCCTGGAGTCGTGGAGTCGAAGCCCACAGCGGTCGTCGCTCCGGAGGCGCTCGAGGACCTGATCGCCGTCCTGCGCCGTCGCGGCTTCCGCGTGCTCGGCCCGATGGTCAAGGACGGGGCGATCGTCTACGACGAGCTCGAGAGCGCCGCCGAGCTGCCGATCGGGGTCACCGACAGGCAGGAGCCGGGCAGCTATCGGCTCGAGCAGCGGGACGACGAGGCGCGGTTCGGGTACGCGGTTGGCCCGCACTCCTGGAAGCGCTTCCTCTTCCCGCCGCGCATCACGCTCTGGCGCGCGAAGGCGGAGAACGGCGGCCGGACGATCGAGGAGGAGCCGCCGAACGAGACGCCGCTCGCCTTCATCGGCGTCCGCTCCTGCGAATTGAGCGCCATCGCCATCCAGGACAGGGTCTTCATCGGCGGCAAGTTCGTCGATCGCGACTACGCCGCACGGCGCGAGGGCGCGTTCCTCGTGGCCGTCAACTGCGGCGAGCCGGGCGCGAACTGCTTCTGCGCCTCGATGGACGCCGGCCCGCGTGTCCGGGATCCCTACGACCTCGCGCTCACGGAGATGCTCGACGGCGAGCACCGCTTCCTCGTCGAGGTCGGAAGCGAGCGTGGGGCGGAGGTGCTCGCGGAGCTGCCCTCGCGGCCCGCGTCGGAGGGTGACGTCGCCGCTGCCACGGCGGTGACCGACGAGGCGGCGGCACGGATGACGAAGGCGATGCCGCAGGTCGACCTGCACGGCTTGCTGTCGGGGACGCCCGACCATCCACGCTGGGACGACGTCGCCGAGCGCTGCCTGACCTGCGGGAACTGCACGCTCGTGTGTCCCACGTGCTTCTGCTCGTCGATCGAGGACACGAGCGATCTGGCCGGGAGTGAGGCCGCCCGCGACCGCGTCTGGGACTCGTGCTTCTCGCTCGACTACTCGTACATCCACGGTGGCAGCATCCGGGCCTCGTCCCGCTCCCGCTACCGGCAGTGGCTGACCCACAAGCTCGACACGTGGATCGACCAGTTCGGCACGTCCGGCTGCGTCGGCTGCGGCCGCTGCATCACCTGGTGCCCGGTCGGGATCGACATCACGGCCGAGGTCGCCGCGCTGAGCGAAACGGAGGAGACCAATGCCCCAGCAGCTTGACGAGGTCCTGTCGCAGATTCCCTTCTTCGCCGGGATGTCCGACGACGCTGTCGCGCTGATCGCGGGCTGCGGCCGCAACGTCCACTTCGACGAGGGCGAGACGATCCTGCGCCAGGGCGATCCCGCGGACACCTTCTACGTCATCCGGCACGGCTCGGTCGCCGTCGGCAACTTCGTGCCGCCGCGCGGCGAGATCGTGATCGAGGCGATCGAGGCAGGGGAGGTGCTCGGCTGGTCGTGGCTCTTCCCGCCGTATCGCGCCCACTTCGACGCCCGGGCGCTCTCGGCCGTGCGTGCGACGCAGTTCGACGGCGCGTGCCTCCGCGACAAGTGCGAGGCGGATCCCGTCTTCGGCTTCGACGTCGTCAGGCGTTTCTCGCAGGTGCTCATGGAGCGCCTGCAGTGGACGCACCTCCGACTCCTCGACATGTATGGCAACGGCAATCGCCACTGAGACCGAGCCGGCGGGGGCGTTCGTCCCGCTGTCGTTCCGTGTCGCCGCAAAGCGGCAGGACACGGTCGACACGTGGACGCTCACGCTCGAGCCGGAGGAGGACGGCTTCGCGGTCGCGCCGGGCCAGTTCGTCATGGTCTACGTCTTCGGGATCGGCGAGGTGTCGATCTCCGTCTCGGGGCCGCCGGAGGGTGAGGGCGAGCCGCTCGAGCTGACGGTGCGCGCCGTCGGCGCCGTCACCGAGGCGATCTGCGCGTCGGAGCCCGGCGCGCTGCTCGGGCTGCGCGGGCCGTGCGGCAACAGCTGGCCGATCGGCGAGGCGGCAGGCGGCGACGTCGTCGTCGTCGCGGGCGGGATCGGGCTCGCGCCGCTGCGGCCCGTCGTTCTCCAGGCGCTCGCGAGCCGGGACGCCTACGGCGCGGTCTCCGTGCTCTACGGCGCCCGCACGCCGGGCGACCTCCTCTACACCGACCAGCTCGACGGCTGGCGCGACGCGCTCGCCGTCGACGTCACCGTCGACGCGGCGGATACGAGCTGGAAGGGCAAGGTCGGCGTCGTGCCGAAGCTGGTCGGCAACGCCGACTTCCGTCCCGACGCCGTCACCGCGTTCGTCTGCGGGCCGGAGGTGATGATCCACTTCACAGTCCAGGTGCTGCGCGATCACGGCGTGCCGGACGAGCGGATCTTCCTCTCGCTCGAGCGCGACATGCGCTGCGGGATCGGCCTCTGCGGCCACTGCCAGCTCGGGCCGACGCTCGTCTGCCGCGACGGGCCCGTCTACTCACAGGCGCAGGTCGGTGCGCTCCTGGCGGTGAGGGAGTTGTGAGCACCGACAGGAAGCCGACGCTCGCCGTCTGGAAGTTCGCCTCGTGCGACGGCTGCCAGCTCTCGATCCTCGATCTCGAGGACGAGCTGCTCGCGCTCACGGGCGCGATCGAGATCTCCGACTTCCGCGAGGCGACGAGCGCCGTCACCGCCGGGCCGTACGACGTGTCTCTCGTCGAGGGCTCGATCACGACGCCGCACGACGCCGAGCGGATCCAGGAGATCCGGGAAGCGTCGGGCGCGCTGATCACGATCGGCGCGTGCGCGACCGCCGGCGGGATCCAGGCGCTCCGGAACTTCGCGGACGTCGAGGAGTTCACGCGCGTCGTCTACGCCTCGCCCGAGTACATCTCGACGCTCGCGACCTCGACGCCGATCTCCGAGCACGTCCAGGTCGACTTCGAGCTCCGCGGCTGCCCGATCGACAAGGGCCAGCTGCTCGAGCTCGTCAGCGCCTTCCTCATCGGGCGCAAGCCGGGGATCCCGCGGACGAGCGTCTGCACCGAGTGCAAGAAGCGCGGCGTCACGTGCGTGACGGTTGCGCACGGCACGCCGTGCCTCGGGCCGGTGACGCAGGCCGGCTGCGGCGCGCTCTGCCCGGCGTACAACCGCGGCTGCTTCGGCTGCTTCGGCCCGATGGAGTCGCCCAACACCGGCGCGCTCGTCCCGCTCCTGAAGCGGCTCGGCCGGAGCGATCGAGACGTCGAACGGCTCTTCTCCACGTTCAACGCGGGCGCGGAGCCCTTCAAGGAGGCGGCTGGTCGTGGCTAAGCGCAGGACGATCGTCACCGACTACCTCGCCCGCGTCGAGGGCGAGGGCGCGATGACCGTCAAGCTCGACGGCGACGAGGTCGAGCACGTCGAGCTGCGGATCTTCGAGCCGCCGCGCTTCTTCGAGGCGTTCCTTCGCGGCCGCTCGTACCTCGAGCCGCCGGACATCACGGCGCGCATCTGCGGCATCTGCCCGGTCGCGTACCAGACGAGCTCCGTCAACGCGATCGAGAGCCTCTGCGGAGTCGAGGTGCCGGAGCCGATTCGGATGCTGCGCCGGCTCCTCTACGCGGGCGAGTGGATCGAGAGCCACGCGCTCCACGTCTACATGCTCCACGCGCCGGACTTCCTCGGCTACGAGAGCGCGATCGAGCTCGCGCGAGACGCGCCGGCGGCGGTCGAGCGCGGGCTCGCGCTCAAGCGGGTCGGCAACGACGTGATGACGCTCGTCGGCGGCCGGGAGATCCATCCGATCAACGTCCGGGTCGGCGGCTTCTACCGCGTGCCGACGAAGCGCGAGCTCCGGACACTCGTCGAGCCCCTCGAGCGGGCGAGGGAGGCAGCGCTCGAGACGGTGCGCTGGACGGCCGGCTTCGACTTCCACGAGCGGACGGTGGAGTGCGACCTCGTCGCGCTCACGGAGCCCGACGCGTACGCGATCGAGAACGGCCGGATCGTCTCCAGCGCGGGGCTCGACCTCTCGCCGGCGGAGTACGAGGAGCACTTCGAGGAGCTCCACGTCGAGCGCTCGAACGCGCTTCAGTCCCAGCTGCGCGGGGGCGGCCGCTACCTCACCGGGCCGCTGGCGCGGTACAGCCTCTCCTTCGACAAGCTGTCGCCGCTCGCCCGCGCGGCCGCCGCCAAGGCGGGACTGGGGGAGACGTGCCGCGACCCGTTCCGCAGCATCGTCGTGCGCAGCGTCGAGCTCGTCCACGCCTGCGACGAGTCGCTCCGGCTGATCGAGGCATACGAGGAGCCGGACGCGCCGTCCGTCCCCGTCGAGCCGGTCGCCGGCACGGGCTACGGCGTCAGCGAGGCGCCGCGCGGCCTCCTCTACCACCGCTACCGCCTCGACGCCGAAGGGACGATCCTCGAGGCGAAGATCGTCCCGCCGACCTCGCAGAACCAGCTCGCGATCGAGGACGACCTTCGCGACGTCGTCGCCCGGAACACGCGCCTCGACGACGACACGCTGCGCGGGCTCTGCGAGCAGACGATCCGCAACTACGACCCGTGCATCTCGTGCGCGACGCACTTCCTCGAGCTCGACGTGGAGCGGCGATGAACGGGCACACCGTCGTGATCGGGGTCGGCAACGCGCTGCGCGGCGACGACGCGGCCGGCGTCGAGGTCGTCGAGCGCCTCAACGGGCGTGTGCCGCCAGGCGTCGTCGTCGCCGCGTGCGACGAGGAGCCGAGCCGGCTGATCGAGGCGTGGGCCGACGCCGACGCCGTCGTCCTCGTCGACACCGTCGCCTCGGGTGAGCGCGCGGGGACGCTCCACCGCTTCGACGCGGGGGAGACGCCGATTCCGGCACGCACGCTCCGCTCGTCCACCCATGCGATCGGCCTCGCCGAGACGATCGAGCTCGCCCGCGCTCTCGGCAAGCTGCCGGCGCGCCTCGTCGTCTACGGGATCGAGGGCGCGGCGTTCGAGTCCGGCGCCTCCCTCACGCCCGCCGTGGAGGACGCCGTGGGAAAGCTCGTGGACACGATCCTCGGCGACCTCGAGAGGGAGACATGCACGAGCGCGCGCTGATGACCGACCTCATGCGCGAGATCGAAGGAGTCGCGCGCGCCGACGGAGCGCTGCGCGTGACGCGCGTCGAGGTCAGGCTCGGCGCGCTGTCCCATTTCACCCCGGAGCACTTCCGGGAGCACTTCGTCGACGCCTCGCAGGGCACGCTCGCCGAGGGCGCCGAGGTCGCGGCCCGGCTCGAGACGAGCCTGGACGACCCGAACGCGACGGGCGTCGTCCTCGAGAGCGTCGAAGTCGAGGTGCCCTGATGTGCATCGGCTCCGTTGCCTACCTCGCCGACGTCTGGGACGACGACGGCGCCCGCGCCGGCCGGCTCACCGACGGCCGCGTCGTGGCGCTCGGGTTCCTGCCGGAGGCGCGGGCCGGCGACGCCGTGCTCCTCCACCTCGGCATCCCCGTCGAGCTTCTCGACCTCACATCCGAACAGCAGGAAGGAGTCGCATCATGAACGGACGCAGAGCGGGGATCTTCCTCGCCTTCGCCACCGCCTGCATCAGCGGCGTGGCGATCTGGACGAACGGCCACGCCGTCAGCCACTTCGGCGACGCCACCGTCTACACGACCGCGAAGGACGCGATCGCCGGCCTGCTCCTCTGCGTGCTCGCCGTGAGCCGGCCCGCGCGCCGTTCGGCCCCGACCGAGGTCCAGCTCTCGACGCGCACCCGGCTGCTCGGGCTGACTGCCGTCGCCGTGATCGGCGGCAGCGTCCCGTTCGTCCTCTTCTTCGAGGGGCTCGCGCGCGCCGAGGCGACGCAGGCGTCGTTCATCCAGAAGACGCTCGTCATCTGGGTCGCGCTGCTCGCCGTGCCGCTCCTCAAGGAGAGGATCCGGTGGCCGCATCTCCTCGCGATCGCCCTGCTCGTCGGCGGCCAGGTGTGGCTCGTCCCGGCGGTGGGCCGGGTCGCGTTCGGGACGGGCGAGGCGATGATCCTCGGCGCCACGCTGCTCTGGTCGGTCGAGGTGATCGTCGTGAAGAAGCTCCTGGCGGAGATGTCCTCACGGGCGCTCGCCGCGGCGCGGATGGGCCTCGGCACGACGCTTCTCTTCGGCTGGCTCGCCGTCACCGGCAAGCTCACGGCGCTCGGCTCCTTCGATCTCGCGCAGTGGCGCTGGGTCGTCCTCACGGGCCTGATCCTCACCGCCTACGTCGGGACGTGGTACGCGACGCTCGCCCGCGCCGGCGCGATCGACGTCACCGCCGTGCTCGTCTTCGGCGCCGTCGTCACGGCCGCCCTCGCGGGCGCGTTCGACGGCCTGAGCGCCAACCCGGGCGGCATCACGCTCATCGTCCTCGGGACGCTCCTCACCGCGGGGCTCGCGCTGAGGCGGAAGCCGGAGGAGGTGGGCGCGACGTGAGCGACGCGGCGGGAGCGCTGCTCTTCGCGCGCTACGCCTACCCGCCGAACGCGCTCGGTCTCTGCGGCGCCGACAGTCCGGCGACGCTGCTCGAGTACGGCGACGCGGGAGAGAGCGACGGCGGTCTCGCCGCGCTCGCGCGGACGTTCGACGGCGCCTGGCCGTACCTGACGCTGATCGCGGCGGCGAACGGGATCGAGGATCCGCTCGACCCGCGCGTCGTCGAGGCGTACTGGGTCGGCAATCCGCTCCTCTCGCGTGTGCCCGGGAGGAAGCTCGCGCGCCACGTGGAGGACCGCTTCCACGGCCGCCTCGGCCGCGCGGAGGAGACGGTCGGCACGATCGCCGCCGCCGGCGCGGTGCCGCACCACTGCTTCCACGTCTTCGCCGTCTATCCGTGGCTCGGCCTGCTCCGCGGCGGCATGGTCGAGCAGCCGCTGCACGTGCTCGACCAGTGCCGGACGACCGCGGCGCTCGTCGTCGCGCGCGAGGGGGACGAGGCGGACGTCCTCGCGCCGCCGCTGCTCTGGGAGGACGGCAGCCTGCGGCTCGGGGAGCCGGAGCTGCGGCGCGTGCAATGGCGGGCCGGCGGGCGCTCGTTCGTCGCGCCGCCCGAGCCGGGACAGCTCGTCTCGCTCCACTGGGACTTCGTCTGCGACGTCCTGTCTCCGTCCGGCGCCGAGCGGCTCGACCGGGTGACGCGGCACGTGCTCGGGCTCGTGAACGAGGGCGCGGGCCGAGGATCCCTGCTCGCGGCGTAGAATCGGGACCGGTGCTCGGCTCCGTCCTGACCGCGATGGTGACGCCGTTCCGCGCCGACGGCGCGATCGACGTCGAGCGGTTCCGCGAGCTTGCGACGTTCCTCGTCGACAACGGCTCCGACGGCATCGTCGTCTCCGGCACGACCGGCGAGTCGCCGACGCTGAGCGACAAGGAGAAGCTCGTCCTCTTCGCCGCGGCGGTGGACGCGGTCGGCGACCGCGCGACCGTGATCGCGGGGACGGGAAGCTACGACACCGCGCACTCCGCCCATCTCACGCAGCAGGCCGCATCGCTCGGCGTCGACGCGGTGCTCGTCATCACGCCGTACTACAACAAGCCGCCGCAGCGGGCGATCGTCCGCCACTTCGAGGCCATCGCGGCCGCGAGCGACCTGCCGATCGTCGCCTACAACGTCCCGTCGCGCGTGATCACGAAGATGGAGACGGCCACGATCGCGCAGCTCGCGGAGATCGACACCGTCGTCGCGGTGAAGCAGGCCCACGACGATCTCGACGACGCCCGCTTCATCGCGGAGGAGACGCGCCTCGACCTCTACTCGGGCGACGACCCGATCACGTTCGACTTCCTCGGGCTCGGCGCGGTCGGCGTCGTCTCGGTCACGTCGCACCTCTGGGGCAACGAGATCGCCGAGATGATCCGCCTCTACCGGGCGGGGGACGTCGAGGGAGCGCGCGCGATCCACGCGGAGCTGCAGCCGTCGTACGACCTCCTGCGGATCCAGACGAACCCGATCCCGATCAAGGCGGCGCTCAATCTGACCGGCCACGAAGCGGGCGGCCACCGGCTCCCGATGGTCGACGCGGACGATGCGGAGCTCGCGGAGATCCGCTCCTGCCTCGAGCGCGCCGGGCTCCTCGCCGCCGCCTCGGCCTAGCGCTCCATAGACTCCCGCGCGATGGGCGTCTGCCGGATCATCCCGCTCGGCGGCCTCGGCGAGGTCGGCAAGAACATGACCGTCTACGAGGCGGACGGCTCGATCGTCGTCGTCGACGCCGGTCTCGCCTTCCCGCGCGACGAGCATCTCGGCGTCGATCTGGTCCTGCCGGACTTCTCCTACCTGCGCGACCGCGAGGAGATGGTGCGCGCGGTCGTCCTCACGCACGGCCACGAGGATCACGTCGGCGCGCTGCCGTACCTCATGCGCGAGGTGCGCGTGCCGCGCGTGATCGCGACGCGGCTGACGCTGGCGCTCGTCAAGTCGAAGCTCGACGAGCATGGCCTGCTTCGCGCGGCGGAGCTCGAGGAGCTGATGCCGGGCGACGATCCGGTCGAGGTGGGCCCGTTCCGGATCGAGCTGGTGCGGATGGCGCACTCGATCCCGGACGCGGCCGCCGTCGTCCTCGAGACGCCGGGCGGCCGCTGCGTCCACACGGGCGACTACAAGCTCGACCACACGCCGGTCGACGGCCAGCGCACCGACGTCGGCCGGCTCGCCGAGATCGGCAGCCGCGGCGTCGACCTCCTGCTCGGCGACTCGACGAACGCGGAGCGGGCCGGGGTCACGGAGTCGGAGCGCGTCGTCGGCGAGGCGTTCCGCCAGCTCTTCCCGCGCCGCACCGGCCGGATCCTCGTCTCGTCGTTCGCCTCGAACGTCCACCGGATGCAGCAGGCGGCGGACGTCGGCGTCGACTGCGGCCGCAAGGTCGCCTTCGTCGGCCGCTCGATGCGCAAGAACGCCAACATCGCGCGCAATCTCGGCTACATGGACGTGCCGGACGACGCGATCCTCAACCCGAAGGATCTCGCCGAGCTGCCGCGCGACCAGCAGCTCATCCTCTGCACCGGCAGCCAGGGCGAGCCGATGTCGGCCATGACCCGGATCGCGTACGGCGACCATCAGGTCAAGGTCGAGCGCGGCGACACCGTGATCATCTCCGCGAAGCCGATCCCGGGGAACGAGCTCCGCGTCCACGACGCGATCAACCGGCTCGCGAAGATGGGCGCCGAGGTGCTGCACGAGGACAACGCCCCCGTCCACGTCTCCGGCCACGGCAAGGCGGAGGAGCTCCGCACGATCATCGGACTCGTCCGCCCGCGAGCGGTCATGCCGATGCACGGCGAGTTCCGGATGCTCGCGGCGCACGCGCAGCTGGCCCGCGACGGAGGCGTCCCGGAGGACCGGATCGTGATGGCCGAGAACGGCACCGTCGTCGAGCTCCGGGACGGCGTGCCGTCGATCGTCGGCGAGGTCGAGGCCGGCGTCACGTTCGTCGACGGGCTCGGCGTCGGGGACGTCCACGACGTCGCGTTGCGCGACCGCCGCCGGCTCGCCGAGGACGGCGTCGTCATCGTCGTCGCCACGCTCGCGGCGCAGGACGGGGGCGGGCTCACCGCTGCGCCGGAGCTGATCACCCGCGGCTTCGGCGAGGGCGCCGAGCCACTCGTCGACGAGCTGCGGGAGGAGGCGGGGCGTGTCCTGCGCGAGCTGCTCGGCGACGACGTGACCGAGATCAAGCTCCTCCAGGAGCACCTCCACGACGCGCTCGGCAAGGTCGTCTACGACCGCACGCGCCGCCGGCCGATGGTGCTCCCCGTCATCGTCGAGGTGTGACGGCCGGCGTCCGGGCGCCGTATAGCCACCGGATGAAGCTCCTCGCTCTCATCTGTCTCGTCTGCGCCGTCCTACTCGCCGGCTGTGGAGGCAGCAGCCGCTCGATCCTCTACGAGGGCGTCTCGAGCGGGCTCTCCCAGAAGCGGCTCGTCATCTCCGACGCTGCCGCCGTCCGGGACGGCAAGTCGGTGCGTGCCGAATGGCTCGCGATGGTGCGACGCGCCGAACGGCGGCACCCGGCTGAGCGGTTCGCGAACCTGTCGGTCCGCGAGTTCCGGTCGCGACTGGCGAGAGCGGCGAGGCGGGACGGCTTCGCCGTGAAGGAGATCCGGTTCCTCCACTCCCGGCAGGCGACGCCGTACGTCGTCGTCGAGACGAGCCGCTACCTCGCGTTCGCGAAAGCCGTGCCGGCGATCGAGCATTCCCTCGACCCGCACACCGGCCGGAGCGACCTCGAGGGCTGGAGCTACGCGGCGTTCTACCTCGAGGCGCTCGACGAGCGCGGCGTGCCGTTCCTCGTGGTGGACAACGTCGCGATCGACGGCAGCGTCGCCGGCGGCCAGTGGGCACGCAGCGACTCGCTCTTCCCGTTCACCCACGGCTAGCGCGGGCCGACTTCGTCCTCCTCGATCACGCGCCGGCGCGGGTAACCGCGGAGCGCAGGATCTGCCGGGTAGCCGGCGGGGCCCGCCGCGTACGTGCGGCGGCGGAAGTAGCGCGGCCCCCAGGACTCGACGATCAGGAGGTCGGCGACGAAGCCGATCAGGCCGACGACGACGAGGATCCAGCCGACGGTGTTGACGTTCACCGAGTGCGGATTCGTCGGGTGGACCGCGAGCGCGAGGATGAACCCGACGACCGTGATGATGAGGCTGACTCCGATGCCCACGGTCACGGCGTTCCCCGCCGCGCGAAATCGAACCCAGCGGCGGACGGCTCCTCGTCGTACGCCGTCAGTCGTCGTCGACGGGCTCGCCGTGGAGGTACTCGAGCCGCTCGATCCGGCCGATCACGCCGAGGCCGCGCCAGTGGATCTTCCGCGAGCGCGGGAACCACGTCACGTCGTTCGGATCGCGGGTGCCGTAGACGAGCATCTCGACGCCGTCCGGCCCGGCGCGGAAGGAATGCGAGACGCGCGAGCCGGCGGGGCGCGCGACGATGTGGCCGCGCTCGAGCTCCGTCGTCTCCTCGATCTCCGCGCCGGGCGACCAGAGCTCGAGCGTCGCCGTGCCCGCGAGGATGACGTAGATCTCCTCCTCGGCCGAGTGGCAGTGGGGGAGGTTGCCGCGGTGGCCGGGGTCGAGCCGCTCCCAGCCGAGGCCGGCGAGCTTGATCTCCTCGTCGTCGCTGAAGTAGACGTAGTGCTGGTAGCGGTGGTCGTGGAGCTCGAGCTCGTCGACGTTCCGGATGTTCGTCGGCCGCGGCGCGGGATCGCCGTACGCGAGCGGTTCGACCGTCGCCTCGACGTCCCACGGGTCGTCGTCGCGGCCCTCGACCCACGGCCAGCCGATCCGGATCGCGCGCGAGCGCGGCAGCCAGCCGATCTCCGTCGCGTGCCGCGTCCCGAAGACGAGGTACTCGAGCCCTTCAGGCCCGGCGACGAACGTGTGCTCGAAGTGGTCGGCCGGGTGGACGACGCAATCGTTCGGCCGAACCTCGTGCACCTCGCCGTCCTGCCACGCGAGCCCGGAGCCGCCGAGGACGAAGAAGTGCTCCTCCGACGCGCCGTGCGAGTGGGGAGGAGTCGGGAGCATGCCCGGCTCGACGCGGACGCGGTTGACGCCGACGCTCTTCGCCCCGGCGGCGTCGCCGAGCCGCTGCCAGGTCGCGTCCATCTCGCCCTTGGCCGGACGGAACGTCTCCACCTCGTCCCAGTGCGCGACTCCCACGCTCGGAGTCTAGGCTCGCGTCGTGCCCTGCCTCACCGTCGTCGGCTCGATCAACCTCGACCTCGTCGTCCGCGCCGCGCGGCTGCCGCGGCCCGGCGAGACGGTGACGGGAGCAGCGTTCTCGCGGGGGCCGGGCGGCAAGGGAGCGAACCAGGCCGTCGCCGCGGCGCGGCTCGGCGCCGCCGTCCGCATGGTCGGCTGCGTCGGGAGGGACTCGTTCGCAGCGGAGGCTCTCGCCGGCCTGCGCGAGGCGCGCGTCGAGGAAGGCTGGCGCGCGTGCGACGCGCCGACGGGCGTCGCGCTGATCACCGTCGACGCCGGCGGTGAGACGACCATCGTCGTCTCACCCGGAGCGAACGACGAGCTGCGCCCCGAGGACGTCCAGCTCGGGGAGGCGGACGCGGTCCTCTGCCAGCAGGAGATCCCCGCCGAGACCGTCACGCGTGCCGCTGAGCTTGCGCCGCGCTTCTTCCTCAACGCCGCGCCGGCGCGCGCCGCGGCTCCGCCGGGGGCCGAGCTGACGATCGTCAACCGGCTCGAGCTCGACGCGCTCGGCGAGCGGCGCGGTCTCGTCTGCCTCACGCTCGGCGCCGAGGGCGCCGTCCTGCTCGAGGACGGGGTGGAGGTGGCGCGCGCCGCGCCGCCGCCGGTCGAGGCGGTGGACGGGACCGCCGCCGGCGACGCCTTCACGGCCTGTCTCGTCGTCTCGCTGCTCGAGGGCCGGGACCGGGAGGAGGCGCTTCACCGCGCGTGTGTCGCCGGAGCGCTCGCCGCCTCGAAGCCGGGCGCCCAAAGCTCGCTGCCCACCGCGGAAGAGGTTGACTGTCTCCTGTGAGCACGAAGATCGTCATCGACTGCGACCCCGGCCACGACGACGCGATGGCGATCCTCCTCGCGCTCGCCTCGCCGGAGCTCGAGCTGATCGGCGTCACGACCGTCGCCGGCAACCAGACGCTCGACAAGACGACCCGCAACGCTCTCGTGACGCTCGAGATCGCCGGCCGGAGCGACATTCCGGTCGCCGCCGGCGCCGACGCTCCGCTGCGGCGGGCGCTCCGAACCGCGGCGCACGTGCACGGCGAGACGGGCCTCGACGGGCCGGAGCTGCCGGAGCCGTCCGCGCGGCCCGTCGGCACGCACGCGGCGGACTTCCTCGCGGAGCTGATCGAGCCCGGCGTGATCCTCGTCCCGACCGCTCCGCTCACGAACGTCGCGCTCATGCTCGAGCGGCACCCCGACGTCCGCGACCGGCTCGAGCGGATCGTCTGGATGGGTGGCTCGATCGGCGAGGGGAACGTCACGCCGGCCGCCGAGTTCAACGCCTTCGTCGACCCCGAGGCGGCGGCGCTCGTCTTCGCGAGCGGCATTCCGATCACGCTGATCGGGCTCGACGTGACGCACAAGGCGCTCTTCACGCGCGCGCACGCCGACGAGCTGCGCGACGCCGGTCGCGCCGGGCGCTTCGTCGCCGAGCTCTCCGACTTCTTCCAGCTTTTCCACGAGCGCCAGTACCGCTTCGACGGCGCGCCCATCCACGACGCGATGGCGGTCGCGCAGGTCGCCGACCCGACCCTCGTCGAGACAAGGCACGTCAACGTCGCGGTCGAGACCGCGTCGGCCTTCTGCGACGGCAGGACGGTCGTCGACCTCCGCGGCGTCTCCGGCCGCGAGCCGAACGCGGACGTCGGCGTCGACGTCGACGCGCCGCGCTTCCTCGACCTGCTCGTCTCCCGGCTCGCGTCCCTGCCGTGAGTCTCGTCTTCGGCTGCATCGCGCCGCACGGCGACGTCGATCTCGACCCCTCGCTCCGTCCCGCGATGGAGGAGCTCGGCCGGCGGGCGGCTGCAACTCGCCCCGACGTCGCGGTCGTCGTCACGCCGCACTCCGTCCACGTCGAGGGCCACTACGCAGTCGTGATCTCGGGGAAGGTCGGGGAGCACGAGACCGATCGCGCCACCGCGGACGCGCTGCTCGCCTGCGGCCTGCCGATCCTCGGCGTCTCGTACGGCGGCAACGACCCGGCGACGGCGGAGTTCCCGCTCGACTGGGGAGCCGAGATCCCGCTCGAGTTCGTCAAGGCGCCGAAGGTCGTCGTCGTCTCGCCGGCGCGCGACCGGCCGCTCGAGGAGCATCTGGAGCTCGGCAAGGCGATCGCGGCGCTTCCCGGCCGCGTCGCGCTGATCGCGAGTGCCGACCACGGTCACGCGCACACGCCGAACGGCATCTACGGCTACCACCCGGCGGCCGCCGAGTACGACGCGCTCCTCCAGGAGATCGTCGCCTCCGACCGCCTCGACTTCTTCCCCCTCGCCCCGCTCGCGGAGGACGGCAAGGCCGACTCGCTCTGGCAGCTCGTGATACTTCAAGGCGCAGTTGGAGACCGCGCCTCGGCGGACGTGCTCGCCTACGCGGCGCCGACGTACTACGGCATGCTCGTCGCCTCCGTCGAATAGCTCGCGAAGCTGCGCTTCGCTCGCTGGGTGACGGAACTCCGGCCTACGGCTAAGCCCAGCTGCGCTTGGTCGTAGCCTCCGGCCCTTGCTCTGAGCGCACTTCAACCGTTCGAACCACGCACACGCCCCGGCGGCGGCGTAAGACGAGAGGCTTACGACGACGCTAGCCAGCGAGCGGGCACGCCGAAGGCCTGCCCGCTCGCGACAGCAGAACCGCCCGAACCGCGCTCCTAAGACAAGCCCTACAGCACGAGCAGCCGGGAGACCGCGCTCTCCCGGCTGCGCAGTTCCTCTGTCCCTGCGTGAAGACCGCAGCTCTTCACGCAGAAAGCGAGTCCGCAGGACTCGCGAGCTATGCGGCGAAACGGCCGTCATGCCGCGGAAGCGGAAGACGAAGCTGCGTCCGAGGGTTCCGAGTCGCGTCAAGAAGACGCAGACGAAGCGCTCGCGTCCGCGGAACCACCATCCGGAGCTCTGGGGCCTCGGATCGGTGGCGCTCGGGCTCTTCCTCGGCGCCGTCCTCTACTTCGGCTGGAACGGGGGCTACGTCGGCGGCTGGCTCGGCGACGGCCTCCACAAGCTCGTCGGCGGGGCGATGTACGTATTGCCGGTCGTCCTCGTCGTGCTCGGCGCGCTCACGGTGACGAAGAGCGCGCTCGTCGACGTCCGGCCCTTCCGCACCGGGCTCGCGGTTCTAGCCGCCGGCCTGATGATCTCGCTCGGCAAGGACCAGGGCGGCTACGCCGGCCAGCTGCTCGGCGGCGCCGTCGGCGTCGCGATCGGCGCGACGGGGTCGCTCCTCTTCGGCGTCTTCCTGATGCTGATCGGCGCCCTGCTGCTGACCGGCGCCTCGCTCGGCGCGATCCTCCGCCGCTCGGGCCGCGGCCTTCACACAGTCGCGAGGAACGCGCGAGGAAGACGTTCCGGTGTCAGACACCGTGACGAGAGTGTGACGGCGCCGGCGCCCGTCGCCTTCCACACGCCGCCGGTCGACGCCGTCGAGGCGTATCCGGACGTCGTGAGCACCGCGCCGCCGCACGCGCTCTCCGCGCACGAGATCCTCCAGACCGAGCCCCCGTCCCTGCTCGAGGACCCGCCGACGCTCTTCGACGACGTGACCGCCGAGCACGCGGAGTACACGCTCCCCGACGCCGGCGTCCTCCGCAGCTCGCCCGAGCGGGACGACGAGTCGGGGGAGGCCGCCGCTCGTGTCGCCGACCTGCTCGTCCAGACGCTGTCCCACTTCGGGATCGAGGCGACCGTGATCGGGCAGATCTCCGGCCCGCGCGTGACGCGCTACGAGCTCCAGCTCGCGCCCGGCACGAAGGTCTCGAAGGTCGCCGCGCTCAAGGACGACCTCTCGTACGCGCTCGCGACGACGGAGATCCGGATCCTCGCGCCGATCCCGGGCAAGCAGGCCGTCGGCGTCGAGCTCCCGAACCTCGCGCCGAACCTCGTCACGCTCGGGGACATCTACGAGCCGCTGCCGCCGACCGCGAGCCCGGTCGCCGTCTGGCTCGGGAAGGACATCTCCGGCGCCGCCGTCTGGACCGACCTCGCGCGCATGCCGCACCTCCTCATCGCCGGCACGACCGGCTCGGGCAAGTCCGGCTGCCTCAACACCGTGCTCACCTCGGTCCTGCTGCGCGCGACGCCGGACGAGGTTCGCCTGATCCTCATCGACCCGAAGCGGATCGAGCTCAGCCACTTCGAGGCCGTGCCGCACCTCCTCACCCCGGTCGTCTCGAGCCCGAAGGAGGCGAGCGCCGTCCTCGCCAACTGCCTCGCGGAGATGGAGCGCCGCTACGAGCGCCTCTCCTCGGTGCGCGCCCGCAACATCAACGAGGCGAATCGCGCCTTCCGCCAGCGCGGCGAGCCGACGCTGCCGTACGTCCTCGTCGTCATCGACGAGCTCGCCGACCTGATGATGGTCGCGCCGCAGGCGGTCGAGGACGCCGTGATCCGCCTCGCGCAGAAGTCGCGCGCCGTCGGCATCCACCTCGTGCTCGCGACGCAGCGGCCGTCCGTCGACGTGATCACCGGGATGATCAAGGCGAACGTCCCGTCGCGGATCGCCTTCGCCGTCTCCTCACAGACCGACTCGCGCGTCATCCTCGACACCGGCGGCGCCGAGTCGCTGCTCGGCCAGGGCGACATGCTCTTCAAGCCGCTCGGCACGTCGCGGCTGCAGCGCGTCCAGGGCGCGTACGTGTCGGAGGAGGAGATCGCGCTCGTCGTCGAGCAGACGCGCCAGCGCGAGCAGGAGCTCGACGAGAGCTATCTCGAGCTGCCGGAGGTCTTCGCGGAGAGCAGCGACGACGCCGACCACGGCGAGTTCGACCCGGACGACGACCCGCTGCTCGACAAGGCGATCGAGATCGTCGTCCAGACGCAGACCGCTTCCGTCTCGCTCCTGCAGCGCCGTCTCCGGGTCGGCTACACGCGTGCGGGCCGGCTCGTCGACATGCTCGAGCGGCGCGGGATCATCTCCGGCTACGAGGGGTCGAAGCCGCGCCGCGTCCTGATCGACGAGAGCCAGTACCACACGTACGCGGCCGCGGAATAGCTAGCGCGCGACGCGCACGGCCTCGAAGCCGCGGATGACGAAGGCCGGCACGCGCTCCGGCTCGTCGACGAGGTGGAGCGTGGGGGAGAGCTCGGCGAGCGCCTCGAAGCTCGCCGCGAGCTCGATGCGGGCGAGCGGCGCGCCGATGCAGACGTGGATGCCGCCGCCGAAGCCGATGTGATCCGCCGCGTTCGGGCGCGCGACGTCGAGCCGGTCGGGGTCGGTGAAGACGCGCGGGTCGCGGTTCGCGGAGCCGAACAGGAGCGCGAGCTTCTCGCCGCGCGGCACCGGGACGCCCGCGACCTCGACGCCGTCCTCGAGCACCCAGCGCTCGAACAGCTGGAGCGGCGCGTCCCAGCGGATCAGCTCCTCGACCGCGGCTGCGGCGGGGACGTCGCCCGACACGAGCCGCTGCCACTCGTCCGGATGGGCGGCGAGGGCGCGGAAGCCGTTGCCGACCGTGTTCACCGTCGCCTCGTGGCCGGCGTTGAGGAGGACGACGACCGTCGAGACGATCTGGTCGTCCGACAGGCGCTCCCCGTCGACGCGGGCCGCGACGAGCCCGCTCACCATGTCGTCGCGCGGCTCGGCGCGCCGCTCCTCGATCAGGCCCTGCACGTAGGCGCGGAACTCGCGGGCCGCTTCGTTCGCCGCGGCCGCCTGCTCGTCCGTCGTGTCGAACTCGTACATCTTCACGATCGCGTGCGACCACGCGAGAAGGTCGCGGTGGCGGTCGGTCGGGACGCCGAGGAGCTCGCAGATGAGCGTGATCGAGTACGGCTGCGCGTAGTCGTAGAGGAGGTCGAACGTCTCGCCGAGGTCCTCGAGGAGCGAGTGCGCGAGTCGCGTCGCCGGCTCGCGCATGCTCTCGACCGCCCGCGGCGTGAACGCAGCGGCGACGAGCTTGCGGATCCGGGTGTGCTCGGGCGGCTCGAGCCAGAGGAGGCTCCAGCGCTCGCTCGCCCAGAACTCCGACCAGCGGGGATCGAGCGGCTCGGCGTGGAACTCCGCGTCCGTGCCGACGTGGCGGAAGTTGCGGCCGAGGCGCTTGTCGCGCAGACAGGCACGGACATCGGCGTGGCGGGTCACGAACCACCGTTCGAGGCGCTCGTCGTAGACGAGCGGCGTGTCCTCCCGCAGCGCGCTCAGGACGGGATACGGGTCGGCGATGAAGCTCGCGTCGGTCGGGTCGAACGGAAGCGTGCGCAGCTCGCTCGGCGCCATGGTTTCCACGCTATCGCGCCGCCTCGGGGCGTGTCCGCCCGTTGTCTCGACTCCCGATCTTCAGCGGGTTAGGATCGCCGTAGCGGGGTGGCAGCAACCAAATCGGTCTGAGGGAGGGTTTGTGAAGAGGTCATATCTCGTCGCGGCGGGTCTGGCGGCGGTGCTCGCCGGGCTCGTGCTCGCGGGGTGCGGTGGGTCGTCGAAGACCAACACGAATACGAACACGACGGCCGCCAGCAACTTCACGGCGGGACTCGTCAGCGACATCGGCAAGTTCAACGACAAGGGCTTCAACCAGAACCAGCTTGCGGGCTTGAAGAAGGCGAAGTCCCAGCTCGGCATCAAGATCCTCGAGGAGCAGTCGAACTCGAGCTCCGACTACCTGCCGAACATGACAACGGAGATCCGGCAGGGCGCGAACATCGTCTCCGCGGCGGGCTACCTGCTCGCGCCGACGGTCGCGAAGCTGGCGTCTCAGTTCCCGAAAGTCGACTTCACGATCACGGACGACTCGGTGTCACCGTCCTCCTTCGACTTCTCGAAGAAGGCCTTCAAGGCGGACCACGCCAAGTACTACACGAAGAACATCGAGGGGCTCGTCTACGCGTCGAACGAGTCGGGCTGCCTCGTCGGCTACCTCGCCGGCGAGATGGTCAAGGCGAAGGGCGGCAAGCAGGTCATCGGCGCGACGGGCGGCATCGAGATCCCGGCCGTCGACGACTACATCGTCGGTTACAACTACTGCGCGAAGCTCGCCGACCCGGGGATCAAGGTCCTCGTCGGCTACTCGAACGACTTCGTCGCACAGGACAAGTGCAAGACGCTGGCCCAGGATCAGATCGGCCAGGGCTCGCAGGTCGAGTTCCAGGTCGCCGGCGGCTGCGGTCTCGGCACGCTCAACGCCGCGGCCCAGGCCGGTATCTGGGGCATCGGTGTCGACGTCGACCAGTACAGCCTCGCGAAGAACGTGCTCACGAGCGCGCTCAAGCGGGTCGACACCGGCATCTTCACGGCGGACCAGCAGGCCGAGCAAGGCCACTTCAAGGGTGGCTCCGACCTGCTGTTCGACCTCAGGAACAACGGCGTCGGCGTGGGCACGATCAGCCCGAAGGTGCCGGCGGCACTCGTCACGAAGATGAACCAGCTCGAGGCGAAGATCAAGTCCGGCCAGATCCATGTGCCGGTCGCCGCGGGCTCCGACCTGCTCGGCCTCCTGCCGGGCGCGAAGGTCGGACCGACTCACTGAGAGCTCTGATGGAGGGGACGGGCGCAGGCTCGTCCCCTCCATTTCAGAGGCTTAGAATCGGCGGATGACGGACGAGATCCCGACGATCCTGCAGTTGCGGGGGATCACGAAGATCTACCCCGGGATCGTCGCGGACGACCACGTCGACTTCGACCTGCGACGCGGCGAGGTGCACGCGCTCCTCGGCGAGAACGGCGCCGGGAAGTCGACGCTCATGAACATCCTCTACGGCTTGACGAAGCCGGACGAGGGCGAGATCGTCATGGACGGCAAGACGGTCTCGTTCTCGTCCGCGAAGGACGCCATCGGGGCGGGGATCGGGATGGTCCACCAGCACTTCATGCTCATCCCGGTCATGACCGTCGCCGAGAACATCGTGCTCGGGGTCGAGCCGGTGCGGAACGGCGTCGTGCTCGACGAGAGGGGCGCCGAGGCGCGCGTCCGCGAGCTCTCGCAGCAGTTCGGTCTCGCCGTCGACCCGACCGCGCTCGTCGAGAACATCACGGTCGGCCAGCAGCAACGCGTCGAGATCCTCAAGGCGCTCTACCGCGGCGCCGAGATCCTCATCCTCGACGAGCCGACGGCCGTGCTGACGCCGCAGGAGGCGGCCGAGCTGTTCGAGATCGTCCTCAGCCTCCGCGCGGACGGCAAGGCGATCATCTTCATCAGCCACAAGCTCAACGAGGTGCTCGAGATCGCCGACCGCATCACCGTTCTGCGGCGCGGCAAGAAGATCGACACCGTGCCGCGCGAGGGCGCGACGGAGGAGGGTCTCGCGAAGATGATGGTCGGGCGGGAGGTGCTTCTCCGCGTCGACAAGACGGCCGCCTCGCCCGGCGGCGTGTCGCTCGAGGTGGAGGATCTCCACGTCCTCGACGACCGCCGCCTCGAGACGGTGCGCGGCGTGTCGTTCTCCGTACACGCCGGCGAGATCGTCGGGATCGCAGGCGTCGACGGCAACGGGCAGACCGAGCTCGTCGAGGCGATCACCGGCCTGCGACAGATCGACAGCGGCTCCATCACCGTCGACGGCCACCGCTTCGAGGGGCGTCTCGACCCGCGCAGGATGATCGAGGCCGGCATCGGCCATATCCCGGAGGACCGCCACAGGCGCGGTCTCGTGCTCGAGTTCAACCTCGCCGAGAACCTCGCCCTCCACGACTACACGGAGCCGCCGGACTCGCGGCACGGCTGGCTCTTCCCGAAGCGCCTCGTCGAGCGCGCGGTGCGCCTGATCAGGGAGTTCGACATCCGCGGCGGCGGCCCGTTCACGCTCGCGAAGGCGCTCTCGGGCGGCAACCAGCAGAAGGTCGTCGTCGCCCGCGAGGTCGCACGCAATCCCGTCGTCCTCATCGCGGCGCAGCCCACGCGCGGCCTCGACGTCGGCGCGATCGAGTACGTGCACCGGCGCCTCGTCGCCGAGCGCGACTCGGGTCACGCGGTCCTGCTCGTCTCCCTCGAGCTCGACGAGGTGCTCTCTCTGGCCGACCGCGTCCTCGTCATCTACGAGGGACGGATCGTCGGCGAGCACGGAGCCGACGCGGGCGAGGAGGAGATCGGCCTCGAGATGCTCGGCGGCAGGAAGCAGGCCGTGGCGTGAGCAGCAACGCGGAGCCCACGGCGAACGTCCCGCCCGAGCAGGAGCCGCATCCCGACTTCGCCGTCCGGCTCGGCGCGGCGCAGCGCGCCGGCGGGCTCATCGTGCCCGTCCTCACGGCGATTCTCGCCTTCCTCGCGGGCGGCATCGTCGTCGCCGCGACGGGCCACAACCCGTGGACCGCCTACCGCGGCATCTGGGACGGCGCCGGCTTCAACTGGCTCTTCCACATCCCGTGGGACACGAACACGATCCACATCGACGCCTTCAACCTCAGCCAGACGCTGCTGATCACGACGACGCTGATCCTCACCGGGCTCGCCGTCGCCTTCCCGTTCCGCTGCGGCCTGTTCAACATCGGCGGGCAGGGCCAGTACCTCGTCGGTCTCGTCGTCGCGAACTGGGTCGGCGTCGACTTCGCGAGCTGGCCGACGCTGCCGCACGTCCTGCTCGGGATCGGGGCCGCGGCTTTCGCCGGAGCGGCGTGGGCGGGGATCGCCGGCTTCCTCAAGGCGACGACCGGGGCGCACGAGGTGATCTCGACGATCATGCTCAACTGGATCGCGATCTGGGGCGCCCAGTACCTGTTCGGACAGGGAGGCCCGCTCCAGAACACGTACAACACGGCGGCGCCCGAATCAGGCCCCGTCGCCCAGAGCGCGCACATCCCGACCTTCTGGGGCAGCTCGCTCCTGCAAGGGCTCGACTACGGCTTCTTCGTCGCGATCGCGGCCCTCGTCGTCTTCTGGCTGATCCTCAATCGCACGACGCTCGGCTACGAGGTGCGCGCCGTGGGCTTCAACCCGGAGGCCGCGGCGTACGGCGGCATCAACGTCCGGAGGAAGTACATCCAGGCGATGGCCATCTCCGGCGCGTTCGCCGGCCTCGCCGGCGCGCTCGACATGCTCGGCTATCTCTTCCAGTTCGGTGTCCTCGACGTCCAGGCGTCGCAGATCGGCTTCTTCGGGATCGCGGTCGCGCTGCTCGGCCGGAACACGGCGATCGGGACGGGGCTCGCGGCGTTCCTCTTCGGCGGCCTCCTCTACGGCACGACGCGCGGCCTCGACCCGAACGTCTTCGACCCGAGCCTCGCCGGCAACCTCACGTCGATGATCCAGGGCCTGATCGTCCTCTTCGTCGGCGCCGACATCTTCATCCTCTACATCTGGAACGCACGCCGGAAGGTGAGACGCAGCGCGGGGTTTGTTCCCGACGGTGGCCGGCCGGTCGGCATGGTCCTTCTTCTGTCCTTCTTCACTTTCGGGCTCTACGGGATCTACTGGCTATACCGCTCATTCGCTGAGGTCCGCGCCGAACGCGATAGCGGGGTGGGCGGCGTTGGGGGCGTCCTACTCAGCGTTATCGGCGTAGGCGTATTTCTCCTGCCCTCTTACATCGGCAAGATGTTCACCGAGCGAGGCCGTCGCCCGCCGATCAGCGGTTGGACCGGCTGCTGGGCCATATTCCCATATCTCGGTGGACTTATCTGGATGGCCAAAATGCAGCTCGCCCTCAACGAGTATTGGGGTGCGGTTGACGTGCATCCCACTGAGACACCACACGTTGCCACACGCGAGGTGGCGACGTGACGACCGTCGGGTCGTTCCAGCAGACGCACTGGGCGTTCCGCCCCCGGACGATCGCGGTCTACGGCAGCGTGCTCGGCCTCGTCGCGTTCTGGAGCGCGATCCCGCCGTTCACGGCGCGCTCGCCGTTCGTGCCGATCGTGATCGGCATCTTCGCGATCGCCGCCGGCGTCTGGGCCGTCTCCCGCGGTGCGCGCCGCGTGGGGTGGGGTGCGGTCGCCTCGGGCATCCTCGGGATCGGCCTCGGCGTCCTCGCGACGCGCTCGAGCAGCGGCAACCTCGACACCGTCTTCACCGCGGATCTCATCGCCCAGGTGCTCGTCTTCGCGACGCCGCTGACGTTCGGCGCGCTCGGCGGCATGGTCTCCGAGCGGGCCGGCGTCGTGAACGTCGGGCTCGAGGGGATGATGCTGATGGGCGCCTTCTGGGGCGTCTACGGCGCCGACAAGGGCGGCAACTGGTTCGTCGGCATCCTCGTCGCGCTGGCCGCCGGCGGCCTGTTCGCGCTCATCCACGCCTACTGGGCGATCCACCTCCGCGGCGACCAGATCATCAGCGGGATGGCGATCAACTTCCTCGCGCTCGGGGTCACCGGCTACTTCTTCGAACAGTTGTACGGGAACAAGAACATCCCCGCCGGCGTCTCGACGATCCCGAACGTCGCGATCCCCGGCATCGACCATCTGCGCTTCGTCGGGCCGGCGATCGGCGACCTCAACCTGCTCATCTGGGTGGGGATCATCTTCGTGCCGCTCTCGTACTTCGTCCTCTTCAAGACGCCACTCGGCCTGCGCGTCCGCGCCTGCGGCGAGCATCCGCGGGCGGCCGACACGGTCGGGATCAACGTCTACGCCACGCGCTACGCCGCCGTGATCGTGTCCGGGATGCTCGCCGCGCTCGGCGGCGCCTTCCTCTCGATCGGCTTCGGCGGCGGCAGCTTCACCGAGAACATGACGGAGGGACGCGGCTTCATCGCGCTCGCGGCGATGATCTTCGGCAACTGGCGGCCGTTCGGCGCCTGGGGAGCGGCGCTCCTGTTCGGCTTCTCGACGGCGCTCGCCTTCCGCCTGCCGGTCTACTCCCCGCCGGCGGCGACGCTCTTCCAGGCGCTCCCGTACGTCCTGACGCTCATCGCCGTCGCGGGCGTCATCGGCCGCTCGATCCCGCCGAAGGCGGACGGGCAGCCGTACGCGAAGCAGTAGCTCGCGGGTGCTTTGCACCCGCTCGCTTTTGAAGGAACTCCGCGCGCCGGAGAGCGTGGTCTCCGGCGCGCTCCGTGCTGTTCTCGCTGGAGATGCTCGGGACGAGATGGTTGCCTTGTGCGCTCGCGCGCGGCGGAGGCCGGCGCGAGCGCGGTTCAGCCTGCGGCTAAGCCGCCGCTGAAGCGGACGGCTTAGCCTCCGGCCCTTCGTCTGAGCGCACTTCAACCGTTCGAACCCTCTTGACCGTCCCGGCGGCGGCGTAAGACGAAGACTTACGACGCCGCGAACCAGCGAGCGGGCGCGCACAGCCCGCACGCTCGTGACAGACGAACCCCTCCGAACTGCGCAACCCCGAGAAAGCCCTACAGCACGGAGCGGGCCGGGATCGCAATCCCGGCCCGCGGAGTTCCTTCACCCAGCGAGCGAGTGCGCAGCACTCGCGAGCTAGCACGAGCTAGGTGATCGAGACCATGCGGTCGATGGCGAGGCGAGCCTTTTTGGCGAGCTCCGGCTCGACCGTGACGACGTGCTTGTTGTCCCGCAGGGAGTCGCGGACCTTCTCGAGTGTCGTGACCTTCATGTAGCGGCACTCGGCGTCTTCGCGCACCGGTTCGAAGCGCTTGCCGGGGGCCTCCTTCTGGAGCCGGTGGATGATCCCCGTCTCCGTGGCGACGAGGAAGCGCTGCTTCGGGGAGCGCTTCGCGAAGTCGATCATCTTCTCCGTCGAGAGGATCTGCGTCCGCTCGTTGCCGAATGCCATCGCCTGGCTCGCGCAGCCGCACTCCGGATGGACGAGCAGCTCGGCGTCCGGCGCCTCGTTCTGCCAGCGCTCGATGTCGGCGGGACGGATGCCGGCGTGGACGTGGCACTCGCCCATCCAGATCTCGAGCTTCCGCCCGGTCACCTTCTCGAGCCAGAGCCCGAGGTACATGTCGGGGAGGAAGAGGATCTCCGTGTCGGCCGGGATCGCCTCGATCACCGACTTCGCGTTGCCGGACGTGCAGCAGTAGTCGCTCTCCGCCTTCACCTCGGCGGTCGTGTTGACGTACGACACGACGACCGCGCCGGGATGCTCCGCCTTCCACGTACGCAGCTGCTCCGCGTCGATCGAGGCTGCGAGGGAGCAGCCGGCGCCGAGGTCGGGGAGGAGGATCGTCTTCTCCGGGCTGAGGATCGCCGCCGTCTCCGCCATGAAGTGGACGCCCGCGAAGACGATCGTCGAGGCACCCGTCGCCGCAGCTTGCCGCGACAGCCCGAGCGAGTCGCCGACGTAGTCCGCGACGTCCTGCACCTCGGGACGCTGGTAGTTGTGCGCGAGGATCACGGCGTCCTTCTCCTCGGCGAGGGCGCGGACTTCTTCGTGCAGTTCCGTGAATGCGGCGACGGTCATGTGACCTCCAGTGAGACGTGGAGCGAGCGGGCGGAATGGGTGAGCGCGCCGACGGACACGAAGTCGACGCCGGTCTCGGCGTAGGCGCGGACGGTGGCGAGCGACATGCCGCCGGATGCCTCGAGCTCGGCGCGGCCGGCGACGGCGCTGACCGCCTCGCGCACCTGCTCGGGGCTCATGTTGTCGAGGAGGATCCGCGGCGCTCCGGCTTCGACCGCCTCGAGCACCTGCTCGAGCGTCTCCGCCTCGATCTCCACCGGGAGGCCTGCGGCGTTGCCGTTGAGGGAGGCGAGCGCCTGGCGGATGCCGCCCGCGACACGGATGTGGTTCTCCTTGATGAGGACGCCGTCGTAGAGACCGGCGCGGTGGTTCGTGCCGCCGCCGCAGCGGACGGCGTACTTCTCGAGCGCGCGGAGCCCCGGCGTCGTCTTCCGCGTGTCGAGGATCTTCGTGCGGGTGCCGTCGGTCAGCTCGACGAAGCGGCGTGTGAGCGACGCGATCCCGCAGAGCCGGCCGAGCAGGTTGAGCGCGACACGCTCGCCGCTGAGGATCGCGCGGGCGGGGCCGGCGATCTCGGCAAGGACTACCGGGACGTCTGCGACCGTGGCGCCCTCCTCGAGCTTCGGCTCGAGCGTCACGGCGGGGTCGAGCGCGCGGAAGACCGCGTCGACGACCGGAACGCCGCAGACGACGCCCGGCTCCTCGAGCAGCAGCTCGGCGCGACAGCGCGCGTCCTCGGGAACGAGCGCCTGCGTCGTGGCGTCGCCGCTGCCGAGATCCTCGGCGAGAGCCGCGGCGACGACGCGGTAGATGTCCTGCGCGGTCAGCTCCATCGCTCGAGCGCCGGCTCCCGGCCGGGTTGGACGACGAAATGGCCCGCGAGCTCCCCGCTCTCGACGGGGAAGTCCTCGCGGAAGTGGACACCGCGGCTCTCCTCGCGTGCGAGCCCCGACGCGGCGACAAGGCGCGCGAGCGGGTGCGGCGCGTCGAGCAGGCGCGTCAGGCCTGGCGCGCTGCGGATCAGCCCCGCGTCGCGCCACAGCGCGTCACCGGGCATTTCCCCTTCAAGTGACAACTTGTCACAAGCGTTGTCAAAGGCCGGGCCGTCGAGCGCGGCGAGGCCCGCGCGGCGGCCGAAGACGAGGCACTCGAGGAGGGAGTTCGAGGCGAGCCGGTTCGCGCCGTGGACTCCCGTGGCGGCGCACTCGCCGGCCGCGTAGAGCCCGGGCACGGTCGTCCGGCCCTCGAGGTCGGTCACGATGCCGCCGATCGCGTAGTGGGAGGCGGGGGAGACGGGGATCGGCTCGTCCGCGGGGTCGTAGCCCGCGCTCGCGAGCGTCGCCATCAGGGTCGGGTAGCGGTCGCGCTCGATCTCCCGCAGGTCGAGCCGCGCCGCCGTGCGCGCGGCGATCGCGCGCGCGACGACGTCGCGCGGCGCGAGCTCGTCGACGAAGCGCTCGCCGTCGTCGTCCAGCAGCGTCGCGCCGGCCCCGCGGAGCGCCTCCGAGAGGAGAAAGCCGTCGTGACCGTTGTCGTCGCGCAGCGCGGTGGGGTGGAACTGGACGAGCTCGAGATCGGCGAGCGCAGCGCCCGCGGCGTGGGCGAGGAGAAGTCCTTCTCCGGTCGCCCCGCTCGGATTCGTCGTCCGCGACCACAGCGCCGCATAGCCGCCGGTGGCGAGGACGACAGCCGCGCCGCGGAACGTCTCGAGCGAGACGACCCGCCGGCCTTCCTCGATCCGGATGCGCGGATGCTCGCGCGCCCGCCGGGTCAGAACCTCCGCGATCTGCCGGCCGGTGTCCGCGCCGCCGGCATGGACGACGCGCGGCCGGCCGTGCCCGCCCTCGAGGGAGAGGCCCTCGTCGAACTCGACGCCGAGCCCCCGGAGCCACGCGATCCGCGCCGGGGCGTCCGCCGCGAGCAGCTCGACGGCGCTCGTGCGGCAGAGGCCGCGTCCGGCCGTGAGCGTGTCGGCGACATGGAGCGAGGGATCGTCGTCCGGCCCGACCGCGGCCGCGACGCCGCCCTGCGCGGCGTAGCTGTTCGACGACGTGTGCGACGCCTTCGCGAGCACGAGAACGGACGCGCCGTCGTCCGCGGCGGCGAGCGCGGCGGAGAGCCCTGCGACTCCGGCTCCGACGACGACCGCGTCGCACCGGTGGCGTTTTTGCCTCACGAGCGATAACCTCTATGTCGAGTGTACACGGTTGCCGACTCCCAGGCGAAAACCGCGGCCCATGCCGTCCTCGCAGCCGTGCTCCAGGTGCGGGAGCGAGAGCTGCAGGCACTCCTCTGGCAGCGCGGGAGGGAGCCGTACGCGGGCTTGTGGGCGCTGCCGGGCGGCGCGCTCGCTCCCGACGAGACGCTCGAGGAGTCCGTGCGCCGGCACCTGGCGGCCAAGGTCGACGTCCGGGACCTGTCGCACCTCGAGCAGCTCGAGACGCTGAGCGAGCCGGATCGGAACCCGGCGCGGCGGGAGCTCGCGACGGCGTATCTCGGCCTCGTCCCGGCCGGGATCGATCCGAAGGTGCCGGAGGACACGTTCTGGCATCCGGTCGACGGCCTGCCCGAGCTCGCCTACGATCACGAGGCGATCCTCCTCGCGGCGCGCGAGCGGCTGCGCGGCAAGCTCTCGTACACGAACCTCGGCTTCGCACTCGCGCCGCCGCGGTTCACGCTCGCCGAGCTGCGCGACCTCTACGCAGCGGCGCTCGGGCACCCCGTGAGCGCGACGAACCTCCAACGCGTTCTGCTGCGCCGCCGTCTGCTCGACGACACGGGCGAGCGGCGCCACTACGGCAGCGGCGGCGGGCGCCCGGCTGCGATCTACCGCTTCCGGAGCCCCGCGCTCGAGATCACGGATCAGTTCGCCGTCCTCCGGCCCCCTACAATGGATCACTGAGTTGGCCGTACGGATCCAGACCTACGCGCAGCCCCGGCGGTCGAATCCGCGGGCTTGGCTCGCCGCCGTCTGTGGCCTCGTCGCCGCCGCGATCCTCCCGGTCGCGATCGAGCTGACGCGGAAGATCCCCGGCGCCGCCCTCCTCGACGCGGTCTGGGCAATCCCGGTCGCCGCGCTCGCGGCCGTCGCCGCGCTGATGTTCGAACGCGGCGCGCGCGGCGTCATGGCGCGAACGCTCGACCAGGCGGGAGGCGCACGCCTCGTCCGGCTCGGCCGCGTCCTCGCCGTCACCGGCATCTGCTTCACGCTCTCGTCGTCGATCGCCGTCGGCCTTTACGAGTTGCTGCTCCGCCTGGAACACTGAGCCCGTGTTCGAGATCGGCCACAGCCTGAGGTCGGCGCGCGAGCGCCAAGGGCTCGGCTACCCCGAGATCGAGCTCGCGACGAAGATCCGCGCGAAGTACATCCGGGCGCTCGAGGAGGAGGACTTCGACTCGCTCCCCGGCGACGCCTACGTGCGCGGCTTCCTGCGCTCGTACGCCGACTACCTCGGCCTCGACGGCGAGATCTACGTCGACGAGTACGCATCGCGCTTCCACCTGACGGACTACTGGTCGGACGAGCCGGCCCCGCGGTCTCGACCGCGCCGCACGCGGAGAGAGCGGACGATCGAGCGTCGCGCAGTCCTCCTCGCGCTCGTCGGCATCGCGATCCTCACGGCCCTCGTCTTCGCCGCGTGGCAGTACGGCGGCGCGACGACGAACGTCCCCGCGCTCGACAGGAAGCAGACGAACCGGAGCGAGCTCGTCGTGCGCGGTATCGGCAGCGGCACGTACGTCGTGATCCGCCGCGACGGCGTCGCGGGCGCGCTCGCGTTCCAGGGGACGCTCTCGGCGGGGGACGTCGAGCGAGTTCTCGGCACGCACTTCTACCTCGCGCTGCGCAAGCCGGCGGGAGCGAAGGTGACGCTCGGCGGCCGTGCCGTCTCGCTGCCTGCGGTGCACAATCTGCGCGTCCTCGTCACGCCGCAGCGGACGACACAGCTCGGTTGACTCGCCCGCGGGCCGCGATCGTCGTCACCGGTAGCGAGCTCGTCCGCGGCGAGCGCACGGACCGGAACGGCCCGTTCCTCGCGGCGGAGGCGCTGCGCCACGGGCTCGAGCCCGCACGGATCACGATCGTCGGCGACAACCCCGCCGAGCTAGAGACGGTCCTCCGCGAGGGACTGGACGCCGACGCGTGTCTCGTCTCCGGCGGCCTCGGACCGACCCACGACGATCGCACGGTCGAGCTGCTCGCCCGCGCGGCGGGCCTCGATCTCGTCGTCGACCCGGAGCTCGAGGCGGAGATCGAGGCGATCTCGCGCACCGTCGCCGAGCGCCTCAAGCGGCCCTACGCGGACTTCGCTCCCGGCGTCACGAAGCAGGCGACCCGTCCGGACGGCGCGGTCTCGATCGGGCTCGCCGGCACGGCGCCGGGGCTCGTCCTCCGCGCGCCGACGGGCTGCGTCGTCGTCGTCCTCCCAGGCCCGCCCTCGGAGTTGCAGCGTCTCTGGCCGAAAGCCGTCGCGAGCGAGGCGATGGAGAAGCTCCTCGCGCGCACGAGGCCGCCCGGCCGGCGGGTGTTGCGGCTGTTCGGAGTGAGCGAGTCGGCGGTCGCGCGCGTGCTCGCAGAGGCGGGCGGAGACGGTGGCGGCGTCGAGGCGACGATCTGTGCGCGTGACTTCGAGATCCACGTCGACCTCGTGGTCGAGCCAGGCGCGGACGAGCGGGCGGACGAGCTCGAAGGCGCGCTCGTCGAGCAGCTCTCGAAGTGGCTCTTCGCGCGCGACGAGCGGCGGGTGGAGGATCACGTCCTCTCGCTGGCGCGCGCGCGCGGACTGATGGTCGCGACCGCCGAGTCGTGCACCGGTGGGCTCATCGCGGCGCGGCTGACCGACATCCCCGGCTCGAGCGAGAGCTTCGCCGGCGGCGTCGTCGCGTACGCGAACGAGGTGAAGACGTCCGCCCTCGACGTGCCGGAGGAGCTCCTCGCCGAGCACGGTGCGGTCTCGGCGGAGACTGCGGAGGCGATGGCGGAGGGCGCGCGGCGCCGCCTCGACGCGGACATCGCGGTCGCCGTGACGGGAGTCGCGGGGCCGGGGGGCGGCACGGAGGGGAAGCCGGTCGGCCGCGTCCACATCCACGTGAGCGGGCCGGGGGGCGCGCGAGCCCGGCAGCTCGACATCCCCGGAGAGCGTGAGCAGATCCGCGCCAGGGCCACGGTCACGGCGCTCCACCTCGTCCGCAGTCTCCTGGAAGACGACACGAACCCTTGACGAAGCCGTACGGGGTCGGCGTCTAGCGTGGGCGGCGATGACCGGTTGCGGCTCTTCATCGCTCTCCGCCTGCCCGAGGACGCGCTCGACGACGTCGAGCGCTGGCAACGCGACGAGCTCCACGGCGTCCGGCTGCTCGGCCGTGAGCAGCTCCACGTCACGCTCGCCTTTCTCGGCCGCCGCCCTGTGGGCGAGGTGGACGCGATCGTCGCCGCGCTGCGCGAGGCAGTCTCGCGAGCCGGCGCGATCGGGCTCACACCCGTGCGCTACCGCGAGACACGGAGCGTGGGGATGCTCGTGCTCGAGGACGAGCGCGGGGCCGCGACGGCGCTCGCGAACGACGTGCAGGAGCGTCTGGAACGGCTCGGCGTCTACGAGCGGGAGGCCCGTGCCTGGCTGCCGCACCTCACCGTGGCGCGCTGGCGCGAGCGTCCGAGGCTGCAGCCGGAGGATCCGCCGGGTCGAACGTTCGTTCCGTCCGACGCGGCTGCTTATCTGTCACGGCTTCGACCCGGGGGCGCGGAGTACCGCGTCCTCGCATCGGTGGCCCTGGAAGTGAGTGGAGGAGGCGAATAGGTGGACAGGCAGGAAGCACTCGACGTAGCGCTCGGCCAGATCGAGCGCCAGTTCGGCAAGGGCTCGGTGATGAAGATGAACGACCACGCGGCCGTATCCGTGGGCGCGGTCTCGACCGGCTCCCTCGCGCTCGACCTCGCGCTCGGCATCGGCGGACTGCCGCGCGGCCGCGTCGTCGAGATCTTCGGCCCGGAATCCTCGGGCAAGACGACGCTCGTCTACCACGTCATCGCCGAGGCGCAGCGCCGCGGCGGCATCTGCGCCTTCATCGACGCCGAGCACGCGATGGATCCCGCCTACGCGAAGCGGATCGGCGTCGACATCGACAACCTCCTCGTCTCGCAGCCCGACACGGGCGAGCAAGCGCTCGAGATCTGCGAGCTCCTGATCCGCTCCGGCGCGCTCGACGTCGTCGCCGTGGACTCGGTGGCGGCGCTGACGCCGAAGGCCGAGATCGAAGGCGAGATGGGCGACAGCCACGTCGGCCTGCAGGCGCGGCTCATGAGCCAGGCGCTGCGCAAGCTCGCCGGCACGCTCAACCGCACCGACACGATCTGCCTCTTCACGAACCAGCTGCGCGAGAAGATCGGGGTCATGTTCGGGAGCCCCGAGACGACGCCGGGAGGCCGCGCCCTGAAGTTCTACTCGTCGGTCCGCCTCGACATCCGGCGCATCGAGACGCTCAAGGAGGGCGCCGAGGCCTACGGCAACCGCGTCCGCGTCAAGGTCGTGAAGAACAAGGTCGCGCCGCCGTTCAAGCAGGCGGAGTTCGACATCATCTACGGCTCCGGCATCTCCTGGGAGGGCACGGTCCTCGACACGGGCATCGAGCGGAAGGTCGTCCAGAAGTCCGGCTCGTACTTCAGCTTCGGCGACGAGCGGCTCGGCCAGGGCCGCGTCAACGCGACGGCGTTCCTCCGTGAGCACCCCGACGTGACGCAACAGATCCTCCAGCAGATCCAGGCCGAGCTCGGACCGGAGCAGGTCGTGTCGGCGCGGCTCCTGCCCGTCTCCGAGCAGGAGGCGACCGGCGCGACGAACGGCAAGGCCGAAGTGGCGGCAGAGACGCTCGCGGCGGCCGAAGCGGAGGCGTGACCCGAACCGTCACCGGCCTGAGGGACCGCGGGCGGGGCAAGGTCGAGGTCGCTCTCGACGGAGCAGCCTGGCGGTCCCTTCCGGCCGGCGTGGTCGTCCGGGCGGAGCTCCGCATCGGCCGGCCTCTCGACCGCGAAACGGCCCGACGCCTGGCGCAGGAGCTGCGGCGGGAGAAGGCGCTCGCGCGGGCCGCGCGCGCTCTCTCCTCGCGCGATCGCTCCCGCGGCGAGCTCGAGGCGCGCCTCGAGCGGGCCGGCGTTCCCACATCGGCCCGTGACGAGGCGCTCGCCTCGCTCGTCTCCTCGGGCCTGGTCGACGACTCCCGCGTCGCGGAATCCCGGGCGGCCGAGCTCGTACGCCGGGGCTACGGCGACCTCGCGATTCGCTCCGATCTCCGGCGCCGGCGGATCGACGCCGACGTCGTGACCGCTGCCGTCGAGGCGCTCGAGCCCGAGCCCGAACGTGCCCGCCGCCTCCTCGAGTCGCACGGCGCCGCGCCCGCCGTCCTCCGCCGGCTCGCCGCCCGCGGCTTCTCGCGGGACACGCTCGAGGAGCTTGCGCCGTCTGTTGCACAGGAGGGATGAGCCGCGCTACGATCGCGTCAAGTTCCACCGGACGTTTTGCCTGCAAACACCGTTTTTCCGAAACCGCCTCGCACGTGACCCGAATCCAGACCCCGAGAGCCCGGAGGACTCGCACGAGCTAGCGCACGGACTTCGCGCAGGCTGAGGCCTGCCGGAGAGCGGCTTCCGGAAGACCGTCGAGCGGGCTCGGCGCTGGCTGGGACGTGCCGCGTTCGCGCGGCTGTCACCGACGAGGGAGCCGCCGTGCTTGGGATCGGAATCGCCATCGGAATCGCGGTCGGCGCCGGTCTCGTGCTGCTCGCCGTCTCCGTCTTCGGCACAACCGGAGTGAGCAAGGCGCGGAGGATTCGCGACCAGCTCCTCGAGGACGCGAGACGGGAAGCCGACGCGGCGAGGCGCGAGGCGGAGGTGGATGCGCGCGAGCAGGCCGTCACGTTGCGCGGCGAGATCGACACCGAGCTCGCCGACCGGCGACAGCAAGTCCTCCAGATCGAGGAGCGCGTCCTCGCGAAGGAGCTCGAGGTTGAGCAGAGGCTCGTCGAGCTCGAGCGCCGCAACCAAGGACTTGCCGACCGGGAGGCACATCTCCGCGGGCTCCAGGAGACGGTGAAGAAGGCGCACGCCGACGCGATCGACGGCCTCGAGCGGGTCGCCGGCATGACGGAGGCCGAGGCGCGGGCGCACGTCCTCGAACGGGGCGAGGCGCAAGCGCGGCACGAGCTCGCGCGCCGCGTCCGGATGCTGGAGGACGAGGCGCGCGCGGAGTCGAAGCGACGCGCCCGGAATCTCGTGGCCGACGCGCTGCAGCGCGTCGCGGCCAGTCACGCGGCGGAAACGACGGTCACCGTCGTCGAGCTCCCCTCCGACGACATGAAGGGCCGAATCATCGGCCGCGAAGGACGCAACATCCGCGCGCTCGAGCATCTGACAGGCGTCGACTTCATCGTCGACGACACGCCACACGCCGTCGTCCTCTCCTCGTTCGACGGGCTGCGACGCGAGATCGCGCGCGTCACGCTGACGCGCCTGATCGAGGACGGCCGAATCCATCCCGCCCGGATCGAGGAGACGTACTACGAGTCGAAGGCCGAGGTCGAGGAGCTCGTCCGCCAGGCGGGCGAGCAGGCGGTCTTCGAGGCGAACTGCGGGCCGTTCCACGAGGAGCTGGTCGCTGTGCTCGGCCGGCTCCGCTACCGGACGAGCTACGGCCAGAACGTCCTCAAGCACACGCTCGAGGTCGTTCACCTCGCCGGGATCATGGCGACAGAGCTCGGCGCGAGCGTCCAGACGGCGAAGCGCGCCGCGATGCTCCACGACATCGGCAAGGCGATGACCCACGAGGTGGAGGGTTCGCACGCGGGCATCTCCGCGCAGCTCGCGCGCCGCTACGGCGAGTCTCAGGGCGTCGTCCATGCGGTCGAGGCGCACCACTACGAAGTGCAGCCGCAGACGGTCGAGGCGGTGCTGCTGATCGCCGCCGACGCGGCATCGGCGAGCCGGCCCGGCGCGCGCGGCGAGAGCCTCGAGCACTACATCAAGCGGCTCGCGGCGCTCGAGGAGCTCGCAGCGTCGAAGCCCGGCGTGGAGAAGGTCTACGCCCTCCAGGCGGGCCGCGAGATCCGCGTCATCGTCAGCCCCGGCGAGGTCGACGACGACGAGGCGGCCCTCCTCGCGCACGAGATCGCGCGCGAGATCGAGGACCGGCTCGAGTACCCGGGCCAGGTCAAGGTGACCGTGATCCGGGAGAGCCGCGCCGTCGAGGTCGCGAAGAACCACACGTCCGGCCAGCCCCAGCCGGCCGCAGACTCGCCGATCCAGGCGGCCTAGGCGGCCGGGCTACCCTACGCGCCGTGAAGCGCTACCACGTAACGACGTTCGGCTGCCAGATGAACGCCCACGACTCCGAGCGGATCAAGGGCCTGCTCGAGGAGCTCGGGCTCGGCGAGGCGCCGGCGCAGGACGAGGCGGACGTGATCGTCCTCAACACGTGCACGATCCGCGAGAAGCCGGACACGCGCTTCGCGGCGCACATGGGCAACGCGGCGAGAGCGAAGCGGGAGCGGCCGGGCACCGTCATCGCGGTCGGCGGCTGCTACGCGGAGGCGCAGCGGGAGCGGCTCTTCTCCCTCTACCCCGCCGTCGATGTCGCGTTCGGCCCGGGCACGATCTCCCATCTCGGCGACTGGCTCGGCGCCGGCGGCGACGGTGTCGCGCGGGGCAGCTTCGGGACCGGTGAGGAACGGACATTCGCCGCGACGTTGCCGATGCTGCGGGAACGGCGATTCCAGGCGTGGGTGCAGGTCTCGATGGGCTGCAACTCGGTCTGCTCCTACTGCATCGTCCCCGCCGTGCGCGGCCGGGAGATCTCGCGCCGGCCGGGCGAGATCCTCGCCGAGGTCGAGCAGCTGGCACGGGACGGCGTGCGTGAGGTGACGCTCCTCGGCCAGAACGTCAACTCGTACGGCCGTGACGTCGGCTCGAGCTTCGCCGAGCTCCTGCGGGCGGTCGACGCGGTCGACGGGGTCGACCGGATCCGTTTCACGAGCCCGCATCCGAAGGATTTCCGTCGCGACGTGATCGCGGCGATGGCCGAGTGTCCGGCGGTCTGCGAGCACGCACACCTGCCGCTCCAGTCAGGCTCGACGCGCGTCCTCAAGGCGATGCGGCGGACGTATTCCCGCGAGCGCTACCTGAAGCTCGTGGGCGAGCTGCGCGGGGCGATCCCGGACCTCGCGCTCACGACCGACATCATCGTCGGCTTCCCGGGCGAGACGGAGTCGGACTTCGCGGAGACGCTCGCGGTCGTCGAGGAGGTCGCCTTCGACGGCGCCTACACCTTCGTCTACTCGCCGCGCGCCGGCACCGAGGCCGCCGCCATGGAGGAGCAGGTGCCGGATGACGTCAAGCGGGAGCGGATCGAGCGGCTCGTCGAGGTCGTGCAGCGCGTCGCGGCCGAGGGGAACGCCGCGCGTGTCGGGCTCGTCGAGGAGGTGCTCGTCGAAGGGCCGAGCCGCACCGAGCCGGATGTTCTCCGCGGGCGCACGCGCCGCAATACGACGGTGAACTTCGCCGGCGACGCCGAGCCGGGGGAGCTCGTCCCCGTGCGCATCGAGAGTGCGACGTCGACGACGCTGGCTGGCGCGCGGCTCGCTTTCGCCACCGCCTGATCAGTGCTCGTCGTCGGGATCTTCGGCCCGACCGCGAGCGGCAAGTCCGACGTCGCCGCAGCCGTGGCCGAGCTCGTCACGGCCGAGGTCGTCTCCGCCGACGCGATGCAGGTCTACGCGGGGCTTCCGATCCTCACGAACCGCTCGCCACACCCCGAGCGGCTCGTCGGGATGTGGCCGCTGAC
>Ga0070741_10001182_pt1 | contig 82286 bp, 60 predicted proteins | sample Coa_R1_4_FD_66440 | JGI IMG/M metagenome (GOLD analysis project Ga0070741, IMG submission 66440) | Surface soil microbial communities from Centralia Pennsylvania, which are recovering from an underground coalmine fire - Coalmine... | ecosystem: Environmental > Terrestrial > Soil > Unclassified ...
GTAGACATGAAGTTGGGCTCCTAAAAGAAAACGCCGGAAGAGAGCGGCGTCTCGTCCGGCGTTTTCTAAATTTTATTTCGATACCAGTATCGCATGCCGTTCCAAGCGTTTTCCGGTAAGCTGATGATTCTAAAGATGATTTAGGTTGTGAATGCGTTTTTGCGGGAGGGCAGCCCGCTTTGGTTTTTCGGTTTAGTCGCGCAGGATCAATGGTTTATAGCGGAGAGATTTAGGACGGGGCGCCGTGCTCCAAAAAATTGCGCAAGCGGTGGCTGCGGCTGGGATGGCGGAGTTTGCGCAGGGCTTTCGCTTCGATCTGACGGATGCGCTCGCGTGTGACCGCAAAGTTTTGGCCGACCTCTTCGAGCGTATGCTCGCTGCCGTCTTGCAGGCCGAAGCGCATTTTGACGATCTTTTCCTCGCGCGGGCTTAGCGTCTTCAGAACCTCGGCTGTCTGCTCGCGAAGGTTCAGGTTGATAACGGCTTCGGAAGGGGAAACCATACGGCTGTCCACCAGGAAATCGCCCAGATTGGATTCTTCCTCTTCGCCGACTGGCGTTTGCAAGGAAATGGGCTCCTGGGCAATGCGCAGCACGCGGCGCACCTTACTCGGCGACAGCTCTATGCGGGCGGCAAGTTCATCGGTAGTGGGCTCGCGGCCGAGTTCCTGTTGCATTACCCGTTGCAAACGGACCAACTTGTTGATGGTCTCAATCATGTGCACGGGGATGCGAATGGTACGGGCCTGGTCGGCGATGGCGCGCGTGACGGCCTGTCTTACCCACCAGGTCGCATAGGTTGAGAATTTGTAGCCGCGCTTGTAGTCGAATTTATCGACCGCGCGCATCAGCCCGATGTTGCCTTCCTGAATCAAGTCGAGGAACTGCATACCGCGATTCGTGTACCGCTTTGCGACGGAAACCACGAGCCGGAGATTCGCTTCGATCAGCCGTTTTTTGGCGCAATCGGTTTCGCTCTCTCCCTGTTCGACAATGGCGAGCGTGCGGCGCAGGTCGGCTGCGGTGGTGCCGCATTTCTCTTCAAGAGACTGGAGATGGGCGGTTAAGGTCTTCAACTCGCGCCGGAGCGTGGCGGGCGACACGTTGCCAGGCACGGGGTGGCGTTCCATGGCGCGCTGGATCCGCTCAATTTCCTCCTCCACCGGCCTAATCTCATCGACGACTTCGCGCAGCGCATTGCTGAGGCGGCGCTGAAAACGTCCGGAGAAGGGAAGCGAGCGAATCTCGCGAGAGATAACCACGACCGTGCGCATGTATTCGTAGCGCAGCTTGCGATGCTGCTTCGGCTTCATGCTCCGGGAGGTGCTCAGCAGTTTCTGAGAAGTCTGTTGCGCTCTGCGGTGTAGCTTGTCAATCTCCTGGACAACGCGCCGGAAATGAGCGATCAAAATGGCCGCCGCGTCTTCATCGTCCTGACCGGTCTGCGGATCAGGAGCTTGCAGAACATCCAGAATGCCGATGCTCCCGCGTTCCAGCCTGTGCATGGTCTCGACTAGCAATTGAACCACCAGCCAGGAGCGGGAGAGCGCTTTGCGGACCGCGGTTTCGCCGCGTTCGATGCGCTTGGCCAGCTCGATTTCGCCTTCGCGCGTGAGCAACGGAACCATGCCCATTTCGCGCAAATAGACACGGACGGAATCGTTGCTTTTATCGAGCGCGCCGGGAGAAAGGTCGAGATCGGAAAGATCGTCGAGGTCGTCGTCTTTCTTGCCGAACTCTTTGGAATCGTCGAGCAGTTCGACGGGAGCGCTTTCCAGGTCGGCGAAGAACTCGTTCAGGTCGCCTCCGGCCGCGACATCCTCGCCCGCGACTCCGCCGGCTTCATCGTACAGAGCGAAGCCTTTGTCGTTACTGTCCTGCATTCACTGCCTTCATCCGTCTATGCCGGGTGGCGGGAAAGAAGCCGCTTTCGATCTAACCCCAAACTGCCGCCGAGGCGCCCCATGCAATTCCTCGACTCCTCATAGTACACCACGTTTTGCTGCCTCAAGACGCCCGCCTCAGCTTGTTCAGTTCAGAGGCTAGATTGAGGGCCTCCTCCAATTTTCCCTGCTGCTCCAGTTCGCGGATCTGGCGTTTCAAGGTTTGACACTTTGCTGCAATCAATTTGGTTTCAAGGGCTCTAAGACAGTGTAGGGCCTGCTCGGCGGCATTCTCTTCCTGGATGCCAAAATCCGCAAAACTGATATCGGTCAAGATGCGTTGATGGCGCGCATCCAGTCTGCCGGTTAGATTGTCCAGCGAAAAGGGTGCATTCTCGTCCGCGATGGCCAGTGCGGCTTCAAAAACGCTTCGCAATTCGAGCACGGGAAGAATCTCCGAATTGGAGAGAAAATGCTGGATGGCGGCACGCGCATCCGCACTCGCGAGCAGACACGCGATTAACAACTTTTCATTCGGCGGCGCAGCAGAGGACAGGTCCACCGGTTTCCTGGTCTCAGGGGACGCCCTGCGCTGAAAAGTCTGGCGTATTACGTCGCGGTCGATATTGAGATACTCCGCAACTTCGCTCGCGATAGCGGCCCGTTCCAGCCGGTCATGCACCTGCTGGATAGCGGGAGCCATGAATTTAAACGCATCCGCGCGGCCTTCGGCCGAGTGCAGGTCGAACCTGGAACGAGCGCGGTCTGCAAGCCAGTGGAAATAAGACTCGGCGCCGTCCAACAGCTTCCGGTAGCCTTCTGCGCCGGTTTGTTGAATATATTCATCCGGGTCGAGCCCTCCGGGAATGGCTAATACTTTCACGCGAAGACCTTCGGCCAGCAGCACGGAGATGTACTTCTCGGTGGATCGCGCACCGGCCGCATCGGGATCGAAGTTCAGAACGATTTGCCCGGTACCGGCCTGCTGTTGCGAGGTCTGGCGCTTGATCGACCGGACTTGATCCGTGGTGAGGGACGTTCCACAACTTGCCACCACTTCGCGAATTCCAGCCGAATAAACGCCGATCACGTCCATATAGCCTTCCACGAGAATCATGCGATCGTGTTTGCGCGCTTCAATTTTGGCTCGATGGAGATTATAAAGAACAGAAGATTTTCTATAGATTTTGGTTTCCGGCGAATTAAGATATTTCGGTTCGTCTCCGGCGCGCAAAGCTCTTCCGCCAAAGGCAATTACCTTGCCGGATTCGCTGTGAATCGGAAACATTAAACGGCCGCGGAAAGTGTCGTAAAATCCGCTGCCTTCCTGACGCTTTTTCACCAAGCCGGACTCTTCGAGCAGAGCCGGTCCAAATTTCTGGAGCCGCTGATAAAGCTGCTGGCCGGACGGGTCGGAGAGGCCCAGCCGGAATTCGTCCATGGCTGTGGACGAAACGCCGCGCTCTTTCAGATACCTGCGCGCGTCGGCCCCAGGGCCGCCTCGGAGGTTGTCCTGAAACACGGTTGCGGCGATTTCGTGCATTTCGAGCAGGGCCGCCCGCTGCTGCGCTTCCGGATCGTCGGACCGCTGCCGCTCGGGTATCGGAATTCCGTAGCGTTCCGCGAGCAGCTTGAGGGTCTCCGGGAAAGTGAGGCTCTCGATCTGCTGCACAAACTTAAAGACGTCGCCCGCGGCATCGCAACCGAAGCACTTATAGTACTGGTGGACGCTGTGGACTCCGAACGACGGAGTCTTTTCGGAATGAAAGGGGCACAGCCCGACATAACGGGCGCCGCTTCCCTGGCGCTTGAGACGAACGTACTGCCCAACGACTTCGACGATATCGAGCTGACTCTTGAGATGCTCAGCGAAATTCATCTGAGGACTGGTGAAGGTTTCCGGACAGTTTTCAGATTAGCAGTCCTGGCTGAGCTATGGAGAAGCCGGGGGTGGGCGCTGAGCTAAGGATTGCCCCCTCGCTTACGCGCGGGGTTCTGTTGTCAACTCCCGTTGAAAGCCGCGGCCCCTCGCTTACGCTCAGGGTTCCGATCGGCCAGCAAAACTCGGCTTACCTCGGCATTTAGTCGCAGACGCTTGGCATAATAGCCGCAGGCGATGGGTCTCAAAGAGTACGCGCGCAAAAGAAATTTTCAAAAGACGCCTGAGCCCCCCGGGAACGAAGTCAAGGCTCACAGCGGAGACCGCGGTGGATTCTTTTGCGTGCAACGCCACGATGCCAGTCATCTGCATTATGACTTCCGGCTGGAAGTAAACGGTGTTCTGGTGAGCTGGGCAGTACCGAAAGGCCCAAGCCTCGATCCGGAGCGCAAGGCGCTTGCCATGAAAGTGGAAGATCATCCGCTCGATTACGGTACTTTCGAGGGCAATATCCCGGAAGGAAATTATGGCGCCGGCAGCGTAATGCTGTGGGACAAAGGCACCTATGAGGTGTTGGGAGACCTCCCGGCGCAGGCGCAACTGGACCGCGGAGACTTCAAATTCGAGCTGCACGGCACGAAACTGAAGGGCGCGTTTGCCATTGTCCAAATGAAGCGCGCTCAAAAAGGCAACGAGTGGCTGCTCATCAAAAAGAAAGACGAATTTGTTGTTCCCGGATATGACATAGACAAATACGCCTGGAGCGTGGCTAGCGACCGCACACAGGAGGAAATCGCGGCGAACGTTAGTCCCGCGAAAATGGAAGACCTGCCAGGAGTTCGGAAAGCCGCGCTGCCTGAGACGATTGAACCGATGCTCGCGACCGCGGTCACCAAGCCGCCCGCTGGAACCCGCTGGCTCTATGAGATCAAGTGGGACGGTGTTCGCGCACTTTGCCTTATCAAGAACCGCAAGCTGCACATTCAGACGCGCCGCGGAAATCGCTGCGAGCAGCAGTACCCGGAATTCTCAAATCTTCCAGAGCGGGTAAATGCGAAGACCGTGTGGCTGGATGGCGAAATCTGCGTGCTCGACGAGCAGGGCCGGGCGCGGTTTGCGCTCATTCAGCCTCGGATTGGCGCCAATCCCTCCGCTGTGCCGCGTCTGGCCGAAACCACCCCGGCAACCCTGTTTCTGTTCGACATTCTCTATGCCGATGGTTACGACCTCCGGGGCGTGCCGCTCGAAGAACGGAAGCGACTACTTTCCAAATTGGTAAATGCGGAAGATCCCATCCGTATTTCCGACGTGTTCGATGCCGAAGGGGAGCAGATGCTGGAAGCGGCGCGGAAGATGGAGATCGAAGGGATTGTTGGGAAAGACCGGCGCTCTCCGTATGAAGGCGGACGGTCCACACGCTGGTTGAAGATCAAGATTCTCGGAGAGCAAGAATTCGTTATTGCCGGGTTTACAAAGGGAGAACGCGATTATTTCGGCGCGCTGATTCTCGGGGTTTACGAAAAGGGAGAATTGCAGCACGCGGGCCAGGTTGGTACCGGGTTCGATCAGAAGACGATGAAGGCCATTCACGACCGCCTGCGGCCGCTCGTCACAAAGGACAATCCGTTTCCAAAGAAGCCGCGCGTTAAAGATGCCGTTTGGGTAAAACCGGAAGTGGTCTGTCAAGTCCGCTTTCTCGAATGGACGCGCGACGGGATCCTACGCGGCCCTGTTTTCGCCGGCTTGCGCGAGGACAAGCCCCCGGAAGAGGTGGTGCGCGAAAAGCCCGCCGAACCCGAAACGGTAACAGCGCCCCCAATTGCTTCGACGCGACTCGACCTCAGCGGGCGCGAGGCCATCGTGGAAGTGGACGGGCATCGTCTGAAATTCACCAACCTGAATAAGGTTTTTTTCCCGAATGACGGTTGGAAGAAGCGCGATCTGCTGGAGTTCTACGACCGCGTCGCCACGTGGCTGCTGCCGCATTTGAAGGACCGGCCGCTCTCGATGAAGCGCTATCCGAACGGCATTGCCGGCGAATTCTTCTTTCAGAAGAACGCAGCCAGCCACTTCCCGGATTGGATGCGCTGCGAACCGATCACCGAGCATCATCCACCCAAGGTGAATCATTATCCGATTGCAGAGGATCGCGCGAGCCTCTTGTATTTAGTGAACCTGGGCTGCATCGATCACAACCCCTGGATGAGCCGTGCCGGGAATTTGGATCACCCCGACTGGATGCTGCTCGATTTGGATCCCGTGGATGCGCCGTTCGACCAGATCATCGAAGCCATGCTCATCGTGCGCGATGTTCTTGCCGAGATCGGCTTGAAAGGGTATCCGAAAACGACCGGCGGCGACGGTATGCACGTCTATGTGCCGCTGGAGCCGATTTACACATACGAGCAGGTCCGAAGTTTCGCCGAATTGGTTTCTCACTTGACAGTGGACCGCGAACCCAATCTGTTCACCACTCCGCGCAGCGTGGAGAAGCGCAAAAAAGGCCGCGTGTATTTCGATTACCTGCAAATTGGAACCGGCAAAACGATCGCGGCGCCGTATGTGGTGCGCGCGCACGATGGCGCGCCGGTTGCGACGCCGCTCGATTGGAAAGAAGTCAAGCGCGGCTTGCGGCCTACCGATTTCCGGATAGACAACACCATTGAGCGGTTCGAGCGTGTTGGCGATTTATTCGCGCCCGTGCTGGAGGGCGGACAAAGATTGGAAGACGCTCTGGAAAGCGTGCAGGGAGTCGGGGAAGAGCCTGTGAAGAAAAAATCAAGGCGCGTCAAGAGTTGACGATGAGGCAGCGCCACTCGTCGTGTTCGAGTATCTCTCCATAGCCAAACAATGCCTCCACTCGGCCGAGTTCCGGTTCGGTAAAGCCGGTCAGGATCAACCGGCCATGGGGGCGGGCGATGCGTTGCAGATCGTCTGCAATCGCCAGCAACACGGTTGCGTTGATATTCGCGACAATAATGTCGGCCACTTCATCGCGGAGGCATTCGGCATAACCGGCCACCAATAAAGCTCTCAGGCTGTTCAGTGCAAAATTTTCTTTGGCTTGCTGTAGTGCAGCTTGGTCGGGATCAATGCCGATCGCGACGCCTGCGCCCAATCGCAAAGCGGCAATGGCCAGGATGCCCGAGCCAGTGCCTGCGTCTGCGACCCGGCATCCTGCAGTTACGTGCTCCTCCAACGCGATGAGCGCAAGCTGGGTACAGGGATGATCTCCTGTGCCGCAAGCGAGCCCCGGATTCAGCACGATGCGCAAGCGACCCTCGGGAGTTGGATCGTTGCTCCAGGGTGGCGCCAGAAAGAGGCGGGCGCCAACCGGCCGCGCAGGCCATGCGAGATGAGTCTCCGCCGTCCAGTCAATATCCGCTTCAGCAATCCATTCGGGAGAATATGCGGCAAAACGGTCCAGCAGTTTCTCGCGGAGGGCGTTTGCGTCAAAGGCGGCGATCAGCGTGACTCGCCCATTGCCGGCAAGCTCGCGGATCCCGCAGGTTCTTGCTTCCCACAATTCGCCCGAAAGTAAATCTACCTCGTCTGCAATGCAGGTAAGGCGGAGAGAATACATCCCGCGGTTCTAACCAGTTTCGGCCGCATACCGCCGGAAGAAACTGTTCTGGTTCCAGCGCGGCGGACTCGATGTGTTCGCTACGCGCACGGCCAGATTTTGCAAAATGGCGTTGAACTGCGCAGCCGCGGCAGCATCCACCGGCTGATTCACGTCGTCCGTCACGCCATGATACCGGTTCGTGTACCAGTCCCGGAAAATCTTTTCTTCCGGCCCTCCAGGAACATAGCCGAATTTGAACGCCAGCGCCGGAACGCCTTTTTTGATGAAACTGTACTGGTCGCTGCGAATGAACCGGTTCCGGTTCGGTTCTTTGTCGGCTTGAACCTGCACACCTGCCGTGGACGCAACTGCGCGTATGTCGTCTCCGAGCGTGGATTCGTTGAGCCCCTGCACTTCCAGCCATTTCAGCGGAAACAGCGGCAGATACATATCCATGTTCAGATCGGCGATGATGCGGCCTTGGACGCTGGGATGATTCGCGAAGTAAATCGAGCCGAGTTCACCTTTTTCCTCGGCGGTCACGGCAAGGAATAGAAGTGAGCGCCGGGTTGCGGTTCGCTCGCTATGCAGAGATTTCGCAATCTCAATCAGCGACGCCACACCCGAAGCATCGTCCATTGCGCCGTTATAGATCGCATCGCCCTGAACCGGCTTGCCTACCCCGAGGTGGTCCAAATGCGCAGAGATCACGACGTATTCGTCTCGCAGCCGAGCGTCATCGCCCGGTCTGACCGCGACCACATTCTTCGAAGACACAGGCTTGCGACGAACGGCGACTCGCGCTTCGAGCGCGGCAGGCAGAGCGAAGCGGGGAAGCGGCTGCTCGCGGTCTGCGGCTTTCAGAACCTCTGCGAATGTGTGGCCCGAACCGGCCAGCAGGTCGTCCGCTTTCGCCGGATTCCAGCTCGCACTGAATTGCATTCCGCGCGTCGGCACCAGCGCCGGATCCGCCAGACTCAAGCGCGGCATTCCCCAGGCGCTCGCTTGCCGCTCCCACGGGATTTCCATGTTCTTTGGATTCGGAATGGAAATGATTCCGATGGCGCCCGCAGCACGCAAGGCTTTCCAGCGCTCTTCCAAGGACGAATAGTGGGACCGGAGATTACCGTCGATTTTGGATGGCCCGCCGGTCAGGTAAGCGATAATGGCGCCCTTTACCGGTAGACCTTTGAGGTCATCGTGATGGGCCTCGGGAATGACCAGACCATAGCCGGCAAAAACGATCGGCGCTTTCACAGATGCCGCCGAGTCGGATGAATAACCAAGCTCCGCCTCGCCGGGAACTGCAATTTTCTGCGCTTTCCCATTCCGCACGAGCGAAAGGCTGGATTGAGCCGGTTCGATGGAAGTCTCGGTAAATTGAACCGGCTGGAAATAGCCATTCGTGCCGGCAGGCTTCAATCCGGCTTGCTGAAACTGTTCCGCGACATAAGCTGCCGCCTTATCGAAACCAAGCGAGCCGGTGTTGCGGCCCTGGAGTTGATCGCTTGCCAGATACTTGACATCCGACCACCAGGCCCGGCCCGCGGTATCCCAATCCGCCGCCGCTGCGCTAAGCGCTCCGGGCAGGGCGAAAAGAAAATTGCGGCGGCGCATCTATCCCGCCTTGGCGCGAGAGGCTTTGTATTCGGCGCGGACATTGCGGATTTGCATTGCGTGCTTTTCGGCGTGTTCGGCCGATATCCGCAATAAGTCGAATAGGCTCAAGGGGCCGCGTTCGACGTGATTTCCGGTGCGCGAGAAAGCTTCTGCCGGAAGATCTTTTAGAAGTTGATAATTGTCGGCGCGCAACTGGCGCATGGTTTCCAGAGACTGCGAAGGCTTGCGTTTTTGATAATCGGTGCGCTCGGCCCAGGCGTTCTGGTTGAACGGAATCAGGGTGGGGTTCTCTTCGGCGATGATCTGCCGGAAGCGCATCACGAACACGGCTTCCGTATCTGCCAGATGAGCCACAATCTGCCGGACGCTCCACTTTTCCGGGGCGGACTTGAAGTCGACTTCCGGTCCGGCGGCCCCCGTGATGGCTACCGCGACGAGTTCGGCGCCACGGCGATATCGTTCCAATAACTCTGCAACGTCGGTCATAGGAACTTCAATTATGACGCAGAGAGGGCGGCCCGCTTGGCGGTCCGGATATTAGCTTTGACACGCCTACTACAGCGTAGTAGAATCAAACTTGAAAATAGTAGATTTGACATGAGGCAGCCGAGGCTCACAAAACTCGAACTTCAAGTCCTGGAGGCCCTCTGGGCTTACGGGAAAGCGTCCATCCGGGAAATTCAGGAAGCTTTTCCAGAGCCCCGCCCGGCCTACACCACAATTCAAACAACGGTTTACCGGCTGGAGGGGAAGAAGGCCGTGCGCCGCGTCCGCAAAATCGGCAATGCCCATATTTTTGAGCCAACGGTGCCGAGAGACATCGCACGGCACCGGCTGCTTGACGAAATTCTGAGCTTTTTTGGCGGCCGGCCTCAACCGATGATGGCGCAGTTAGCCGAGGCTGGAAAGCTCACCCTCGACGACGTTCGTGAGTTGGAAAAGATGCTCAAAAAGCTGGAGTCGGACAGACATGGAAAGGGAGGGTGACTCTAAATGATCGACGAATTGACGAACCATATTTGGCAATCGACGATATTCGTAATTTTGGCCGGTCTGATGGCTTTTGCCTTTCGCAAGAATAAAGCTAAGGTGCGCTATTGGTTTTGGCTAAGCGCGTCCTTGAAATTTCTTCTCCCGTTCTCTTTGCTAATGAGTCTCGGTAGCCGCTTGCAGTGGGTGCCGGGCAGCCAGAAAATCGCTGCCGCACCGGTTGTCGCGTCTACTGTGCTGCAAATGAGTCAGCCGTTTCCGGGCACCTCGTTCGTCGCACCTCCGAATCAGCAGCGTACTCGGAATGAGGCCGCCATCGGAATTTTTGGGGTTTGGCTGTGTGGGTTCTTGGTGATTGTGGTGTTACGGGGCCGGAGCTGGCGCCGAATTCGGGCCGTGGTACACTCCAGCAGGCGAATCGATATCTCCGCAATCACACCGATAGAAACTCGCAGTTCGCCGGGTCTGCTGGAACCCGGAGTTGTCGGAGTGTTCCATCCCATTCTTCTTCTACCGGCTGGTATCGTGGAGCGGCTGAACCCGCGTCAATTGGAGGCGGTGCTTGCGCACGAGTTGTGCCACATCCGCCGGCGCGACAACCTGACAGCGACGATCCACATGATGGTAGAAGCGGTCTTTTGGTTTTATCCGGTAGTGTGGTGGGTCGGAGCTCGGTTACTGGAAGAACGTGAGCGAGCCTGCGACGAAGAGGTGCTTCGCCTTGGGAATTCGCGGCACGACTATGCCGAAGGAATTCTCAAGGTTTGTAAGAACTACCTCGAATCGCCATTGTCTTGTGTCTCCGGAGTAACGGGATCGAATCTCAAGAAACGTGTCCAAGCGATTCTAACGGGGGACGCCCCGGGCGGGTTGACCTTCGCGAAGAAGTTGGCCCTCACCCTTGCGGGGATCTCAGCCGTTGGCGCGCCCATCGCAGCCGGCATTATTAGTGCGGGACATGTTCGAGCGCAACCGCGACCGGACCTCGCCCAATCTGCAGGTGTGGCCATGCCAAAATTCGAAGTGGCTTCGATTAAGCGAGATCCTTTTGTCTGGAGCGACCCCGCCCGGCACCCTATGGGCGTTCGTATGGAACCCGGTGGGAGGCTACGCGCGCAGAACGCGCCTGTGATGCTTCTCATCGAAAGGGCCTACGGGGTTCAGGCGTTTCAGGTGGTTGGGGGCCCGCCGTGGATCAACAGAGAAGGCTACGATATCGAGGCCAAACCGGAGAACATCGCCGATCTGAAGCAAGCGCGCCTGATGCTGCAAACGCTCCTGGCCGACCGGTTCAAGCTGGTACTCCACAGAGAGCTGAGAGAACTTCCGGTATACGATTTGGAAGTAGTAAAGGGTGGTCCCAAACTGCCAGCGGCAGCGGCAGAAAGCTGTGTTTCCCGGCCGCCTGGAGCGCCGCCTACGCCGGCGCGACCCGGGCAGACCAACTGTGGCTATGTGGCGGGACCCTTGGGGTCTACAGCATTACTGCAATTGGAAGGAAGCAAGGTCCATATGGCGGACTTCATCAGCAAGCTTGAGTTAATATTGGGTCGCCCCGTCTTGGATAAAACCGATATCACTCGCTACTTCAGTGTCAAACTCAGGTTCAGTGCGGGCGAGGCCACGATTGGATTGCCGGGCTACGGTGGACCTGGCGATCCGGGCGGTACCAGGCATCCAGAGGACCCTGATCAACCAAACATCTTCTCCGCGCTAAAAGAACAACTTGGACTGAGACTCGTATCGGCCAAGGGCCCGGTCGAAGTTCTTGTTATCGATCACGTGGAGCGACCTACCGCAAATTAAGTTAGCGAGTTGAACGACAAGCGGAGAGCATCGCGCGGATACGCGAAGTGTGTCCGTCCCGCTAATCGCCCGCAGACGCCAGAACAGCCACAGGGGCGTAGGCTGCGGTATCTGCCACAGTTTCGATTCCCCAGCGCCGGATCCAAAGATGCAAGGTGGCGAGGCCCCATAGGTGATAACCCAGATTCGCCTCTCGCGAAAGATGACGCTCTACAAGATTGCTAATCGCGCTCGCAGAAAAAATCCCGGCTTGCCGCACCGACTCCGGACTCAGAGCGTCCTGAATCAGAGGCCGAAGCGGGCCACGCAACCATTCGTGCGCCGGAATGTCCAGCCCCTCTTTGCGGCGATCCAAGATCGCGGGAGGAAGTTTTTTCCGCATCAGCGCGCGCAGGACTCGCTTGGTGGAGCCGCCTTTGATTTTCAGACTGGCTGGCAGTTGCGCCGCAAACTCGACGATGCGATGGTCGAGGAACGGAGGCCGTACTTCGATCGAGTGCGCCATGCTCATCCGATCGCACTTATAAAGAATGTCGTCGGGCAGATAGTAGTGCTGATCGACGAAGAGATACCGATTGACCGTATCGGAACGTCCGGGCAGACCCGGCAACACGGAGCAAAGGGATGGGAGCGGCTCCGGAGTATGTTCCGCTCTCAACTCTTTCTGTTCATCGCGCGAGAATGTTCCGTTCCAATAGAAATGCGCCTCATCGGCGGCGAGCAAAGCACCCGAAAGAAAGCGCTTGATCTTATATTCGAGACCGATTTTCTCGTCGGAAACGGGGATCCGGTTCGCTCCGCGCAGAGCGGCTCTGAGCAGCGGGGCAGGGAGTCGCCGCGCGAGCTGCGCGTACCGATCGGCCAAATACGTCTGGTATCCGCCGAAGATCTCGTCCGCGCCTTCACCGCTTAGCGCTACGGTCACATGCCGCGATGTCATTCGGGAAAGAAACCAGACCGGGAGCGCGCCCGCATCGGCGCTCGGCTCATCCGAATAATACGCAATTTCGTGAATGGCGCTAGTCAGGTCGACATCGCTTGCGAGATTCAGTTCGTGATGCGAGGTGCCGTATTGTTCCGCCAATAACCGGAAGTATTTACTCTCGTCGAAGCTTCGCCCTGAAAAAGAAATGGAAAAAGTTTCGAGGCGGCGAGCCGAGGCCTGAGCCGCGTAGTGGAGAACCGTCGAGGAATCCAAGCCGCCGCTTGCCCAGATTCCAAGGGGAACATCGGATGCTAAATGCTCCGTGACGGACTTACTAAGTAATTCGTCGAGCTCCTCGCAGGCTTCCGCAAGACTAATCTTTTCCGGACAAAAGTTATTCCGCCAGTAATGTCCGGTTTTGATCCTTCCGTTGCGGCACTCAAGCCAGCTCCCCGGGCCGAGCTTCTCTATACCGTCCACCAGGGTCAAAGGACTGGGAACATAGTTCAGCGACAGATAGAACCCTAGCGCTCTTTCGGAAATCTGGCGCGGTACGTCAGGGTGTTCGAGAATTGCCTTTAGCTCGGACCCGAAATGGATCTCGCCGCGAATATGCGCATAATACAGGGGCTTAATACCCACCCGGTCTCGGACCAGGACCAACCGGCGCGCCGAATCCTGCCAAAAGGCGGCCGCAAACATGCCCCGAAAGCGGCGAAAACAATCTATGTCCCATTGGACAAAGGCACGCAGCGCCACTTCGGTGTCACAGTGCGACTGGAACTTATGTCCGAGTCCTTCCAGTTCCCGGCGCAGCTCTGCGTGATTGTAGATCTCGCCATTGAACGCGAGAACGGTCTCACCATCTTCGGTACGCATGGGCTGGTCCCCGCCCTCAAGGTCAATGATCTTGAGGCGGACTGCGCCTAGCGAAATGCCGTCCGATTCGTAAGTGTCTTGCTGATCCGGCCCGCGATGATGAAGTCTTTGAATTGCCCGCCGGAGCGCGCCAGCGGCCGCTCTACGGCCGAAATGAGTGAACCCTGCGATCCCGCACACGAATCACGTCCCCCTTCACCGATGCGGCTGACTTCTACGCCGGATCGCCTGGCCGGCACACTTCAGTAACACCGCCATCTCGCTTCGCACAAATGTGGTCGTTCACTTTAAACGGGCAACTCGAACGCCGGGTTGCACCAATTCCCCGAAACCCTATTCAAATACTATCCTGAAATCGAAGATTCTGAAAATGGGTACACCACAGCTACCGATAGACCCATTACTTCCAGAGATCGTTAGATGTATTGAGAGTAGCACGATTACTCTTCTTCAGGCGGAAGCGGGAGCCGGAAAAACGACGCGGCTACCGCCGGCCCTGCTGCGCACCGGGTTCGAGCATATTTACGTGCTGGAGCCCCGGCGGTTGGCGGCCCGGTTTGCCGCGCGACGCGTTGCCGCGGAACTCGGCGAAAGAGTGGGCGGACGTGTCGGATACCAAGTCCGTTTCGAGGAAGTTAGCAGCGACCGGACAAAACTGTGGTTTTTGACGGAGGGCGTCCTTACCCGTAAGCTTCTTTCGGACAGGTTTCTCCATCAAGTCCGGGTAGTTATTCTCGACGAGTTTCACGAGCGCCATATCGAAACCGATCTCGCCTTCGCATTATTAAGAAAACTTCAGCAAATAAGGAAGGATCTACGGTTAGTACTAATGTCCGCGACGCTTCCGGAAAATGCAGGCGATGCTCCGCGCATCGAAGTACCGGGGCGCCTATTCCCAGTAACGATCTCTTACACTCCACATTCCGCGTTGCCGCTCGAGCAGCAAGTGGCCACAGCGGTGAATCAGATGCTCGCGCAAGCCAAGCAGCACATCTTGGTATTTCTCCCGGGAGCGGCCGAAATCCGAAAGGCGATTCAAGCCTGCGAACCGATTGCGCGGCAGGCGAATGCCAGGGTCTTGCCTTTACACGGAGATCTGAGCGCAGAAGAACAGGATTTAGCCGTCGCGCCCAGCGCTTTTAGAAAAGTGATTTGCTCGACCAACGTTGCCGAAAGCTCTATCACGATCGATGGAGTGGAGGCGGTGATTGATAGCGGACTTGCGCGCGTCCTAAGTCATTCGCCTTGGAGCGGCTTGTCGCGTCTGCAAATCGAGCGTATCAGCAAGTCTTCTGCAATTCAACGGGCGGGCCGCGCGGGCCGCACCGGTCCCGGGATCGCCATCCGGCTCTATAGCGAGGCCGATTTTGCGCGGCGGCCGGATCATCTGCCTCCTGAAATTACCCGAAGCGACTTGACACAGCTTTTACTGCAGCTTGCGGCATTCGGCGCGGCTCCCGAGGAGCTGCAGTGGATCGACCGCCCGCCTGTCGATATTCGCGCTCGTGCCGAAGATCTGTTAATAAGGCTTGGCGCGCTCGACCACGAACGCAAACTCACCGGAGCCGGCCGCCGGCTGGCCACTCTGCCGGTTCATCCGCGCCTGGGGAAATTTATTCTGAAAGCGAGCGAAATGGGAGCCAAGCGTGCGGCGTGCGATCTGGCTGCGCGGCTTGCGGAAGGACGTTTGCGCTTCGATGAGAACACCCGGAGCGCGTTCAGTTCCGATCTGGAAATGATTCTTTCGAGCGACCCGGGTTTTCAGGTGCGCCGCCTTAGCAAGCAATTGCAGGATTTAGCGCCGTCAACGCGCGCAGCTTATCCCGAACCGCATGCTCTCGAAAAAGCGATGCTTGCCGCATATCCGGATCGGGTGGCGCGTAAGCGGGGAGATAGCCTTTTGCTTTCAAATGGCCTCTCGGCGAAACTCGCCGGAAGCAGTTATGTGCATAGCGATTTTCTGGTTGCGATTGAAGTGGACGACCGTTTCGGGCAAGCAACTCCTTTGGTGCGGGTGGCTGCCGAGATCGAGCCGGACTGGTTGCTTGATTTCTTCCCGGATCGTATCGGCACATACGAAGAGACGGTCTGGAATCGGGACGCCGAACGCGTGGAACAGGTCAACTCGCTTCGCTACGACCAGCTTATAATCGATGAATCGAGAAGCGCTCCGTCGGATCGCGAAGCCGCTGCCAGTCTGCTTACTACCAAAGCGATAGAAGCCGGGATCGAACGCTTCACTGATGCCAAAGAACTCGACCGCTTTCTCCGCCGTGTCCGGTTCGCGGCCGCGCAGGACGAGAAGATCCGGATTCCCACGGATCTGATAGCAGCAACAGTTCGGGAATTGGCCGCGGGGCTGACCAGCTTTGCACAACTACGCGAGGCGGCCGCGAATGGCGGGTTTCTTATGATGCTCGAAGCGAAATTGCCGGTGCGTTTAATTGACGAGATAGCGCCCACACATATTCAATTACCTTCGGGCCGGCGTGCCCGCATCGAGTATCACGAGGATCGCCCTCCTTCGGTGGCCTCGCGCCTCCAGGATTTTTTCGGAATGAAAGAAACTCCCGCTGTGGCGCGCGGGACTGTTCCGCTCGTCGTCCAACTCCTTGCGCCGAATCAGCGTCCAGTGCAGGTTACTACGGATCTGGTCAGCTTTTGGAAGAATCTCTATCCGCAGGTGCGTAGGGAACTGAGCCGGCGGTATCCGAAACATGCATGGCCGGAAGTGCCGGCGTGAGAGATAATCGAACATGCTTCGCGATCTGAAGCATGCCCTGCGCTATCTGCGCCGCAACAAAGTTTTCAGCGCAATTATCATCGTACTGCTCGCCACCGGCGTCGGAGCCAACACACTCGTTTTCAGTTTCATCAATACGCTGGTGTTGAAGCCGCTGCCGGCGCGCGATCCGCAAAGTCTTTTCATGCTGGAAGGGAATGTGCCACAGCAGGTGCGTCCCGATACATCGTTCAGCTACCGGCATTTCGAGCAGCTCTCGAAGCGCACCGATCTGTTCTCGGCGGTGATCGCGGAACAGCAGTGGTCGGAAAGCAGCGTAGTTCCGCTGGATGAGGCTGGCGGCGGCATTCGGCCCGTCATGACGCAGATCGTTTCGCCGAATTACTTCACGGAGCTCGGCATCCATGCCGCGCTGGGCCGCGTGCTGATGGCCTCCGATGCAACGGCGACCGGCAGCATACCGGTGAATCTCAGCTATCAGTTCTGGCAATCTGATTTTGGCGGCGAGCCGGACGTGATTGGCCGGACGATCCGGCTGAACAAACATCCATTTCTGGTAGTCGGCGTTCTTCCGCGCGAGTTTCACAGCCTGGACATCGAGCGTGCACCGGACGTCCGTGTTCCGATCTCGGCGGCGCCTGTACTGACCGGGCGGAATGTTGAGGACTCCTGCGCTTATTGCGACGCAGAGGGCTTCCATCTGATCGCGCGGCTGCGCCGGGGCCTTTCGGCGGCGCAATGTGCTGCCGCGATTTCTGCGCCGATCAAGGCGCTGGAGGAATGGGAAGTTCACCGGTGGGACAGGATGCGCTATGACCACTGGGACAAAAACTTCGCCGCGGCCCAGTTGGATCATGTTCGCGAGACACGCTTTACGTGGGTTTCTGTGGCGCATGGGATTTCTCAAATGCGCACGCAGTTCTCGCAAGCTTTGGATCTTCTGATGGGCGCGGTGGCCTTTCTGCTGATAGCGGTATGCGCCAACTTGAGCGGATTGCTGCTGGCGAAATCTCAAGAGCGGCGTAAGGAGATCGCTGTTCGCCTCTCTCTGGGTGCTACGAGCCGGCAACTGCTGCGGCGAATGATGGTGGAGAACCTGCTTCTGGCGATTCCAGGTTCGCTGCTCGGGATCGGCTTGTGTTTTGCCCTTGCCCCTGTTCTGCTGCATTTAATTCCGGCCGCGCGCAGCGTCGATCAATATGCCAGCCCGCAGATCCTGAGCGTTACGCCGGACCTGCGAGTCTTGCTGTTCACATTGGCTGTCGCCGTCGCGAGTATCTTTCTTTTTGGAAGCATCCCAGCATGGCGGGCTACGAATGTCGACCTGAACTCCGAAATCAAAGGCGTGGCTGCGAGTCAGTCGCGCGGCTTCGGCGGGCTCGGACCCATCGCGCTGCAAGTTGCCATCTCCGTCGTGCTGCTTTCTGGCGGATTGCTCATGCTGCGGACCTATTGGAATCTCGAAGCATTGAATCCGGGGTTCGATCGCGCGCATGTCGCCAGCTTTACGCTCGATCTGAAAGATTCCGGCTATTCCGGCGCGCAGAAGGCGACGTTCCTGAAGCAGCTCGAACCGCGCGTTCGCGATCTTCCAGGCATCCGGGCAGTGGCGTTTGCGAACCGCGGGCTGATGCGCGGAGCAGGCATCAAGGCGACCGTGGCGCCTCAAGGCGTTGTCCTGCCGCGCGACACGTTTATGAACGCAAGCGTCAATACCGTGAGCCCGTCTTATTTCGAGGCGCTGGGAATTCCGATGCTGGCCGGGCGCCCACTAATGAATGCGGATCTCGGCGCAACGCCGGCGCGCATCGTGGTGAATCGAGCTTTTGCGGATCTGTTGTTCCCCCACCAGAATCCGCTTGGTAAAGCCGTCGTACAAGGCACCGATGGCAGAAAACCCCCGAACGCGGTCATTGTAGGCGTTGTGGGCACGGCAAAATATCGGTCCATGCGTGAAGCCGACCCACCCACGTCTTATGCCATCTTCAGCCCGCAGGACAGCTACACGGTTGTCCTCTACATACGCACCTATGGCAACCCCTCGCATGTGATTCATGCCGTGCGCAGCGCGATCCGCAGTTTGGATCCGGCCGTGCCGATCCTGGAAGTGGCCACGCTCGAACAGGAAGTGCAAAATTCGCTTTGGCAGGAACGACTGACCGCAGTGCTATTCAGCTTTTTCTGCGTAACGAGTTTGTTTCTCGCCGGTATCGGCATTTACGGGACGCTCGCTTACTCGGTAGCCCGCCGTACTCGCGAACTCGGGATACGCATGGCGCTGGGCGCCCAGTTAGTCCACCTGATGAACGCCATCTGCTCGCGCCTGTTTATTGCGGTTCTATTAGGCGCCACTGCGGGCATCTGTGCCTCTCTTTTACTGCTCGGTGTCACGCGGCGGCTGCTCTTCGGTGTAAGTCCTTTGGATCTACGTTCCCTTCTGCTCTCGTTAGCTTTCATCCTTATTTGCGCAACTCTGGCCGCCGTGTTTCCTGTGTGGCGCGCCGCGCAAACGGATGCCGCCCGTGCTCTCCGGCACGAGTAAGTTGAATGAGCTTTGAATGCTCGCTAGGGTGGTTGAGGGCCTGGCAAGCCTGCAACGCTCATGCTGACACCCGATACAAATGCACTGCACTTACCGCTGGCCCTGCTCCTGATCTTTGGATCTGCAAAACTCTTTGCCAACATCTTTGAATATCTCGGCCAGCCGGGCACCGCGGGCGAGATTGTTGCCGGTGTGATTCTCGGGCCAAGCGTTCTCAACTGGGTGCATCCGGATGACGTTTTGACGGCCTTAGCGGAAATGGGAGTGCTGTTTCTGCTGTTCCGGGTCGGACTGGAAGTGAAAGTAGCCGATCTGATGCGAGTGAAAGGCTCCGCCCTCCTGGTGGCCATTCTGGGTGTCATTTTCCCGTTGGCAGTTGGCTGGGGCGTGATGGCGCTCGCCGGGGCGTCGCGTATTGAAGCTATTTTCGTGGGTGCTGCGCTGGTCGCGACCAGTGTGGGGATTACGGCTCAGGTCCTCCGGTCCAAAGGCCTGCTGGAGGAGCGGGCGAGCCAAATTATCTTGGCCGCTGCTGTCATCGACGATGTGCTGGGCCTGCTTGTGCTGGCTCTGGTCAGCAGCATGGCGGAAGGCCACGTGAATTTTGCGGCACTGGCCACAACGGCAGTCGCCGCAGGTGGATTCGTTCTGCTGGTTGCTAAATACGGCGAACGTACGCTCCAGCACGCCCTTCCCAAGGTGGAACGAAAACTGGCGGTCCAGGAAGGCCAGTTCGATCTGGCTCTCGTGCTTCTGTTTGGCCTGGCTCTGCTGGCGGTATTTGTGGGCGTTGCGACGATTGTTGGCGCGTTCATTGCGGGTATAGCGCTTTCCGGGGCAGTCAACCGGCGCGTGCATGATCTCGCGCATGGCATTACCGAGCTATTAGTCCCGTTCTTTCTCGCTGGTATCGGCTTGCATCTCCACTTAGGCGTATTTACCAGCCGCTCTACTTTGGAGCTGACGCTTGCGATTTGTGCCGTAGCTGTCCTGAGTAAGTTGATTGCTTGCGGACTCGCGGTTTGGAAGCTGGGCCGGACGGATATGTTGCGCGTCGGCGTCGGGATGATACCGCGCGGCGAAGTGGGCATGGTGGTCGCGCAAATTGGACTGAGTCTGGGGGTGATCGAAAAGCCTGTGTACGCCGTTGTCGTAACCATGGCGATCGTGACAACGCTGGTTGCGCCGCTGCTCCTGAAGTATGCGTACCGGAATTCCCGCCACGGCATTCCGCAGCAGGGCTTCACCCTGGCCTAGGCTTCAGTACTCTTTGTGGGACTCGACGGCTGCCGAGACTAACGCGTCAAACTCGCTGCGCGGCATCTTCAAGCGGTCGGGATGCGCGCCGATCCACTTCGAAAACGCGGCGTATTTTGCTGCGTTCCAGCCCCCTTCAAACTGGGCGCCATTCTTGCCTTCCTGGTTCAGTTCGAAATTGAAAGCATCCTTGAGGTTGGTGAATTCGGCCGCGCTTACGGCTTGTTCGGCCAGAATCGCGGGAATAAAGAGCACGCCGTCCCGGTTGGCAAGCACGAGATCTCCCGGCAGCACCACGGCTCTACCGATCCGAATGGGAGCGTTAATCGACGTCAATGTCATGTCGGCCCAAGCGGAGGGATCGTAGCCGCGGTAGAAGCCGTTGAAGTTCGGGATCTCGCGATTTTCTTCCTGATCGCGAATACCGGCATTGAAGATGAACCCGGTATGCGTATGCGCCGCCACAGCATTTCCAAGATTGGAACCAATCAAGGTGCCTTCAATGATTTTTCCGAAGCCGTCCGCGACGTAGACATCGCCCAACTGCAATTCGGCGATAGGCCAACTATTGTTGCTTCCCACGCGTCCTTCGGCTTTGCCTTCGGCGTAGATGGGCTTGGTCATATCCGGGCGGGAGGGCATGTATTGCGCGGTGAGGGCGCGCCCGGCAAACGGCTTATCGATGTGAAGGGCTTGCCATCCGCCTTCGTATTGATTGCGGTAACCCTTCGCGCGAAGGTATTCCCAGACGTCCTCGATCGACAGATCAACCACCCGCTTCAGAAGATCGTCCGGAACTTTGGGCCGTCCATCCGGGAAGCGCTCGCCTTTCCACTCCGACGTATAGAACATCATCTGTTCTTTGGTCATCTTGACCTGAGCAATGGCGGGGAATGCGCTCAATACAGCGCACCCGGCCATGACGACGTAAATCGCCTTTCTCATTCGAACCATTTCCTCTCTTATGACCAAAGCCGGTCGTTGACTCGTTTGCCCTCGTTGTCCCACTGCGGCGTGGGCTCGAAGTAGCCGGTGCCGGGCATCAGATGCGCCTTCACGGCTTCCTCGTTGAGTGTGACGCCGAGTCCAGGCTTATCGGGAACCGTGATGAACCCATGATTCACAATAGGCTTGTCCACACCTTCCACTAAGGAATCCCACCACGGCACGTCCACCGAATGGTTCTCCATCGCCAGGAAATTGCTCATCGCCGCAATGGCATGGACGCCCGCCAGGCAACACACGGGTGTTCCAGCGAAATGGACGGCGCAGCCGATTCCGTACTTCTCGGCCAGATCGCTCACGCCCTTGGTGCCCAGGACGCCGCCCGCCGACCCCGGATCCGGGTGGAAAATGTCCACCGCGTGCATTTCGGCCAGCTTCTCGAATCCTTCCGGCAAGTAGATATCTTCGCCGGTGGCGAGCGGAATATCCACCTCGCTCGATATTTCCTTCAACAGGTCCGGCCGAAACCACGGGACCATGTCCTCGAGCCAAGCCAAGTTATATTCGGTCAAACGTTTTCCGAGCCGGATGCAGGAGTTCACGCCGATGTGCCCGAAATGGTCCGCCGATAAGGGGACTTCCATACCCACCTGCTGCCGGACAGTTGCCACATACTCGGCCATCAGGTCGCAGCCCTTTTGGGTAATCTCAACTCCGGTGAATGGGTGTTCGATCCAATGCGTATCGCGCGTGGGGTCCATGCCCAGCGGATGCGACACTGCGCCCGGAACGTTTTGAACCAGGTCGATGCCCAGGTCCATCTTGAGCCAGGTGAAGCCCTGCTCCATGCGGGCCTTCAGCCGCTGGCCGTAAACTTTGGGGTCGTTCGATTCCGTTGTGTCGCAATAGATCCGCACTTTGTCGCGGAACTTGCCGCCGATCATCTGATAAACGGGAACGTTGTATGCTTTGCCGGCCAAGTCCCAGAGCGCCATCTCGACGCCGCACACGCCGCCCGCCTGACGCGATTCGCCGCCGAACTGCTTAATTTTGCGGAAGACTTTTTCTACATTGCACGGATTTTCACCGAGTAGCCGGCCTTTGAGCATGAGCGCGTAGGTTGCGCTCGATCCATCCCGCACCTCGCCCAAGCCGTAGATGCCCTGGTTCGTATCGATCCGGATAATCGGGCAAGTCATGGGAGCGCGGACCACCGTCGCGACCCGCATGTCCGTAATCTTTAGCTCCGAGGGCTTCGAATTGGTGTTCGTGTTCTGGGGCAGAGCCTCCAGGAGGCTATCGGTCCAAAGACTTCCGATGGAGAAGAGGCCGGCAGCTTTCAAAAAGCTCCGGCGCGCCAAGCGTTTGCGTAAACTTCGCTTCATAGGCAATTCCACAGAGTCTCAGTGTATCGGAATGTGGATGAACTCAGCGGCCTCAACGCTTGGTTTACGGTTATTGCTGCGCTGCGCTGATTATCGACTCGCTGGCGTGATTCGGTCCGGAACTGTTCTGGGTTGCAGCCCGATCTTCGCCAACAGCCAATACACCACAAATCCGGCGATGAAGCTATAGACGGCTGCCGGTTGCAAATACGGTTTTGTCTGCTCGGAAATCGGCAGAAACGGCAGAATCCCGATGATGAAGCCCACCGCCCACGCTGCATACCCCGCAACGTTCACACCTTGCCGGGGACCGGCCCAGGTTCGCCCGGACAGCAGATAATCCGCTACCATGGCGCCGCAAATCGGTCCGAACGACGCGCCGATGATCGTGAAAAGCCCGACCAGGTTGGCCGCCACCCCGGTGATGGCGAGAATAGCGGCCACGACTGCGCCCACCATGGTCGATGTCGTGCGCGGTACTCTCGGAATCATGGTTGCCAAGCTGTTGCCCGCAATAAACGAAGAGAAGCACATCGGTGCAACCGATGCCACCGCGAAGAGAAAGAACGCAATTCCTGCAAAGCTTCCGGTCTGCGCAATTGCCGAGTCGAAACGGTAGTCCTGCGCGCCCGCAACCGCACGCGCGCCCGCAACCGCGAGCAGAGGAAGTCCTCCCGCGATCACGACGGCCAGCCAGATCCCGATCATGCCGCCCCTGCGGACGTCCTGCTCATCCCGGCTGTTCAATCCAAAGTCAACCCCGGCAGCCCCGGCTGTTGCGAAAAAGCCTACTACGATTTGGATAAGCATCGTGAAGCCCAGATAAGTGTTCGGATGCGGCACCACGTATTGCCCAACTCCGCCGACGTTCTTGGCAAACACCACCAGGATCATGATTAGCGGAACCAGGTTGAGATACAGCGCAAACCGGGAGACATATTGAATGCCCTTGGCACCCACATACCCGAGCGCGAGAGCCCATACCGCGGCGACCACGCTGAACACCGGATTACCCGGTCCGGCCTTCGAACCGAAGGCCGTCATCAGAAAGCTGGCAGCCACGAAAGCATTCACCGACATCCAGCCCACTTGCAGCACGCCCATCAGCAAACCCGGCATCACATAACCACCCTGTGTGCCAAACGTAGAACTGCCAACAACGTACAGCGGATAGCCCGTTCGCATGCCAAGCAGCGCGGGTATGTAGTAGAAGAGGGCATAACTGATCAACCCCGCCACTGCGAGAGCGATGATGCACATGGCCGGACCAGTGCGTTCGAGCGCCAGCGCAATTTCCCTGTAAAACACAATCCAGAGGAAAACGCCGGCGTACGTGGGCGCGGTGTTCTTATACCAGGGCGCGCGATTGGAAGTCGGATTCGGTACAGCTTTGGATATATAACTAGGCAGCACGTTGAGCGAAGCTCATTATATCGACATATCGACGAAGCTTTGAAGCGTTAAAGAAAGGGAATCGGGAATGTTCCATGATGTTGTAATTGCAGGCGGCGGACCCGTGGGTCTCTTTCTGGCATGCGAACTCCGGCTAGCCGGAATCTCGGTGCTTGTTCTGGAGCGCATGGAGGATTTTCGCTCGCCGCTCAAAGCCGGCTGGATGGGAATGCGCGGGCTCAACGTTCCTTCTGTTGAAGCGTTTTATCGAAGAGGTCTCCTGGATGCGGTACGCAGCTCTTCGCTGGGTTGGATGAGGACGGACGGGCCGCCGGAAATCAAGCTGGGCACAGAAGATCGCCTAGACTCCCCGCCGGCTCCCCGCTTTGCTGGCCACTTCGCCGGAATCATGCTCGATGCGGAGAAGATTGACTTCTCACGCCAACCCTACATTCTTCCTGGTCCGTCCGCATCGGGCGGAATGGTGAGTCTGGAAGCTATTGAATCGTTGCTCGCCGAGCGTGCAATGGAGATGGGCGTCAACCTGAGGCGTGGTGTGGCCGTAACCGGTTTTGCCGACGACGGTGACGGAGTCACTATATTCGCCGGAAAACAATCTTTCCGGGCGCAGTGGCTGGTCGGGTGCGATGGTGGCCGCAGCACTGTACGCAAACAGGCAGGATTTGAATTTCCAGGGACCGAGCCGGAGCTCACCGGTTACGTCGCGTCGGTGGAATTGGCAGATCCTGAGAAGCTACGTCCTGGCTTTAACCTGACCCGGACGGGTATGTACGTGAACGGTCCTGGTCCGGGGCGTATCGGTGTTGTTGAGTTCGATGGCGGAACTTTTGATCGTGCGGCGGCTATTACTCGTGAAAACCTTCAGGAGGTGTTGCGGCGCGTCTCGGGAACAGACGTCACAATCACAGCCGTGCAGGTTGCCTCAACCTACACCGACCGTGCAAGGCAAGCGATCACGTATCGAAAAGGCCGGGTATTACTGGCCGGCGACGCCGCTCACGTGCATTCGCCATTCGGAGGCCAAGGCTTAAATACCGGACTGGGGGATGCCATGAATCTCGGTTGGAAACTCGCCGCAACGGTTCAAGGCTGGGCTCCCAAGCACCTGTTGGATACATATACGGAAGAACGTCACCCGGTGGGTGCATGGGCCTTAAACTGGACGCGCGCTCAGGTGCTATCATGCGGCCGGACCCGCATGCGGCGGCAATAGCGTCCGTTGTTCGCGATCTAATCGGCACGCGGGAAGGCACTACATACTTCGTGGAAAAGATTTCCGGCATCGCCCTGCGGTACAAGCTGGAAGGAAACCATCCCCTTATAGGCCGGAGCTCACCCGATTTTGAATTCGAGAACGGCACCCGTCTCGGGACTCTGCTTCACGATGGAAAAGCTCTGCTCGTTGATTTTGCCGGAAACCAGAAACTCAGAGTTCTGAGTCAGGGCTGGGGCGGAAGGTTGAAGTATGTCTCGGCGAAGCCCAAGGACACGAAAGGATCGTCTGCGCTGTTCGTACGGCCTGATGGGTTTGTAGCTTGGGCTGCGGACCAAGATCCGGATTGCACTGAGGCCAGAGCTGCAATTACCCATTGGCTTGGCAATGCAGCCTATTCAGGCGCAGCCGTTCAAGAGATGCGTTAAGATATCGGATACCTATGCCTAGAGCTGCGATGCCGAAAGGAGCGTTAGCCATGCTGGTCCTGCGAGTTCTCCAGCGTGGCCCAATGCATGGTTATGCGATCGCGCAACGCATTCGGCAGATCTCAAACGAAGTGCTCGAACCCGAAGAGGGCTCGCTCTATCCCGCTTTGCAACGTCTTCTGCTGGAGGGCTGGGCGAAGGCGGAGTGGGGCACTTCCGAAACGGGCCGGCGTGTGCGCTTTTATAAACTCACGCGCGACGGCAGAAAGCAACTCGAACGGGAGGTTTCTCAATATGAGCAGGTGACTGCGGCCATTCAAACCATCTTGCGGACGGCTTAGTACTCTGATTCGAAATAACGACAACGTATTCGCGTCGGTGGCGTGCCCGATTTAGAGCGCTTACGGTTCCAGTTTCCGGGCCACCGGTGTATACGGGCTGCGCCAGCGATGGCTCCGTGTCAAGATTTCGGAGCACAGCAAGGTAGCTGGAATACGTCAGCGAATTTGCGAAACCGCGTACTTAGAAATGGGAGGTCCTCATGCGGAAGTTTTTCCGAAGAATTCAGTTCTTCTTAAATCGGCGGCAATGGGAAGCGGATCTCGCCGAGGAAATGGCAGCTCACCGCGCCATGGCCGCAGCCGCCCGGCCTGTTTCGTTCGGTCGAGACATCGTCCACCGCGAAGATGCGCGTGAGGTTTGGGGCTGGATGTGGATGGAACGCTTCTGGCAAGACCTCTCGTATGCGATCCGTAGCTTCCGGCGCTCGCCCGGTTTCACCTTCGGCGCCGTCATCGTCTTGGCGCTGGGCATCGGCGCAAATCTGGCCGAGTTTCACGTGCTCGATGCTTTGCTTCTGCACCGGCTGAACATCGCCGGCGCCGATTCGATCCTTCATCTCTATCGCAATTCGAAGGACTTTGCCGCTCGCGCTTTCCCGTTTCCCGCCATCGAGGCATTTCAAAAGAACTGCTCGCGCTGCTCGTTCGTAGTCGCCGAGAGTATCGCCTGGACCGGTGTTGTCCTCGAAGCGGACCCCAACGCGCGCGCCAACTTCGTTTCGGGCAACTACTTTTCAGCGCTCCGGATTCTCCCCGGCTGGGGCCGCCTTCTGAATAACCGCGATGTTCAGCACGGAGCGGCCGCCGTTGCTGTCCTCGGCTACGAGTACTGGCGCGATCATGAAGGCGCCGACTCGCACATCGTCGGCCGCATTCTGCACGTTAACGGAAAGCCTGTAGAGATCGTGGGCGTCGCACCCTACGATTTCGATGGGCTCCAGCCGCAGAGGACGGCCGTCTGGCTCCCGGTCACCGAGCGGCCTTTGCTGATTGCGGGCACGCCCCCATTGGGCAGTCTCTTAGCATTCAACGAAGACCTCTTCGTGCGCCCGAAGCCGGGCGTCTCGCTTGCGTCACTCGAAGCCGAACTCACCGCTCTTGACCGCCAGCTCGCGGAGCGTGACCCTTCGCAATTCAAACCCGGAGAGCGGGTTCTCGGGGAGCGGCTGCGCGGCTCCGGTATTGTTCCGCAGCTTTTGCCGCCTGCCATCTTTCTCATGTTCGCGCTCGTGCTGCTGATTCTTCTTTCCGCCTGCGCCAACCTTAGCAACATGCTGCTGGCGCGCGGCGTGGCTCGCGAGCGCGAAATTGCGATTCGCCTCAGCCTGGGCGCCTCGCGAGGCCGCATTGTTCGCCAATTATTGACAGAAAATCTGTTGCTATCGGCGCTGGGAGCCGGCGCCGGGCTGATCGTCGGATACGTTTCGGCGCGGCTCTTGCTGAGCGCTGTTGGAGCGCCGGCCGACCTTCGAATCACTATGGACTGGCAGATTCTCGCTGGCGCAGCGATGCTTGCGCTCCTTTCCGCAGTGGCGTCCGGCTTGCCCGCCGCGCTGCAAATCAGCGCAGCGAAAAACAAGTCGGACCGCCGCCGCAGAGTGCTGGTGGGCGTCCAGGTAGCCATCAGCACACTGCTGCTGATCTGCTCCGCCGTGCTCACGCGTAATGCGATCCGCAGCGCCGATATTCAGCTCGCGTTCGACTACCGCAACATGATTGCTGTCTACCCGGCTTTCTCCCGCGAGCATCTGACTCCTGTTCTCGCGGAGCAGAAGGTCGAGACGCTGATAATGCGCCTGCGCCAGCTCCCCGGTGTTGATGCGATTACAGCCGCAGTCATGCCGCCGCTGGGCCAGCGCTATTCGATTGTCCATCTCTCCGGATTGCCGCCGGTTTACACGAATCATGTCGCTCCGAACTACTTCGCGGCGATGAAGCTTCCCATCCTTCGCGGCCGCTCGTTCCTCCCCGGTGAGACCAGTGCCGCCATCGTCAGCGAATCCGCCGCGCGCGCCATCTGGCCCAACGACGACCCCATTGGCAAATCCTGGCAGTTTCAGAGTTCGCGGCGCACCGTCGTCGGTATTGTGAAGGACAGTGGCGCGAACCTGGTTGTGGACAGCCAATCGGTGGAGGCTTACCTTCCCATCGATCCGGCACAGGCGGATTTCAGCGCGATCGTCCTGCATGCGAAAGGCGATTTGGCCGGACTGATCCGTGCGATTCCAGCGATGAGCGCTTCCATGGGCGAACAGGTGAGCATAGTGCCTATGGTCCAATCGCGCGAAAACGTGCTCGATGCGCTTCAAAAGACGATCACCACCGTGTTGTCCCTCGGGCTCATTGCTGCAATTCTGGCGGCTGCCGGAATGTTTGCCATGGTCGCGTTCGCGGTTGCGCAGCGCACGCGCGAAATCGGTATCCGCATCGCCTTGGGCGCGCGTCCGCACGATGTCTTGGATAGTGCGCTCGATCGGATGTACCTGCCCGTCTTCACAGGGATGATTGCGGGCGCTGTCCTCGGGGTCGCTGTCGGAAGGGTCGTGAGGAGCATGGTCCCGATCATCGATACTCCACTGGACCCCTCAGGATTCGCCGCAGGTCTGGCGGCTTTCCTGGTGATCGCATTTCTCGCGACGCTCTCGCCCGCCCTGAAAGCGCTGCGCATCGATCCGGCTTCCACTCTGCGCTACGAATAGAGCTGAGAAACCATCTCCCATCCGCTACGCTCTTAACAAAGAATGCCTCGTATCCCGGTCGGAACATACCGTCTGCAACTGCACGCGGAATTTGGCTTTGACGATGCCGCGCAAATAGCGGACTATCTGCGCCAGCTCGGCATCTCGCACGTCTACAGCTCTCCGTATCTGCAAGCCGCGCCAGGCAGCAAGCATGGCTACGATGTGGTCGATCAGCACCGCCTTAACGACGAACTGGGTGGCGGCGAAGCGCACGACCGGTTTTCAAAACGCCTCGGCGAATGCGGATTAGGTCAGGTGTTGGACATCGTTCCGAACCACATGGCCATCAGCGGCCGGCGGAATCGTTACTGGTGGGACGTGCTCGAAAACGGTCCTTCCAGCCGCTATTCGCCGTATTTCGATATCGACTGGCAACCGCGCGAAGAACGGCTGCGTAATAAGCTGCTGGTGCCCATTCTGGGCGATCACTATGGACGTGTGCTGGCCCGGCATGAGGTTCAGCTTGAACGGCGCGGAGGCGAGTTCTTCGTCCGCTATTTCGACCACGAGCTGCCGGCCTCGCCGCGTTCTCTGCCGCCCATTCTCTCCGAGGCGGCCATGCGTACCGGCTCCGACTATCTCGCTTTTTTGGCTGATTCAATTGCTCGTCTGCCGGGTTACACGGTTACAGATCGGATCAGCGTGATGGAACGCCACCGCGACAAGGAAGTGATCCGCGGATTGCTCGACCGGCTTCTGAGCGAGGTCCCTTTTATCGCCGAGGCCGTCGATGGCGTGCTCAAAGAGATCAACGGGCAACCTGACCGGCTCGACGAAGTGCTCGAGGAGCAGAATTTCCGGCTGGCTTACTGGCGCACCTCGAAGCAGGATCTCGGCTACCGGAGATTCTTCGATGTAAACACGCTGGTGGGTCTTCGTATGGAGAACCCGCAGGTGTTCGCCGATACGCACGCGCTCATTCTGCGATGGCTGCACGAAGGAGTCTTGGATGGAATCCGCATCGATCACCCGGATGGTCTTCGCGACCCCCGCCGCTATTTCGAGCGTCTGCGCGAAGAAGCGGCCGATGTCTGGATCATTGGAGAAAAAATCCTGGAACCCGGCGAGCGCTTCCGCTCGGAGTGGCCCATCGACGGAACCACCGGTTACGATTATCTGAACCAGGCTGCCGGGCTCTTTGTCGATTCGAGCAACGAAGAGGAATTCACTCGGATCTATGCGGAATTCACCGGCGAGCCCACCGACTACGCCGCGATCTGCCGCGATAAAAAGCACCTCGTGCTCCGCGAGCTCTTGGGCAGCGACATCAATCGCCTCACCACCCTACTGAGCGACATTTGCGAATGCCATCGCGAGCGCCGCGATTACACGCGCGATGAAGTGATGCGCGCTCTCCGCGAGTTAGTAGCCTGCTTCCCGGTCTACCGGACTTATGTTGTCCCCGAGCGCAATGAGCTTACCGGGGACGACGAGCGCTACATCAATGAAGCTGCGGAAATGGCGAAGGCGAACCGCTCCGACCTCGATCCGGATTTGTTCGATTTCATCCGCGATCTGTTGCTCCTTCGAGTGCGCGGCGCCATGGAAACCGAGTTTGTCATGCGGTTCCAGCAGTTCACCGGACCCGCCATGGCCAAGGGCGTGGAGGATACGGTCTTCTATTGCTTCAACCGCCTCGTTTCGCTGAATGAAGTCGGGGGTGATCCGGGCCGGTTCGGTGTCGGAGTTCAAGAGTTTCACGATTTTTGCACAGAAATCCAGCGCTCGCATCCCTACACCATGCTGGCTTCTTCCACTCACGATACCAAGCGCAGCGAGGATGTCCGGGCGCGCATCAGCCTGCTTTCCGAGATCCCGAAACAGTGGGCACAAGCCCTGAAACGTTGGTCGAAAATGAATGCGGGATACAAGCGCAATGATTGTCCCGATCGCAATACCGAATATCTCCTTTACCAGACCATGATTGGGGCCTGGCCGATCGGGACCGATCGCCTGCTGCCGTACATCGAAAAAGCCTGTCGCGAGGCCAAACAGCGAACCTCCTGGCTCACGCCAAACGAAGAGTTCGAGGCCGCCACCCGGGAGTTCATCGAAGCCTTGTACCGCGATGAAAGATTCTCGCGCGATTTCCAAAGCTTTGTAACGCCTTTAGTCCCCGCAGGCCGCACGAACTCGCTTGCCCAGGTACTTTTGAAGCTGACAGCGCCTGGCGTGCCGGATACGTATCAGGGAACGGAGTTGTGGGATCTCAGTCTGGTCGACCCGGATAACCGCCGCCCGGTCGATTACGAGCTCCGCCGCCGGCTCGCTTCCGAGTTGTCCCGCCTCAGTGCGGACGAAGTCATGAAGCGCGCGGACGAGGGTGTGCCTAAAATGTGGACCATCTATCAGGCGTTCCAGGTTCGCCGTGAGCATCCGGCAGCCTTCGGCGAAAAAGGGGAATATCGCCCGATGGCGGCGAAGGGGGCAAGAGCCAACCACGTGGTTGCATTCAGCCGGGGTAGCGATATCGTTGTCGCCGTGCCGCGTCTACCCCTCAAGCTGGGAGGCAAATGGGGAGATACGTCATTAGAGCTGCCGGAAGGGAACTGGGTGAACAAGCTCTCCGGAGCATCTGTGCGCGGCGGCCGGGTCAGACTGGCGGATCTACTGGGCGCGTTCCCGGTGGCCTTGCTAGTCAAACGGTAGTCTTATGCACACTTTTGAAGTCTGGGCGCCGGCAGCAAACTCCGTCGATGTGCGAATCGGCGATCGTTCTTATCCGATGCAGGCGGCGCAATGCGGCTGGTGGAGGGCCGCAATCGACAGCGCCGGGCCAGGCACCGATTATCGGTTCGTGGTTGATGGCGGCAATCCGGTTCCGGACCCGCGCTCACCATTTCAGCCCTGCGGTGTCCACGGTCCTTCGCGCGTCGTAGATCATACCGAGTTTCATTGGACGGATCAACTTTGGCAGCCGAAGCCGTTATCGAGCGCCATTGTTTATGAGCTGCACGTCGGAACGTTTACGCCCGAGGGCACGTTCCAAAGCGCGCTAGCCTGCCTGGATTACCTCGTGGAGCTCGGAGTGACGCACATTGAACTCATGCCCGTGAATGAGTTTTCCGGAGATTGGGGCTGGGGCTACGACGGTGTCGATCTGTATGCGCCGCATCATGGTTACGGTACGCCGGACGATCTCAAACAGCTCGTGAACGCTTGTCACAGCAAAGGGCTGGCGGTGCTGCTCGATTGCGTCTACAACCACTTCGGTCCGTCCGGCAACTACGTCTCAAAGTTCGGGCCCTATTTCACAACCGCCTACAAAACCCCCTGGGGATCTGCGGTGAATCTGGACCACGCGGGTAGCTATGGCGCGCGCCGTTTCTTCGCGGACAATGTTTTGATGTGGCTGCGCGATTACCACTTCGATGGCCTCCGGTTGGACGCCGTACATGCGTTTTATGACCGCTCCGCTATCCACTTTCTCGAATTTCTTTCAACCGAGGTGGATGCCCTCGCCTCCCAGCTCGGCCGGCATCTGGTGCTGATCGCCGAGAGCGACTTGAATGACCCTCGCATCGTGCGAAGCCGCGAAGCAGGTGGATACGGAATGGATGCGCAATGGAGCGACGATTTCCATCACGCCTTGCACACTGTTCTGACCAGAGAGCGAAAGGGCTATTACGAGGACTTCGGCAGCCTGGCCCAACTGGCCAAAGCGCTACAGCGGGCGTTCGTATACGACGGCATCTATTCTCCTCACCGCGACCGGCTGCATGGCCGTCCGGTGGCGGGGCTCTCCGGCCATCGCTTTTTGGGGTACTCGCAGAATCACGACCAGATCGGTAACCGCGCGCAAGGCGAGCGTTTGTCCCAGTTGGTCAGCCTGGGACGGCAGAAGATCGCGGCTGCGCTGGTTCTGACTTCTCCCTTCGTGCCGATGCTTTTTCAAGGGGAAGAGTTCGGCGCATCCACTCCGTTCCAATACTTCACGCACCACGACGATCCCGAGCTGGCGCGGAGCGTCTCAGAGGGACGCAAGAGCGAATTCTCCGCCTTCGGTTGGAAGCCGGAGGATGTTCCCGATCCGCAAGACCCAGTTACGTTTCAACGCTCGAAGCTCCGTTGGGACGAAATCCACCGCGAACCCCATGCCGAACTACTCGACTGGTATAAGAAGCTGATTGCCCTGCGCCGGTCCACTGCCTCGCTGACGGACGGGCGTATGGAGCAAGTAGAAACTCGCTTCGATGAACGCGCGCAATGGTTCGTCATGAAGCGCGGCGGGATTGAGGTCGCCTGCAATCTTTCGGGAGACCGTTTGGCAATTCCCGTAAGCCGGACTTCACAGGTTTTAATGTGTTCAGACCGGGATTTTCAGCGCCGCCCCGGCCTCATCGAGTTGCCTGCGGATTCGGTCGCGATTTTGTCCTAAACTTTTCCGCCGGTTCGTCGATAACTCCCATAGTTGACGAATATGGCTATGAACAAACTTGCAAGCATTCTCACGCTCTCTCTGGTTTCGATGTTTTCAGTGGCGAGTGTTCTATCTGCCGATCCGCTGCGCGTCTCGGAGCAGGAAGCGGAACATTCCATCGTTCGCAAAACGCGTCCGGAATTCCCGGCGATTGCGCGGCAGTTGAAACTCTCCGGACGAGTTGTTATTGACCTGATAGTGGACGAAAACGGCAGCGTGGAAGACGCGAACATCGTGACGGGTAATCCCGTGCTGGCTGCTGCGGCTCAGCGGGCCGGAAAAAACTGGAAATTCCAGCCTTTCCGGGCAGACGGAAAGCCCTCGAAGGCGGTTGTTCGGGTAAACTTCGATTTCACCGAGTAAGTAGCGCTTCACTTCTTAGCGCTGTCCGCGGGCGACTTGCCGGGCAGGTCGAACGGGTTCTCATGCACTCTTTCGCGGATGCCGGCGTGCAGGGTTTTGGCGAGCCCCACGCTGGCGTCGCCAAAGCGGTTGCGAATGTGGTCTACCGAGCGGAATGCCTGGCGCAAACGTGCCATCGCCGGTTCGCACCATAAAAGAGAGCCGACACGCTCGTCGGCTCTTAAATGGCTGCCGCTCTCTTCTCTTCCGCCTTTCCCAAGCCGATTTCAATCAAGAATTGGCTGGCGTCCACCTTCTCTCTGATAGCTTGACGAACATAACTGATGATGAGGTTGTGAGTTGGCCTCGTAACCGCAACATAGAAGAGCCGACGCTCCTCCTCTACGTTTGCTTTTGCATGCGGGATTACCTTCTGGTTTACTCCGGGCAGAAATACGGTTGGCCATTGCCTCCCCTTGGCCCGGAAGTAGGTCATCAACTCGACCGATTCTCCTTGTTGCTCATGATAAAGGTGGTCCTGAGCTCGCCGCTTTAGGTCTTCCAGGAGGTCGCAGAACTCCAAATCAGAGCCTTGGAAGCGGCCGGCGAGGTCAACCAGCTCTCCGAGGGGGAGATGATCTTCCACTGCATCTTGCAAGTTTCCTACAATGCCGCGCAGATTGAAAGATTGAGTGATTTTGCTCACCGTATTAACAAGCTTGCCATTCGCGTATAGCAGGTCTATCGCCGCACTCAGTCGTGATGGATCAATGCCCAAGACGAGCGTTAGCACGTCGGGGGCGCATCCTCGCAAGCCAAAGTATCCACCGTTGTTCTCTACCAATTTATGGAGTTTGCGGATACTTTCCTCCTTCAGAGGCTTACCGGCCAGACACTCAAAAATGACTTTAGTGCCTTCTTCGCTTCGGAACTGACGATCAGCGATGCAGCGGGCACGAATCCTAAGGAGATTAACTAGGTCCGTTAGGGCTTTTGAAACGATGAGATTGTCTTCCTTCCGGCAATGGTAAGGAATTTCTTCCAGTATTAAAGCAAGTTGCAACGGAAGACTTTGGCTATTCATTCGGAACAAGATCGCGATATCAGAAAACCGATTCACACGATTGCCAGGACTACTGATCAGCTGCCTTATCTGACGGGCAATGACTTGCGCCTCCGCCGCTGGATTTTGCGTAGACCAAAGGCGGATGTCTGCATCGTCCTCCCGCTTGGCGATTTGTTTCTTTTCAAGCCGCTCTTTGTTGTGGGAAATCAGTTTGCTACTCATTTCCACGATGTTCTTTGGGCATCGGTAATTGACACTTAAGGCAAAATGTTCCCCCTCTCTCCCGCTGAGCTCCCAGAAGTTGCTAATAAATCGTGGACTGCAACCGCGGAAAGCATAGATGGCCTGGTCATCGTCACCAACTACAACCAGAGATTTGTTGCGACTTACTAACGCGATCAGCTCAAAGTCTAAGCGGTTGATATCCTGGAACTCATCGATGATGACGTGGTCGTAATCCCTCATGCAAGCAGCTAGTAACCGATCGTTGTCTCGGAATTCCAAATATGGAAGCAATTTCTGATCATCGAAATCAATCCGCCGATATTCTTGCAGTCTCTGTTGATAGAGCTCAAAAATGTCGAGCAGAGCGGCAATAACTCTGCGATTTCTATTTATCGTTGATATTGGATCGCTCGTCCCAGGCGGTTCTATCCATGGGTCAGCGGCACGAGACCGCGTTAAAAACTCCAGGAAAGCGGTCCTCTTGTTTTTATCCCCGAATAGCTCATCAGGAAGGTAAAGATTGTTTTTCAACAGACTAATGAAGTCCAAATATACCTTATATCCCAAACGAAAAGGCAGTATTTCCTTTGCATCTGAGTCGGGATTCCTGTTCTGAAACTCTCTTAGAGCCCATTTCACAGCTTCGCGCTGATCGTGTGATGGATTCTCACCCAGCGAAGGGTTTCCTGTTGCGTCCTTTAGCGGACCTCTAAGGAGCCTATTCCCGAAGCTGTTGAGAGTAGCAATAAGGGGCCGGCCCGCGTTATGCTCCGCAGGCGCAATCTCGTTTAGCTTAGCTCGTAAGTTGGAAACTGCTGCATTATCAAAGGTAAGGAGCAGAAAGCGCTCGAGTGTGCAGCCTTTTTGCGATTGCGCGAAAATCCTATTGATAATGGATTGTGATTTGCCGGAACCCGCCGGAGCTAAGAGCCGGATCGTGGCAGCCGTGCAATCGATGAATGCCTGCTGATATTCGTCAGCTTGTGCTATGCATTCGGCGATTCGCGCAGATGCATTCGGTGTCGGACCGCTGCTAGCTAAAGAACGAAGAAGGCTCCGCTCCTCCTCAGTTGAAAATAATTCCTCAAAACTTCTCCGACTCTGTGCCACTTTGAACCAAGTGTAAACCAGCCAACTAGGTTTTTGGAAGAATCGTTTTCTTCGAGCTATCCGCAGGCGACTTGCCGGGCAGGTCGAACGGGTTCTCATGCACTCTTTCGCGAATGCCGGCGTGCAGGGTTTTGGCGAGCCCCACGCTGGCGTCGCCAAAGCGGTTGCGAATGTGGTCTACGGAGCGGAATGCTCGGCGCAAACGTGCCATCGCCGGTTCTTCGAGCAGGCTCATCTGCCCTTCGACGGATTGAAGCGACCCGGCGTGAACTCCTAAAAGCCGAACCGGAGTGCGACCGTCCCAAGCCTGGCGGAACAGACGAATCACCGCGCCCGCCACTTCGCGATCGAGTTGCGTGGCGTGATCGAGCGAATCGGCTCGCGTGATGGTAGAGAAATCCTCGTAGCGCAGTTTGAGCTGGATGGTCCGCGCATACAACTGATGCTCGCGTAAGCGCTTGGCCACCATCTCGGAAAGCTTCAGCAGCGCGGTTTCAAGCTGTTCCCGGTCGGCAGTATCTTCGCCGAACGTGTGTTCGTGACTGATCGATTTCGGATCTTCGTTCGCGCCCACGGGAGCGTCGAACCAGCCGCCGGCATCTTCACCGCGCGCCTTACCCGCCAGCGCCAATCCCCACTTGCCAAAATGCGACGCCAGAAGCCCTTCATTCAGCTCGGCCAGATCTCGAATTCGCCGGATACCCAGCTTATGCAGAGCCGCTTCAGTCTGCTTACCAACTCCAGGTATCTTGCGGATTTCAAGCGGCGCCAGAAAACTCGCCTCCATTCCAGGCAGAATGTGCAGAATCCCATTAGGCTTGGCCTGGTCGGACGAAATCTTCGCCACCAGCCGCGAAGCCGCCAACCCAAGCGAACAGTTCAGTCGCGTTTCGCTGCGAATGGCTTCATGCAGAGCATGCGCCGCGGCCAGGGGCGGTCCATGCAGCCGCCCAGTACCGGTGAGATCCAGATACGCTTCATCGATCGATGCCATTTCGACCAGCGGCGAAAAACGGTTCAGGATATCGAAGACCTTGTGCGAGTATTCGCGATAACGCTCCGGATGACCTGGGACGAAAATGGCGTGCGGGCAGAGCCGGACGGCGGTTCGCAACGGCATAGCCGAATGGACCCCGTACTTGCGGGCAGCATACGAGGCGGCCGCGACCACGCCGCGCTGATCGGCCTTGCCGCCCACCACAACGGCGTTGCCGCGGAGCGACGGATCGAACAGTTCTTCGACAGAAACAAAGAAGGCATCCATGTCCACGTGGCAGATCAGGCGTTGCATGATGCTCCCAAGACTCGTGGCCAGCCGGCCAAATCTGAGATTACTTCAATATCGGTCCAGCGCGCAGCGAGCATCTCGCGCACGCCGTCAAGAGATTGGTAGCCGAGTTCCATCATCAATCGGCCGCCGGGCCTCAGCGCGATCTCCGCGCCGGCAATGAGGCGGCGGTAAATCTCGAACCCGGTGTCGCCGGCAAAAAGCGCTGCGTGCGGCTCCCAATCGCGCACTTCGGCCTGCATGTTCGACCGGTCTGCGCCTGGAACGTAAGGAGGATTCGAGAGCAGCAGGTCGATACTCCGCGGCTGAACCGGGTCGAGCAGATCGGCCGTGAAGAACGCCACAGGAGCGCCGTGGGCCTTGCGATTTCGTTCCGCAACGGCCAGAGCGGCGAGAGAAATATCGGACGCAAAAACGAGCTGCCCGCTTTCGAGCGCAACGCTGATCGCGATCGCGCCCGACCCGGTGCCTACGTCGAGAATCGTGGAACCCGGATGATCGCGTAGCCAGGCCAGCGCCGTTTCCACCAGATGCTCGGTCTCGGGGCGGGGAATCAGCACGTCCGGACTGACATAGAAATCGCGCCCGTAAAACTCTTGCCGGTGCGTGATGTATTGGGTCGGCTTGCCTTTCAGCCGCTCGTTCAGATAGCGCCCGTAATGGATCCAGGCAAGCTGGGTGAGTTCGTCTTCGCCATGCGCGTAAAGGAACACGCGATCGCAGTGCATGGCGTGCCCAAGCAGCACTTCAGCGGTTAGCCGCGGAGCGGCAATCGCTGCCTTTTGGAGAATTTCGGCTCCTTGGAGTAGCGCCGTTCGGACGGTCACTGGGCCGCGTATCTAAGCCGCGCGGCCTTCATCCCGCAAACGTTCGGCTTGATAATAACTGGTCAACGCGTCGATCACCGGTTGCAGGCGGCCTTCCATGGTGAGGTCAAGCTGGTGCAGGGTGAGCCCGATACGGTGATCGGTGACGCGGTTCTGCGGAAAATTGTAGGTGCGGATCTTCTCGCTGCGGTCGCCCGTGCCTACCATGCTCTTGCGTTCCGCGCCGATCTGGGCGAGCTGCTTTTCGAGTTCCATCTGATATAGGCGCGAGCGCAGCACCTGCATCGCCTTGGCGCGATTCTTGATCTGCGATTTCTCGTCCTGGCAGGATACGACCGTGTTGGTCGGCAGGTGCGTGATGCGAACCGCGGAGTAAGTCGTATTCACCGACTGGCCTCCGGGACCGGACGAACAAAACGTGTCAATCCGGATGTCCTTCGGATCGATCTGAACATCCACTTCATCGGCTTCCGGCATGACCACGACAGTAATGGTCGAGGTATGCACGCGGCCCTGCGTTTCGGTAGCGGGTACGCGCTGCACGCGATGCACGCCGCTTTCGTACTTCATGCGGCTGTAGACCTTGTTACCGCTGATTAGGGCAATCACTTCGTTCAAGCCGCCGACCGACGATTCGCTGAGCGAGGTGATTTCGACCTTCCAGCCCTGCTCTTCGGCATAACGAGTGTACATGCGGAAAACCTCAGCGGCAAACAGAGATGCTTCGTCGCCCCCCGCCCCTTTGCGAATCTCCAGCACGACGTTCTTTTCGTCGTTGGGGTCTTTCGGCAGAAGCAGCACTTGTAGCTCCTGCTCGATGCTCTGTAGCTCGGGCTCCAGACGAACGACTTCGAGCTCGGCCATCTGGCGCAACTCGGGATCGGTTTCCGCAAGCATGGCGCGGGCGTCCCGCAATTCCTGGTCGATGCGCTTCCACTCCCGGTATTTTGCAACCAGCTCGGCCAGCTCGCTCTGGGCCTTTGCCGTTTTCCGATACTGTTCGGCATCGGCGATCACAGTCGGATCGGCCATGCGGGCCGTCAGGTCGTTATAGCGCGCCTCCGCTTCGTTGAGTCGTTCGATATATTGCATCGGTTGATTGGTTAGTTTAGGCGATGACCAGCTCGCCGCCTTGTGCCTTTTCGAGTTCCATGGCCCGTTCCAACGCCTGGATCGCTACTTCGGTCTGAGAATTGGATGGTGGTTGGGTGGTCACGCGTTGCAGCCACAGTCCGGGACGTGTCAGAACCGATAGGAGACTGCCCTGATTCCGGGCGGCAAACCGGATAATTTCATAGCTGACGCCGACGATCACGGGAAGTAGTGCGATGCGCGCGGCGAATTTCGCCCAGAAGTTATCGATTGGCAGGAAGGCGTAGGCGACCACCGCAATAATCAGCACGACCATCAGAAAGCTGGTGCCGCAGCGCGGATGCCAGGTAACGAAGCGCTGCGCGTTATCCACATTGACCGGCTGGCCGGACTCGAAATTGAAGACCACGCGATGTTCCGCGCCATGGTATTCGAAGACACGGTGCATCTCCTTCATGCGCGAGAGCAGAAACATAAAGCCGAGAAAGATAGCGATGCGCAGTGTGCCATCCACCATGTTGACCGCGAAACGGCTACTAATGGCCTGGAAGTGATGTCCGAGCTGTGTCGCGACATACAGCGGCACAAATTTGTAAAGCGCAATCATGAACACCAGCGAAAACGCAATCTGCAGAATCATTGCGCCGGTGCCTAGCTCTTTCTTTTTAGCCTTCTCCTCCGGTTTGCCTTCTTTGCCGGGCAGGTCGTCAATGGCGCAATCGGCCGAAAACTTCAGGGCCTTCATCCCGAGCCACATCGCGTGACCCAACGTCCCCAATCCGCGCAAGATCGGACGTTTGAAGATGGGGTGGCGATCGGAAAGGCGCGGCAGCGGCTTTTCTTCGGTTACGATCTCGCCATTTGCCTTGCGCACCGCCACGCAATAGCTGTGCGGGGAACGCATCATAACGCCTTCCATGACGGCCTGGCCGCCCACCAGCGTGGTTTCTTCGCCGTTTTCGAGGACGGGCAACAATTGTATGTGCGCAAATAGGCGCACAAAACCGCTCAAATTCAAGCAGGGGTCTCCATTAGGATTATAGCGTGCAATTGCAGGTTCGTTAAATTCAATAACTTGCCGACACGAACGCGCTACAAAGTCCTCGCCCTGGCTGTGCTGCTGGCCGGGATCACTTACCTCGACCGGGTTTGCATCTCGATGACGGCTCCCGGCATGATGCGCGACCTCCATCTCGACCGCATCCAGATGGGCTTCGTATTCAGCGCCTTTACCCTGGCGTACGGGCTATTCGAAATCCCGACCGGCTGGTGGGGAGACCGGGTCGGGACCCGCCGCGTGCTCGCGCGCATTGTCACGTGGTGGTCGGTATTCACGATGCTGACCGGCGCGGCTCTCGGTTATGGTTCGCTGCTGGCGATCCGCTTTCTGTTCGGTGTGGGCGAAGCAGGCGCATGGCCCAACGTCGCCCGGACATTCTCCCGCTGGTTTCCCATGGAAGAGCGCGGCACTGCTCAGGGCATCTTCTTCATGGGTGCGCATCTCGCGGGCGGGCTGACGCCGCTTCTGATTACCGCGCTGCTGGTGCATTTCGATTGGCGCTGGTTATTCGTGCTGATCGGGTCTGTTGGGTTCGTTTGGGCCATTGGCTGGTTTCGCTGGTTCCGTGATGAGCCGGAGCAGCACCCGACCGTAAACCGGGAAGAGCTGGCGCATATTGAAGCGGGTCGGGCGCCTGCGCAATCGCATCAGTTCAGCCGCGCCCAGTGGCGACAACTATTTTCGAGCCGCTCGGTATATGGCCTTTGCGGAATGTACCTGACCCAGACCTACGGTTTCTACTTCTACATCACCTGGCTGCCGAGTTACTTGAGAGCAGCGCGCGGGTTTTCGTCCTATACGCTGGCCATCCTCGCCGGCCTGCCGCTCACCGTGAGCGTGATTGCGGATCTCATAGGCGGGCTCACGACGGATCGCCTGACGCGCCGTGCCGGAATTTGGATCGGGCGCGTGGCAGTCGGGGGCGGTTCGCTGGCTGTGGCCGGAGTTTTTATGATCGCCGGTACCGCCGCTCCAAATGGAATCGCAGCGGCAATGTTGATTTCAATAGCGGGCGCGTTCTCGAATTTCTTGCTCGGGTCGGCGTGGGCCACCTGCAGCGATATTGCCGGAAACCATGCGGGCGTGCTCAGCGCGACGATGAACACTGCCGGCCAAGTGGGCGGGTTTCTGAGTCCCATCGTGGCGGCATTTCTGCTTCAGAAATGGGGAAGCTGGAGTATTCCGTTGTACGTTACTGGAGGTTTGTACCTAGCCGGCGCTGCTTGCTGGCTTCTGGTTGACCCAAGGCGCCCGGTTTTCGATGTATAGTAGCCATCGCGCATGAATATCCTCACGCTAAACCCCGGAAGCAACTCGCTGAAATTCAGCGTTGTGCAAACGGAGCCCGGGGCCTCCGGCTTTGGCCGAACCGTCGTAGCGGGCAGCTACGACGATCTCGGGAAGCCCGAATCCGCCTTCAGTCTGCTTGATGGAAAGCGAGTCCGCCAGAAGGATAGGGTTGCGGTGAAGGATTCCGGCCACGCGACGAACTTGCTGTTCGATTGGCTGGAACAGGCGAACGCTGGCCAGATCGACAGAGTGGGGCATCGCGTCGTGCATGGAGCGGATCTTTTCGATCGCCCAGTGCGCATTTCAGAAGACACGATCCAACAGATCGAGGCCCTCTCTGATCTAGCTCCTCTGCATAATGAATCGGCGCTCCGGGTAATTCGGGCCGCGCGATCGAGAATCGGCAATGACATTCCGCAGATTGCCGTCTTCGACACCCTGTTTCATCGCACGATCCCGGAGCATTCCGCCCTGTATGGGCTTCCCTTGGACGTAGCGGCGCGTCATAAGATCCGGCGTTACGGATTCCACGGCGTCTCGCATCGCTACATGCTGCTGCGTTATGCGCAGATCACGCGACGGCCACTCGAAGAGATCAATGTGGTGACGCTGCATCTCGAAGGTGGTTCATCGGCGGCGGCCGTCCGGGCAGGGAAGTCAATCGATACGTCGATGGGATTTACGCCGCTTGAAGGACTCCTGATGGGAACGCGTTGCGGCGATCTCGACCCCGCAATTGTCACGTATCTCATGCGGAAAGAGAATCTCGATATTCATGGCGTGGAGCAGTTCTTGAACAAGAAATGTGGATTGCTGGGAGTCTCCGGGGTCTCGGCGGATACGCGGGAATTGCAGAAGCATCTCGATGAGAAGAACGTTGATCTGGCGGTCGAGATTTTCTGTTATCGCGTACGGAAATACATCGGGGCGTACCTGGCGGCGCTGGGCGGAGCGGAAGCGGTGATCTTCGGCGGCGGTATCAGCGAAAATACGCCGTATATGCGGGAGAAGATAGCCAGTGAATTTGATTGGTGCGGCGCTGTTCTCGATCGTGAGCGCAATCGCGATTTGATTGACAAAGAGGGGCAGATCAGTACGCCGGAATCGAAGCTCAAGCTTTGGGTGATTCCGACGCAGGAAGACTTGATGATTGCGAAGGATGCGGCGGATTGGGAACAATAGGTTAAACGTAAATGGAGCGTGCGTATGCCCGTAAAAGCCATTGCGCTGTTGATGGTCAGCAGCGGGTTGTTGACCGCGGAACAATCACCCGTGAGTCTGAGCGACGCCGCCAAAGCACGCACGTTGGAGAAGGAAGCGGCTTTAGGCAGGCAGCTAGCGAAGGATTTTCGCCAACAGTACGGACAGCTTAACACCCCCGTGATCCAACGCTATCTTCAGGATCTGACCCAACGTATATCGGTCCACGTACCGGACGCGGAATTTCCATTCAATGTCAGTGCAATCCATGGGGATCCTTGTTCCGCTACTCACGAACCGGTTGCTTTGCCGGGCGGGTATGTCTTTGTCCCGGCCGCTCTGTTTCTTACAGCGGAGAAAGAAGCGGAGATGGCGGGCTTGCTTGCACAAGCTATGGAGCGGATCGTACTCCACGCTGGTGTGTACCACGTTCCCCGTGGAGGTGCGGCGCAACTCGCGTCTATTCCGCTGACGTTCTTTGGCGGAGGCTGCACAGCGGCCCAACGAGTTCCTGTTGCTGAGCGCCGTTCTACCGGGGAGCTCGTGTTGGCAGCCGACAGAGGCGCCGTGCAAATTATGGCGAGAGCAGGCTTCAATCCGGTGGCGCTTGTTCACTACATTGAACGCGTACAGTCCGAGGATGCCGATATCGCCTACACTGCACTACCCACGCGCACTGAACGCATCGCGGCCATGCAAATGGCTATCAAGAACCTGCCGAAGTTGAAGTATTCTGCACAGGATCACGCGTTCAACTCCATCCAAAAAGAAGTGCGTCGTCTTTCAGACAATGCGATAGCTTCAAGAACGATTCCCACGCTGAAACGTGGCGGGAATCAGTAGCTGCTGAAACCGACCTGGGAGCGCGAGCGACCTTGATTTTATTGTCTTGAAGCCAAGCGCGCTGACGCTCCTGACTGCCCATCTTTTCTCTATAGCCTGTTCTACTTGGCGACGACCACCATCCGGCCTGTTCCGCTCTCAATTACGGGCAGGTCGCGCCGGCGGAGAGATGCTGCGCCACGAAAGCCAGATCGCGAATGTCGATCACTCCGTCGCCGTTCATGTCAGCTCGGGGATCGAAGCCGGCTTGGCCGTAGGCTTTCCCGAGTATGTTTGTCATGAATGTGAGATCGTTGCAATCGACCACACCGTCTCCATTTACATCGCCAGCCACGCCACTTGAGATCGGTGTAGCCATGACGATGCCGGCGGTTCCGTCAGAGAACGAGGCGCCGAAGACGATGGCTCCGGAGTTATTGATACTTCCCAGAAATCCGTATGAAAAAATCTTGCCTGCGATGCTATCCCCGGTCGCGACCAGCAGTTCCGACGGGCTGAAAATGCCAAGTTCATCGACGAAGGGAAATGGTGGTTGGGGACCCGCGAACTCCCCAACAAAAGCGACCGTACCGGCGTCGTTCAGGGCAGGGCCGGTCCAAGAAGGCACCTGCGTGAGTGTCTTCCCGCCAATTATGGCGCCTGTGCCCCAAAAATCCAGATGCGCATGCGTACAGATTCCATTTATAGTGACAAACTCGTTGTCCGAACCGCAAAAAAAAGCAATACTCCCAGCGTTGTTGATGACGGGGTGATCAGCAACGGGCTCGCCATCCAGGAAGCCGGACTGCGTGAAAATGCCGATGACGTCAATTCCGACCGGCCTAACAAAAACTACTGTCCCGGCGTCGTTGATTTGTGGGTCATAGACGTCGGGCCGAGTGGGCCCAGTTGTTCCGCTTACCAGCGCATTGTTCGTGAAGATACCCTTTCCAAAAACAGGAAGGCCGTACGAATCCGATTCTGTGTAGTCCGCCTCAAATACCACTACCCCAGCAGCATTGATGCCAATGCTGTGAACTCCACCAATCACGTAAACTGCCTGTCCGGGCCGAACGTTGGCTATTGAAAGTAGCGTTCCCCCGTCGATAACATCGCCCGTCTTGACCAGCAACGCGGAAGGAGTGAACAGTCCTACTCCGCCGGGGAATGTGCCAAGAAATGCAACCGTTCCCGCGTTATTCATAACGAATTCAAGGATGTCCGTCAGGGTATTTCCGCCAATTGTGTCTCCCGTCTGAACCAACAGCTTGGAGGCCGTGAAAATGCCGGACCCGCCGTCGAAACTACCTTGGAATGCGACGGTTCCCTCGTTGTTGATGATTGGACTACCGACACTGGTCAGAGTCTTACCGTCGATGGTGTCGCCGGTTTGGGCCAGAATCGTGAACGTGTAGCCCGGCGCAGCGGCGTGCGCAGGTCCGCTCAACAACAATAAGGCCGGGATAACTACCCAGGTGCTGGTGCGGCATTTGCGGCGATACATGCAGATCAGTCCGAGCAGCGTGAGACCGGCCACGCCCCAGGTTGCCGGCTCCGGGACTACATTGACCACACCCGGCACAACCGTGGTTGGAATTTCGCCGAGGTGCGAATTCAGGAGGATCACGTTTGAAAGGCCGACCGTGGTCGTGCCGCTGAAGTCGAACCCCGGAAAGGGCATTGGTGTGTTGAAATTGAGCGTGGCCAGCGTGCCATTGCCGGATGCACCCGGAACGGGGCCGAGGAGTGTGTCTGCCACCGCACTGACTTGCCCAGCACGCATCGTCGGGACGAAAAAGGTGGTTCCGCCGTTCGCGAGAAAAGAACCCTCGCTTACGCTTACCGGGGAAATTAGCGTACTTGAAAAATTCAAATTGAATTGGAACGCGTAAACGTCCGCGGCCCCTTGGATATCCACATCCAGACTGAAGGTGGCGCCCGGATTAAGCGTAAGCTGCGGCGGTTGGATCGTGAGAACAGGATCGGCGAGGATAGCGCTGGACACCAAGATGAGGCAAAGGACACCTCGCGTCATAAATTTTACCGGTTGCATGTTTGCCTCCTATGTTTATGGACAGCTCGTGCTCGCGGACAGATGTTGAGCCACGAAGGCCAGATCGCGAATGTCGATCAGGCCATCGCCGTTGATGTCGGCTCGGGGATCAAAGCCAACTTGACCATAGGTCTTACTAAGTGAGACTTTGATGATGCCCAGGTCGGCGCAATCGGCAATACCATCTCCGTTTACGTCGCCGGCGACGCCAGTTGAGATCGGTGTCGCCATGATGATCCCGGAAGTTCCGTCAGAGAATCCGGCATTGAACACAATGGTTCCGGAGTTGTTGATAGCGATGTATGGATGATAAGGGAAATTGAACGCCAGCGCTTTGCCGGCAATCGTATCGTCGCTCGAAACAAGCAATTCCGAAGCGGTGAAAATGCCGGTTGCCTCCGGGCCGAGACTTGGGTCGGTTCCAAAACCCGCGGCAAATACGAGCGTACCGGCATCATTGAGGGCAGGCGGTGAGTCGGCCAAAAAGTTGATAAGCGTTTGGCCGCTAATTGTGGTCCCGTTTCCCCAACGGCCCGAATTTGTGGTACAGACGCCGAACGCACAAACGAACGCGATGCTCCCCGCGTTGTTAATGGCGGGATAGTCAAAGACGAACCCGTCAAAACCCTCCGCCACGATGAATCCCGACTGCGTCGCAATGAAATTTAAGCTGCCGCCCGCATCGCCCGCGACGATGACAGTTCCCGTATTGCTGATCTGCGGGTCTCGCAAACCGGTCGCTGAATCATAGGCAAGCGCCAGTGAGGAGTTTGTAAAGACGCCTTTCCCTAGATAGGGGTAATCGCCAAACGGAGTAAAGGTCGCTTCAAAGACTACTGTTCCCGCATCGTTGATGCCGATGCGCAATGAGGGGAAATCGCTGATCGAAAGCAGCGTTTTGCCACTAATCACATCACCCGTCTTGATCAACAACGCGGAGGGTGTAAAGATGCCCGTTCCGCCGGCGAATCCCCCGACAAATGCAACCGTCCCCGAATTGTTCATGGCTAGCTGAGAAATGCTCGTCAGGGTTTCTCCACCTACCGTGTCTCCGGTCTGGACCAGCAGTTTAGCGATTGTGAAAATGCCGGACCCGCCTTCGAAGGTACCCAGGAACACGACCGTTCCTTCGTTATTGATGACCGGATGGCCAACGCCGGTCAACACTTTCCCGCCGATCGTGTCGCCGGTTTGGGCAAGGATGGTAAACGTGTAGCCCGGCGCGGCCGCTTGCGCGTATCCATAGAGCAGTAGTGTCAATGCGGCTGTGGTTATCGGCCTTGCTGGTTGCATGTCTGTCTCCTGTGTAGCTTGCAGGCGCTTGGGCTACTGACAACTCGCTCCATCGAGTAGATGTTGCGCCACGAAGGCCAGATCGCGAATATCGATCACGCCATCGCCGTTCATGTCAGCTCGGGGATCGAAGCCGGCTTGGCCGTAGGTTTTCCCAAGTATGTTCGTCAGGAACGCGAGATCGGTGCAATCGACCTCGCCGTCGTTGTTCACATCGCCAGCTACGCCGGTTGCGATGGGCGTCGCCATGACGATGCCGGAGGTGCCATCCCTGAACGAGGTGGCAAACACAATCACGCCAGAGTTATTGAGAGCCGGAGTGCCGAAAGTACTCACAGCCTTTCCTGTGATCGCGTCGTCTGTCGAAATGAGCAGTTCGGACGGAGTGAAGAGACCGGTACCAGCTTGCGTGTTTGGGTCCGGACTGCCCGCAATCACTTCGTTGAAGACTAACGTCCCGGCGTCATTGAGGGCGGGCCGTGTAAAACCGGTGACGCCCCAAAGCGTTTTGCCGCTGATGATCGTTCTGGTTCCCCAGCAGTCCGACGTGGTTGTACAGATGGCACTATAGAACGTAGTCTGGCTCTCAAAACCGCAAGAGTATGCGACACTACCCGCATTGTTGATGGCGGGGTAGTCAGCATGGTCGCCGCAACCGCCACCATCTCCAGATTGGGTGGCGATGGGTTGGGTGGCGATGAAGTTCTCGGAGGCGGCATTAACGCCGGCAAAGACAATGGTTCCCGCATTGTTGATTTGCGGGTTGTAGAGCTGCCGGAGAACATCCGCTTCGACGAGAGCAGAGTTTGTGAAGATGCCTTCTCCTTGATTGGAATAAAGATACTCGAACGGGGTAAAGGTGGCCGCAAACACCACAGTTCCTGTGTCGTTGATCCCGATCCGGTTTTCGAAGTAGCCAATAGAAAGTAGCGTTTTCCCCGCGATCACGTCGCCCGTTTTGACCAACAAGGCTGAGGGCGTGAAGATGCCGCTTCCGCCGGCAAAATCGCCGACAAATATGACGGTACCCGAGTTGTTCATGGCAATCTCGCTAATGCTTGTAAGAGTTTGTCCGCCAACGGTGTCCCCGGTTTGAACTAGCAGGCGGGAGGGCGTGAAGATGCCAGACCCATCGGCGAAGGTACCGTAAAATACGACCGTTCCCGCGTCATTGATGAGCGGGCCGCCGACACTCGTCAGTACCTTCCCGTCAATCGTGTCGCCGGTTTGGGCAAGAATCGTGAACGTGTAGCCCGGCGCAGCCGCATACGTAGATCCGCTCAGCAACAACAAGGCCGGGACGGCTATCCAGGTGCAGGAGCGCTGTCTGCGGCGATAACCCCAAAGCAGTCCGAGCAGAGCAAGGCCGGCCAGGCCCAACGTAGCGGGCTCCGGGACTATGGTAACCACAGCCGGCACAGTCGTGGTCGGAATTTCCGCAAGATGCGAATTCAATACCAGAACGTTCGAAAGATCAACGATGGTCGTACCGCTGAAATCGGATCCAGGAATAAAGGGTGCAGAGGGAGGAGTAAAACTTAGCGTGACCAGCGTGCCAGTGCCCGATACGCCGGGAACAGGACCGAGGAGCGTATCGGCAACGGTAACGCCCCCGTTCGCTGTAGCGCCGGGGACAAAAAAGGTACTACTGCCGGTGCGGAGAAAAGGGCCCTCCGTTACATGAGCCGGACCGATCGGCGCATTGCCGGAAAAAGTCACATTGAATTGAAATGCGTAAACGTCCGCAGCTTCCTGGATATCGACATCCAGGCTGAACGCGGTGCCTGGATTGAGGACAAGCTGCGATGGCTGAATGCTGAGAATGGGATCGGCGAAGATCGCGCTCGACGCCACAATGAGGAAAAGGCCGCCTCGCGTTATCGGCTGTGCTAACTGCATGTTCAGACTCCTTAAGTGCTGTTTGATTACGGACAGCTCGTTCCGTCGGGTAGGTGCTGGGCCAAAAACGCGAGATCGAGAACGTCAATCACGCCATCGCCGTTAAGGTCAGCTCTGGGGTCAAAGCCCGCTTGGCCATAGGCTATGCCGAAAATGGCTCTCATGAACGCGACATCCGTGCAATCAATCACACCGTCGTTGTTCACATCGCCGGCTACACCCGTCGAGATCGGCGTTGCCATCACGATGCCAGAAGTCCCATCGGCGAACGAGGCCCGGAACACGATAGTTCCGGAGTTGTTGATGACTGGGGGCCCGAAAGCTTCGACATAGTAAGTTAGCGGCTTTCCCGCAATCGTATCCTTGCTGGATATAATCAGTTCCGAAGGTGTAACGATGCCGGATTCATCAGGGCCGAATCTGGGGTCGCTCTGGAACAACGCGTTAAAAACCAGGGTGCCGCCATCATTAAGGGCAGGCTGCGCGAAACCTGGCACGCCGGTAAGCTTTTTGCCGCTGATCGTGGTTCCGGTTCCCCAACGGCCTGACGTTGTACAGATGTTGCTATCGGTCGGGCTCGCGCACGCGTACGCGATGTTGCCTGCATTGTTGATGACGGGGTAATCAGCGTAATCATCGCCACCGACAACTCCAAATTGGGTCGAGATGAAGTCCTCGGAGGCTGCGTTAACGCCAGCAAAAATGACTACCCCGGTATTGTTAATTTGCGGGTTACGCAGTCCATCCGGCTCGAGAAATTCCCTGGATATCAGCGCAACGTTTGTGAAAATGCCTTCTGCTTGATTGGAGTGATAGTACTCGAATGGGGTGAACGTGGCCTCAAACGCCACCGTTCCAGCATCGTTAATGCCGATACGCCCGGGAGGGAGATCACTGATTGAAAGCAGCGTCTTTCCGTCAATTACATCGCCCGTTTTGAGGAGCAACATAGATGCCGTGAAAATACCCCTTCCGCCGGCGAAATCGCCAACAAATGCGACGGTATCGAAGTTGTTGACGGCGATCTGAGCGCGTCCGAACCGGTCGACAATGTTCGTCACAGTTTCCCCGCTAATCGTGTCACCCGTCTGAACCAGCAAACTCGAGGGCGTAAAAATGCCGGAACCGCCGTCAAAGAGGCCGGGAAACACAACTGTCCCAGCATTGTTGACGATTGGATCACCAAGGAGGGTTAGGGTTTTCCCACCGATTGTGTCGCCGGTTTGCGCCAGGATCGTAAATGTGTGCCCAGGTGCCGCTGCCTGCGCGGATCTGCCCAGCATCAGCAACGCGAATACCGCTATCCAGGCCTGCGCCAGGCGTCTACGCTGACATGCCCAGGCCAGCCCGATGAGTGCGAGCCCCGCCAAGCTCCGGGTGCCGGGTTCCGGGATCACAGCGACCACGGCGGGAACGGTTGTGGTGGGGATTGGGGTCAGATGCGAATTCAACAGCACGACATTTGAAAGAGAAACGGTGGCCGTACCGTTCGGGCGGAACTCGGGTGGAACAAATTGCGTGCTGAAATTCACTGTGGCGAGCGTGCCATCGCCCGATACGCCTGGAATTGCACCCACCAGTGTATCGGCAACCGCGGTGAGTTCTGCGTTTCCTGCGCGGCCTGGAAGGAAGATGGTAGTTCCACCGCCGGGGAGGAAAGAGCCTTCTGTTGCAGGAAACGGGTTAAACAACGGGCTTGTGGACACGTTCAAATTGAACTGGAACGCGTAGACGTCCACTGCTCCTTGGATATCCACATCCAGACTGAAATTGGTACCCGGATTCACAATAAGCTGTGATGGTTGGATCGTGAGTACGGGATCGGCGAAGATCGCGCTGGACGCCAATAGGAAGAAAAGGCCGCTCCGCGTTATCGGCTTTGCTGCTTGCATGCTCTGGCTCCTCAAATGGTTTGTCCGACTACTGGCAACTCGTTCCGCCCGGCAGATGTTGCGCCACGAAGGCTAGGTCGCGAATATCGATCACGCCATCGCCGTTCACGTCGGCTCTGGGATCGAAGCCGGCTTGGCCGTAGGCTTTGCCCACTATGCTTGTCATGAACGCGAGATCGGTGCAATCAACTACGCCGTCGTTGTTCATATCGCCGGCTACGCCCGTCGCGATTGGAGTTACGATGACGATGCCGGAGGTCCCGTCCGCGAAGGAGGCGCGGAACACGATAGTTCCGGAGTTGTTGATGGTTGGAGACCCGAAAGCTTCGAAATAGTACGTTAGCGGCTTTCCTACAATCGTATCCTTGCTGGAGATAATCAGTTCCGAAGGTGTGGCAATGCCGGATTCGTCAGCGCCGAATTTTGGGTCACTTTGGAATAGTGCGTTAAAAACAAGTGTGCCGGCGTCATTGAGGGCGGGCCGTGTAAAACTTGCCGCGCCGTAAACCACTTTGCCGCTGATTATAGTCCCGGTCCCCCACCGATCGGACATCGTCGTACAAATGGCGCTGTTGCTCGTAACCTCACCTTCGAAACCACATGAATACGCGATGCTGCCCGCGCTATTAATGGCCGGGTAATCAGCATATTCGCCGCCGCCGACAACTCCAGATTGGGTCGAAATTTCCACGTCGAAGTCCCTGTTAATTACAAACACCACTGTTCCGGTATTGTTGATTTGCGGAGCACGCAGGAGATTGTAGAAACCTGAAACCGGGTCCGATACCAGCCCGGAGCTCGTGAAAATGCCGTAAGCTTGGCTGGGAAAATAGGGCTGCTTAAAAGCAGCCTGGAATACTACTATTCCGGCGTCATTGATACCGATCCGCCCCTCGACTCCACCGATCGAAAGAAGCGTTTTGCCGTCAATTACATCGCCGGTTTTGAACAACAACGAAGACGGTGTAAAGATGCCTGTGCCTCCGGCAAAATCGCCAACAAACACGACGGAACCCGAGTTATTGACGGCGATTTGGGCGCGACCGTACGGATCTACGATGTTCGTCAGGGTTTCCCCACTAATCGTGTCACCCGTCTGGGCGAGCAGATTCGAGGGCGTGAAAATGCCGGAGCCGCCGTCGAACGAAGCTGGGAACACAACTGTACCCGCGTTATTGATGATTGGATCACCGATGGCGATCAGCGTTTTGCCGTCGATGGTGTCGCCCGTTTGGGCCAGGATCGTAAACGTGTAGCCCGGGGCGGCTGCCCGCACCGGTCCGGCCAGTCCTATGAGGCCAAACGTCAAAATGAGAGAAAGGCTACTCCGCCTTCGTGATTGCATGCCCTGCCTCCTTACCTAACTGCACTCGGAGTGCTTCATTCAGGGCTGATCGTTGAGGAGATAGTACACCGGAATTGGCCGCGACGATCCAAAAAAGAAGTACCAGACCCAGTGCAAACAATCCGATCCGGTTACGTTACGGAAGTACCAGGGCGCCGGTTTGCATTATGCATCCTGTAAGTTTGAAGAGTCGTGTCAAGATATAAATCCGTCGCGCTTTCAGTGGTTCTCTGCGCGGGCGCATTGCTCATGAAATCCGCCGAGACGCCTGGGGGCCTCGCCGCGCTGCATAGCAAGTTCCTGCATCCTCCCGATGACTGCCGGATCATGATGCGCTGGTGGTGGTTCGGACCGGCCGTGGAGAAGACGGAACTCAGCCGCGAACTGCATGTGATGAAAGATGCGGGGATCGGGGGCGTCGAATTGCAGCCGGTCTATCCCCTGGAGCTGGACGATCCACAGAAAGGATTTCGGAACGTTCCCTATCTTTCCGACGCCTTTCTCGATGATGTGCAGTTCACCGCCCGGCTGGCGCGCGAATTGGGGCTGCGCGTCGATGTAACGCTCGGCAGCGGCTGGCCGTATGGCGGTCCGCACACACCGATCACCGAGGCGGCGGGTCGGTTGCGCTGCGATCGAGCGGCCGTCGGACAAGGTGCTTCCTCCATTCCAGTGCCTGCGCTTGAAAACGGTGAAACGCTGATCGCGGCGTTCATGGCGCCGGAAATGAAGCAGTTGAGCGAAATCCACAACGGCCGGCTTTGGCTGCCGGCCGGTTTGGAAAGCGCGCACACGGTCCTGTTCTTTATTGCGAGCCGCACCGGAATGCAAGTCAAGCGCGCAAGCGTCGGCGCGGAAGGTTTTGTTCTGGACCATTACGATCGATCGGCCATTGAGCACCATCTCTCGGCGGTGGCCGACAGACTGCTCGGCGCGTTTGGCGCGAATCCGCCGCATTCGGTGTTCAGCGACAGCCTGGAAGTGTTCGCTTCGGATTGGACCAGTGATTTTCTGGCGGAGTTCCAGAAGCGGCGTGGCTATGATCTGACTCCGTATCTACCCGCGCTCGTCAACGACGCCGATGAGAACGCGCGCGCCATCCGCCACGACTGGGGAAAAACGCTGACAGAACTCGCGAACGAGCATTATCTAACTCCCATCCGCGAATGGGCGCACCAACACCACACGCTGTTTCGGTCGCAGACTTATGGCGAGCCTCCCGCCATTCTGTCGAGTAATGCGCTGGTCGATCTGCCGGAAGGCGAGATGGGGCCCAAGTGGCGCGGCTTCAGCCAGACGCGCTGGGCTTCGTCGGCAACACACCTCTATGGCGGAAACATCACCTCGTCGGAAACCTGGACTTGGCTGCACTCCCCGGCTTTTCGTGCGACGCCGCTGGATATGAAGGCCGAAGCCGATCTGCATTTTCTGGAGGGCATCAATCAACTGGTTGGGCACGGCTGGCCGTACTCGCCGCCTTCGGCCGGGGAACCCGGCTGGCGCTTTTATGCCGCTGCTGCATTCAACGATCACAATCCCTGGTTTCAGGTGATGCCGGAGATCACAAAGTATTTGCAGCGCATGAGCTTTTTGATGCGGCAGGGCAAGCCGGCGAACGATATCGCCATTTATCTACCGACCGACGATGCCTGGGCCGGCTTCCGGTTGGGGAAAGTTTCTGTGGATCGATCGATGGATCAGCTTCTCGGTCCGAATCTGATTCCGGGGATTCTGGACGCAGGTTATGATTTCGATTTCATCGATGACGGCGCGATCGCGAAAGTGGGCGTGCCGTATCGCGCATTGATTCTGCCGGGCGTCGAACGGATTCCGCTCGCGACCTTAGAAAAGCTTTCGTCCTACGTGAAGAGCGGCGGAGTAGTGATCGCGACGAGGAGATTGCCTGGGCTCGCGCCGGGCTTTCTCGATGCGAAGAACGAGACGGCTCGCATCACCGAGCAAGTGCAGCAACTGTTCGGCGCTTCGAACAAGAATGCGCAATTCATTCCAGATGAGCACGGCCTTCCGGAAGCCTTGACGCAAAGAATTACTCCGGATTTCGCGACGGGAACGGAAGGGGCAGGGAAGATCGGGTTTATTCACCGGAAACTGTCGGACGGCGATCTCTACTTTGTGGCGAACACTTCGAATGAGCCGGCGAATGCTGAAGCCGTTGTCCGGATCGCAGGAGCGGCAGCGGAAGAGTGGAACCCGTTCACGGGTGAGGTTTCGCCTATCGCCACTCAACCGGATGGGCAAACGACAAAATTACGGCTGAATCTGGCGCCTTACGAATCGCAGGTCATTGTGTTTGATAGGGTCAATGCACCGCCTATAATTGTCCGTTCGATCAGGGGTTCCTTGGCCTTGGACCTGAGCTCAGGCTGGAAAGTCACCTTCCCGGAACTCGGGGAAAGGGAGCAGATGCAACATCTCGCGTCCTGGACCGACGACGAGCGGACCCGCTATTATTCAGGCCGCGCTATTTATGAGAAGAGCTTTGTTCTGCCGGAAGGCTTTTCGGGAAATCGGGAGGTCATCGATTTTGGTCCCGGAACGCCGGTGCCCCCACCGCCTCCCGGGCCGGGCATGCGAGCGCTACTCGAAAGTCCGGTACGCGAATGCGCGGTCGTCTTCGTGAATGGCCAGCGAGCCGGTTCCGTGTGGCATCCACCGTATGAAGTAGATGTGACGAAATTCCTGCGGGCGGGGAAGAACCAGATCCGCCTGGTTGTCGCGAATCTCGCGATCAACGAAATGGCCGGACGGGCCCTGCCGGATTATAAGCTTCTGAATCTGCGCTACGGCGAGCGGTTCGTGCCGCAGGGCTATCAAAATCTGTACCCTCTCCCCTCGGGTGTTTTAGGCCCAGTCACGCTGAAAACAGAACCCTGACCGTAAGGGAGGGGTTTCCCCCTTGTTGTGGTACACTCCTAGACAGACTAGGAGCCGACCCCATGGGCAAGACTGCCGAACTACTCCCCGGCACGCTGGACATGCTGATTCTAAAAGCTGTCTCGTTGAAGCCGCTGCACGGCTACGGCGTGCTGTTGCGCATCCGCCAGATCTCCGGCGATGCGCTCGATATTCCCCAAGGATCGCTGTACCCGGCGCTGTATCGGCTTGAGCATCAAGGGCTGATCGCTGCCGAATGGGGGCAGAGCGAGAACAACCGGAGAGCGAAGTATTACACTTTGACCGCCGCTGGCCGCCGCCGTCTACGCGAGGAGGCCGCCGGCTGGAAACGGCTCGCTTCCGCCATCGCATCGGCCTTGAACACGACGCCGGAGGAGGTGTAACGTGGGTCAGCGGCTGCGTTCTTTGCTCCGTGCGCTGACAGCGCGGCGGGATTTCGAATCCGGTATGGCCGAAGAACTGCAATTCCATATCGAGGAGTACGCTCAGGATCTCGCCCGCTCGGGCATGGCGCTGGAGGAAGCGCGTCGCCGCGCACGCATGGAGTTCGGCGGTATGAACAGCGTCAAAAGTGAATGTCGCGAAGCGCGCTGGCTGCATCCGTTCGACGAACTAGGCAGAGAATTGCGCTACACCTTGCGGCTGCTGCGAAAATCACCCGGTTTTACCGTTACCGCGCTGGCGACGCTGGCACTCTGCCTTGGCGCAAATCTGACGATTTTTGCCGTGATCGAAGCGATCCTTCTGCAGCCATTGCCGTTTCCGCATCCCGGCCGGCTGGTCACGATTTTCAACACCTACCCGAAAGCAGGTGTGGAGCGCGATGGTTCGTCAATTGCCAATTACTACGAGCGCCGCGGCCGAATTCCCGCTTTCAGTTCGCTTTCGATCTATCGCTTCGGTACCGCCATCATTGGCGAGCCGGGCTCAACTGAACGCGATCAGATCACCGCGGTATCTCCGGATTTTTTCAAGACAGTTGGCTCCGGCCCCGCACTCGGACGCGTGTTCACGGATGCCGAGACCACATACCAAACCGATAACGTGGCGATCCTCAGCAACGAGTACTGGCGATCCCATTTCAATGCCGATCCTCACGTCCTCGGGAAGCAGATTCGCGTCGACAGCTTCCCAAAAACGATCGTTGGAGTTTTACCTCCCGGGTTCCGGTTTCTTTCTTCCGAGTCGCAGTTATATCTGCCGCTTTCCTCGCGGCTGGAGGCCCGCGCGTCACGCGAACGGCATTCCGGCGGAAATGTGATTCAGATGATCGCCCGTCTCAAGACGGCCGCTACTCTTGCGCAAGCCCAATCGCAAATTGACGCGCAGAACACGGCGTTAGAGCGCTACGACCCGCAAGCGAAAATGATTGCGGATGCCGGATTTCGCTCCCTGGTGGTCCCGCTCCATGCCGATCAGGTAACAACAGTCCGTCCCGTTCTTCTGCTGCTGCAAGGCGGCGTATTTGTTCTGTTGCTGATCGGTGCAGTGAATCTGGTGAATCTGCTTCTGATCCGCGCAAATGGCCGCGTCAAGGAATGGGCGGTGCGGCGGGCGTTGGGCGCGGGGCGGCGGCATCTTGTAAGCGAAGCAATCGTCGAGACGACGCTGCTTGCGGTGGCGGGAGGACTACTCGGGCTGGCGGTGGGGGCAGCCGGAGTTCGTCTGGTCGTGGCGCTGGGCGCGGACCGCTTACCGCTGGGAACTCATATCGCCTTCACTCCGCAGTTGGCCGTGGTTGGTTTCGCGGCAGCGATTGCTCTGGGAATTGCGCTTGCGATCCCGACTGTCTGGTTCACTCTCCGGCTGCATCCGGCGAATGCGCTCCAGTCCGAAGCGCGCACGGCAACGGCGGGACGGGCAGCGCAAGCCTTGCGCCACAGTTTCAGCATTGCGCAAATTGCGCTGGGCTTTGTGTTGCTCGTAGGAGCCGGCTTATTAGGGGTTAGTCTCCAACGGGCGTTGGCTGTCTCGCCGGGTTTTCAGCCGGATCACGTCCTCACCGGGCAAATTTCGCTCGTCGGAAATAGCTATCCATCGGCTGCGGCCGGCGTTACTTTCATCGAGCGGTTGGTGGACGAACTCGACCGCCAGCCCGGAGTGTTGTCTGCCGGTGTGGCCGTTAACATTCCTTTCAGCGGCCGTAACGGCAAAAGCGCCGCTACGGTGGAAGGGCGCGTTCTGCTCCCCGGTGAATCGGAGCGTGGACATTATTCATATGGCGTCGATGGCGATTATTTTCGCGCGATGGGTTATTCATTAAAGGCGGGGCGATTTCTCACCGGCGACGATTCGCGCCGCGCAAAGCGGAATTGCGTAGTGGACGAGGACTTTGCCCGTTATTATTGGCCGCACACGAGCCCGCTCGGGCAGAAGCTGTTTCAAGGTTCGTCCGCGGGACCCGAATCCGAGGCGTTCACCGTGGTGGGTGTAGTCGGCAGCGCCAAACAAGCCGGTCTCACGGACGATACGGCGCAAGGTGCGGTCTACTATCCATACCGTTATCGCCCGGACAGCAACATCTTTGTCGTTGTGCGCGGAGGCCTCCAAGCGGAGACCCTGCGAGTGGCATTACAACGAGTCGTCAAGCGAATCGATCCCGAGTTGGCAGTCAGTGATGTCCGAACGATGGATGACCGAATTACCGCCAGCCTGCTAACCCGCCGCTCGCCGGCGCTGCTGGGCGGCATTTTTTCCGGAATAGCTTTGCTGCTCATCGCCATCGGAACGTATGGCGTGTTGAGTTACGCGGTTGCGCAGCGCCGCCGCGAAATCGGTGTGCGGATGGCGTTGGGAGCGCGGCCGGAACAGATCCGTGCCCAATTTCTTTCGCTCGCGATGCGGTTGCTGTTCGGCGGCACGGTGCTCGGAGTGATCGGAGCTTGGCTAACTGGCCGCGCGATGCAGGCAGTTCTGTTCCATGTGTCGCCTCACAGCGCCGCGATCATTGTCGGTTCGGCCAGCATCATGGCTGTTGTCTCGATTGCCGCTTGTCTGCTGCCCGCTCAGCGCGCCGCCCGCATATCGCCGATGCAGGCCCTCGCCGAACAGTAAACTTAGAACGGAATTCACTTTCCCGTGGCGCGCGCACTCGTGCGTGCCGCGTCGAGACTCATCTCGACGCTTCTACTCAAATCGCAGAGCTGCTGCCGGATCGATGCGGGCAGCGCGAATCGCCGGTATCGATCCAGCCAGTACAGCCGGCGCGATCAGCACGAAAGCGACGATAGCAAAGTTTCCCCGTTCCACGGACTGACTCTGAACAGCAATCCGGCAATCGCTTGTGCAAACCCGGCAGATGCGACTAATCCGAAGATCAGTCCCGTGGTAGCCACACTAGCGAATGAGCCCGGCGCTCGGCTTCCCGCGGTGAAAGACCGGAACGGATCAGTTCTTCGGTTCGGGCCTGGACGTGAAACGCAAACTCATCGGCCATTTCGCGTTCGAAGCTTTCGCGCCGGAAGAGGGAACGCCAATGCAGGAACCGGAACATGTCAAGTCTCCCCCGGACGCGCTTTCAACACTGTGCCGATCGCCTCAACCAGTCGTGTCCAACTGCGTTCCTCTTGTTGCAACTGCGCGCGGCCGCGGCTGGTCAGCGTGTAGTATTTAGCTCTGCGATTATTTTCCGAAATTCCCCATTCGGTTTCGAGAAATCCTTGCCGCTCCAGGCGGTAAAGCGCCGGATACAGCGCCCCCTGCTCAATCACCAGCGATCCGTCGGAGATCTGCTCGATTCGCAAAAGGACACCGTAACCATGCATTTTGCCGAGCGAGACCGCTTTCAAAACAAGCAGGTCCAGCGTGCCCTGCAGGAGCTCGGCCGACTTTTTCTCTTCCCTGTCCACCTTAGGAGAAGTGTATTGCGCCTCTCCTAAAATATCAAGGAGAAGACTGGGCAGCTAGAGAACCCTGCGCGTAAGCAAGGGGGACACTTGCAAATAGATGCACACGTGTGCATAATGAAGGTGGAGGCGCTTTACCTATTATGCAAGCCGTCGTCGATCATGCACCTTTGCAGGAACTGGATGAGTGGGACGATTTTGTCGCCACGCGGTACCGTCCGGGGAAATCGGAAGAGGAATTCCGGAACTACAAAGAGGATGCGAATCCGACGGTAACCGAGTTTTACCGTCAGAATCACGCCTATCAGACCCTCGATTTCGTGCTGCGCAAGAAGGCCGAATACGGGCCGTTGACGCGCGGCAAGAAGAGCATCTGGGAAATGGCGGAGTATCTCAATACACTCGTCGACGACAGCGACCCCGATACCGACCTCACCCAGATTGAGCACCTGGTCCAGACCTCGGAGGCGATCCGCAAGGATGGCCATCCCCGCTGGTTCGTTCTCGCCGGCTTCGTGCATGATTTAGGCAAAGTGCTCTGCCTCTACGGCGAGCCGCAATGGGCCGTGGTAGGCGATACGTTTCCGGTGGGCTGCGCCTATTCGGATCAGATTGTGTTCCCGGAGTTCTTTGCGGCGAATCCGGATAGCAAAGTTCCCGAGTATCAAACCAAGTACGGCATTTACGAGCCGAACTGCGGACTCGACAAAGTACACCTTTCCTGGGGACACGATGAGTACATCTACACGGTCACGCGCAAGTATCTGCCCGAAGAAGCGCAATACATGCTGCGGTATCACTCCTTCTATCCGGCGCACAAACACGGGGCGTACACGCACCTGATGAATGCGCAGGATGAGCGGATGTTCGAATGGGTCCGCAAGTTCAATCCTTACGACCTGTATTCGAAAGGCCGTGAGCGTCCGAACATGAAAGAGATCAAGCCATATTACGAAGATCTGGTCGCGGAATTTTTCCCGGACAAGATCGACTGGTAGTCCCGGCAGAAATCGTCCTGATGAGCCGCTCGGGGGAGTAATCTGGAATTGTGCGGGATCTCGATATCCAGATTGTCTCGAACGAAGCTGGGGAGCCGACCGCAGTCATTGTGAGCTATGGAGAGAGATCGCTTCGGAACGCGAGACCGCCTATTTACTGAAATCGAAAGCCATGAAGGATCGCCTTCTGGCTTCTTTACAGCGGCGCGACGGTATCTCTCTTGAAGACGCGGCTGCAAAACTCGGGCTTTGAGAAGCGTTGAGTTCGATGCGTCCGCATCCGAGAACCTGGTGTGGTGGGCCGAACGGGATCGGGCTCAGGCAGTCCGAATCGTTCGCTTGATCCGCGACGTCCAACGCGAACCATTTTGTGGAATAGCCAAGCCAGAACCGCTCAAGCACGAACTTTGCGGCCAGGCGCATTGATCAACAGCACCGGGCTTGTTTATCAAATCCTGCCAGACAAAATCCGAATTCTTGCCTGCCGCTATCACTACTGACGTGCGATTCTCTGAATCATCGTACGGCCGCTGTTGATTTCCGAACCACCAGCTTCCCTTTGATCGTTACCGTTCTCTCGGCCTCTTCACCGCGCAACAGTGCCAACAGCAGTTCCATCGCGCGCGCGCCCATTTCGCGCTTGGGCTGATGCACAGTCGTGAGCGGCGGCTCGACAAACGACGTGAAATACAGATCGTCGAAGCCGACAATCGATAAATCGTCCGGCACTTTCAGACCGCGATTGATCGCTGTCCGGAAGACGCCGAGCGCGGTCATATCGTTGTAGCAGAAGATTGCGGTGGGCCTGTCCGCCAGATCCAGAAACGTGTTCACGGCCTGAATCCCGCCGCCTGGCTTCCCATCGCCGCGCATGATCAGCTCCGAATGAACGGGTAATCCGGCTTCGACCAGCGCTTTCTCATAACCCGCGAAACGCTCGGCGTCCGAATGCAGCCCGGAACGGTCGCCGACATACGCAATGCGCCGGTGTCCCAACTGGATCAGATGTTGCGTGGCATCGTACGCACCCGCCACGTTGTCGATGCTCACCGAGTGCACGAACTCGCTCGGATGCTGATTATTCAACAAAACAATCGGAATCTTTAGTTCCGAGAGCAGCGGAACGTAAAGGGCTCCGACGCGCGAGGAAGCCACCAGAATTCCGTCCACACGGCGTGCTTGAAACGAGCGCACCACAGTCATTTCGCGCTCCGGATCGGTTTGCGAAGTCGCCAGAATCACCGAATATTCGTTGCGGTTGGCGACCTCTTCAATGCCTGCCACTACTTCGCCATTGAACGGATCGGCAATAGAGGTGACCACCACTCCAATCGCTTCTGTCTTGCGCATGACCAGACTGCGCGCGACGGCACTGGCGGTGTAGCCCGCCTCCTTTGCGATTAGCTGAATGCGTTGCGCCGTTGCGGGCGGAATGAGCGGGCTGTTCCGAAGCGCGCGCGACACGGTGGAGTGCGAGACTCCCGCCAGCCGTGCAATGTCCTTGATAGAAACAGCCATGCCGCCTATTGCGGCTGACTCAGCTTCTTAAAGTATTCAGCAACCGCGTCCCGATACTTTTCCGGCGATGATTCGGCCGCGCCGGTTCTGGCGCCTCCGGAGTGTTGCAGATCGCCGCCCAAGCGCCGGTTCAGTTCGATTTCCAGCCGTTCCAGGCTGGTCACCGCGTCCTGGCCAATGGTCGATTGCAGCCGTGACGGATCGGCATACAAGTCATGCAAATAGCCCAGCGTGCCATCGATATATGTATTCAGCGAACGGTCGCGCGGATCGATTTGGCCGCGCAGTGCGTAGAGCTGGCTCATCGCATCGTGAATGCCCTGCCGGTCGATAAACGTGCCGCCACCGCCGTAGGCGCTCCAGGTTCCGTTTTGAGGAGATCCATCTTGAGGAGATCCGTTCTGAGGCGAACCGCTCTGCCCCCGCTGCCCGCCTTGTTGGCCGCCTTGCTGTTGACCGTTCCGCCCGGCCTGTAGACCGTTCTGTCCACCTTGCTGGCCCGGCTGTTGGCCGTTCTGGCTCGAAGAGCGATTCCCCTGCTGTGCCCGCTCCAACTGCTCACGTAGCGCGCGAAGCTGTGCCATGGTCCGCTCGGCTTTCTCATCGCGCCCGTTCTGGCCATTCGGATTGCCGGAATTGAGCGCCTGCTGCACGTCGCGAAGATCGCGGCTAAGCTGATCGAGCCCGGCCGTCACGCTATCCTCCATTCCGAGATTGCGGTCTCCATAGCCTTGCCGGATCCATTCCGCGTTCTTTTGCATGCGCAGCGCAAGTTCTTTCTGCTCGGCTTCCGAAAGCGCTTTGCGCATTTTGGATCCGGCATCCAGCTGCATGCCCGCCAGGTTTTGCGCCTGCTGCTGCATTTGCCGTTCGAGCTGCTCAACCTGCTGAGCGAGCTTTTCCTTCTGGCTGGCGATCGCCTTTTCCTGCTCCGTAGCCGGACGTGTGGGCTGCATCTGCTGCCAGTATCGTCGCCGGTATCCCCAGGGGAAGCGAGACGGCCCGTCGGGGTCGTTCATCTGCGGCATTCCCCCGGGATTCTCCGCGGAGCCGAATTCGCTCTCCATGCGATTTCGCAGACTGTCGCTGCCGCCATACATCTGCTTCAGCTTATTTGCAATCTCGCGTTGGGCATTGGCAATCTCCTGCGATCTCTGCGCCAGATCCGAAACCGAGTTTCCGGCCTGCTGATGCAGCGCATTGTTGAGTGCGTTTTGCGCATCTGCCAGTTCTTGAGCGGCGCGTTGCTCGGCGGTTGCATCGTGATTGCTGACGGCTTGCCGCATCTGGTCCTCGGCGCGCTGGAGCGATTCCATCGCATGCCGCATGGCTTCGTTCATCTGCCGGTTCTGTTGACCGCCCTGTCGAGCCGACTGCGAAGAGGACGAGGACGATGACGACGAGGACGAAGATGAGCCTTGCTGGCTACTCTGTTGTCCGTTCGATTGCTGCTGTTGCCCTTGTGTATTTTGGGCTAACTGCTCCATCTGCCGCCGCAATTCTTCGGCTTCGCGGCGCAACTGCTCTTCCTGCCAGCGCTGCTCGAATGCCTGCTGCTGCGCATTCTGCGCTGCCAGTTCCTGCTGCCGGCGCGCAAGCATCTGAAGCCGCTGGAACGCTTCGTCGATGGCCTTCTGTTGCTCGTTCTGCTGCGAAGCATTCGATTGGCCGGTCTCGTACTGATTCTTGGTAGTATCAAGTTCCAGATCGAACATGCGCGCTAAATCGCGCTGCGCGCCGCTCCCGCCCATGCCTCCTCCGGCCTGGCCGAAGGCGACCTGAATATTGCGGAAGATCGCTTCCGCCCGCAGGAGGGATTGCAACGCCATCTGCTCCGGCGGCAGGGCATCGTGCCATTTGGCGGGTTTGAGCCGGTCTACGGCATCGTTCATCTGTGACGAGGCCTGGGTCATTAACTTCGAAAACTGTTCGAATTCCGAATTCGCGGAAGAGAGTTCCCGGCTACCCATGCGCTCGGCGAGTGTCTTCGCCTGCTCTCCGAGTTTGCCTTCCAGCTCCGAGAGGAAGCGGGCATCTTCCTGAATCGTGGCGCGCGTCTTTGGATCTCCTTTGAGCTCGTTCCAGGTGGCGGCGATGATCTGCTTTTGTCGCTCGGAGATGTTGGCTTGCTGATTTCCCATTCCCATCCCGCCGCCCGCGCCAGCCTGCTGCGACTGGCTGAACTTGAAATCGAAAGGCTCCGCTTGGGCGAAGATGATATCGCTGCGAGCCGTTGTTTTTGCGTCTTTTGCCGTGGCATACATGCTCACGAGATCACCCGGAACGAGCTTGAAATTCTCCAGGTACAAAGTAGTCCCGCCCTGCGCATCCTTCACGCCCTTCGCTTTCAACAACGGCACTACCTGTTCCGGACCGCCATTCACGGAATAGTGCAACTCCATTCCGTCCACGCCGAAATCGTCGGCCGCTTCGACTGTGACCGGCATTTCTTCAATCGGGCTGACGTGCGGGTCGCGTCCGGGGCGAGCAATGTGTACGGACGGGGGCTCGTCTTTTTTAGCCTCGATAAAGTAATCGTCGCTGATGCGTACCGCTTCGCCATTATCGATAGCCGCGACATGGTATGAACCATCTTTTGTGATGGAGAGATGCCCGGTCAGCCAGTTGCCATCGCCGCGGGTCAAATTGATCCGCGTGCCGTTTTCGAGAACCAAAACGCCATGATCGAGCGGGCGATCGGTAAGAACGGCAATATCAGCTTGCGTGCCCTCGACGGCCCGGATATCGCCGCCCGGATCGAAAGTGGCGTCCCGTAATCCAAGACCACTTGGATAGTGCAAAGCGACGCGAACGCGCTTCACGCCGGGAAGATCTTTGACGCCAAGCTTAAAATGTTTCGACTGCGCGCCATCGGCCTGTACGTAGTATTCGACAGCGTCGGACAACCCAGCAAATAGAAACCGGTAGCTGTTCCCGTCGGAGGCGGGCTGCATAGGTGTTTCTTCCCACCTCAACGCTCCGCCGTATTTCGCGTGCAAAGTCACTTTGTGAGCGGAAAATCCCAGCAGGTGGGCCGCGATAAGCTGGTCCGATTTGCGCCGGATCGTCTTGTTTCCCGGTTGAACCGCAATGTCGTACAAAGGACGTTTGCTCGCATTCGCGCTTCCGGTCCAGAGCAACCCGGCGCCATAACCCCAGTAGCCGGGGCCGGCGAGGATCAGCCAGATAAGAACCGCCGCGGTCACCCCGCCGGACGCCGCCAAAGCCCACAAGGAGCGTGCGGGCGTCAGTTCCTCCGGTTGATGCTGCCGGGCAATGCGCATTGCGTCTTCAGCGACAAGTTCGGTAAACGGATTATTCGGGTCGGGCCGCTCGCAGACCGTCAAAAGCCGCTGCTCAAATTCGGGGATGCGTTGCTCGGCCAGCCGCGTGACCCAGCGCCGGTTCAGTTTCAACAAAGGGATGGCCAGGGTTAAGGCAATGGCAACTCCGATGGAGAGAAATAGTAGAATCCGTAAAGGCAAAACGACACTGTGCGCGAATTGATAGCGATTGCTGATCCAGACCAGCAATAAAGTCAGGCCGAGCGCCAACCCTCCTATGGTGGCTGCTCCGCGGGAAGCAGCAAAGAGCCGCAAGCGCTGTTCGAGCTGCCGCAAATAAGCCTGGAGTTGTTCGAGCGAGGTCATGCTGTTTGCCTCTCTTGCTTTAGATACCGACTTGCAAAAATAGACTCCACTAACGCCACGAGGAGAGCGAGAAACATGGCGTATCGCCACAGACTCCAGGGACGCGTCTGCTGTTCCACTGTTCCGGACTGCGCCGCGGCAGCCGTATTCCCAGTATTGCGCCAAAGTGCCAGGGTGTCGTTCGGAATGGGCGTTAAATCCGATTCGCGGCGGTCGGCGTGGACCGCCATCAGAAGTCGGCGCCCATCCGCGCGTTGCACCTCGTAAAAGCCCCCATGGTTCAAGTCGAAACTTAAAGCCTTCGAAGCATCGCCCAGCGAAAGCTCATGTTTGCCATCCGGACCGATCACATCGGCTGCCGTGCCTTGATCCCGTGTTCGCCGTAAAGTGACTGGCGTCCCAGCGACCACGTTGGAAGCGGTCGTATCGGTACCCGCAAGGTAATGTCCCGTTTGAACGATAAACGGCAAAAACGATGCGTGCAGCGGAAAGTCATTCGTCGTGTTGTCCAGGCTCGATGCAAAAATGAGAATCCGTCCCTCGCCCATGGGTTCTTCTAAAAGCAGCGGCGAGCCATCCGCCAGCCTCGCAATAATACGCGCCGTTGGTTTGGCGGAGACTCGCTCCGCGCGTAGGAATTGCACATTCTCGAAATGTCCAGCGCCCGAGAGGGCCGGGTCCTGGTCGTCCATCGTGCCGATTCCTTGCGTCGAGCGATCCTCGCTGAGCCGGTCTCCGGAGAGCGGTACGCGCCCGTACTCCACGCTGTTTGCACCAAGCGCGATCATCACCGAACCGCCGCGCATTAACCAACTGCACAACGCGCGCGCGACTTCGGGGCCCGGATCGCCTACGTCGTTTAAGACAACGAAGGCATATTTGGAGAAATCTACGTGTCCGGCGTTTTCGATTGGGGCAGTCTGAACCACCAGACCCGTGTCCGGCGTGGATTCCAGCGCGGCCTTGTAATAAAACGCTTCTCGCGCGCGGCCTCCCGCGTAGAGAAACAGAGCCCGGCGCGGGTCCGACCTATCCACCGCGATAGGAAACGAATCGTCTTCCGCCAGTTGGTCTTCCGGCGTAATGCGAACCTCGCCGCGATGATTGCCGTAGGGCACATCGAATCCGAGAAACTCCACCTGTGCGCGCCCGTTCGGCGGAACACTGACTTCTTTCGAGGCGATGGTCTTGCCGTCGAGAACCAGTTCCACCTTCCGGTTGGCCGCCTGCGTATGCCACCCGGCGACCGTCGCCGTGAGACGGGTGTGCGCCGTGTCGTAAACATGCGCCGGAGTGTTCACGGTCTCGATGGCCCAGTTCGGCGCGTTGCCGCCGCCCACCTTATAGAGTTGCAACGCAGTGTGCGGGCCGACTTGCAGATCCCGAAAAGTGGGCGGCATGGAGGTCTGCTGCATGTCGCTCACCAGATGCACGTCCAGGCGCATTCCCGAAGATTGATCCATCACGCGCAGCGCGCGCACAAACTCGCCGTAGGAACTCATTTCGTCATCCGGCTGAATTCCATCGATCGCCGAATGCAAGGCCGTGTGGTCCGTTTCCGGTTGCGTGAGCGCTTCGATATGCGAATCGAGCGCAACGACTTCGGCCAGATCCTGGCCGTGTAGCGCGTTTACCAGCGCGTGCGCTCGCGCCTTGGCCTGCTCCATGCGGTTCCCGTACCGCATGCTGAAGGAGCGATCCACAGCAATCACGGTCAGCTTTCGGCGGCTCCCAAGTGTTTCCGTGCGGTAAATAAACGGGTTCGCGAAGGTGAGTGCCAGCAGGACGAGAACGGCCAGCCGCAATGCAAGTAAAACTAAGTACCGCAAACGCCGGTGCCGGATAGAGCTTTGGATCCGGCGCTCGAAAAACATCAGCGAACTAAACGGTTGAGGGGTCCGCTTGAACTGCCGCAGAAGATGGAGCCAGATCGGCAACCCAACTGCAGCGATGCCTGCCAAAAACCAGGGGGACAAAAAACCCATTCAAATTCTCCCCTCACGAATGGTGAAGTACTCCCGCAGCGCCTGATCGAGCGGCTGGTCCGTACGGATCAGGAAGTAGTCGAGGCCCGCGCCTTGCGCTTTAGACCGCAAATTCTCGATATGAGTTCCGATTTTTTCCCGGTACTCGCTGCGCGCATAATCGGGCGATACTTCGATTGCCTCGTCCGTCTCCATGTCGACAAGCAGCGCCGGTTCGCCGAGTTTCGGATCAACTTCCCGCGGATCGAGAATGTGAAACAGGATCACCTCATTTCCGCGAAAACGTAGCGGCGACACCGTCTGCACAATCTTCTCCGGATCTTCAAAGAAATCCGAAATCAGGACCGTAACGCCGCGCCGGCGCAGGAATTGCTGAAGCTCAAAGAAGGGCTTGGCGAAATCCGTGCGCTTCCCAAGCTGCGCGTTATCGATGCCGTGCAGCAGCCGCATAAGCTGGCCCTGCCGCGCAGAGGGCCGGATGAAATTTGTGACGTCGTCATGGAACGCAATCAGCCCGGCGCTGTCGCGTTGCAGATGGGCAAGGTAGACCACCGCTGAAGCGAGGAACTTCGCGTAATCAAACTTCCGCACCACTCCCGAGCCGAAGCCCATACTGGCGCTCGCATCGAGCAGCACCATCAAAGCCGTGTTGGTCTCGCCGCGGTACCGCTTCAGGTACATCTTTTCCGTGCGCGCAAACACGTTCCAGTCCACGTGCCGCAGGTCATCGCCCGGCGTATAAGCGCGGTACTCGGCGAATTCCTGGCTAAAACCGAAATCGGGAGAGCGATGCAGGCCGGCGATGAAGCCGTCCACAACGGTCTTGGCAATCAGATCCAGGCTCGATATTTCGGCCAGGACGGCGGGATCGAGAAAGCGGTTTGTAACCTCTACGGGCACGGCGGGTTGCTTTTTTGATTGGGCGTCATCCGCGCGGCGCAGGTTTCCATTCGAGCAATTTCTGCAGCAGATTGTCCTGCGTCAGCCGGTCCGACTCCGCATGGAAATTCAAGAGCACGCGATGCCGCATCACGGGAATTACCAGGGCGCGAATATCTTCGTAGGATACATGGAATCGCCCGTGCATCAAAGCCCGAGCTTTGCCCGCCAATACTAAGAATTGCACGGCTCGGACGCTTGCGCCGAAGTTTACATATTTCTTTACAAAGTCCGGCGCTTCGCCGTTCGCGCCGGGTCGTGTGGCCCGCACTAGTTCCACTGCGTACCGCGCCACCGATTCGGCCACCGGTGTCATGCGCACAAGCTGCTGAAAATCGAGGATCTCTTCGGCACTCGTGACTGGCTTCGCTTCCGGAAGAACCGTCGTCGTCGTCAGGTCCACCACTTTCATCTCCTCTTCGGAGGTCAGGTAATCGAGGACGGTGTTGAACAGAAAACGGTCGAGCTGCGCCTCGGGCAGGGGATAGGTGCCTTCCAGTTCGATCGGGTTCTGGGTGGCCAGAACAAAGAACGGAGCTTCAATCCGGTACTGATGCCCGCGCACAGTACACGAAAGTTCCTGCATCGCCTCGAGCAGCGCTGATTGCGTTTTCGGCGGCGTGCGGTTGATTTCGTCGGCCAGCAGGAGATTGGAAAAAATGGGGCCGGGTACAAACGTCCAGGTACGATGACCGGTACTTGGGTTCTCTTCGATAATGTCTGTGCCCGTGATGTCCGACGGCATCAAGTCGGGCGTGAACTGAATGCGGCTGAAGCGCAGCCCCAAGGCGCGCGCCATCGTGCGCACCAGCAGCGTCTTGGCTGTTCCGGGCAGCCCCGTGAGAAGACAATGCCCGCCAACGAAGAGCGAGATGAGAACATGCTCGATCACTTCGTCCTGTCCGACAATCACTTTCCGAACCTGCTGCTGGATGGCAGCTTGTGCGTCTTGAAAGCGTTTCAGACGAGTCTTGATTTCCGCGGAATCAGCGAGGGGTTCGGTAGTAATGGTCGACATATTGTTTGTTCTTTATTGGCTTAATTGCAAAAGAAGTTGTTGGGCAGGCTTGAAATCGGGCGCGGATTCAAGCGCCATCAAAACCTGATCTTTGGCTTCGCCCAAGCGATGAGCTGCGCGAAGCGCCCGCGCCAGCTCGAAATGGGACGTAGCGTCGGAAGGCTGCAAGACCAAGGATGCCTGATCCTCCCGGATGGCGCCGTTTACGTCGCCGCTATCGAGCAATAAGCTGCCCAGTTTGCGATGAATCTCCTCATCTTCGGGGTATATATAGTTCAGCGCTTTCAGCGTCTTTTCCGCCTGGGCTGTGTTTCCCGCCTCGCGCTCCAGATCGGCCAGTTGCTTCAAGGTCTGAAGGTTTGACCCTCCGATGTCGCGATATCGTTCAAGCTGCTGAATCGCTTCGGCCTTCTTTCCCGAAGACAGGTAAATGCCGGAAAGCAGCTCATAAGCGCTATCGGCTCCGTCGTAATCCGGATAGAAATCGCGCGCGGCTGTTCCCCGCTGCAGGGCGCCATCACGATTTCCGTTCTTCAGATCCGCGTATGCTGCCTTCATGCCCTGCCGCCATTCATCGAAATGACGGACCGTGTTGCCGGTCTGTTTATCCAGCCATGCCGAAAACTCTTTATCGAAGGCTTCCGGACTCTCATGAAGATTGTCCTGAATCGCTTCAACGGTAGTCTTTCGGTCGGCGTAGGAGTGAATCATTCCGAGAATCGCCTCGTCGCCCCACTTTTGCGCGATGTAATCGCAGATTTTGCCCGCCTCATAATAAGAGACGATTACCTCGCCTGGGTATTCTGGACGCACGAATCCGCGATCGAGTTGCGCAACGGGTAACAGTTTTTTCTCACGTAGCGCCGTCACGATCTCCGGCGTCATGCGGTCGCCCCAATCGGGCGAAGCAGCCGCTTCTTCGTGGACCGAGAGTCCCTCGGTGAACCAGCGCGGGACCAGATGGTGCGTGGCAGTGAGAACATAGACGTGGCTGAGCTCATGCCACATGGTGCTGGCCCAGTTGAAATCGCCGGGCGGCCGCGCGCTCGGGCTGTCCATAGTGACCACCAGACCGAAAGTCACGCCCAGCAGTCCGCCCTGGCCCGGCAGCCCCAACGTCCGGACAATAAAATCTTCATGGTTGGGATAGACTTCCAGCCGCACCGGCCCCGGCAGCTTCATCTTGTACTTGCGCCCATAGGTGGCGATAGCTCGTTGCAGTTCCGGTTCGATATAGGGCCGCAATAGGGCGGCTTCTTTCTTGTTCAACAGGAGCTCGGTAGTCGGCGTTTTGAACGTTTCGTAATCCCCCAATGTATCGAGCAAGCGCAGCGAATTGACGGTTTCGGCATTCCGGTAATGAGCGGCATAGCAGCGCTCCAACTCCGCTTTGGCTTCCGCTTCGCGGCCCAGTCGCATGAGATTTACGCCGAGCTGCGACCGCGCGGGCCACAGTTGATCGTTCAGCTCCAGGGCCTTTCGATCGTAAGCGATCGCCTCCTCGTATCGGCGATTGATCTCGAAAAAATGCGCGCCCATGTCGTACGCTTCGCCGTACACCGGGTTGATCTGGAGAATCCGGTTCATCCACTCCGATTGCGGCTTATCGGCCAGCCAGTCGATGGAGGCCAGCACCGAGAGCGCCTCCAGAGACTCGTTCGAAAGCCCAAGCGCGGTCTGCGCCTCTTCGGTGGCGAGTTTCGTGTCGGTATCTTCCAGCGCCAAGTACGCGAGCAGCGCATGTGGTTCGGCGCTTTTCGGATCGAGCTGCGCTGCGCGCCGGGCGAGTTCGACCGCTTTTTTATCAAACCCTTCAGCGGCTACTCGTGCAAGCCCCAGATACGCCGGGGCGTTATTTGGATCGATCTCGAGCGCTTCTTCAAACAGCTTGGCCGCATCCCCGGGCTGGTAGTGATCGAGATACAGTTTGCCCCATTCCACGCGAATCGGCGCCGATTTCGCCTGGTTCTCGTAGGCAATGCGAAAGGCGTCGTTCGCTTCGTCATAGCGTCCCAGACCCCAATAGCCTTCGGCCTGCGTGACTGGATCGGACTGGCGTGTTAAACCCATAAAGCAGGCCTGAGCCTGTTGCAGCTTGCCGTGATGCTTCAGGTCGCGACAGGTATCCACCGGGCCCGCAAACGAGGGCAGCGCCATTGCAAACAACGGCAGCAGGAGACCTGGTTTCATCGGTCGATCTCCGCCTGCGTGCGTGCCAGTTCCAGGAGCAGCTTTGTGAGCTGCTGTTTGTACTCTTCCGGTGACATGGCCGCTTTCTGGTATTTCAGACGATCAATCCTCGCTTCCAGGTCTTCTTTGCGGGCGAGTAATTTCTGCTTTTCTGGAGCGAGAGCCGCCGTGGTTTCTGTTTCGGGCCGCAATACTGGAAAAGCTGCCGCAAGCAGGCCCTGTCCGTTTTCCGGTTTCGGATCGCGCACGGCATTTGCGGTGCCGGTATCGGAAAGCAAGGGATGCTCGGTCGCCAGCAATTTCTCGGATTCGAAATAGCCCGTCGTCTTGCGTTCCACATACCGGTAGGCTTCGAGCGCGCTCACGGTCCCGTTCTTGTCCGCATCCGCGCTCGGATCGCGCAGCGCATCCACCCAATACCGCGCAAACACGGTGGCGTTCTTCTCGTTGCCCGATTTGGTCGCGGTGATTACAATGCGATCTTTCCGGGCCAGCGCGGCCAGCGAAGCGCCACTGCAGCTGGTCGTATTCACGACAAGTTGCCGGCTGGCCGGAATGCGGTTCAGCAGCGAGGCCAGTTGTCCCGCCGTGATGTCAGGTCCAGGCAGATTGAACTTATAATCGGTCCCGTCGAACGTGCCATGGCCGATCAGGAAAATCGCGAACGCATCGTCTGCCTGCACTTGTTTCGTAAGCTCCGCCAGTGTATGTTCCAGGTGCTCGCGCGTGGCCGATGCGCCGCTTAACGTGATCACATGCGCTTCGTTGCCATTCGAGCGCAATTCATGATCGAGATCTGCTGCCCACTTAGCAAACTGCTGTTCGTATTCCGGTGTGCCGCCCAGCCCCGCGACCGTCACATAGTAATCGGCGGCCGGCGTGCATATCGCGAGCAGCAAGAGCAAGCCCAACGTTTTCATACCGCCCCCCAACGCCGCCGGAGCAGCCATTCCGCCGAGCGCAGCGCGAGCACCAAAAGAAACACGATGGGCATATTCCACAAATCTTTCACTTCGCGAGCCGTGATTCCCGCTTCGGAATAAGAGATCTCGCGCGGAAGCTGGCCGGCCGTTCGCGCCGTGTAATACCGGCCCCCGGTCTCCGCCGCCAGCTTCTCAAGCAGCTCGCGATTCTGTTCGCGGTGGAAATTCTCGGCTATGCCATCTTCCCGCCGGAACGTCAACACGTCGCGCCCCAGCGCTTGCGTTCCGCGCTTCGCAGTCACTTCCGCGATATACGAACCGGCGCACGAAGCGTCCCATTCGGCCGAATAGATTCCTTGCGAAAGCGGATCAGGGCGCAGCGGAACCGTAGTCGCCGAGCCGTCGGGCGCGATGATACGCGCTTCCACATCCGCATCCCCGGCCGGCAGATACGTTTTGTCGCGTACTTCCGCGCGAAGCTGAATCTTGCCGTCGTCGGCCAATTGAGCATTTGGTGTAGATACAGTGACAGGCGAAGGCGTAGCGCTCACTTCCCAGCGCAGAAGCTGCCGCCAGAACGTTTCCTGGCTCTTGTCTTGCACCGGCTGTTGCATGCGCCAGCGCCAGCTTCCACCCGTTGCGAACACGGCGGTCCGGCCACGGCCGTAATTCTCCGTGATCAGAAGCGGGAGCCGTTTCCCGCCCGCATCCGCGCGGGCCAGCACCGTTGCGCCCGGCTTCGGTGTTCCCGGATCCTGGTAATTCGCCAGATAGGGCAGGATCTCCCAATGGTCGTTGCTCTTCGCCGGATCGTTTTCAATCCGGCAAATCAAACTCTTGCGTCCCGCATCGGTCAGTTCAGCCGCTACGAAATCGCGCTGGAACGTGTTCTGGCGCTTTGGCAGATTCACGGGCAGCAGCGCAGTGAACGGGGGAATGTTATACCCGCCATCCGCCAGCGCCCACCGTCCTCCCAGAAAGAGCAATCCGCCGCCGCGCCGGTCGACAAAATCTTTGATCATCTGCTGCTGGGTCGTGGTAAAGAATCCGGATTCTACGCTGCCCAGAATTAATCCCTGAAATTGGAACAGATCCTCCGGTTTCGTCGGAAAGCCATCGGCCAGCTCGTTCGGATTCGCGATCCCTTGGCGGTAGATCTTGTTCTGGGTGGTCCGCAACATGGAGACAACGGCGATCGCCGGGTCATCCTCCACCGCCCGCCGGATGAACTTGAATTCCCAGCGCGGTTCGCCTTCCACATACAGAATTCGGCGCTGGGTTCCATCCACTGCCAGCACGCGCGTGAGCCGGTTATTATCGGTGTTCTGTTCGCCGGGAAGCGGATCGAGCCGGGCTTCGATGTCCTTCACCCCCGATTTCCCGGCATTGAACTCGACTGATTCCACCTGCTGCGAACCCGGCCGGAGCGTGATATCGCGGCTCGCCAGAATCGTTCCTCCGCCCGTCAAAACGATGCGCGTTCGCTTGCCCTCGAAGCCGTTCTGCCGGATCGTGACCTGCGCTTCCAGCCGCGACCCCTCCAGCGCTTTCGAGGGCAGATCGAGCCCGTCCATTTCGACGTCGTTCGAGATCTGTTCTTTTCCGAAACCGATTGTATTGACGGGCAGCCGTCTGCGCCTCAGCTCCGTCATAGTGTCGCGATCGATGCCGCCCGAATTATCGGAACCGTCCGTTAGCAGTACAACTGCTCCGATAGGCAAGGTCGCTGCCTCATCCGCCAGTTGCCGGAGCCCTTTTCCGATCTGTGTCGAGCTTTCAGTTGGTTGCAAACGGTCCGCATTCTGGATCGGCTGAATGCCATTGCTCAGCCGGTAAAGCCTTACTTGAAAGCGTGCCCGCAAATCGTTGAGCACGCCGGAATTGAGTACCCGTTTTGCTTCCTGCTCGCGGGCTTCGCCTACATCGTGCATAGCCATGCTGCGGCTATCGTCCACTACTACGGCGATGATGTTCTGCTGGGGCCGCAAGGCTTCCACGCTGATCGCCGGCTCCCAAAGCAGAAACAGTAGAACGGCCACGAGGGCCGATTGCAAGGCCCAGAGGCACACCATTCGCATGCCGCGCAACCCGGGTGTCAATTGCTTGCGCTTCCGCCAGAGCAACCATCCCAGAAAGACCGCGGCCGCGAGCACCCCCACAAATAGCGCCCAGCGTGGCCACGAGCCCATCAGCACAAACCGTCCCTTCGCAAAGACGCTGGCCGGATATTTAAAGAAAAACTCGAACATGCTGATGGCCTCTTCCGGTCAATGCGTCATCGCATAGACCAGATAATTCACTCCAATGCGGAAGCCCAGCGCGGAATACTGCTCAGGATACAAAGGATTGTCCGCGTGCTCCCACGAGTCGCCCAGGTCCATGTTGTGGCAGATGGCGACCACCACCCGTCCTTTGTCGTCGTAAATGCCCCGCCAGCGCGCCTGATATCCGTCCTTTTCGAACGTTCGATGAGTGTATACGAACTGCTCTCCGGGCACCTGGTAACGATCATCCAGATCATAAACGCTGTGGAAAATAGGATCGCTGTTGGGCAGGTCCACGATGGGCCGGTTCGGGAACACCTTTTTCATACTGGCGACGAAGGTCTCCCATTCTTCGGTTCCATGAAAGTCGTCGCACATGAAAAAGCCCCCGCGTTCCAGATAGTCACGCAGCTTCGCGGCCTGCAAGTCGGTCAGGTCCCAATGGCCCACTTCCACGGCATACAGCCACGGCCAGTTATAAATGTCGTCCCCATCTTCGGCCGCGACCGGCTCTTCCACCGAGCGTGCCTGAATCCGTGTCAGGCGCCGAACAGCGGCGGAAAGATGACGGTCGGACCGCGGATAATCGATGGTCCAGTTATTCAGCCGCCCGCGCCAGGTGGGAACGGCGCGATACATGAACCGCGCAAACGTCCACTCGCCGGGAACCTGATAATCGGGCGGGAGCGGGAAATTTTCATATTCCCAGCCTGGGTATTCACGGAACGTGCCGGGTTGCTGGGCTTTGCGGGAGGTGCGCAGGCCCACTTTGCTGGCGTCGTTCGGCAGGCTCTCCTGATCGGGCAAGGGCACAGTCGCACAAACCGCGCTCAGTAGCGCCAGGCTCGGGAGAACTGCGAGAAGTAGCCCACGCAAACGCATAAATGAGCTGGCTGGCGACAGAATAGCATGGCGCAGTTGATGGGCAGAATGGAGACGGCACGGGGAAAGCCCTCCCGCACGACCAGGTTGCCGTTTCTACACCGTTACAATCTCAATCGCCTGTGCCAGCGACGTAATCGGATCGCGAACCGGCGTGTATTCATGCGCGATCACTCCGCTGAATTCTAAGTCCGCAATCGCTTCCGCAACAAAATGGTAGTTCAGCTCTTGCGTGCCGTCGATCTCGTGCCGCCCGGGATTACCTCCCGTATGGAAATGCGCAGTGTACTGGATGTTGTTGCGAATCGTGCGCGCAATATCGCCTTCCATGATCTGCATGTGATAGATGTCATACATGAGCCACGGTAAGGATTCGTGTTGGATTACCACATGGCGACCGTAGCTGCCCGGCTGACGCTTTCGGATCTAGGCGGCATTTTCAGTATCCGGGCGCCATGAGGCGATTGCAGACTATCGCCTGGTATTCGCGGTTGACCGTTGCGCGGGCATTCTGGGCGTTTGGATGCAGAACAGAGAAGGCCGGCAACTCAAACCTCTGCCGGACCAGATCTTCGAGAGTGAAAATTGATGATGTCGGCCAGATCCTCCAGCGTGCGAGCAGCCTGTCGGCTCGCTTCCTGCATCGCCAGCTGTGCGTCCGCACCCCATGCTTTCACTCCGAGATAATCGCGAACCAAAAGCATATGTCGCCGCCGAGCGGAGATCGCATCGTAGCGATTCAAATAAGCGGGAACGCCTGTGCATCCGGCATGAGACGCGATGTGGCGGAGAATGGGTTCGGGAACTTCAGAAAGAGGAACAAATCTGAGCCGCTGGAACGTTTGAGCAAGGCCAGCAAGCCCACCCGTGGCGTGTCTTCGCGCGTCCGTTTTTCAGCCCAAACCAGCTCAGCCAATTCCGGAGTGTACAGTCGATCCAATTCCTTGTCGGAGGGAGTTCCCTTGAGCTGAGGGTAGGCCGTATCGCGGATGCCTGGCATGGGGCTTACTTTGCTTTGGCTCAGTCGCGAAGCCGATATGCGGTCCTTCTGGTGATGTGCAATTTCGCTGCGATCGCCGTCATTGATTATCCTTTCTCCTGCAAACGTGAAATCTGCGCCGCGGACGCCTCGACGGGTTTTCGACCTGCTTGTATTTATGCGGTTTGGGCGGCTCACTCTGGTCTACCCATTTTTGGCACGCGCATGCGAATGCTCAATAGAAAAGGGAGTGTGTCAATTGCGCCCGCTCGACATCCTTTGCGCTTCGCGACAGGTATTTCCGCTCAGATGTGGGCAAGAAGCGAAGATGACGCGCTATGGCTGGCTGCTTCAAACGTGTCCGCTTGAGCTTAAACCCGCCGAGCCGTACGGCTGTATAACAAACTGGCTACTACGGCTAAGGCAATTGTCGACTCGGCCTCGCGAAACGTAGACTTGTCTTTCACTTTCAAAACGGGGATTTCGTTTGCGTTATTGGAATTGGGGACACGTCAAATATGGCAACGTTACGTTCGGTTCTTCGATAGGCGATCGCTCGCGCTTACGTTTCTGGCGCCTCTTTGTTGTCTGGGGCTCTCTGGCGTGCCCAATATGGTCTTCTAACGCGATAATTCAACCGAACGGCAACACGGTGATTACAGCGATAGGAGCGGACAAGAACCTTTACCTAAATTGGCAATCCTCGACTACCTTCTATTGGTCTGGGTGGCAAACCCTGGGCAGCGGAGCTGGCGGGTTTGCAACTACCCCGTCGATGGTTGTGCAGCCGAACGGCGATACCGTGATTGCGGCCATCGGAATGGATGGAAACCTTTATCTGAATTGGCAATCCTCAACCACCTTCTATTGGTCCGGATGGGAAAGCCTGGGCAGCGGTGGTGGCGGGTTTGCAACCACTCCCTCAATTGTTGTGCAGCCGAACGGCAACACCGTGATTACAGCCATCGGAATGGATGGAAACCTTTATCTGAGTTGGCAATCCTCAACCACCTTCTATTGGTCCGGATGGGAAAGCCTGGGCAGCGGTGGTGGCGGGTTTGCAAACCACTCCCTCAATTGTTGTGCAGCCGAACGGCAACACCGTGATTACAGCCCATCGGAATGGATGGAAACCTTTATCTGAATTGGCAATCCTCAACCACATTGGCGTGGTCTGGATGGGGGAATCTAGGGAATGCTGGCGGCGGGTATTTCCCCTATACACCTGTACTTCAAATATCAAACTTGACCCATCCAAATCTAACGCCAGATTTCAGCGTCGGTGACACATTCCAAATCACGATATCAGGCGCGCCATCTCATGAACCTGTCTTTGTTTCGCAAACCCCTGGAAGCACGCAGCAGGTTGGAAAGACAGATGCAAACGGCAAGTTTAGCTATAGTATGGTAGAGCAAACTTCAAACATCGGCAGCTACACTCAGGTTTGGTCTGTAGGATCAATCCACATCTCGCCCGCTATATCCTTCATGGTCGGCCAACTAAGTACTGGCGGGACGATATCGACAACGGACACGGGACAAACCACAGGCGGCTATGTGACCGGGGTGTCGACAATTTCAATCACGAACGGGAACATCAGCACTTACTCGGCAACGGAACTGAACGATACGGCGAGTCTTTACTACGATGCTCAGACAGTTGGCACGTTATATCAGGACGGCACGGCGATTCTTCAAGGCATAACCCCGGTCTCTGCCAATGCCGCCGCTGAAACCTTCAATGCAGCTGCCATGGCCTGGGATGATTATGATCTGCAAACAGATCACTATGCAGTCGCGTTCTTCCTCGTCGGGGCCTCCTATGAGAATCCGCTCTATTTGGGCGATGGCTCCTGCAATGACGCGAGTAGCGATTGCACCATCGGATTGGGAGGCGGCGTTTATTGGTTGGAAGCGGCCACCATCTACCTGGGAAGCACGCTGGCAGATCAGACGAATGTCCCCAATGATGGGAGTGTGCCACTCGTCGATGATAGTTTTCTCAGCAGTCTACCCGGAACTGGTCAGCCCTCCTCAAGCGTGGTTCTCAAAAGCCAAATTTGGCGGGAAGCAATTCAGAAAATCATTCCAGCATTGTTTATTGCTGAAAGTGCCTACACGAGCCAAGGACAAATGAACACCTACCCGTTGCCACTCTTCCTCGAACTGATTAGGGACCAGCAGATACCAGGCACTGCCGCGGAGCGGGACCGAACTTATGTAGTGAAGGACACAACGGGCCGACATTGGGTGAAGGCGAATCCGCTAACTGTATATGAGAATTTACTCTATGTATCAGGCCTCGGCAGTATGCCGGCCCCCAATAACCCGTCAACTCCGGGTGCCGGTGGCTGGAGCACCTCCAACGGTGAGATCGATTCAAACGGTGTAATGCTCGATGCATATAGCCAGCAATCGCCAAAACCAGAAGTTGATTACTGGCAGCAGTACTGGGCAACGGGATTTAATGCTCCCGGGCTTGTTTTGCCTTCCATCTCCGGCTTCCCGCAGCTGACAATCCCACTTATGATTAAGGACACGCTCTCTAAGTGTAGAACTGGGTACTTCGCGACGCAGGGAGTTGAACTGCGATCCGACTACGTCGGAATCAATGGGGACCGTGGTCCGGACACCGCGTGCGTTAACTAGCTCATGAGAGGAGATGTGAAAAGAATCTGTTGACTTTGCTTTTCTTCAGTTCGACAGTACTGATGCTCGATCAACAGACAAATGAAGGAGACCGACGACTCCAGTGTTTACAACGATTTCACGCCGGGTATCAATTGAAACTTCCGTCGGCACGAAACTTCGGACAATGTGAATATGGTACGGAACGATGCAAAAGTCTCTGTCAATTGCTGTCATAACGGCCACCATATTCAGCGTGTCGTTGATCGTTGGTTGCGAGTCGTCATCGACTGTGATCCCCTATCCCCCGTTCATCGAACTTCCGCGGAATGAACGAGTCGCCGCGATTCCGATTATCATTGTCGGGCGAGTCATCAGGAGCGTCCCAGTTGGGGTTCCTCACAAAGACGCATGGGGGACTAATCACGACTATCAGTTGCATCGTGCGGTTGTACAAGTGGAAAACGTCTTGCGGGGAAAGGTACCGACTGGTACCCTCGACATATATTACTTCATGGATCTGAGAGCCGCCGGCATGCGTCGACTGGGAACGGTTCAAGATGGCGGATCTTGGCGTGAAGAGGATAGAGAAATGTTCTTTCTTCAGGAGAATGATGGCTTGCTTCGGACCGTATGCGATACCTACGCACACTGTGTTTTGCCTGTTTACAGCGGACGCCACGATTCAGCTAAACCTAATTCAGAGGCGTGGATAGGAGACGCGATTGCAGACATTTTGCTCACCCCAGGAGAGAATAGTACGACGGAGGAGATGGTCCAGGCAATAGCTATCAGTGCCGGGGCATGTTATGATTTCTCTCCTCGGCGCACAATAGGTAAGCTCACGCAATTCGTAGAGACGGGCCCACTGCGTATTCGGCAGGAAGCTTGTGCGGCACTGGCATCGCTCGAAGGCCCGCGGTTCGAAAGAGATCCGAAGGGCGAGAACATCCGTCGGTTATGTGGCTCGTGAGTCGTTCATGAAGGGTTTTCCCCGGGCCTTTAGGGTTTGCCCTCTGGCAAGGAATGCCAACTTGGTACATCGATGGATTGCTGGCCGGGCCTCCGGCACGAAAGAGCAGCTGGAATGTAGACGGAAGCGTCTTAAGCACCACATTTGCCAGATTAACGTAGGAAATCGCAGAACGGGGCTCCAGAAGTGCGTGCTGCCACATACCGAGAACTCCTGGGCGTTCGCAATGCGTACGCCAACGTGCCTGGAGCCGAACACTTGTGTCCACAACAGAAAAATGAATATGAGAACAACAACTGCTACTAAGACAATTCTGATTGCGATTGCTGTCTCGTGCCTGCAGGCGCAGACTACCATGGCTCCGGCTCAAATCGTCCAATTCCGTAAATCCACATCGAACCCGATCCCAAAATTTCTGGTTTATCAACACTTCTTAGCCTGGGCGAACTATCTAGACGAAAAGGCTTTGGCGACCGGTCAAAGTGATCCTTACAAATTTGCCGAGCCGTTTCAGCGTGCACGTCTGGAAACACAGGACCTGGACGTGATCCGTAAAGAGGCGAAAGCGCTCGACGCCGACCTCAAAAAGCACAACGAAAGATTAAAAACCGTTATCGCTGAGTATCGAAGAATAGCTCAGAATAACCTTGAACAAGGCTCGGCCATTCCTGCACCGCCAGCGGAGGTTAACGATCTCGAGGCTATGCGGACCGCGATTATCGTTCAACACATGGTTAGCTTACAATCGGCTCTTGGTCCACAGAAAACCGTACTGCTAGAAAGTTTCCTGGCTCGCGAATTTGTTCCGCATATAAGCCTGAAACAGCTCGCGGGGCCACCTGCAAGCATTGCCTCCGTTAAATCGCCCCAAACATTCGCCATCGGACAGCAATAAATCGGACACAACGTCACCAGAATGATCCAGGGTACCTGAAGGGGTACAGGTCCCGGAACCTTGGATAGCGCGCGCACTGGAAATGCCGCCGACGTCGGAAGGTGTCGCCCAGGCTGCTGTTGCGGCTGTGTGACAATTGAACACGAATCCTTACAGTGGGTGTACAGCAGCTTCACGCTCGGCGAGTTCACCCGGTTCATCACCTCCACGCCCCACCCCGTGTGGTCGCACATGTAATCCGGATGGTTCACTTTGCTGTTCAGCAGTTCCAGGCAGATTGTGATTTGTTTATCTTCGGCCTGCGCCTTGACACGGTTTAGAAACGCCACACAGTTATCGGCGCCTTCCGCATCGGACATCCCGCGCCGGCTCCCGGAAAGCGTGATCACATTCGGACATCCGCCTGCCGTGGCAAGATCGATTCCTTCGCGAATCGATTTTTCCAGCCGCTCGTGATTCTCTTTTCGATTGATCCCGTCTGGAATCGTGCCGCCATAGGGAGGCGGCAGCATGGTGGGAACCAGGCCGTACTTTTTCAGCGTGGGCCAGTCCGCCGGCGGAATCAGATCGAATCCATAGATTCCCAGCCGGGCCAACTCCCGGCACATCTCGTCGAGCGTCATCTGCCGCCCGCGAAATACACCTTTGGTGACGCTCTGCTTTAAACGCCCTTTCGGCGGCCTCTTTTCCGGTTGTGCCCACGTCGCAGGCAATACGGAAGAGGCCCCCAGGACCGGAAGAAACGTTCGGCGCCTCATTTCGTAAGTTCGCCTCCGCAACTGGAGCCCGCCCCGGCCGTACATCCGAAGCAGTGGTTCCCCACCTGAACCGGCCGTGCGGGCAGTTCATCGAAAGTATCGATATTCCAGATCGTCGGATGGCCCCGGATCGGCAACTCCAGCATTTGATTGAAATCGCAATCATACAACTGCCCATCCCATCCCACGCTCACGAGCGAGCGGCACATCAACTGGTCAACCGTCGACGGGTTGAAATGATCGGCCAGAAGTCGCAGATACTCGTCCTTCTTTCCGAGATGCACAAGATGCTGAGCGAAACGCTGAATGGGCATGTTCGTAATCGTGAACAGCCGGTTGAATTCGATGCCGAATTCTTCGCGCAAATGCCGCTTGTAATCCGCTTCGAGCGCCTCTTGCCGCGGCGGCAATGACGGCCCTAGCGGATTGTAGACCAGATTGAGTGTTAATCCCGGCTTCACCCCGTATCCGACGCCATTCAGCAACTGCAACGCACGAATGCTCTTCTCAAACACGCCGCGTCCCCGCTGTTTGTCCACATTCGCCGCCGTATAACAAGGAAGGCTCGCGGTGATCTCCACACGGTGGCGAGCCAAAAACTCCGCGAGCCCCTCGTAGCCCGCTTCGAAAAGAATCGTCAGATTGCACCGGTCGATCACATGCCGTCCTTGCGCAATGCATTCCTCGACGAGCAGCCGGAAATTCGGATTCAGCTCGGGAGCGCCCCCCGTGATATCCACTGTGCCGACGCCAGTAGTTCCGCCCAAGACTGTCAAAACCCGTTCTGCCGTCCGAGTAGCCATGCTTTCGGTCCGCTTCGGCCCGGCGTCCACGTGGCAGTGCTGGCAAGCCTGGTTGCACACCTTTCCGACGTTGATCTGCAGCGTGGTAAGTCCATGCCGCTCGAGAACGGATATTCCGTGCTGCGCGAGCGTGGATTGGAAATTCGGCGTCACAACAACCCTATACCCAGATTCTCGTTCACCTCACTCGAAAAGAATCCGCCCCAATTCCATCAACGAGTTACGCCCAAATTTTTGAACCCGCTGCACGGGCTCATGCGATCCTCGGCTCGGTATCATGACCGCACGTCAAGCACGCAAAGCGCGCCGCGCCGCCGAGCGCGAAGCTCGCAAACTCGCTGAGA
>Ga0070741_10001184_pt1 | contig 82134 bp, 72 predicted proteins | sample Coa_R1_4_FD_66440 | JGI IMG/M metagenome (GOLD analysis project Ga0070741, IMG submission 66440) | Surface soil microbial communities from Centralia Pennsylvania, which are recovering from an underground coalmine fire - Coalmine... | ecosystem: Environmental > Terrestrial > Soil > Unclassified ...
GCCGGCTCGGGCCGCGTCGATGGCGACCTCGATCATGTCCTGCGCGCGAAACACGAAATCCGGATAGGCGTGGATGTGGGTGTCGATGGCGCCGACGAGGAGCTCATTCTCGATCCCCGGATGAATCTTCAAGATCTCCGGGTTGTCCTTCAACATCTGATAGAAGTAGTCCTTGGCGTTAAGCTGGCGGACCCGCTCGAGGGTGAGCGTCCGCCCGACCATGATCTGCTCGGCCGCCTCAGCATCCATGAAGAAGTCACACATCCACTGCGTTCCTTTCTGCTCGATTATCGGTTCGGCGAGCCGACTCGCCGCGGACGCGCTCGGTTAGCGGCCTACGCGAGCGCCAGCTCCGGGTAGATCTCCGGCCGGAGAGCGGCGCGCCAGTCTGCGCCGGGCGCGAGGACCCGCTCGATGGCGCGAATGTGGTGGTAGCTGTCCCCTGTTCCCGGCGGGTTTCCGCCAGCGGCCACGGTCCGCACCGCGTCGACCAGAAGGCGACGGGCCGTCACGACCGCCCGATCCGTGGACCCGAGGTGCTCCTGGCTGCGGTCCACGATTCGCCCCATGCTCTCCTGGACTGCATGGTCCTGGGTGTTGATGCCCTCGATGCCGGTAAAGCTATAGGTGCGCTGCTTGGCGCGATCAATGAGCCACGCGTTGTCGCGATTCCGCACCTTTCGAAAATCGGCCGTCTGCTCGCCGCCGGGAAATGTCGGCTGGCGAGATCGACGCTGCTCTTCCGGAATCGGCGTGTCGCCGAAGCTGTAAAACCAGTTGTAGACCATGTGGTTTTCGTCGTCCATCGGCACCCACATGTGCCCATGCACGCGCTTGCCGCTTGGCTCACCCGTCTCCCCTTGGGCAGCCCGTATCTGCGTGAAGGGCATCACGTAGTGATATGTTCGAACGTAGTTCCCCTCGTCGCCGAGGGGACGAATCGATGCATAGAGGAAACCGTAGTCGGTGACGTCGACCTCGAGCTTCGCGGAGATGGACCGCGCACGCAAGCCTGCCAGTCCGCCGCTGTTGGAGCTGCCGGTGAGGGACCGGTGGAGAAATGAGGAGTGGATGCTGTCGATCCCTCCCTCCAGCCCCTGCAGCCAGTTGCACTCCTCCCACGTCTTGTTGACCTGCCGGTGGGTCTCGGGGACCTGCGTCCATTCGAACATGGGCGGAGGCGGCATCGTTTCGCGCGGCCCCATGTAGGTCCAGATGACGCCCCCCATCTCTACGCTGGGATAGGCCTTCGCTTGGATCCGGTGCTTGAAATCCATCTCGACGGGCTCATTCGGCATCTCGACGCACTTGCCGTCCACGTCGAACTTCCAGCCGTGAAACACGCAGCGCAGGCCCTCTTCTTCGTTCCGCCCCAGCCAGAGAGAGGCACACCGGTGGGGGCAAAACTCGCCGAGAATCCCGACCCGTCCGACCGAATCTCGAAAAGCTACCAGGTCTTCCCCGAGCAGCTTCACCTTGACCGGCGGCGAGTCGGGCTCCTCGATCTCCCAGGCCAACAGCGCCGGCATCCAGTAACGGCGCAATACGCCGCCCATCGGCGTACCGGGTCCGGTTCGAATCAGCAGCTCGTTGTCAACCTCGGTCAGCATCGCTCCTCCCGTTCAAGCGCTCGGTCCATGCAGCTTCCTCATTGGCCAAATGGTACCGTCTGGCCCGGAAATCCTGGCGTCGACACTAGAAGGCTGAGACGTACATGCGATTTGGGTCCAGCTCCTCCCGGATCAGCCGCACCTCCTCCTCCGTTGGAGGTGGAGTGAGCGGACAATCCCGCGGGACGTCGATGGGGAACCCGGTGCTGTCGCGAAGGTCCTCGGGCGTGACGCCTGGATGAATCGACAGCACCTTCAGCCGCTTCGACTCGGCGTCGAAGCCGAAGACGGCCTTGTCCGTCAGCACGCGTGAGGGACCGCCGCCCGGCAGTCCTATGCGCGCCCGGCTGTCGCCACCGGACAGAAACCCAGGGCTCGTATTGTGGACCAATCGTTCCACGAGCTTCCGTCGTTCGTGCCGGATGATGATGATGGTGGAGCGCGCATGCGAGGCGATATCGTTCGCGCCGCCCCCGCCGCCAAATCGACGAATGCCGCCGTCGTCTCGGCGGACCTCGCTGCTGTTGTTGTTCCCGAACTGGTCGACCTCGAGCGCTCCAAGGAACCCCACGTCGACCAGGCCTCGATGAAGCATCATCCCCACGACGTCGAGGAAGCTCGTGAAGCACGTCGCCCGGTACCAGTGGCGCGGGTCAGCGTTCCCAACACCCAGCTCCAGCAGGTGCGGGTCCACCAGCCCAATCTCGTTGAGGACCTGGATTCGGGGCGCGTGGGTTCGCTGTGCGAGAGATACAGCGAGCTGCGGGATTCCAAGCCCCGCGAACACAACCTGATCGTCTCGCAGCTCGCGGGACCCGGCCGCCACCATCAGCTCTGATGTCGAGTAGCTGCCCGCTGCTGCCTGGCTCACCGATTCACTCCTATCGCGTCGCTCAGTATCCAAGCAAAGGATCCGCTTTGAGTGCGGAGAGAGCCGCGATCCCGCCTACGCGCTCCAGATATCCAAAGTGATCACCGGTCTTTATGATGAATTCGTCAATATATTCGGCCACGCCCGCGTCGGTTCGGGCTTTGCTGACGTAGTGCTTCAGGTGCTCCTCGTCGTGGTCGTAATACCGATAGAGGGACGTAGGATGGGCGCCGAACGGCAGGTGGACGACCGCCGAGACGTGGAATCCGGGCACGATGGTCAGCTCCGGCTGCTGACGGATCAGGTCCACGGGCACGAGATCCTCGGTTATCACCACCACCTGGCGGGCGGCGCGCGCCGCTTCGGCATTCTCCCATCGGGGACCATACACCCGTGCGTTTCCTTCCGCGTCGGCCATTTGGACCTGAAGCACCGCCACGTCCGGCTGGAGCGCCCGGAGGAGCACGAGGCGCTCGCCGGTGAACGGGTCATCCATCTCCCGCACACTGTCGGGCGCCGTCTCTTCCTCGAGTCGGGTGAGCAGATCGGATCCCAGCATAGAGCGAATCGGCATGTGGGGGATCCCGAGGGCGCCGGCGAGATAACGGAATGACACGGCGAGGCTGCTGTAGTACTCCGCGACGACCTTCTTCTGCTCGTACGCGCGGTTCACGCACTGGATCGGCCCGTATCGGTCGAGCGACCCGCCGCCATAAATGAGCCGGCGCGCGGCGCCAGCGCCTACCAAGAGATCGGCATCGAGGCCCAGAACGCACGCCGAGAGGGTGAGGTCGTGCCGGCCTTGACGGATCAGCTCGTGCGAGAATGCGACGGCATTTCGGGTGCAGGCGAAGCCCGATAGCGCCACGTGGTCTCCGTCGTGTACGAGGCTGGCAGCCTCGGCAAGCGAGACCACTTTGCTCCGCGCCTCATCGCCGCTTCGCTCTGCGCCGTTCATTGGCCCTCCGATCCATCCGCTCGTCCGCGCACTATGCTAGGCGGTTCACGCCCCCGTCGCAAGCACGGCCGCTGAAGCCGCGTCCCTTACTCCGCAATCTCGCGCAGCAGACGATGGGTCGCCGTATCGCTCGCCACCTCCAGCAACGCCGCGATGTCCGACGGCGCATCGACGTCGAGGGCAAGACCCGGGAGCCGACACACCGCGGCCTGGACACCGACCGACTCGGAAGCTCGACGGTGGCGCGCGAGGCTGCCGCGCCCAAAGGCCGGCCGAATCAGGCGCGGTGGACGCAGGTAGAGCGCATTCGTCCCGCGGCCGGCTCGATCGGGCGCGATCGCAACGCGGGGTCGACCCTCGCGAGGCAGCCCCGCGCCGCCGTTCGCTGCAACGTCCGCCGCAGAAGACCACGCCTCGGCTCCTCCGCTCTCGGCTGAGACCAGCGCGCGTATTTCGGTGGACGATACCAGCGGCGTATCCGGGAGGATCACGAGGATCGCGCGCGTCGGCGCCGTCGCCGAGATGGCACGGGCCAGCGCCTGGTTGAGGGTCCTGGCTCTGGGATCTTGTGGCATTGGCCGCGCGCCGACGGCGTCCGCGCGATCCAGCACCCGCACGTCTGGACTCACGACCGTGACCACGAAGCCCGCTCCGCGCACCGCCGCCGCCACGTCTTCCAGCATCGCGAGGACGAGACGCCCTCGCTGCTCTTGGCTCAAAACGCGGCTCAGTCGGAGCTTCGCGTCCCGCAGCTCCTTGACGGGAAGGAGGACAGATACGCACGCGGGACTGGTCACCACGTCCCACGATTGACCGCGCACGTCCTTCTCGCGCGGCGCCTCGACGCCCACGGCGCTAGCGCCCGCAGGAATCACAATCCACGGCGTGCAGGACTCGATCAGCGAGGGCTCGCTTCTCCTCGGGACCCGTCATCAAGGTTGGCGCGACGACGGCGCGCATCCGGAGCGCTTCGACGCGCGAAGCCAGATGGGCATCGGTCGAGTCCAGCACGAACGTCCCGGCGACGTCCCGATAGAGGGCCGCGACGCCAAGGGCAGACACCTCCGCCCCCATTCCCGCGAGCATCGCGGCCGCCGGCCCCTTGATCGCTGCGCCCCCGATGATGGGCGTGACGGCGACGACGCGCTCGCGCCGCCGGGCCAGCTCGTCGCGCACGCCCGGGATCGCGAGAATGGTTCCGATGCTGACGAAGGGGTTGCTCGGCGCAATGATGACCGTGGTGGCGGAGCGGATCGCGTCGACGACGCCCGGGGCTGGCGACGCCTCGGCAGCGCCCCGCACGTCGACGCCCCGCACCACATCTCGCTGGCCGCGCTTCACGAAGTACTCCTGGAAGGGGAAGTCTCCCGCCGGCGTTCGGATGAATGTCCGAACGGAGTCGTCGCTCATCGGGAGCACGTGGACCTGCACGCCAAGCCCCTGACAGAGCCGCTCGGTGACGGCCGAGAGCCGCGCTCCCGCGCGAAGGAGCCGCGTTCGTTCGAGGCAGGCCGCCAGATCGCGATCACCAAGCCGAAACCACGTCTCGACGCCGAAGCGCTGGAGCTGGTCGAGCGTGACGAAGGTATCTCCGCGAATGCCCCACCCGCGCTCCTCATCGACCAGGCCCGCGAGGGTGTACATCACGATGTCGAGGTCCGGTGAAACGTGAACGCCGTAGAACTCCGCGTCGTCACCGGTGTTCACGATCGCCACCACCTGCTCGGGAGCAACAACCTGGACGAGTCCCTGAAGAAAGCGGGCCGCGCCTACGCCACCGGCCAGCACGGTCACCAACGGCCCCGAATCCGCAGGCGCGGTCACCACTCACCCCTATCCGTTACCCTGCCGCGTTCTCATCGAAAGAGATCCTCCGCGGGGTCGCGCACCAGCGCGTGCGCTCCACCGGGGGCCCGATCGAATGCGAAGCCGCGCACGAGGGCAAACGGTACGCCGTCCACCTTTCCCATCACCAGCTCCGCCGCCGATGCCAGCTCGTCGGCGATGGCAACGATCGTCACGCGCAGCTCGTACCCGTAGGGGTCGTGCTGACCGGCAAACGAGCGCAGCGGCTCGATCCCTGCTACCCCGATGGCCACGTTCGTCAGCCCGTTGCGCCACGCCCGGCCAAAGGTGTCGGTAATGATGACAGCGGGCATCGCGCGGCTCAATTCCCGGACCCGGTCGCGCAGTGCTGCGGCCGACGCGTCGGGGTCGACGGGAAGGAGCGACACGACGCCCGGACCGACGTTCGACGCGTCCACGCCGGCATTGGCGCAGACGAACCCGTGGCGCGTCTCCGCGATGATGATGCCTCGATCCATCTTGACAATTCGGCGGGACTCCCGCAGCACTGTCTCGATCTGTCGAGCGTCTTTGCCGTAACGATCGGCCCACTGCTGGGCGATCGGCGAGGGATCCACTTCGGAAAGGCGAACGATTCTTCCCTCCGACTTCGATACGGCCTTCTGGGTCACGACGAGGACGTCGGAATCCAGGATCGTCGTCCCTCGGGCCTTCGCCGCTTCGAGCGCGAGGCGTGCGAGGTCCGATCCGGTCTCAATTTCTCCCTCCACCGGAAGCGGAATGATTCGGACCTCCGGCGGCCCCTGCTCGATCACGAACGGGGCTCCGCCGCGGGCAGACCGGTGATGCGGATACCCGCACCGGGAATTTTGTAGCGGATATTGATGCCGACAAGGAGGGCGGTGATCGACTCCACGATCCGGGCGTTCGCCAGCGGCCCGGCGTCCACAAAGCGCGCACCGTCCAGCGCTTCCACGAGGCGCGCCACGCGAACCTTCGACCCGCGCTCGTCGCCACACACGAGGACGTCGCAATCGATCGCGGCCTCGAGATGGTCAAGATGGCCGGCCGAGATGTTGTGGAACGCCGCGACGACCGAGACGCCATCGGGTACGGACTCCGCCGTCGCTTCGGCCGCGGATCCCTCCCACACACCCAGTACGCGCGTTGCCCGTCCGCCGATAGCCGCGGCCAGCGGGACAGTGACGTCGACGACTACCTGGCCGGGCCGCAGCGCGCCGCGGATCGCCTTCAACGTCGTCTGCTGCGCGGCGAACGGCACCGTGAGGACGACGATCTCGGCAGACGCGGCCGCCGCGACGTTTTCGGCGCCATAGACCCGCCCACCACCCACGCGCTGCTGGATCCGGGCCGCCATCTCCCCCGCGCGAGACGCATCGCGTGAGCCGATGGCGACCGGAAAGCCAGCTCGCGCCCAGCGCAAGGCCAGCCCGGAACCCTCTGGCCCCGTGCCTCCAATCACTGCGATGGTCTCGCGTCCAAGTTCACGGGCCATGAAACGGACCTCCCCTGCCGACGGCTCCGCAGCGAGCTCTTGACGCTGCCGATGACGTCAGATGGCGTCGACCACGAGCTCCGCGGTCGGCCGGCGCTCGCGGACCTTGGGCCACGCCACGGGATAGCCAATAGTAATCAAGCCCTGCGGGTTCAGGTCGGCGGAGAGTCCGAGCGCCTCGCGCACCACGTCCGGGCAAAAGAGCGGGGCGCACATCCAGCCGGTGGCGAGGCCGCGAGCGAATGCCGCGAGCATCATGTTCTGGACCGCGGCGCCGACGCTGTGGGCGGCCATCATCAGCTCGGCGCGCTGGCGGCCGGCGTCCGGGTATGCGTCCAGCCCCTCGCTGGTAAGGCACACGACGATCCCCGCTGGCGCCTCGACGATGCGGCGGATCGATTTGCGCTGCTCCGCTTCGATCGCGTCCGGCGCCCAACCATCGCGCGCGAGGTCTTCACCCCATCGCGCCCCCATCGCACGGGCGAGCCGGTCCTTTGCCGCGCGGCTCCGCAGGACGACAAACCGCCACGGCTCCGCGTTGTGGGGTGACGGAGCCCACCGCGCCGCGTCGAGCACGGCGTCGAGGTCGTTGTCGGAGATGGGGTCTGGTCGAAAGGATCGTACCGACCGGCGCCCGCGAATTGCGCGGTCCACGACTGGAACGACGTCCGCGCCGTCTACGGTTCGGCGGGACGCGGGCTCGTCGGCGATGCTCATCGCGGGGACGCGGCCGACGCACGCGCGCTCACGCCCGCTCCTGCCGCGATGCCTGGACGGAACCGGAAGTCATCCCGGGTGATCAGCTGCTGATACGATCCGAAGCGATCCCCGCTAGTATCCACAACGTCGAGCGGATCGGGTACGGCCGGCTCGTCCGGCAGCTCCCGCAGGATTCGATACGTGGTGGAGCGCTCGGCAGGAATGCGCCCGGCCGCACGGATCAGCGCCCGGATCTCCCGCGGACGCGTGAGCTGGCCGTGGGAGGCGCCGGCGGCGGTCGAGATGCTCTCGTTGATGAGCGTGCCACCGAAGTCATTGGCGCCGGCCGCGAGACACGCCTGGGCAAAGCGTGGCCCCTCCTTCACCCACGAGACCTGGATGTTGGAGATGAATCCGTGGAGCATGATGCGGGCCACCGCGTACATCTTCAACACCTCGGTCCCACTGGCCCCCGGGCGCACACCTGGCACCAGGCCTTTGAGGAACATCGGAGCCTCGGTATGCACGAAGCTCAGCGGCACAAACTCGGTGATCCCGCCCGTCTCACGCTGGATCTCGCGCAGCGTTGCCAGGTGCTGGGCGCGATCTCGCGCAGTCTCAACATGGCCGTACATGATGGTTGACGTCGTGGGGATGCCAGCGCGGTGCGCGCCGGTGATCACGCGAATCCAATTCCGCACCGAAATTCGACCCGGTGAGATGATCCGTCGCACCCGCTCGTCCAAAATCTCCGCCGACGTCCCCGGCAGTGAGCCGACGCCCGCGTCTTTCAACCGCTCCAGGTACAGCTCCACGCTGCACCGGGAGCGAGCAGCTCCATAGAGCACCTCTTCCGGCGAGAACCCGTGGACGTGGATGTCCGGCAGCTCGCGCTTGATGGCTCGACACACGTCCAGGTAGAGAGAGCCGTCCATCTCCGGCGGTAGGCCTGCCTGGATGCACACCTCAGTGGCTCCGAGCTCCCACGCCTCCCGCGCCCGACGCACGACCTCGGAGATCGGCAGAAAGTACCCTTGCTCCTCCAAATGGCCGCGACTGAACGCGCAGAACCCGCACCGCTTGATGCAGACATTCGTGAAGTTGATGTTGCGGTTGACGACGTAGGTGACCCGATCCCCCACCGCCCGACGCCGCAGCTCGTCCGCTGTCATCAACAGGAGGTTGAACGAGCGGCCGCTGGCCCCGAACAGCAGCTCCCCCTCGTCGACGCTGACCTCGCGTCCATCGAGGGCGCGATCGAGGATCCGAGCGATTGTCGGGTCCGCCCCGTCGAAGAGCCGAACAAGGCGCTGCCCGGCCCCGCTTGCGTGATCCTGGCCGCTCAGCTCCACCACGGCTCCTCGTCGCGGACCAATCCGTCGATCCCGGCCCACGACTCGATCTGTGAGCGAAATCGCGGCGGGACAAATGACGGCCGACGGAGGTATTCGGGGTAGATGCACAGTCGTTCGCGCAGGTCGAACCCCGCTTCTTTTGTCGTGTCGCGAAGGTGGGCGATCGCCGGCCACGCGCACTCGGGGTTAATGTGGTCGATCGTCACCGGGGAGATTCCGCCCCAGTCATTGATTCCCGCGCGAAGATAGCTGGACAGGTCGCTGGTTTCGCCTTCCAGGAAGAGGTTGGGCGGCGACTGGATGTTCATATCGGGCCCGAGGATGAGCCGCGCGACGGCAATCGTCCGCGCCATGTCGAGAGCGGAGGGCTCAGGCCATCTGCGCATCCGAATCGTCGGCTTCACCCGAAAATTCTGGATGATGACCTCCTGGATGTGTCCATAGCTCGCGTGCAGCTCACGAATGGCGAAGAGCGAATCGACACGTTCCTCGAGGGTTTCCCCAATCCCAATGAGGATACCGGTCGTGAACGCGATTTCGAGATCCCCCGCCGCCGCGATCATATCCAGGCGCACGCGGGGCGCCTTTCCCACGCAGCCGAAATGCGCCTGCCCCTGCTCCATGAGTCGCTCGCTGACACTTTCGAGCATGAGCCCCATCGACCCGTTCACCTCGCGAAGAGCCATCAGCTCATCACGGCCCATCACTCCCGCGTTCGTGTGGGGGATGAGTCCGGTCTCGTCGGCCACCAAGTGGCACATCGCGCCCAGATAGTCGACGGTACTCCGGTACCCCAGGCGACGGAGCGCATCGCGCGCGATGGCGTATCGCTCCTCCGGGCGCTCCCCAAGGCTGAACAGCGCCTCCTTGCAGCCCCGATCGCGGCCAGCACCCGCGATCTGGAGGACATCCTCCGGATCGAGCGTGCGCGCATCCGGATGCCCGGGCGCCTTCGCGAACGTGCAGTACCCGCACTTGTCGCGACAGAGATTGGTCAGCGGGATGAACACCTTGCGCGAGTACGTCACGGTCCGGCCTTTGCCGCGATCCCGCAGCTCCCCGGCCGCCGCGATAATCGCGGGCAGCTCGTGGGCATCCGCGCGCATGAGACGATACGCGGATGCGCGATCGAGAGCCCTCCCCGCGAGGACCCGATCGAGCGGCGCACGGACCCCAGGAGGGCACGCCTGAAGATCGGGAGCTTCGACTGTGGGGCTCATTGGTCGCGTGCTCCTGCGCTGTCGGGGAATACCCGTACTCTAGCCGTCGGGCCGGAGCGTGTCAACCGAGCGCCAGAGGCCTATCGACCGCGAGAGCCCAGCGGTGCGCTGGATGGGCCAATGCTATAATCGGTCGCCCAGAGCCCTCCCCGCTCGCCCCGGACGCTCGCACCATCGCTCCTCAGGACTGACCCATGGCCGATTATCCGTTCCGTGAAGTCGTCGAGATCCGCGGACACATCATCGACTCCATGATCCTGCCCACCATCATGGACGAGATCATGGACCGCGGCGGTGAGTTCGATATCCAGACGATCGAGGTTGGCCGCCACAAGGAAGACACGAGCTACGCGCGAATCGAAGTCCGCGCCGCGACCGCCGACGAGCTGGCGGCCCTCATCGAACAGATCGGGCGTCTGGGCGCCACCCCGGTCCAGGCCGCCCCCGTCCAAACCGCGGCGGCGCCTCGCGACGGCGTGTTTCCCGACGATTTCTACTCCACGACCAACCTGCAGACCCTTGTGAACATCGCGGGCACCTGGCAACCGGTCGCCTACCCCGAGATGGATTGCGGCATCCTCGTCGACACCCAAGCCCGAACAGCACGGTGCGTCACGCTTGGTGAGGTGCGCGCGGGCGATCGCATCGTGGTCGGACACGAGGGCATTCGGGTCATCCCGCTGGAGCGGCCGCGCCAGCAGCCCCCCGTCTTCGCGTTCATGGGGAGCAGCGTCTCGCCGGAGAAGCCGAACCCGCGCCTGATCCGCGAGATCGCGACACGGATGCAGGCCGTCCGCGCCGCTGGGGAGAACATCCTCCTCGTCGGCGGCCCGGTCCTGATCCACACCGGCTGCCGCCCCCAGGTGGAATGGCTCATCGAGCACGGATACGTGCAAGCCCTCTTCGGGGGCAACGGGCTCGCAACGCACGACATCGAGGTCGCGCTCTACGGCACATCGCTCGGGGTGTCGCTCCAGGACGGGATTCCGGTCGAGGGTGGGCACGAGCACCACCTCCGCGCGATCAACGTCATTCGACGAGCGGGGGGGATCCGCGCCGCCGTCGAGCAGGAGATCCTCACCTCAGGAGTCATGCACGCCTGCGTGCGACACGATGTCGATCTGGTCCTGGCCGGCTCGATTCGCGACGACGGCCCGCTTCCCGACGTGATTACCGATACACAGCTCGCGCAGACGGAGATGCGCCGCGTGATTCGGCGAGGCGTGAAGTTTGCCCTGATCCTCGCTTCAATGCTCCATGGCATCGCCACCGGGAATCTGCTTCCGGCGGATACGACAACGGTCTGCGTCGACATCGAGCCGGCCGTGGTGACGAAGCTCTCCGACCGCGGTACGTTTCAGAACATCAGCATCGTCGCGGACGTGGGAAGCTTCCTCCGGGAGCTGGTTCGCGACCTCGCGGACTGAGGGCCACCGCGTAGGGGAGAAGACTAGACGCGGGACTCCGCGCGTACTCGGTCGAAACAGGTGCTGCAATAGACCGGACGGTCCCCCCGCGGAAGGAATGGCACCATCGTCTCGACGCCACACGATGCGCAAATCGCGGGATGCATCTCGCGCCGTGAGCCCAGCTCGAGTCCGCCAGAGGCCGCTCGGGACCGGCGCAAGGCTCGGCAGTCCGGGCACCGCGCCGGCTCATTGAGGAGTCCTTTCGCGGCGTAGAACTCTTGCTCTCCCGCCGTGAACACGAAGTCGACTCCACATTCCCTGCATCGCAACGTCTTGTCAGTGTAGATCACGCTCGCTTGCCTCCCCTAAGGCCTCGTTGGCGGACATTACCATGTATCCGAGTGTGCCTGTCCCCACCGAGATCGGACTCGTGGCCACGGTGAGACGCGCGCGTGTGCAGCGAACGCCTACAGTCATTCTCGACGCCGCGAGAATCACGCAATGAACGTCGCTTTGCCCGATTCTTCCGTAGGCCGGCGCGCAGTATATCGAAACGACGTCACAAATGCAACACACGTAACAAACGCTGCTGGTGGCGCGCCGGTCACTCAGAGGGGTCGCCGGCGCGGAAGGCCCGGGCGGCGAGGATATGCCGGGTCCGTCGATTCGCTTTTCCGAATCGTAACAATGACGCGGTCGGGCAGAATTTCGGGCAGGCATGCGTCGTCCACGGACACCACGACGGAGCCCAATAGTCGAAGCGCGCGCTCGGCCTCGGGTAACTCTCGATCGACCCCTTTGCGCGTCTTCATGAGCAAGGCGTACCCACCAACCCGGACGAGAGGAATAAGGAGCTCCACGAGCGTCGGGATGGAGGCTACAGCACGGGTAACGGCCGCATCGTAGCGTTCTCGATGCTGTCCGTCGCGGCCGAGGTCTTCCGCGGCGCTGTGAATCGCGACAACGTTGCGAAGACGAAGCTTCTTCACGACATGGTGAACAAACTCGACCTTCTTTCGGGTCGCGTCCACCAAGACGAATCGCAGCATCGGCAGGAGAAGCGCAACCGGCAGACCGGGAAAGCCGGCTCCCGTACCCACATCGACAACTTCGCCTGGAACTGGCCCGAGGAGTGCTCGGAGGACGGGAACGATCGTCAGGGAATCGAGCACGTGTTTGACCTCGATCTCCCCCCGGGACCGGATCCCGGTGAGATTCGCCCGCTCGTTCCACGCAAGCAGTTCATCCACGAGGCTTGCGAGCGCGACGCGATCCTGCATGTCGACGTCGATGCCCAGGATGGGCGCGGCCCAGCCCAACACATCAGACAATATTGATTGTTCGGTCACGAAAGAGATCCTATAATCTCATCAATAGCCGGATTGTCGATTCACATTATCCCGCCCGCGCCATTCGCATCCGGAAATCGTTTGTCAACGTGGAGGAGCCCCTCACTCTTGCGTTCGAACGACACACAGGCCAACGAGAGCACCAGACTCGGGGAAGCCATCAGCGCCTACATCCAGACCCTCGCCACGGAAGATCGTGAGCTTACCTCGCGAGAGCTTAGTCGGTTTGGTCGCTGGCTCGGAACCGACGTCCTTGTTTCCCGAATCACCGCGGTCGACGTCTCTCGCTATCAAGAGCAGTTCTCCGAGTCGAGCGTCGACTTGAACCGTCGGCTCGAGCCCGTCAAGGCGTTTCTCACCAACCTCAAGACCCAGAAAGTGACGTCCATCAACCTCGGAGCCCACATCCGCCTTCGCCGCCCTCCGGCGCGGAAGCGCGCGCCGTCGGAGCGCAAGGATGAGCCGGAGCAGGTCCGCATCACCGAGCGTGGCTTTGCCGCGCTCACGGAAGAGCTGAAGGACCTGGAGGAGCGCGTTCGGCCGGAGGTTACCGAGCAGCTTCGACGGGCCGCGGCCGATAAGGACTTTCGCGAGAATGCGCCCTACGACGCGGCGAAGCAGCGCCTGGCTGAGGTGCAGACGCGCATCAATGACATCCGGAAGACCTTGAGCGCCGCCAGCATCTACACCGGGAACTCCACGGATACCGTTGACCTCGGCACCAAGGTCACGCTCCACAGCCTGCTGGACGACGAGCTCGTCGTCTATACGATCGTCGGCCCGGGAGAGGTGAGCGCGCGTGACGGGCGGATCTCTACCCAGTCGCCGGTGGGCAGCGCACTCATGGACCGCGGCGTGGGCGAGGTAGTAGAAGTTCAGACGCCGGTCGGCCCTCACAGCTACCGTATCGAAAAGATCGAGCCTCGGTAGCGCCGGTCTTTCCCATCCCTGTACCCTCTACGCCATGAGGCCGCGGCTCACTTTGGCGCTGTTGGCGGCTCGAGTTGCGTCGCTCTCAAGCCGCCGCCTCGGGCATGGCGGAACCGTTCTTCCTGGCCACGTCGTGCCTCGCATCGATCCGTCCGCGCTGTCCCACATCGCGCACCAGCTCACCCACGGCGTGGTCATCGTTTCCGGAACAAACGGGAAGACCACCACGGCCCGGCTGCTCGCACGGACCGCAGAAGCCGATGGTCTCCGTCCGATCCACAACCGATCTGGGGCCAATCTGATGACCGGTGTCGTCAGCGCGATGGCCTGTTCGACAGACCTCCGCGGAAGACCGTCGGGGGAGATCGGCATCTTCGAGGTGGACGAGGCGACCGTCGGCGCCGCCGTCGACGCTCTCTCTCCACGCGTCGTTGTGCTCACGAATGTATTTCGCGATCAGCTTGATCGCTACGGTGAGGTCGAGCTGATCGCCTCTCGGTGGCGCGAAGCCATCGCCCGCCTCGACCCTCACGCCACGGTCGTTCTGAATGTCGATGACCCGATCGTCGCTCAGCTCGCCTCAGTCTGCGGCTGCAGAGTCGTGGGCTATGGAGTGGAGGACGCGAGTCTGGGAGAACGCGAGCCGTCCCACGACGCGGATCGACGCCTCTGCCCCAGCTGCTCCGCTCGCCTCCGATACACCTGGTCGCTGTACGCGCATCTTGGCCACTACGCGTGCGCTTCCTGTGGATGGCACAGGCCCGAACCGGACGTGTCCCTCGTGCGCGGCGAGTTCCATGCCGGACCAGAGGCTCCCGCAAGCGTGCTGGCGATCCGCACGCCGCGCCAGGTGATGACGTTTCGCCTGGCGCTCCCAGGGCTCTACAGCGCATACAATGCGCTCGCAGCCGTCGCCGCGAGCACGGCGGTGGATCTCAGTACGAACGCGATCGTTGAATCGATGGAGCGGGCCGAATCGGTCTTCGGGCGCAGCGAGCGCGTCGGGATCGGCCCCGGCGCCGTGATCCTGACGCTGGTCAAAAACCCTGTCGGGTTCAATCAGGCTCTGCGCGCCTTCGTCCCCGGCCAGGCATCGCCCAGCGACGGCGAGGAGAGCGCCGCCCCCTCGTCCACTCCTTTCCCGCATAACCTCACGGTGATCGCGATTAATGATCTCTTCGCCGACGGCACGGACGTAAGCTGGCTTTGGGACGTCGACTTCGAAGTGCTCGGCGGACACGCGGGGCGTGTTCTTTGCACCGGGACCCGAGCCCACGATCTCGCCCTGCGCCTGAAGTACGCGGCGCTGGGTGACGTCGCGGTCGAGCCCCGGCTCGCGTCAGCCGTGGCTGCCGCCGTGGCGGAAGCTACGATGGGTGATCGGGTGCTGCTCTTCGCCACGTATACGGCCATGCTCGAGGTTCGGCGCGAGCTTGAGCGGCTCGGCCACGTCGCTCCCTTCTGGGAAGACTAGTGGACCTCCGCCTCGTCTACCTGTACGGGGACCTCATGAACCTGTATGGCGACCGCGGGAACATCCTCGCCCTGCAGCAGCGGTGCGCATGGCGAGGGATCCGCCTGCAGGTCGAGAACGTGACGATCGGTGACCGCTTCGACCCGGCAGCCACTCAGCTCCTCTTCTTCGGCGGCGGTCAGGACGCCGAACAGGCCGCGATCAGCCGCGACCTCGCCGTCCGCACGGGCGAGGCCGTCGAGGAAGCGATTCAGGATGGCGCGGCGCTCCTCGCCGTCTGTGGCGGATACCAGCTGCTGGGACGGTCCTTCCGAACGGCTGAGGGGGTGGAGATTCCCGGCACCGGCCTCTTCGACGCGTATACGATCGCCGGATCGCGGCGATGCGTGGGAGACGTCGTGGCCGAGGCAACGCTCGACGGCGACCGTTTTCCGCTCGTTGGTTTCGAGAACCACAGCGGGAAGACGTACCTGATGCCCGGTGGATCGACCGCACCAGCGACGGATCAGGCGGGCCCTCGCCGGACCGTTCCCCTCGCGCGCGTCATCGTGGGAAGCGGGAACAACGGCGAGGACGCGACCGAAGGGGCGCGATACCTGGGAGCGATCGGCACCTATCTGCATGGTCCCATCCTGCCCAAGAACCCATGGCTTGCCGACTGGCTCATCCTGACCGGCCTCCGCAGGCTGATCGGGCCCGAGGCGACACTGGCCCCGCTGGACGACCAGCTCGAATCGGCCGCGAGGGACGCTTTCACCGAACGCGCACGACGACGGCGCCATACGCGCACCAGCATTCGATGACCACGGGCGACACGCCACCTGCGCCAGGGCAGTTAGAGGCAACGCCGAGGGCAGGTCGGCGTGTAGAGGACAGGACTGGCTCGCTGCCCGGCGAACGTCGCGCGGCCGACGGGTCGTTGCAGCGCTTGATGGGCGCGGCGGTGATCGTGATGAGCGGCTTCGTGGCGAGCAAGCTCCTCGGCCTCGTGCGAAACATCGTCATCAGCCACCAGTACGGCGCCTCGCGCGACTACGAGATGTTTCTCGCCGCGATCAGCGTTCCCGACACGGTGTTCCAGGTGCTCGCCGGCGGCGCGGTGAGCGCCGCGTTCATACCCGTATTTGCCACGTATCTATCCCAGAGCGATCGTGAGCGGGCGTGGCGCCTCGCAAGCGCCCTGGTCAACGTCGCTTTGATCACGCTGGGGTGCGTCTCCGCGCTGCTCGCCCTAGCCGCCCCGGCCATCATGGGCATTCTCGTGGCCGGCTGGCCACCCGAGAACCAGGCGCGCGCGGCGACGCTCACCCGCATCATGCTCGTGACCCCTGCCGTCTTCGCCGCCAGCGCGCTCCTCACCAGCGCGCTGAATGCCGTGCACCGCTTTGCGCTGGCCGCGGCGGCGCCCCTGGCCTACAACCTTTCGCTCATCTGCAGCGCGCTCCTGTTCCGCTCCCTCGGCGCCGAAGCGCTCGCGCTCGGCGCGGTCGTCGGCGCGTTTCTCCACCTGGGCGTGCAGGTCCCGGGTGCCCTCCGGGTCGGCATGCGCTACTCGCTGACGCTCGGACTCGACCTCCAGGGGACGCGGGACGTGATTCGCCTGATGCTCCCCAGGGTCATTGGGCTCGGCGTGAGCCAAGTGAACCAGCTCATCAACGTCGCGCTGGCCTCCTTTCTGGTCGTCGGAAGCATCGCCTACCTCAATTACGCCTGGCTGATCCTGATGGTGCCGCTGGGCATCTTTGCGATGGGTCTTTCGACGGCCCTCTTTCCGACCCTGGCGCGGCAGAGCGCCGAGGCGCGCGCGGACGAGGAGCGCGCGACCTTCCTCTTTGGGCTCCGACTCATTCTCTACACCACCATACCCGCCGCCATCGGGCTCATCGTCCTCGGCCGCCCGATCGTGAGCCTGCTCCTCCAGCGCGGCGCCTTCACCGGCGCGGACGCAGCCGCCACCGCGATGGCGCTCGGCTGGTACGCCATCGGACTGCCAGGGCACTCGATGATCGAGATCGTCGATCGCGTCTTCTACGCCGAGCGCAATACCGCCACGCCGGTGCGCGTGGCGGCTGGGGCCGTGCTGCTGAATGTCGCACTGAGCCTTGTGCTGATGCGGACCGGCCTCTCGTTCGGCGGGCTCGCGCTGGCGAATTCCATCGCCGCGCTCGCCGAGGCGACGACGCTCACCCTCCTCCTTCAAAGGACCCTGGGCTGGGTCTATCCCGTGGAGCTGCTCGATTTCGGGTGGCGCATTGGGCTGTCCGCGATCGCGATGGGCGTCACGGCGATGTTGCTCCAGGGAATCGCGGGACAGGCGGGCGGCGCCTATCAATGGATTGGTCAGCTGGCCCTCGTCGTCGGCGTCACCGGCGCATCGGGCGTTACCTACGTGGCCGTCGCTCACCTTCTGGGGGTCCGGGACGCCCGCATGGTGGCCCGGCTCCTGCGTGGCCGGTAACGAGCGCCAGGAGGCCTGCACAGATGGCCTCACGTGTCGATTGGTATACTGCGGCCCGCGCACTACCGTTTCAGGAGGGTCGAGTGCACAGAATCGCTGTGTTTCTCGGGATCCCGCTGGCCGCGGTCGGCCTGGCGCTCGCGGGGATCGCAACAGCAACGGAGTCGACGACCCTGGCTCAGGCTGGGCAGCCCCTGACGATCGTCACCGGCCAGGGTCAGGGCCCGATCGCGGAAGAGGACTTCATCGGCGACCCCGCCCTTGGCGGCAATACCGTGCGGGTCACGACCGGATCGACCGTGATCTGGAAGGTCATGTCTGACGAGATCCACACGGTTACCTTCCCGGGCGATGGTCCGATCCCAGACGTATTTATTCCCCAAGAGGATCCCAGCTTGCCCGGCATGTTCAACCCGCAGATCGTGTTCCCCACCGTCCCCGATGGGCCGTGGGACGGGAGGTCCTTCATCCATGTCGAGCTGCCCACGGACGGGCCCCAGCTCGCGGTCACATTCGCGCGACCGGGCACCTATGATTTCCTCTGCCTCTTCCACGTAAACATGAAGGGACGAGTCCAAGTCGTTCCGCCCGGATCGGCGGGGATCACCACTCAGGCGGCTCTCGATGCGCAGGCGACTGCCATCGACGCGATTCGCCAGACCCAGGCGGCGGAGATTCTGGCGGAGCGCGGAAGCGCGACGCGAATCGAGGGTGGCCGAGGAACCGACCTGTGGTTCGTCCGCGCTGGGACGGATACACGCAACGGCAACCTCGACATCCAGGCGTTTCTCCCGGGCGATCTCACCATCTCGCAAGGGGACACCGTCGTCTGGTACGTCGATCACCTACAGCCGCATACGGTGACGTTCCGGCCGACGGACGGCTCATCCGTCGATCTGTTCGTCCTCCAGTTTCCGGATGGGACCGTGCTCTCGCCCCCCGCTCCGGGACAGCCACTGCCACCGGAGGTGCTCGCGGCGATGCACGATCCGGACTCGGCGCCCCGAGTCGTGTTTGGTCCGGGCGCGGAGAGAACGACCAATCCGATCTACGATGGTCGCAGCCTGTACAGCTCCGGCATCATCGGAGAGCACCCACGGATCACGGTGCCCCTCGACAAGGTCTGGGCGCTCACGTTCAACACGCCAGGCACCTTCAGCTACAGCTGTCTGCTCCACGAGGATCTCGGAATGAAGGGGACCATCACTGTCCAGAGCCGCTGACCGGGTTGCCCAGGGCCCCGACTCACAAGGCGCCCCTCGCCTCATTGGTTCGGGCATTTCCTCGCTGCACCCTGGGTTGTGGCCGCCGCGGGCACGTTCGGTGGCAGCGCTCCTCTCGTCGCTCGCATGCCTGGCGATCGGGGCCGCTTGCTCGGGCCCTTCCTATCCGGCATATCCATCATCGGGGGCGTTGGGCGCGCGCGACGCCGGGGCCGAACTCGGCACCTGGGACCAGACCGTCGCGTCGGCGAAGCAAGAGGGCAAAATCATGATTCTTGGTCCGCGAAGCGCCACCCTCCGGTCCGCGCTCAGCGATGGGTTTCACCGCCGATACCCAGAGATCGCTCTCGATTATCGTCCGGTCGACCCAGCGGACCTCCGTCGATGGGCACAGTCCTCAGAGCCGCGGGGAGATCTCGTCGTCGCGCCACCGGGCGCCATCGTGCGCGCGCTGCTCGCAGCCCGCGCCGCCGATCCCATCGGTCCGTATCTCACGGGGCCCAACGCCAGTAGCCGCGATGAGGCTTCGGATGAAAACGTCGACACGGGGTGCCTCGTGTTCGCGTCGGCGGCGAAGGCGCCGATCGCCTACAATCCGGCCCTGGCGCCCCCGGGAGAAATCCACTCGTGGCGTCAGCTTCTGGATGCGCGGTGGAGAGGGCTGGTCGGATTCGTGGACCCTCGACGCAACGAAGAGGCGCGCTTGACCGCGGCGTTCCTGGCTCGCACCGGTGGGCTTGGCCCAGATTTCTTGCGCGAGCTGTTTGCCACGGGCGCTTCCCTTGTCATGAGTCCGTCCGAGGCGATGCAGGAGCTGGAACAGGGCGCGCTCGCCGTGGCGATTGGCGTCGACGATCAGCTGGTCGCCGATGCGCGAGCCAAGGGCGGACAGATCGATGTTCTCCCGCCCGATGCATTCGATGAGAATAGCTACGTAACCGCTGGACCGAGCGCTGTGTCCGTGCTGACGCACGCCCCCCATCCCGAGGCTGTGCGAGTGTATCTGGACTATCTTCTCTCACCCGATGCTCAGATCACCTGGGAGAGCGCGTCAGGCTTCGCCCGTACTCAGTCGGATCCCGAGCCTGACGCGATGGAGGCGCCGAGGCCCGCCCCGAGCGCCGATGTCGAGCCGCGGTGCGTGGCTGGTGACGTCGACGAGGAAGCCCAGCTGGATTCGCTCATCCGGAGCGTGCTGGCATGATGGATCTCTCGACGCTACAGGTGGCCGCGCTGGACGACTCGGCGATGGCCGCGGCACGGGCCCGCCTCGACCAGCTCACCAAGCCGCCCGGGAGCCTCGGCCGCCTCGAGGCCCTGGCCGTCAAGCTCGCCGGGATCACCGGACGCGCGCGCCCCCGAATGGCGCGCAAAGCGGTCATCGTGCTGGTCGGTGATCACGGAGTCGCAGCGGAAGGCGTGTCGGCGTATCCATCCGCGGTGACACCGCAAATGGTCCGCAACTTCCTGACCGGCGGTGCCGCCATCAACGTGCTGGCCCGCCGCGCGGGAGCGCGCGTCATGGTGGCGGATCTCGGGGTCGCCGCGGAGCTTCCATCCCATTCCGCGTTGATCCAGAGGAAGATCGGCCTCGGCACGCGTAACATGGCTGTCGGGCCGGCGATGGATCGGGCAGAAGCGATGGAGGCGATCGCCGCAGGCGCCGACATCTTTCAGTCCGCATTCGACGATGGCGTGGACCTCGTCGCCACGGGAGAAATGGGCATCGGGAACACGACCGCGGCGAGCGCGATCGTCGCGGCGATCACGGGCCGCCCGGTCCAGGACGTGACTGGTCGGGGGACCGGGCTCGACGAAGAGGGCTGGCGACGAAAGGTCGCGGTGATTCAGCGAGCGCTCGAGGTGAACCGCCCTGACCCGTCAGACCCGATCGACGTCCTGTCCAAAGTCGGCGGCTTCGAGATCGCCGGTCTCGTGGGCGTGGTCGGACAAGCCGCGCTTCGGCGCGTGCCGGTGGTCATCGACGGGTTCATCTCCGGCGCCGCGGCCTTGATTGCGACGGAGCTGCTACCTCGCTCCCGCGACTACCTCATCGCAGCGCACAACTCCGTCGAGATCGGCCACCGAGTCCTGCTGGAACGCATGGAGCTGACGCCGCTCCTCAACCTCGACCTACGGCTGGGCGAGGGCACGGGGGCGGCCATCGCGATGCATCTGGTCGACGACGCGGTGGCCATCCTCGATGAGATGGCGACGTTTGCCGATGCCGGCGTGTCCGGGCCGATCGAGGATGATCACACCTTCTGATAGATGCGGGCTCCGGCCTCGCGAAACTCGCGCGCCTTCTCCTCGAGCCCCGCGGCGATGGCCTGCTCCTCCTCAATCCCCCTGGTGCGCGCGTACTCCCGCACGTCCTGGGTGATGCGCATGCTGCAGAAGTGCGGCCCACACATCGAGCAGAAATGCGCCACCTTCGCCGGCTCAGCGGGCAGTGTCTCATCGTGGAACGCGTAGGCCGTGTCGGGGTCGAGGGCCAGGTTGAATTGATCCTTCCACCGGAACTCGAACCGCGCCTTCGAGAGCGCGTCGTCGCGCAGATGCGCGCCCGGGTGGCCCTTGGCAAGATCGGCGGCGTGGGCAGCGATCTTGTAGGCGATCACGCCATCCTTCACGTCCTTGCGATTTGGCAGGCCGAGATGCTCCTTCGGGGTCACGTAGCAGAGGAGCGCTGTTCCGAACCAGCCGATCATCGCGGCGCCGATGGCGGAGGTGATGTGGTCGTAGCCCGGCGCGATATCGGTCACCAACGGACCGAGGGTGTAGAAGGGCGCCTCGTGGCATACGTCGAGCTGGCGGTCCATGTTCTCCTTGATCTTGTGCATCGGCACGTGGCCGGGCCCCTCGATCATCACCTGGACGTCATGCTTCCACGCGATCTCGGTCAGCTCCCCCAGCGTATCCAGCTCGGCGAACTGGGCCGCGTCGTTCGCGTCCGCCGTGGAGCCGGGGCGTAGGCCATCGCCCAGAGAGAATGAGACATCGTAGGCGCGCATGATGGCGCAGATCTCTTCGAAGTTGGTGTAGAGGAAGTTCTCCTTATGGTGGGCTAGACACCACGCCGCCAAGATCGAGCCTCCACGAGACACGATGCCCGTTACCCGATTCGCGGTCAGTGGGATGAAAGGAAGCCGCACCCCGGCGTGGATTGTGAAGTAGTCCACCCCCTGCTCACACTGCTCGATGAGCGTGTCGCGGAACACCTCCCAACTCAGCTCTTCGACCTTGCCATTGACCTTCTCGAGCGCCTGGTAGATGGGAACCGTGCCGATGGGGACGGGCGAGTTCCGAATGATCCACTCGCGCGTCGTGTGAATGTTCTTGCCGGTGGAGAGATCCATCACTGTGTCGGCGCCCCAGTGGGTCGCCCAGCACATCTTCTCCACCTCCTCCTCGATGGAGGAGGCCACCGCCGAATTCCCGATGTTGGCATTGATCTTCACCAGGAAATTTCGGCCGATGATCATCGGCTCGGTTTCCGGATGGTTCACGTTGGCCGGAATGATGGCGCGGCCCCGGGCGACCTCGTCGCGCACGAACTCGGGGTCTACGTTCTCGCGGATGGCGATGAACTGCATCTCCGGGGTGATGATGCCCCGGCGCGCATACGCGAGCTGGGTGGGAGCCGCGCCGTCCTTCCCGCGAAGCACCGGACGTTTGAGGCCGGGAAAGACGGCCATATTGGCCCGGGCATCCCCGTTGCGCATGCCATCGTCCCGAGGCTGGACCTCTCGGCCCGCATATTCCTCGACGTCGCCCCTTTCGAGAATCCACGATCGCCGAAGGGCCGGAAGGCCGCGCCGCACATCCGTTTCGACCTCGGGGTCGGTATACGGGCCGCTCGTGTCGTAGACCCGGACGGGCGCATTCGGCTCGTCACCGTAACGCCCGGTCGTTGGGTCGAGGGTGACCTCGCGCATCGGGACACGAATGTCGGGCCGCGATCCGGAGACATAGACCTTCCGACTGGCGGGAAATGACTGGGTCACCGATTCGGAAACCTCGACGGCCATGGCGCTCCTTCCTTTCCATCCACAAAAATGACCGCCCCCAGCCGAAAGGCCGACCGGAGCGGTCACCGTCCTTCGGCCGCATTCCCTACGCTCGTCTTCCGCGCCGCGTTGCCGAAACAACCGTGCGGCTTGCCGAGATCAGGTTCGAGGGGTTGGTGGGCCTGACCCCACCTCTCAGCTGCACGCTCCCCCTGCGAGCCGGTCAAATATGTGGTTGTGCCTGCGTTACGCGAACTATAGCATCTGGCCGACGCGCGCACCCGCTTCGCGGCCCCGCTCGTCCCAGTCGCCCCGTTGATCTCGGATACATAACACCGACGCGAGGATAGTTGACAGCGCGCCAAGAGGGCGCATACCATCTGGCCAGCGCACAATGGGAAATGCAGACTTGGTCGGCTCCAGATGTCCGCGCGCCCCGCTTCGCCGCGCGGTGCCGTTCAGTGCCCTCGTTCTGTCGTGGCTCCTCTTGTTGGCTTGCGAGGCCGACCGAGCAAATCTCTCCGCGGCCCCGATCACGAAGAGCAACGCCGCGACCGCCAACGCGTCCCCGGGCGTCGAAGGTGAGCTCCGCGTATATGCCGCCGCGTCGCTGACCGACGCCTTCACAGAAATCGGTCGCGACTTCGAAGCGCAGAACCCGGGCGCCCATGTGGTATTCAACTTCGGTCCCTCGTCCGGCCTACGCACCCAGATCGAAAACGGCGCCGCCGCGGACGTATTCGCCTCCGCGGACGACGTCCAGATGGCGAGCGCCGTGAAGTCGGGCATCGTGGCGGGCGAGCCTCAGCCCTTTGCCCGCAACTCGCTCGCCGTCGTCCTGCCCGCCGACAATCCCGGGAAGATCGACTCGCTCCATGATCTTGGACGCCCCGGGGTGCGCCTCGTCGCGACCAACCCGCAGGTACCGGTGGGCGCGTACACCCTCCAGGTGCTCGACAAGCTCAGCAGAGATCCGACTTACGGCCCCGAGTTCTCGAAAAACGCCGTCGCTAACATCCGTTCCCACGAAGAGGACGTGCGCTCGCTTCTGGCGAAGGTGACGCTGGGCGAGGCGGATGCCGGGGTTGTATACACTTCCGATATCACGCCCCAGGTTGCGTCCCAGGTGAAGGTCATTGCGATCCCCCCTGCCGACAACGTCACGGCCACCTATCCCATCGCGGTGGTCCAGGGATCTCACCGGCCGGACGTTGCGCAGCGCTTCGTCGAATCCGTGCTCTCGGACGACGGACAGAAGACGCTGGCTCGCTGGGGTCTGCAGCCGGTCCAGTAGGGCGAGCGCGTGACGGCGGTCACCGTTCCCGCGTCCCCTCGCGTGGAAGCGATGGCCGCGCGCAGACTCTGGGCGCAGCGCGGAACCCTCCTCGTCCTGCTCTACAGCGCGATCCTGATGCTCTTCCTGATCGTTCCACTCCTGGTGGTGCTCTGGCGCACGGCCTCCAGTGGCCAACTGGGCCCCTATCTGGCGAACGACGTCGTGGTGAGCGCCCTTCGCTTGAGCATCCTCACCACGACCATTGCCCTCACATCCTCGGTCGTTTTTGGAACCCCGCTCGCGTACCTCCTCGCCCGCGGGCGATTCCCAGGGCGAGGCGTGATCGACACACTCGTCGACCTCCCCATGGTGCTTCCGCCGGCCGTGGCTGGCGTGGCGCTGCTCCTGACCTTCGGCCGGCGCGGTCTGCTTGGCGGGTGGCTCGGAGCACTCGGCATCGAAGTCGGCTTCACCACCGCCGCGGTCGTTCTGGCCGAGGTATTCGTGGCGGCTCCCTTTTACGTGCGCGCCGCCAAGACTGGCTTCGAGGGTGTCGATCGGGAGCTGGAGTACGTGTCGGGCAGCCTCGGCGCGTCTTCCCTGCGGACGTTTCTCCGGGTCACCGTGCCCCTCGCCATGCCAGCGCTGCTCGGCGGCGCGGTCATGACGTGGGCGCGCGCCCTCGGCGAGTTTGGCGCGACCATCATGTTCGCGGGCAATTTCCCCGGCACCACCCAGACCATGCCCCTGGCCATCTACGTCGCCATGGAGCGCGACCTGCCCGCCGCGCTGGTCCTCGCCAGCATCCTCATCGTCGCCTCCTTCGTCGTCCTGCTGGGATTCAAGACGCTCGCTCGCGCGCGCGTGTCGGCCGTTCCATGACCACGACCGGAGCGCGCGCGCCGTGTTAGAGGTGGCAATTGAAAAGCGCCTCCGCGACTTCGAGCTACGGACCGCCTTTTCGGCGGACGACGAGCTTATCGTCCTCTTCGGCCCATCAGGCGCTGGTAAGTCCGTCACCGTGAGATCGATCGCCGGCATCATTACCCCGGATGCCGGCTCGATCAAGATCGACGGTCGGCCCGTCTTCGACGCCTCGCGCGGAATAGACGTCCCGATTCAAAAGCGGCACGTTGGCTATGTCCCACAACACTACGGGCTCTTCCCACACTTGAGCGTCGGGGAGAACGTCGCATATGGGCTCGCAGGGATCCCGGCAGACCGTGCTCGGGCGCGCGTCAGCGACATGCTCGGGCGCCTCGATCTCGCCGGGTACGAGCGTCGGCGCCCGCGCGAGCTCTCCGGGGGACAGCAGCAGCGCGTAGCCCTGGCGCGCGCACTGATCACCGAGCCGCGCGTCCTGCTCCTCGACGAGCCCTTTTCCGCCCTTGATTCGATGCTCCGGGCACGGCTCCGCAGGGACCTGCTAACGATCCACCGACAGTTTCCGGTTACGACGATCTTTATCAGCCACGATCTCGGCGAGGCGTACACCCTGGCCGACAAGATCGCCGTCTATGATCGCGGCTCCGTCCTCCAGGTGGGGAGCCGCGATGACATCTTCCGCCGCCCGGCCTCCGGCCGCGTGGCTCGGCTGACCGGCGCGTCCAACGTCTTCCCAGCACGCCTCGTCGCGCGAGCCGAGCCGCACGGGCGCGGAGTAGCCTGCGATGAGCCCGAGCGCGGGCACGGTCTTCGCGTGCAGCTCGCCGGAACGGACAGCATCCTGGCGGCGGAAGACCCCGGCGGCCTGCTCCAGGCCAGCGTGTCCATCTGCATTCGGCCGGAGGCGATCGTCGTTGAGGACCTATCTACCGCGGATCGTCCGAATCGCATTCGCGCGCGCGTGCTCGATCATGTGCCGGGGGCAACGAGCGTCACGCTCTTCTGCGAGGCATCGGCATCGCTCGCGGGCCAAGGGCGAATCGAATTTGAGGCGGTGATCCCGGCGGAACGCTTCCGCATTCTGAAGCTCGCGAACGGAGCCGAATGCGTCTTGCACCTCCCACCGGCGGACCTTTTCGTCCTTCCGGACGACGAATCGAATGGATGAGATAGCCCGAGCGCTGGCCGTGGCCACCGAGGCCGCGGTCGCCGCGGGGTCCTTGATCCGAGAGGACTTTCACCGGCCCGGGGGCGCGCGCGGACACGACGATCACGCTGAGGTCGACGAAGAAGCGGAAGTCTTGATCCGGGGGAAACTGCTCACAGCCTTTCCGGAGTGGGGCTATCGCGGCGAAGAGACCGGGAGCGCCAACCTTGACCCACCGCCACGCTTCATCTGGCTCGTTGACCCCAACGACGGCACACGGTCGTACCTCGAAGGCTACCGAGGGAACGCGGTCTCCATCGCCCTCCTGCGCGACCGAGAGCCAGTCCTCGGCGTCGTCTTTGCGCCGTGCGCGCCTGATGACGATGGTGACTTGATTGCCTGGGCCGAAGGGTGCGGCCCCGTCACCCGAAACGGCGCCCCCGTCGCCCCGCCCGCATGGCACGAGCGAATTCGCGACGGCGACTGCGTCCTGGTTTCGGTCGACGCCGACAACGACGCGCTGGTAAACAGCCGGATTCTTGCTCCGGGGCGCTATCGGATCATGCCCAGCATCGCCTATCGGCTCGCTCTCGCGGCGGTCGGCGACGCCGCGATCGGGACAGGACTGAAGGGCGCTGGCGACTGGGACTACGCGGGCGGCCAGGCGCTTCTTCGTGGAAACGGCGCCGACATGTTCGATCAGCACGGTGTTCCGGCGGTCTACACGGCGGAGGGCGAAAGCCATTGTCGCGGCTGCTTCGGTGGCGCGCAGGGCCCGATCCGGCAGCTCCTGTCGCGTCCCTGGCGCGAGATGCTGCCGCGCCGTCACCGCCACGACCCGACCGGCCTGATGCCGCCTTTCCCCACGCTTCCGCCCGGACGTCACGTGCGCGACGCCGCCTCCCTGCGACGCGCCCAGGGATGTCTCCTCGGACACTTCATCGGGGACGCGCTGGGAAGTCTGGTTGAATCCCCATCGGGGTCAACCGCGCCAGCCAGGCCCCCCGAGAGTCCGGTCGAGATGGGAGATGGCGGGCCGCTCCAAACCCTGGCTGGGCAACCGACGGACGTCTCCGAGCTTGCGCTGACCCTCGCTCACACCATCGATCGCGCCCGCCGGTACGACGACGAGCTGGCCGCGCGAGCGTACGCGTACTGGCTCCGGTCGCAACCATTTCGGATTGAAGGAGCCACCGCGACGGCGCTTCGTGCAGCGCCGAACATCAGCCTGCCACTCCTCGTGCGGTCGGCGGACGGCGGCTACCGCATCGCCGCGGCTCATCGAGATGGCAGCGTCGAGAGCGTCGCGGCGTCCGCCCGCGCGGCTGCCGACGCGGCCAGCACCGGGTTCGGATCGCTGACCCGCGCGAGCCCTCTGGGGATCTTCGGCCACGCCATGGAGCCGGACGACCTCGCGTCGATCGCGCGGGCGGATAGCGCCCTCACCCACCCAAACCCTATTTGTCAGGACGCATGCGCGGTGTACGTTGTTGCCATCGCTCACGCGATTTCGACCGGCGCGGCAGCACGCGACGTCTACCGTTTCGCGCTAGACTGGGCGGAAAGCGGGTGCCAAACGGCCGAGGTTCGCGGCGCCCTCCGGAACGCGGAGGTCGAGCAGCCATCTGGCCGCGCGATCACTCGAGCGAGCGCCCTAACAGCCCTGCAAATCGCCTTCCATCAGCTCCTTCACGCACCGGGCGCTCAGGAGGGGATCGAATCGGTCGTCCGGCTGCCGGGCCCGGCCAGCGCGCACGCGGCGGTGGCGGGCGCGCTCCTGGGCGCCGTACACGGTCGCGAGTCGCTCCCCGCCCGCTGGCGAGGTCTGGTGCTGACGTGTCGGCCCGTCGCTGGCGCGCCGGGCGTGAGGCGACCGCGCCCGGAGGTCTTCTGGCCGACGGGCGCGCTCGAGATGGGTGAGCGGCTCCTGTGGGTCGGAGCAGCGGACCTCGCGTGAGGCGCGCCCTCCTTGCCGTGGCCATTTTGGCCATCGCTGGAGCGGCCGCCTGGGGGCTTCTCGATTCGACTCGACGAGGCCAGACGATCGTTCGCGAGCTGCCACCGGCGGCGCGCGACGAGGCGTCCATCGGAGCCGCGACGGGCGCCTGGTATGAGCTGCTCTTCACGTCGCCGAGCTTCGCAGAGGGGCCGGCAGCGCGGCACAACTCCATCGAAAAGCGGCTCGTCGCCATGATGGACCAGGCAGAGCGAACCCTCGATGTCGCCGTCTACGAATTCGACCTACCATCGGTGGCCGACGCAATGGCCCGGTCCGCCCGCCGAGGGGTCCAGGTTCGCATGGTTACCGACAGCGACACGCTCAAAGACACGGGTCACGCTGCTACCCAGAAGGCCATCGAGACACTGCAATCGGCTGGCGTTCCCATCGTCGACGACAACCGTCGGCCAATCATGCACAACAAGTTCACCATCGCCGACGGCGAATGGGTGGAGACTGGCTCGTGGAACTACACGATGAGCGACACCTTCAGAAACAACAACGACGCCATCTTCGTGCACTCACGCGACCTGGCTGCCAACTTCGAAGCGGAGTTCGCGAAGATGTTCGACCAGCGGAAGTTCGGAACAGCCAAGTCCGCCGGCGTCCCGCACCCATCGCTCTCGATCGCGGGCGCCCACGTCGAGAACTATTTCTCTCCGGAGGACAAGCCCGCGACCCACGTGATTCGCTGGATAGGGAGCGCACGGCAACAGATCCATTTCATGGCGTTCTCCTTCACCCACGACGGCATCGGCGATGCCATGCTCGAGCGGGCCCGCGCGGGCGTGTCCGTCGGCGGCGTGTTCGAAGCGGAGGACTCAGAAACCCGGGCGTCCGAGTTTCCGCGCATGAAGGAGGCCGGACTCGACGTGCTGCAGGATGGCAACCCGTGGAGGATGCACCACAAGGTAATCATCATCGACGAACATGTGAGCCTCTTCGGGTCGTTCAACTTCTCGGCGAGCGCTAATCGGGCGAACGACGAGAACCTTCTGGTCGTCGACGATCCCGGGCTCGCCTCAGCCCTCGAAGCCGAGTATCAGCGCGTTCGAGCCACCGCAATCAGCCCCCCGTCGCGACGCGCGGGGTCTTGAGACACCCGGGCAAACGGTAAAATCGGATGCGATAACGCGAGATTGGCGCGAATACGCTCCGCGTTCCGTAGCATGCATGCACTGAGGTTGGGAATGAAGCGGTGGATGTACTCTGCGCTCATCGCCACCGCCACGTTGGTTGGATGCACGCAAAACGGGGCACTTTCGCCGGCGCAGCGATCGGCCACGCAGGCAAGCGGCGCGTCGCCAGGCTCCCGGGTCCTCACGGTCGGCATTGCGAATGAGCCGCCGAGCGTCGGTGCCGTCGCCCCCATCGCGGGGGGCTTCGGCTCGAGCTTCTCGTATCGACCGTTTAACGAACTGCTGGAGATCGTAGATGACCGCGGGATCGCGCACCCCGCGCTAGCGGAGGCGCTGCCAGTACTGAACACCGATACCTGGCAGGTCTTCCCGGATGGCACGATGCTGACGACGTACCGCTTGAAGCCGAACCTCACGTGGCACGACGGCGCCAAGCTGACAGCCGACGACTTTGTCTTTTCATATCACGTCCTGATGACGCCCGGCCTCGGATTCATCAACGGAAAATCGGCCCCGCTCAACCATATCGACGACGTGCAGGCGCCGGACGAACGAACCATCGTCATTCACTGGACGAGCCCGTTTCCGGGTGCGGACGTCCTTCAGCAGGGAGGATCGATCCTCGGCCTGCCGGCGCTCCCGCGCCACATCCTCGAGGGCGTGTACCGCGACGGCAGTCCGGATGCATTCGGCGCCCATCCATACTGGAACACCGCTTTCATCGGGACGGGTCCGTACAAGCTCGACCGTTGGGAATTCGGATCCTTTATCGACGCGTCGGCATTTGATGGCTACGTCTTTGGCCGCCCGAAGATTGACCATCTCAAGATCCTCTTTGTGGAAGATCCGAACGTGGCGCTCTCGTATCTGCGCGCGGGAACCATCCTCTTCGCCACCGATAGCGCCATCGACTTTCCCCAGGCTCTCGAGCTCAAGAAGGATTGGGGGCCAACCCATCGGGGCGTCTTCCAATACACGGCCCGATCGCTCCGGTCTATCGTGTTCCAGTTCCGACCCGAATACGTGAATCCAAAATCACTCCTCGACGTGAGAGTTCGTAAGGCAATTGCGTACGCCGTGGACAAACAGGCCATCAATGAAGCGCTTTTCGGCGGTGAAGGCCAGACGATCGACTCGATCTTCGACAACCGGGCCGATTTCTACCCTCAGATTGACGCCGTCATTACCAAGTATCCTCTGGACTTGCGTTCAAGCGAGCGGCTGATGAACGACGCAGGGTTCCGCAAAGGAACCGATGGCACATATTCCGGGCCTGACGGACGATTCGTCGCCGACTATCGCTCGGGGATTGGCGCCGAAGGCGACGCCGAGCGCGCGATTATCGGCAACACGCTGCGTCAAGCCGGCTTCGACGTCACAGAAACTCCTCAATCACAGGCGCAGTCGCGCGACGGCGAGGCGCGCGGCACGTTCCCGGGTATGTACGGTCAGTCCACCGGCGCCGGGGAGAGCAACCAAGTCGCGAGTCTCTCCACGGATCAGGTTGCCGGGCCGGCAAACCGCTGGACCGGCCGCAACCGGCAAGGCTGGTCCAACGCCCAGTTCGACGATCTTGCGCAACAGCTCGATACGACCCTCGACCGGAATCGGGGGAACCAGATCCGTGTCCAGATCGCCAAGCTCGTCAGCGAGGAAGTTCCCGAGATCATGATGTTCTGGAATCTCAATCCCGAAGTCTTCGTCTCCGACCTCGAAGGCCCCGTTCAGACGGCGCTCCTGGCAACCGGCGGTGCGAGCTGGAACATGTATCAATGGGAGCTGCGGTAGCCCTCGAGCCAATTGCGTGCCACCGTGAGGTTCAGCGAAGCTCCCACTCGTGGATGTTCCAACTGATGTTCCCCTCCGGCGGAGCAATGGCAATCCCCTTGAGCTCCGAAACGTACACCCATGGCTGGCCGCGGATCAGGAGCGAGATGGATTGCATGTCATCCGTCATGACGTGGACCATAGACGTCACCTGGGCCTCGCGCTCTTGAAAGTCCAGCGTCTGCGCGAACGCCGACGCTAGCCGATCGAAATCGGCGTTCGACCAGCCTGACCGGTTCGCGCCCGCCCATCGCGTATCCTGGGTGCCGATATTGGCGCTGGTAAACCCCAGCAGGGCGCTGCCACAACAGTTCTGGCTGTTGCTGAACGTCGCCGGGAAGGTGGCTCGCTTTTCGGGATTGCGCGCTTCAGACGCGGACAGCACGTTCTCCTGCACGTCGAAACCGGCTTGTCTCCATCCAGCGGCTAGGATCGACATCTCCGACTCGTTGTCGCTCCCCGCGTTCGTTTCGGTGAGCCAGCTCAAGCGACCGTCCGTTGGGCTCGCGTAGACGCCATCGGGACCTTTTCGAAACCCCGCTTGCTGCATGAGCTGGTCCGTCTGCTTCAGGTCGTACGGGTACTTCACCGCTCCCTTTTCGGCGGCAGGTCCCCAGATCGACTGCGGCGCGACGAGGCTGTCCGTGGGAGTGGCGAGGCCGTAGTACAGAGCATCGTTGAGCGCGTTCTTGTCGACCGTATGGGCCAACGCCTTCCGAACCGTTCGGTTGAGGAGCGCTTGCGGCTGCGCGATGTCGGCCCGATTCTGGAAGTGCACGGCGCGCCACTGGTTCGGATGAATGACGACGTTCCCCTTCCCTTGCGGGATCCAGTCCTGCTTCAGCACCTGGACTTCCGGCAGCCCCATGGACGTTCCGTCGGTCATGAGCACTTCGCCCGCGAGGATCCGCGACAGGACCGCGCGCTCATCGCTGCTAAAGTCCAGGCGGATTTTTCCGATTTTCGGTTTCCCCAGGATGTGCCTGTCGAACGCCTCGGCCTCGATGTAGGCGCCAGGCTCCCATTGCGTCAGGCGATAGGGACCCAGCCCCACGTATTCCCGCGTCCAGAACGGATCGGCGACGAAGGCATCCATCGCCCCGCTTCGGAACGAATCTTCGAGAATGTGGCGGGGAAGGGGCGGAAACTCCGTGTTGAGCCCGTCCGTAAACGACACATCGGGGTACGGCTCTTTCCAGTGGATCACGAGCGTGCGCGAGTCTTGCGCGACGACGTCTCGGATCGATCGGAACGGGGAAGCGCCCGATTGACCGAACTCTTTCGTCGAGTACACGTTCCACGCGAAGACGAAGTCGTCGGCATCCAAGGCCGCACCATCCTGCCAGACGACGTTTGGTTTGAACCGATAGGTCGTGGTCATCGTGCCGTCGGGACTGAGCTGCCAGTTATCCGAATTGAGCTGAGGAAGAGCATCGACGAGATATGGACGGACCTTGCCGTCACCATCAAGCAGACCAATGCTCGCGTTGAACATGCGGCTGGGGAGGTAGAGTCCGATCCCGGCCGTCTGCAGCGGCCGCGTCGTGATCGTCGGCGGCTCGACCCGAATCGCCACCACGAGCGTTCGCCCCGATGGCGCCGCGGGAGGCTGGCTCGCGCCCGAGCCGGAGGTGCCCGGGGCCGTGGAGGGCGCACATGCCACCAGCACAGCCATGACCACGGCGCACGCCAGGAGTCGATGCGCCAGGCCGGTCAAGTCCGTCGCCCTCCCGATCCGCGCTGCCAGCCGCGGAGTCGCGCCCTCCGAATGCGCTGTCGCGATGGCGCCCTGAGGTTGCATGCCGATAACCTTCCCTTCCCCCGCCGGGTAGCGCGGTACAATCGCAGAACGGTTCCAAGCAGCGTAGCGCGGAGCGAATCGTAGTGACAAGGGGCGATTGTGCGATGAGCGTAGCGACCAGCGCGTTCACCCGAGAGCCCTGGACCCGGTGAACACTCCCGCCGTCCAGGACGCCGCCGTGGCCGCACCCGCTGCCCGCGCCAACCAGAGGCTCGAACCGGCCGGTTCGCTGCCTGAGTCCCCATCGCTCCTTCGGCCGCTGCGGCACCGCAATTATCGCTTCTACTGGCTCGCGCAGTTTCCATCGGTTCTCGCCCAGAACATGCAGCAGGTGGCTCTGGCATGGCTGGTCCTCCAACTCACCAACTCTCCCCTGCTCCTCGGTGTCACGGGCCTCATGCAATCGGCTCCCCAAATCGCGCTGTCGTTCGTGGGAGGGGCCGTGGCAGACCGCATGGACCGGCTCCGCCTCCTCATGACCACCCAGGCGACCACCGCGCTCCTGTTTCTCGCCCTGTCCGTGCTCACCCTCACCGAGCGCGTGCAGGTCTGGGAGGTCATGCTGTGCGCGTTCCTTCTGGGGTGCGTTCGATCCTTCGATCAACCGAGCCGCCAGGCATTGATCCCCCTCGTCATCCCGCGCGAAGAGATCCCGAGCGCGGTGCCGCTTGGCAATACCGTGTGGCAGGGGACAAGACTCGTAGGCCCGGCGTTCGCAGGCATGCTGATCTACCTCATCGGCGTCGGTCACACGTTTCTGGTGGCGTGTATGGGGTTCGTCCTTGCGCTCGGCCTTTTCAGCCGCATACGCGTGGAGCAGCCGCCTGCACAAATGACCGACCGCGGACTCATCCGCAACATGCTGGATGGCATGAATTTTATTCGGACCAACCAGATCTTCTATGCGCTCATCGGCCTCACCTTCTTCAACAGCGTGTTCGGGATGTCGTACGTTCTGCTGCTGCCGATCTTTGCCCGCGACATCCTCAACGTCGGATCGCAGGGCTTCGGCTTGCTCGAGTCCGCGGCCGGCCTGGGTTCGCTCCTTGGGACGATCGGCGTGCTTTACCTGGCCCGGTGGGGGCGAAGCGGCATCCAGGCCCTGGCGGGCTCTGCCGTCTTCGGCGCGCTCCTCATCGGATTCGCGCTCTCACCCTCGTACGCCCTCTCGCTCGCTTTCCTCTTTCTGGGGGGCGCGGCGAATCAGATGTACATGACGACCATCAACACGAGCCTGCAGCTCAACCTGCCCGAGGATTTTCGGGGGCGGGTGATGGGCGTCTGGGGCCTCACGTGGAGCCTCATGCCCTTCGGCGGCACCATCGCCGGGGGCATCGCGGAAGTCTCCAGCCCCCAGATAGCCATCGCGCTCGGCGGCGCGCTCGTCGTCGGGCTCGCGCTATTTATTGCGGCTGCGCTTCCCGACGTCCGGGGCCTGCGTCAGGAAGTCCGATCTACGGAAGGCGCCCCACTGGGACGGGCGCCGCAATGATCCCGGCGATGTAGGCGCGCGTCACCATCCGCTCCACATCACGAATGCTTTTCACCGCGTCATCGCCCTTCGCGATCGCCGCGAGGACCGGCGCGAGCTGCGCGTCATCAAGCTTCTGGAGCGCGGCTCGGTGGCGCGCGACCTCCTCCAGCACGTCCTTCGGCGGCGTGCCGAACTCGTACGGGAGGAAGCGGTCGACGATCGCCTCGTCAACCAGGTCAATCCGATTCGTGGTCAGGACTACGGCCGTGCGCGACGTATCCAGCTCGTCGATCGCGTGGAAGAACACGCTGTTCTGGCTGAAGTGCCATTCTTTAGCGCCGCCCGAGCTGCGTGCGAGGAACAGGCTCTCCACATCGTCGAACAGGAGCACGGTCCGGCGTGTCGGGTCCTCCTCGTGCCGGTGGCCGTGGAACTCGCCCTCGCGCGCGTACTGGAAGAGCTTCCGAAGCTGCTCTTCGCTGTCTCCGTAACGTCCGCGGGCGATATCAGCGCCGTCCACGATCACCAGCACGACGTCGTCGCCGGCCAACTCGGGCGAGAACGGATCGTGGCCGTGGATGTGGGGCTCCTCGTGCACGTGATGGTGGCCGATGCCGTCCGCGTGCTCGTGGCCATGCGTTTCGGATACCTGGGCGATCTCGCCGGCGAACAAGTCTCCGCCGAAAATCCGTGCCAGCTCATACGTGAGGCGGCGCCCCATGGTCGTCTTGCCGATGCCGACGCCGCCGTAGAAGAGAAATCCTTTGAGCGCGCTGCGCGTGATGTCATTCCGCCACTGGTGAGCGACGATCGCCGTCGTCTCCGCCAACACGCGTCGGTATGGGGCGCCGACGATGTCGTTCGCGCTAACGGCGGTTCCATCGGCGCCGGGCTCGCCGAGGAACGGACCGAACTCCTGGAACAGCCTGGAAGGCCGATAGAGATTGACGTCCGAGTCTCGCATTGTCCGTCCGTCCCCCCTCAGGCTTCCACCGAATGTCGTTCCCAGAGCGATGGATCGCTGCCATCGAGGCGCGCCGGCTCCTCGTACATGGGAAGCGGATACAGACAGAAGCTCATCAGCTTGTACTGGCTCTCCCACATGTGCATCCGGATGATCACCGCAATGTTGTCTGGATCGGCGTTGAAGTGCTGGTGCCACGACCATTTCGATACCAGGGTGGCATCGCCCGCGGCCCACTCGTGGCGCTCGCCGTCGATGACGCTGTAGCCCTTGCCGTCGACGCAAAACAGCACCGCCTCACCCCCGTGGCGGTGCTTCGATTGCCAGCCACCTGGCGCTATCTGGAACATCACCATGCTCAGCCCGGTGCCATGGAAACCCTGGCTGATGTCGACGAGAAACGTGCTCCTCGTCCCCTTCTTGTTGAGAAGCAGCGTCTGCTCCTTGAAGTGAGTCACGAGCGTCCCCGTAGCCAAACGGCGCTCGTTCTCGGCGGCGGCGAGGATGGCGGCTTCGTATTCCCCCGATTTTCCCTCTACGGCTCGCGCAATCCGCTGCAGCTCGGTGTCCGGGAAGAAGGGACCGCGGGGCTCGGCCTGGCCGATGTCATCCATGCTGTCAAGGTGGAACAGATCGAAGAGCGGGGCGTCGCTGATGCTGACGAAGCGCGCCGGCGTGTTCCCAGTGTTGACCGTGTAGTGCCAGGTGTTGGTTGGAATGTACACCGCGTCCCACTTACCCCACGTTGCGCGCCGATCATTCACGACCGTGTACCCTTCGCCTTCGAGACAGAACAACTCGGCGCTGTGCGTGTGCCGATGGGTGCTCGTGCGAGCGCCCGGCTCGATCTCGATCATTCGCGTATCGATCACGCGGGACGGGCACTGGCCGCCCGGCCCGATGAGGGTGCCGTACGAGGCATTGCGCAGCGGGGAGTACGACATGCGCAGATTCCTTGCGTACGCCATGACCTTGCGATTTCGCTCCCAATCGTCGACGTCGGCCGCGCGCCGCTCCATCTGGATGTCGTAGTGAGTTTGAACCTCCCGCGCTCGCTCTCGCACCGATCGCTGCCTCCGCACAGAAATCTCAAGGCGCCGCGCCGCGCCCACTCATGCTCGCTTCCAAGTCTATCTCATCCCTCGACAGCGGCGCAGTGCGCACTCGGAAACTCCGGAGCGCGCCCTGCGTCCCCGCACAAGAAGCCATTGACCGGTCCGTCGCCGCTGAACTATGCTTGCGGCATGCACGAAGCTGAGCGGCGCGCGCAGACCAAGGACGACATTCGTGACCCCCGCCGACGCCGCTCGACCCATTCCATCGCAACTCGCGGGTCGTGCTGAAGCAGGACCGAACGCCGCCGCATCGAGTGCGCCAGCCAGTATGGGCTGTAGCCGCGCTCCCGCACTTCGGCTCCCCGACCACGGATCCTTGGCCGTCCGCGCCATGTGCGTAGCCGGAGCGCGCGGGCGGTGAGCATCGAATCGCGGAATCCGGCCCCGGCGTCTCCGGGTGATGCGCCACCGGGTCGCACACCGGTTGCCGCTTTGCGCCACCGGGACTTTCGCACGTACTGGACCGGATCCGTCATCTCGAGTATCGGAAGTCAGTTCACCTCGGTCGCCATCGCCTGGCAGATCTACGAGATTACGAACTCGCCCCTTCAGCTCGGGCTTATCGGTCTCGCCCGAGGTGGACCGACGCTGGTGCTGCTGCTCTTCGGCGGACTGCTGGCCGACGCCATCAACCGCCGCAAGCTGATGATGCTGACCCAAATCGGTCAGATGTGCGTTTCCGCCAGCCTCGTCCTCTGCACCTTTGCCGGCGTGATCTCGCCCCCCGTGCTGTACGGGGCAAGCGTGCTGCTCGCGCTGTTCGGATCATTCGAGAACCCGGCTCGGCAGGCGATGGTCCCGAATCTCGTGCCCCGTCACGAGCTGACGAATGCCCTGGCGCTGAACAGCTCCCAGCGCCAGGTGGCGACCATCGTCGGTCCGTCGCTCGCCGGCCTGGTCCTGGCAGCCGCCGGCCCGGTCCTGTGTTACGCGGTCGATGCAAGCTCGTGGCTCGCCATGCTGGCTGCGCTCCTCATCATGCGGCCGACGGCCCAGATCGCTGCGGGACGGCGCGCGGTATCGCTCCAGTCGTTGCGCCAGGGTCTCGCCTTTGTGTGGGCTCACCCCGTGATCCTCTCGCTCATGGCGCTCGATTTCGGGCAGAACTTCTTCGGCAACTCCCGGGCGCTCCTGCCCATTTACGCGCGCGACATCCTGGAAGTCGGTCCGCAAGGGCTCGGGCTCCTCTACACGGCGACCTCGTTCGGTGCGCTCGGGATGGCGGCGTTTATCAGTGTTCGGCCGCAGGTGCGCCGGGCGGGGATGTGCGTCCTTGCCAGCGTCGCCGTCTACGGCGTTTTCATGGCGCTCTTCGCCATTTCGCACACGTTCTGGCTCTCGTTCCTCATGCTCGCCGGGGCAGGGGCGTCCAACTCGTTGAGCAACGTACTCCGGGGGACCATCAACCAGCTCATCACACCGGACGAGCTGCGCGGGCGTGTCACCAGCGTGAACAGCATGTTCACCAACACCGGCCCGCAGCTTGGACAATTCGAGGCGGGGACGCTGGCATCCGTCGTGGGCGCGGAGGGGGCGACCCTGGCGGGAGGCCTCTTCGTGGGCGCCCTCGCCGTGGGGCTGGCGACCGGGACCGTATCGGTCCGTCGCTTTGAAATCGGGGCCGTCCATCGTGCGGACGCGACCCCCGCGCCTGACCGAGCAGTGCGCGTCGAACGTACCGGCTCGGGAGTCCGCTAAGCCCCTACGAGAGGCTCGCCGCGATTCGGCTCAGGAGCGCGCCGATGGCTGCATCGAACCGGTCGATGGCCATGATGACGATAGTGGCGACGCCGGCGAGGACGAGGGCGTACTCCATCATCCCCTGCCCCGGTTTCCGCGCGCGAAGGGCTCGCTGGCGGCGCGGCGCAAAACGCTCAATGAGCCCCGTCTTCATCACTCCGCGCCAAATTCCGCGGGCATCCTCTGCCCCGACTGCCTATCGGCGCTGAAATCTTAACAGTCGGTAATGATTATGTAACGAACAACGCCATTACAGAGACGACACGCTTACGCGGCCGCTCCGCTCGCCGCGAACCCTTGGGGAACCGCCCGCTGATCGCGAATGAGGAGGGCGAGACTTGCGCCGACGACGCAGACGAGCGCGCCGGCGAAGAATGCGACCTGGTAATCGCCGAGCCACACGCGCACGGCCCCCGCGGCAAGTGCGGATGTCGCGGCGCCAACCTGATGGGAGAAGAAGATCCATCCATAGATGGTTCCGATGGACCGCTTGCCAAACAACTGCGACGACAGCATCGTCGTCGCCGGAACTGTCGTGTACCAGTCGAGCCCGAACAGGATCGCAAAGATAAAGAGCCCGGGAAACCAGGTGACAAACGGGAGAACCATGAGCGCGATACCGCGAAATCCGTAGTAGGCGGCCAGAAGCCGCCGCGGATCCACACGGTCGGTGAGCCAGCCCGAGCCCAGGGTGCCCACGAAGTTGAGCCCTCCCATGAGCCCCACGGCCGCTGCCGCGGTGACTTCTGGAATCCCGTGGTCGATAGCGTGCGGAATGAGGTGCGTTCCGACGAGTCCGTTCGACGTCGCCCCGCACACGAAGAAGCTCCCGGTGAGAAGCCAGAAATCGACCGATTGGATCGCTTTCGACAGCGGAACAGCCGGCGCCGCTGCCTGCTGCTCACGACCAGCGCCTGACGATGTGGAATTCGCTGCGCCATACGCCTGGACGCCAACTTCGGCCGGCTCGTCCCGCATGAAGAGGGCCACGGGAACGAGCGTCAGAGCCGCCGCAAGCGCTAGCGTGATGCTCGCGCCGCGCCAGCCAACGCCCACGACCAGCATCATGAGGAGCGGGACGAAGACGACCTGGCCCGTCGACGTCGCCGTGCCGAGCAATCCGATCACGAGTCCACGTCGGCGCACGAACCACCGGCTCGCAACCGTCGCGGCCAGGACCGAGCTCCCGCCCGCCGCCAGTCCGATGACCAGCCCCCACAGTACCGTGAGCTGCCAGAGCGCATTCATGCCGATGGTGGCTGCGACGGCCGCGCCCAGCACCAGAAGGTTCGCCGTTACCACCTTCCGAGGACCAAAGCGATCGATGAGGCGCCCAGAGACCGGTGCACCGAGACCGTAGAGCAGCAGGTTCACGGAGATCGCGCCCGCGATGGCCGCGCGGTTCCACCCAAATTCGGCCTCGAACGGGTGGATGAACACGGACGGCGCAGCGCGGATACCCGCGGATACGAAGGCCGCGCTGAATGCGAGCGCCGCGACGAGCCAGCCATAGTAGAAGGGAATGAGGAGCCGTGGGGCGCGAAGAGAAGCCGAGGGACTCGCTCTCACTGGTGAATAGCTTGGAAGGCAGACTCCGCCATGACCTCGACGACGGAGCGGCCGTCGCGCACGGCCTGAACCATCGCGGCCTCGCGCTCGACGATGCGCTCTGCCGCCTCGATCACTTCTTCCGCGCGCTCGGCTGGGATGAAGACCACGCCGCTCCCGTCCGCGATAACGAGGTCGCCCGGGCGGACCTGGACGCCGCCGCACTGGACCAGCGTGTTGAACGCCTCCTGAATGATTCGCCCCCGCGCTGTCACTGGTACACCGGCCCGCGCGTAGACCGGAAATCCAATCTCTCGACTGCCATCAACGTCGCGGCAGGCGCCATCGATGATCACACCACGGACGCCCTTCACCTGCGCGGCGTTGGAAAGGATGTCGCCCCAGCTCGATACGTCCGTCCGGCCAGCGTTGTCGACGACGATCACATCGCCCGGCTCGGCCGCCTCCACGGCAGGCGTGGCGAGGTGATGTTCCGGGCGGGTCAAACCGGCCGGCACGATCTTGACGGTCACCGCTCTGCCGACGATTTTGGGACAGGCCCACACGGGGCGAATGCCGATCACGGCGCCTCGGAGCCCGAGGTGGTCCAGCGCGTCCGACACGGCGCACGTGTCAACCCGCTCGAGGCGGGCGAGGAGTTCTGTGTGCGATGCCATGCTGACAACTCCTTAGCGACGGAGGAGCGCTAACGTCCACTCCGTTGAAGCTGGTGGTATCCGTATTTCACGCGCGCCTCGCGCAGCGACGTCCCCGACAGTGCCTCTTCGACGATGTGGTCCTCCAGCTCGGCGATCTCCAAGGCGACTTCGAGCACTTTTTCCGCGTGCTCCTGCTGCACGACCAGCACGCCATCGTCGTCCCCGATCACGACGTCTCCGGGCCGCACGCGCACGTCGCCCAAGGTGACCGGCACATTCATGCCCGACACCTCGACGCGGTCTTTCCCGGTGCGCATGAATCGCCCGCAGCTGTAGATGGGATAGCGGACGTCGAGCGCGCGATACACGTCGCGGCACACTCCGTGGATCACCGTCCCAGCCACGCCGCGCGCGTGGGCCACGGCTGTCAGGATGTCGCCCCAAACCGTGCAGTCACGTCGGCCGCTGTTGTCGAGGACGACCACCTGCCCGGGCTCCACGTCGTCGATGTAGTCGCCGACCGTCCCCGGGGGCGAGCCGGCCGGCACGTACTGAATCGTGTATGCGCGGCCAATCATGCGCTGCCCATTTTGTAGGGGGCTGATGCCGAAGGCGCTACCGGGCATGCGAAGACGGTCGAGGGCATCGGAGATGTTCGCAGTGGACATCCCCCGAAACTTCTCGATGATCGCGTCGCTCATTCCTGACTCCTCATACGATATGCTCCGTGGACGCGACGGCAACGCGGGGGCCGAATGTCGCTGAGGGCAATACGAGGGTGGCAGCCGTCGTCCGCGCCGCGATGGCATGGTAGCAGGCGACATGCTCTGGAACAAGCAAGCCAACTCGGGTTCGCCGCCTTGGCCGGACCGGTCGCTCCGCGTTCTACAATGGCTCCATGACCGTCCTGCCGCGCCCGTACGATGGCCAGCACCTGGGAGACCGGCCGCACGTCGCCGTGATCTTCCGCGATCAGATCGGCGACTTTCTCGTCGCCACTCCCCTCATGCGGGGGTTCCGCGAACGGTTCCCCCGGCTGGTCCTGGACTACCTCGGCGGTGAGCGCACGCGAGAGCTGGAAGCCGCGAGCGACCTGATCGATGCCCGGTACTCCCTGTATGGCCGTGAGTCCGATCTTTCCGCGCTCCGGCGGTTTTTGAGCGCGCGTCGCGATGAGGCCGGCGGCTACGATCTGGCCATCAATCTCGAGTTGGACACGCGCGCGGCAGAGGCGTGCTCGCTCATTGACGCGCGCTTTGTTGCCGGGCGCGTCGCGGCGGATTCGTCGAGCGAAGCGAGAGTCGTTCACGCCGGGCGCCACGTCGACCGGCTCTGGACGGACATGGCGTGGAATCGTTCCACGTTGCTCCAGGATTTCCCCGAGCTGACGAGCCAATTCATCGGGGAGATCTTCTGCCGCCTCGCTCGTGTAGAGACGGACTTCACGAAGACGGAAGCGCCAATAGTCGAGGCACCCGTGGACACGCCAGAGGTCCTTCTATCCACGGGCGCCAATCGCGTGGCAAAGCTGTGGCCGGCAACCCATTGGCTCGCCGTGGCGCGGTGGCTGAGGGAGTCGGGACGCGCTGTCGGACTTCTCGGCGCGCCGCCCGGCAACGATACCTACCATGTAGCGGACACGGACGACGCGCTGATCCGTGCGGGCGTCCGTGACCTTCGCGGCGCGCTCTCGCTCCCGCAGGTCGCAGGCGCGCTGGCGCGCGCCGCCATCTTCCTCACCGTGGACAACGGCCTCATGCACCTCGGCAGCGCGGCCGGTGCGCGCTGCGTCGCCCTATTCGGGGCGAGCCCACAACGACTCTGGGCGCCACGTGGCAAGAACGTCCACATCGTCGAGCCGACACTGCCATGCGGGTTGTGCGAGGAGAATCGCTTTCGTAACACTCACTGCTTGCTTCCCGTGCACCAGTGCATGACAACTATCGAGCCGGAGCGAGTCATCCAAGAGATCCAAACGGTGCTCGCCGGAGGTTGCACACGGCCATGATTCAGCCCACCTTACGCCTCGGCATCGCCGGCCTCGGGCAGGCTGCCGCGTCCATGCTGCCGGACATCGTCGCGCACCCCCACGTGCGGCTCACGGCTGCGGCCGATCTTCGGCGCGAGGCGCGCGAACGCTTCGCCGCGGAGTTCGACGGGGAAACATACGAGCGCGTGGAGGACTTGTGCGCGAGCCCCGGCGTCGACGCCATCTACGTTGCGACACCGCATCAGTTCCACGCACTCCATACCATCGCCGCGATCGAGCACGGTAAGCACGTTCTGCTCGAAAAGCCGATGGCCCTCACGCTCGAGGACTGCGATGCCATGATCCAGGCGGCCGAAAACCGCGGCGTTCACCTCCTGGTCGGGCGGGGATCGCATGGGTTCGATCCGCCCGTCCTGCGCATGCGGGAGATCATCCGCGCGGGCGACATCGGTCCACTGCGGATGGTGAACACCTGGCATTTCGGCGACTTCCTCTACCGTCCGCGCACGCCCGAGGAGCTGGACACGCGGCTGGGCGGCGGCGTCATCTTCAACCAGGGGCCGCATCAGATCGATGTCGTCCGGGTGCTGGCTGGCGGGGTCGCAACCCGAGTTCAGGCCATGACGGGCATCTGGGACCCTGATAGGCGCTCCGAGGGCGCCTTTGTGGCGTACCTCGAGCTGGCCGGCGACGTGGCCGCGACCATCGTCTACAGCGGGTACGACCACTTCGATACGGACGAATTTCACTGGTGGGTGGGGACCTACGGCCAGCCGAAGAAGCCGGACCACCACGGCGCGACCCGGCGGTCGCTCCAGGCCCTGCTGGCCTCCGGGGAGGACGAGGCCGCCCTCAAAGCGTCGTTCGGCTACGGCGGCACCCGCCGGCGCGAGGGCTCAGACGGCGGACCACCGTCGGCCCACCAGATCCACTGGGGCATCACCCTCGTGAGCTGCGAGCGCGGCGACATGCGGCAATCGCTGGACGGCATCCTGGTCTACGGCGACGATGGGAAGCGCGAGGTTCCGGTGCCGAAGAGCGCCAACATCCGGGGCGGCGTCATCGAGGAGTTCTACGACGCCATCGATCGCGATGAGCCGCCCCTTCGCGACGGTCGCTGGGAAAAGGGAACGCTCGAGATCTGTCTGGCGATCCTCGAGTCAGCACGCACACGCGAGCCGATCACGCTGCGCCACCAGGTGCCGCTGCGCGAATGAGTCCCATCCCTCGGCGGCGGGGCTACTGCTGGCCACCGATCGGCGGGCGAGGATCTTTGCAGAAGAACGGATCGCCGCCGAGCTGACCGTGGTATTCGTACGTCACGTCGTCGACGGAGAAGACCACGCGATAACCCGGCATCACGATCTGTGGATAGGCCCGACCGGGCTGGGGGCAGCCGAGAGCGCCGTCGGGCCAAGTCACCGCGTCGGCGGACACCACGGCGATCGATTCGACGTCCACACCGAGTCTGGCTGCCAGGTCCGCCCGCGCAGCGTGAATCGTCGCGTCGTCGGGCGCTGTGCCAACCGGGCCCTCGCCTTCTGCCGGTCCCACCACGACCTGATCCGGCCCCGTCTCCGGCGGCGCGCCGGCGCGCGCTCCGCGCGGGATCCCGACCTGAACCGCGATCACGAGGCCGAGCGCACCCACGGCGAAAACCGCCACGATGCCGCGCCCGTTCACCAGCGATCTCGCCCGAATCCAACCTGCCATCAAACGATGTCCGTGCGATCCATATCCAGCGTACCAGAGGCGTCCGCCCGCGCGCACGCCGAAAACGGGGTTGTTCGGGGATGTGTCTCGAGGCGCGTGGCTCCTCCCGCGCCCGGCGGGATCACACGAAGCCCAGGCGCTCGTACCGGGCGCCCAGCGTGGCTTGCTGGTCGGCGCCGAGCCACCCCTCCAGCACGGTGCCGTAGACCGATCGAAAGTCAATGCCGTACTTGAGGTTACCGTTCGCGTCGAGATCAGTCAGGCTCGGATGATCGCCGTACAGGCCGCCCTTCACGCGAGATCCGATGATGAGCATTGGCGCCGCGGTCCCGTGATCCGTCCCCAGGCTGGCATTCTCGTGGACCCGTCGCCCGAACTCCGAGAACGTCATCACGAGGACGCGGTCGGCTTTTCCCTGGTCGGCGACGTCCCGCAGAAACGCGTCAATGGAGTCCGAAAAGCCGCCAAGGAGCCTGCTGTGAGTAGCCGCTTGGGCCGAGTGCGTGTCGAAGCCCCCGAAGGCGACGTAGTAGATCCGCGTTCCGAGATTGCCGGCCATGAGCTGTGCGACCGTCTTCAAGCTGTTTGCGAGGGCGAAGCTCGGGTACTCGATGGAGCCGCGGTAGGCGGCGACCGCCCCCTGAACCTGGGCGACGGACGCCAGGGCCGAGCTCGCTGTCCGAGCGACCAGGGACTGCAGGGGCTGTGAGCCGTAGTCCTGTCCGTAAATCCACGTTGCCGCATCCTGAAACGCCTGATCGTCTTCCGGGTGTCGCGGATCGCCGCGGAGCTGATAGTTCTCGATGCTCGAAATCGACGCCACCGTGACGCCCTGCCCACGAAGCGCCGGACTCAGCACGTCGGTCACGCTTGTGGCGTACATCGGGTTCGCCGCCTCACCCGCCGTCGCGGCAAGATAATCGGCGAGCCACCCGTCGTGAATCGAGGCATCGGGCGTCGCACGGTGCCAGACGTCCATGGATTGGAAATGAGACAAGATCGGGTTCGGATAGCCAGCACCTTGCACGATGGCGACATGCCCTGAGCGATAGAGCTCGGCGAGCTTTCCCATTTCGGGGTGGAGCCCGATCGCACCCTCGAGCGGGATGACGGCGTCTTCGTCGATCCCGATCGTCGGCCGCGCCTCGTGGTACCCGTCCAGGCCGAAGGGCACCACCATATTGAGGCCGTCATTCCCGCCGCTCATCTGGACCACAACCAGAATCGTGTCCGAGCCATACGGGCTGGACGCGCTAGAGTTGGCCACCACGCGGCTTGTTCGAGAGAGAAACGCGGGCACGGCGCCGGCCGCCGCCAACACCATCCCACCGCCGAGAAGAAAACGTCGTCGCGTTAACACGGGGATCACCTCCGCATGTGCAGGAGTATTCGTGCATCGACTGCATCACGCCATCTGGTACACGGGCGTGATCATGATCAAGTGGGCCGCTCCACGCACCGCTCGGTCAGTCCGCTGCGGGTCGGCGAAGAACGCATCTGTCGGGCCGCTGTACCCATGCGCGACGTACTGCAGCAGGTGGGCCCGGGTCGCCGCAGATACGTCACCATCGACGAGCAACTGAGCGAGCGCGTCCACCAATTGGTCGGGCGTCCGAATGCCGAGAGCATCAATGATCGCGGCGGGATTGGGCCCGAACTTCTGGTTGTTTCCCCGCTGTGCCGTCAGCAGGCCAGCCGCGTTCGCGCGCTCCAAGAGCGTCGCGCTGCTGATCCACCCCGCTCCCCAGTCCCATCCCGCAACATTCGGCGGGTTGAAGAGATCCATGCCCATTCGCCGAAGAAGGCCCGGCGCACTCTTCGGGATCTCGCGAACCCCAAACTGCTTCATCATCCCGATGAACAGCTCGGCCGGACTCTTGACGACGCCGTGATACGCGTCGTCCGACAGGAAGTCCGGTGAGTGCAGAATGGCGCGAACCAACTCCCGAATGCTGTAGCCCGAAGCGCGGAACTGGTCTGCGAGCCGGGCGATGGTGTCCGACGAGGGATGGTCGTGGACGAAGAATCGGTACAGCTTCTCTGCGATGAAGGGCGCGGCAGCGGGCTGCTGGAGGATGATGTCCAGAACGTCATCGCCGTCCCATGGGCCGGTCTGACCGAGGAACGTTTTTTCACCGAAGTCGTGCTGGTTTCGATTGAAGACGAATTCGCCGTCGCGATTGAAGAACCAGCCGGTGAACGCGCGCGCCGCCTCGCGCACGTCCAGCTCGGTGTAATTCCCCGACCCCAGTGTGAAAAGCTCCATCAGCTCCCGGGCGTAGTTTTCGTTGGGGCTGCTCTTGCGGTTTGTGTTGTTGTCGAGCCAGCGGAGCATGGCCGGGTCGCGCGAGACCGCGCGCAGGAGCGTGCCAAAGTCGGCCATCGCGTTGGCCCGCAAGAGCCCAATCTGTGCGTACATGGCGGGCGGACGACCCACCTTGTAGTTCGCCGTGGCGAAGTGGTCGTGCCAGAACAAGGTCATCTTCTCTTCGAGGGGACGGGCTGTGCTCAGCATTCGGTGAAGCCAGATGTGCTGGATCGCCGGCAGCCGCGCGGTTCCCAGGGTCTCCTCCAGATCCGCCACGGACGCCTCGAGCGCGTCGTTTGCGACCGCGTCGTAATCGACCAGGTGGTCGACGGCCTGGTCAAAGTCCATGCCAGCGTAGGATCGAATCTCATCTGGGCTTCCGCCAAAGCCCGCCCGACGCAGTAAGTGCGCAACTCTTCGCAGATTGGACTCGATACTCATCTCCTCCTCCTGTGGCGCGACGCCCGTTGGAGTGGGTGTTCATCAGGGACGCGATTACAAGAATGACGGACCGGCGGGGCAAAAAGTTTCAGACGGCCCATCGAGTTGTCCGCGATGGCACGCCCTCGGATAATCGCGAGGTCGGAGGTGCTCGTTGGAGCGAGGGCAGCTGCCAGACCAGGAACTGGTGCGAAGGTTCCGCGACGGCGACTCGACCGCGTTTGAGGCCCTCGTCGAGCGGCACACCGCGACCATCTTCAACTTCGCCGTGCATCTGCTGGGTGATCCCGCGGATGCGAGCGATGCGACCCAGCAGACGTTTATCCAGCTCTTCGCATCCGCTCGCGGCTGGCGGCAGGACGCGCCGTTCCGTGCGTGGCTTCTCAGAATCGCCCGGAACAAGTGCATCGACCTCCTTCGCCGACGCCGGGCAGTCCCTATGTCCGAGCTGACTCGCGGAGAGGAAGCAGCCGATCTCGATCCGGCCGACGCTGACCCGCTGCCCGAGGAGATCTACGAGCGTGCCGAGCTCCAGCAGGCGATCCAGGCGGCCATCGACGCGTTACCGTTTCGGAATCGAGAGGTCGTTCTCTTGCGATACCTCGGAGGGCTGACGTTCGCCGAGGTCGCCGAAAGCCTCGGCATTCCGGAGAACACGGCAAAAACCCTCTTCCAACGGGCGAAATCTCAACTCCGCCGCGAGCTTGGTCGCTATCGCTGAAACTGAAAGGGGACCTGCCGCGTCCCTAGGATGGAGGATTGATGAGCATCGAGCCAGCGCCCGACGACGTCGACCGATTGTTTGCGCGCCTCGAACGCGTGGAGCCGCCCCCGGACCTCCAGGCTCGTATCCTGGAGACGATAGCCGCCCGCGCCCGGGCGCGCCGTCGCATTGGACGGATCATCCTGGCGCCCGCGCTCGTCCTGATCGCCACGTTCTCGTTCCTCGCGGGACGCCAGTTGAGCGCCTCGGGTGCGCTCGTGCTGGCGGACGCCGTCCGGACAGACCTCGACCTCGTTCTCGCCGCCCCGGTCGACGTCGCCCTCGCCACCATCGACCTGATCCCCTGGGCGCACGTCGGCGCGGTCGCATTGGGCATCCTGCTGTTGGCCTATGGTGGATCGTTGATGCTTCAGCCTGACGCTCGGTTCCGCGCGCTCGACCGGGACGGGGGATGGCCATGAGCGCGCGCGCCCGTCGCGCCGTCGCCATTGCCGCCGTTGCCCTGGCCGGACTCAGCGCCCTCGTAGGCGGGACTGCGGCCGGAGCCGCCACTGCCGCGCCCGGCCCCAATGTCACGGTGAGCGCCCCGGGCGCTGGCCCGGCACGGGATTCCGACGGTTCGGAGCAGGCTCTCGCCGTTCGGCCTCAGCAGCATCTGGTCCTGGGCATCGTGCGCGGGATTCGCGGCCAACGGATCGCGATCGTCGCGCGCACCGGCCGGCACGTCGCCATCGTGCGCCCGGCCACGAAAATCTGGATCAACCAGCGTCCGGCGGGGCTCGACGCTATACAGGTCGGCGATAGCGTTCTGGCGCTGGGAAGGGCCGGGCCGCGCGGCGCCTTCATCGCGCGTGCCATCCGTGTCGTACGACGGCCCGCCCAGACTCAATAAAAGATCTCTGCCAGCCGATAAAGGCCGAGGTCGACGGTCTTCATCCGCCCGACGGCGGACGCAATGGAGACGCGCCTGAGGCGTCCGTCCTTCAGCGAAACCATCACACCAAAAGCGCCATCATGGACCGCGTCGACCGCCTCGACGCCAAAGCGCGTCGCCCAGATGCGATCGATGGCGGACGGGCTGCCGCCGCGCTGGAGGTGACCGAGGACCATGACCCGCGTTTCCAGTCCCGTGCGCTGCTCTATGACCCGCGACAGCGTTTCGCCGACTCCGCGTCGATCGAGCCGAACGTGTCCGAAGGCGTCGACTTCGCGGATCGCCTCTTTCGACACCACCTCCGGCATCGTGACGCCCTCAGCCACCACGATGAGAGAGAACTCCTTCCCCATCGCGAATCGCCGACGAAGATGCTCGCAAATGCGATCCACATCGATGGGAACCTCGGGAATCACGATGAAGTCCGCGCCGCCAGCCAATCCTCCCGCCACGGCTACCCAGCCGGCGTCGCGACCCATAACCTCGGTCACCAAGACGCGATGGTGCGCGCTGGCGGTCGCGTGGAGACGATCCAACGCGTCGACGACCGCGGTCACGGCCGTGTCGTACCCGATGCAGTAGTCGGTCTCGGAGAGATCGTTGTCCACGGTCTTGGGTACCCCAACCACCCGCACGCCCAGATCGCTCAGGCGGCAGGCGACGGAGAGGGTATCATCGCCACCGATCGCCACGATCGCGTCGATCTGGGCACGCTGAAGGTTCTCCAGAACCTGCTGGCTACCGTGATCCTCTTTGAAGGGGTTGGTCCGGGACGTGCCCAGGATCGTGCCGCCGAGGTGCAGAATTCCCGAGACGTCGGTCGGCTGAAGCGGGCGAACGTTTCCCGCTCCCATCAGTCCAGCCCATCCATTGCGAATCCCGATGGGCTCGTCACCGAGTTCGAAGCACCGCCGAGCGACGGCGCGAATGGCCGCGTTGAGGCCGGGGGCATCGCCCCCGCCAGTTAACACACCTACTCGCATCGCACTACCTCCTGATCGGCGTGAATTCCAGGAGGGAGCTGCGCAGCTCCCAAAACCGAGCCGCGCCATTGCGGATCGTGTCCCACCAAAAAGTATACTGACGGCCCCAGGAGGTGCCGATGCAAACAACTCGCGGGCAGCGACAGGCTGAGCGGCTTCGGGCTGCTGTGGCGGCTTTCGTGGAGCAGATCCAGCGCGTCCCGCCGGAGCTCTTGGCCCGGCCTCCAAAGCCCGGCGAATGGTCACTCCTCGAGCTGGCCGCCCACTCCGCGGAGATCTACCCCTATTGGGCCAAGCAGATCGTGTGGCTTCGCCAGCATGCCGGGCAGCCCTTCGGACGCACGGCTTCCGACCCCGAGCGCATCAAGTTCGTCGAAGAGCATCGATCCGAACCGCTTGACCAACTTGTCGGCGCTATCCAACGGGGCAGCGAGGAGGCGGCACGCGCCCTCAGCTCGTATAGCGACTCAGAGTGGGAGACAGTCACGGGCATTCACGCGGCGCGCGGCGAGATGCACATGGACGGCATCGCGGATTTGTTCCTCGCCGGTCACGCGGAGGAGCACCTCCGCCAGCTTCGGGAGACCCTCGCGGAGCTCCAGTCCTAGCGAAACCCAGGCCGTATAATGCCTCATGCCCGCCCTGCGGCATGAGGGATCGTGATGGACGAGTCCATTTTGCGGGTCCGCACGACCTTTGCGGCAATGGTCAATCGCCCCAGCTCCTCAATCCCCCTCGCGGAAACGTGCCTGCTCATCGCTGCCGAGGAATACCCACAGCTCGACGTCGGCTCCTATCTCTCCCGTATCGATTCCCTGGCCGACGGGATTCGCGAGCGCGTGGACAACGCCGAGGATGCCCGCGCGGCGGGGACGGCGCTGGCACGCTTCCTCCATCATGAGGAGGGATTCCGCGGTGACGAAGAGGACTATTACGATCCCCGGAACAGCTTTCTCAACGAGGTCATGGACCGAAAGCGCGGGATCCCCGTGACCCTGTCGATCCTCTACATCGAGATCGCGCGAAGACTGGGCCTGCCCGTCTCCGGTGTCGGTCTTCCCGGTCATTTCCTCGTGCGGCTTTCAGACGCCGGCACCTTCGTCGATCCCTTCACCGGTCAGGTCGACCTGCAAGAGGCCGACTGTGCGGAGCGGGTCCGGGCGATCCACGGGGGCCGCCTCAAGTTCGAGCGGAACATGCTCACCGCGCTCAGCAACCGCCAGATCCTCGTGCGGGTGTTGCGCAACCTCAGAGAGATCTATCGGGAACGCGCGGACACGCACAGACAGCTCGCGGCCTTGGACCGAATCGTCCTCCTGCACCCGCAGGACCACCACGCGCGCCGCGACCGGGCGGCGGTCCTGGAGCAGCTGGGCGAGTACCAGAGAGCCCTGCGCGACATCGAGCAAGTGCGGCGGCTTCAGCCGTCTCTTCGCAGGAGCGAGCGATTCCGCGCCTGGCGCCGGTACCTGCGCGAGATGGCCGCCCGAATGAACTAGTGAGTCACTTCTCACGGGCATGACCCCAGCGCGCGTAACGCAATCCGGTCGGGGGGTTTCTTCGCCGCGACGTCGAACACCGCACCAGGGCGGCTGGGGACAAGCCTCAGCCCGACCGGACCCTACCGCCACAAGCGAGAGAGCTGACCCGCTCGTGCCGGGGCCACGACCTGCGCGCATGGACTGAGCTGTAGGTCAGCCGAGCCCGCCGCCCATCGGTCGCGGGCAGACGTACACGTCCTCGCCAACCACCCGCACACGAAACACCTTGAGCGCGTACCCACGAACGACTCGGGCCATGGGCGGCCAGATGGGCTCGCCGCTCCGAACGTCGTAGCGCCAGAGGTGCGCGAAGCACGTCAGGGTATGGCCGCTCATGCTTCCCAGCGCAAGGGCGGTACCCAGGTGCGGGCACCATCCGCCGACGGCGTAGATGGCCCCCTCGACGTTGGCAAGCACGACCACTTCGCCATCAACCTCGACGTCCACTGCTGCGCCGGGGGCGACGTCGGCAACGGAGGCAACGCGGATGAAGTCGTCGTCGGTCATATTTGCGCGAGGGTATCGCGCCGACCGACCTGCGCCACGAACGCTCGCAGCCGCTCTGGCTGCTTCTCGTGAAGGCGCCCAGGTTGAAGGCGCGGTACGCGAGGACGCGGCGACGGAGCGCGGCCGGAGGGACCGGCCGCGCCCGTGATGCCGACGCTAGAAGTTGACGCCTTCGTAGGACATGGACGCGTCGCCTGGACGCGTGTAATTCACCTCATTCACGATCGCGACAATCGGCGCCCCAGTGACGCTGGCTACGATGGCCGAGCCGATGGTGTTGGGTGGAATCGACGGGTTGTCGGGCTGATAGAACGTGTCCGAGCTGCCGGCGGCGATGAGCGCGGCGTCCACGGCGTGCTGGCCACCGGGCAGATAGTACGTGATGTTCACAGTCGCATCGGCCGCCCCCAGGTTCTGGACCTGGACGCCGGAATCCCAGCCGTTCGATCCCTTGAACACCACGGGGATGCTGATCTGGGGAGTCCCCGTGTTGAATCCGGAATACGCCATTCCGGTTCCGCGGTCGGCGTTCAACTCCTGCACGACCACCGAGATCGGACCATTCGCGTTGAACACGCCGGACCCCACGAAGCCATCCGGCAGCTCCTGAATGGCGGGGAGGTAGTACGTGAAGCTCTCGTTGGGAGCCAGCGTGCGCGGCGCCAGGTTGAAGGAGACGTTGGCGTCGCGTGGGAAGATGGACGCCGTCACCGTGACCGGGCTCGACGCGACGTTCACCACCTGGGCGCCGCTGACCCATCCGTTGTAGTTCTTGAACAAGAGCGGGGCATTCATGACGTTGGTGCCGCCGGCGAATCCCGCGTAGCTCAGCAGCACGCCCGTATCCATCTGGATCGTTTCCGCCGCGACTTGCATTGGCGAGCCCGCGCCGGCCACCACGGCTGTCCCCACGAAGTCCGGCGGCACACCCACCTCAGGTCCGAGATGGATGCGGGCAGAGGCGAGCGGCGGGATCACGCGCGGAATCGTCGAGATGGGCGTGGTGACGCCGGTCGGGAATAGGGTGATCGTGTAGTTGCCGGGCGCATGACCCGTGTTCTGAACGCTGATGGTCGTGAAATAGCCGTGATAGCCGCCGAACGCAACGGGCACAGACTCCTGAGGCGCGCCAGGCCCGGCCATGAGGGAGAAGGAGCCCGCCGACGAGCGTGCGGCCTGCGCCGCCTGAACGTCGCCCGACCCAAGATCCGTCGATCCGGTGAAGATGGTTCGGTTCACGACGCCGGCGATCGGCTGCGCGGACTGCACCACGGCCGATCCGTCGAACCCCGGCGGCAGGTTGGGCATGACGGAGAGGTCGAATACGGCGGATTCTCCGGCCCCCAGCTGCGTCGTCCTCGACCAGGATGGATCAGAGAATCCGTTGAGATCGTAGAACTGCACGTTCACAGACGTCGGTCCCGGCGAGATGTTCTGGATGAACATGGCCGTGCTGTCGTCGCTCGATCGTTTGATGGCGACCGGAACGAACAGCGTGGACGCGAGGGCGGTGACGTTGAATTGACCGGCGAGCGGCGGTGACGGCGGCATGCCCGGGTTGACCACCGTGATGGCATAGGGCCCGGGCGGCAGGCCGGCGGGGACCACGCCTGTGAGGAGCGTCGGCGATACAACGGTCGTCGGCAGCGACCGTCCCTCGATCTGGATCACGGCGCCGGGCATGAAGCCCGTCCCGGAAACCGAGATGGTGCTGGAATTGGTCGAATCAACGGACGTTGGGGCGATGCTCGTCACGACCGGCGGCGACCCGGTCGTCACCGTGCCAGTCGCCGCGGGCGTGGCGGTGGCGGTGGAGCCGGGCGGGACCGTCGCCGTAGGCGCCGGCGTTGCCGACGGCGGAGGTGTGACGGTGGGTGTTGCTGGCTGCCCCGAGACGGTGGCTGGCTCGCCCCAGGGCGACGTTACGGCCAGGGCCAGGAGTCCTGCGAGGATCAGGACGCTCATGATGCGCATGGTGACCTCCCACACGAAAACGTAGAGAGCAATCCGTCGCTATCTCTGTCGGTGATCGTCACTGGCACCTTCAGCATGCCACGAAGGTTCGCGTTATCGCAATCTGTGATCTCCCGGCGGATGTGAGAAAGCCTGACGTTCACGAGTCCCCACCTCCCCTGAAACGACCGCGCGCTGGAGGCACGCGGGCACCTCCGCGCGCGCACCACGCTCCACCGATGCCGCTTCCGACGTGCGAAAGGAGGGGCTGCTGGGGCAAGAAACGCGCACAAGGCTGGTGGCGAGTGGAAGCGAAGCCGACGAAAGGCCGGTGGCGGGGGTGGGGATCGAACCCACGACCTAGCGGTTATGAGTCGCTCGCTCTGACCGACTGAGCTACCCCGCCATCAGAGGTCGTGCCGCGACTCCTGATTATACGAGACCCGTCTCGAACGGGAGACGGGTCTCGCAACCGTTGATCGGCTTAGCAGCGCGAGTAGCCGCACGTAAAGCACTTGTCGCAGCCCTCCTCGTGGACGAGGGCCATGCCGCAGTCCGGGCAGAACGCGCCCGACAGCTTCAGCGCCTTCCCATTGAGGCGCGAGGGCGTGGGAGCGGGATCGGCCACGGCAACTGGCGGCGTGTCGCCACTCAGCGCCGCAAGGTGCTCCTCCAGGACCCGCGCCAGAGCGTCAGGGAGGGAGCGCGTTCGTTCCGGACCGAATCCGGTGCTGTTGGCGCCGCCAATGCCGCGCAGCTTCTTGATCATCTCCTCCATTCGCTTGCGCGGGGGCATCGCCGAGGGGATCCGGAGCAGCAGCGAGCTGAGCTTCCCAATGGCTTCCGAGAGCGGGGCGATGTCACTTCCCGCCTTCCCCTGGTTCACGAAGACCTCGAGCGGTTCCCCACGCTCGTCGTGATTGACGGTGATGTAGGCCGTCCCGAGCGGGGTCTCGATCTGATACGTCACGCCTCTGAGCGCGTGCGGCCGCTCACCCAGCTCGGAACCGTTCGCCGCCGCGGGCGCCGCGCTCGCGATGACGCTCTCGCGCGCTGGCAGCTGCGCGCCAGACTCGGACGGCGTGCCCGCGCCGACGTGCAGCACGCCCTCCTTGCAGCCGTCCCGGAACACAGTGATGCCGTTGCAGCCCAACTCATACGCCAGTCGATACGCGGCGGCAACGTCCGCCACGGACGCGTCGTGCGGAAGATTGATCGTCTTGGACACCGCGTTGTCCGTATGTTTTTGCCAGGCCGCCTGCATCTGCACGTGCCACCTCGGCTCGATGTCATGGGCAGTGGCAAAGACCGCCTGCCACTTGTCCGGCACGGCGCCCACGCCGCGAACCGTTCCGCGCTCGCGTACGGTCCGCGCCAAGTCCTCTGTCCAGAAGCCCTCGCGGCGGGCGATCTCTTCGAACATCGGGTTCGTCTCGAGGCTCAGCTGGCCATCGAGCGACCCCTTCCGGTCAAAGACGAGCGCGAAGAGGGGCTCGATCCCCGACGAGCAGCCCGCGATGATCGAGATCGTGCCCGTCGGCGCGATCGTGGTCACCGTCGCGTTGCGCAGCGGCCGATCATCCTTGTAGATGCTCTTCGACCAATTTGGGAACGGCCCGCGCTCCTCGGCGATTCGCGCGGACTCCTCGTGTCCGACCCGATTGATGAAGGCCATCATCTCCGAGCCCAGCTCCAACGCCTCGCGGCTGTCGTATGGAACCTCCAGCAGCACCAGCAGGTCCGCCCAGCCCATGACGCCGAGACCGATGCGACGGTTGGCTTTCACGGCCTGATCGATCAGGTCATCGGGATAGGGGTTGACGCTGATCACGTCGTCCAGGAACTGAACGGCGACGCGAACCGTCTCCTCCATGCGTCCCCAATCGATCCGATCGCGCGCGGCCACCCGGGCGTGGCCGTTGGTATGTCCTTGGCCATTGCTCTGTCCCGTTCCACGGGGTTTGACGAAGCTCGCCAGATTGAGCGACCCCAGGTTGCACGCCTCATTCGGGTAGAGCGGCTGCTCGCCACAGGGATTCGTCGCCTCGATCGGGCCCATCTCCGGCACGGGGTTGGCCGGGCCAGCGTTGATTCGGTCGAGGAAGACCACGCCCGGATCGCCGGTCTCCCACGCGCATTCCGTCATCTCTTTGAACACATCGCGCGCGCGCAACCGACCCACCACCTCACCGGTGCGCGGCTGGATGAGGTCGAATTCGCCGTCACCCTCCAAGGCGCGCATGAACGCATCCGTGACGCCCACGGAGATATTGAAGTTGCTGATCTGCGCTTCGAGGAGCGCCCGCTTCAGAGACGCTTGCTCGTCCGCCGAGAGTGCCGCCGCGACGGAATCGAAAGCGTACTGGTTGCGCTCGTTCAGGTCTCGCTTGCAGCGAATGAAGTGCATGATGTCGGGATGGTCGACGCGCAAAATACCCATATTGGCGCCGCGGCGCGTGCCACCCTGCTTCACCGACTCCGTTGAGGCGTTGTAGACCTCGAGAAAGCTGACCGGGCCGCTCGCGACGCCACCGGTCGATCCGACGATGTCGCCCGCAGGCCGAAGGCGCGAGAACGAGAACCCGGTGCCCCCGCCGCTCTTGTGAATAAGGGCCGTGCGCTTGTTGGTCTCGAAGATCCCTTCCATAGAATCGGGGACCGGCAGCACGTAGCACGCGGAGTACTGCAGCCCGTTGTTCTTGCCCGCGTTCATGAGGGTCGGCGAGTTCGGAAGGAAGTCCAACCGCGCCATGACCGAGTAGTAGCGCCGGGCGCGGCGCTCGATGGCTTCGGGCCCTTCCCACGGCTCGCTCCCGCGCGCCACCTCGCGCGCGACCCGCCAGAAGGCGCCGCTGGGCGTCTCCAGCGGAGCACCGCCATCCTTGCGGTGGAGATATCGGCGCTCCAGGACCGTTCGCGAGTTGGGCGTGAGCGACGGCTCCGGCAGATCGCTGGGAGCTCGCAGCAGGTCACGATCGGTTCGTTCGGCCTGGTCAACCATTCAGCCCATCTCCTTTGGCGGCAACGCCGACGCGTGGTGATACCTTGAGAATAGAACAACCGTTCTCATTTGTCCAGTCGCGGAGAAAAGAGCCCAGCAACGGCTCAATTCTCCAGCGGTTGCGGTCCTGACCTCGTAGTACCACAATATCTTGTGGTCTTTTGGGGGAGCGGCCACTACATGTGGCATATTAACACCGCGCTCCCGCGCGTTCCATCACGATTATGTGACGGTGATGACGTGCTGACACTGAGCGCCAGCTAGGGCCGCGATGCCCGGCGCCGCCGCCACCAGCGCCAGCCCCCAATGGACAAGAACAAGAGCGCCGGGACGTATTCCACCGCGCGAACGGCCGGCCACCATCCCGTTCCTCCGGGCAGATATGCCACCTCGGTCAGCGTCCCGGCGCCCATCAGCCACAGCCACGCCAGCGCGTCGTTGATCTGGAGCCAGCCGCGACCCGTCGCCGGCCGCAGCTCGAGCGCCACCAGCGGCGCGAGCCAGGTGAAATACCAGGGCTCCACCACCGGGGCGACCAGCACGTACGCCGCCAGCACGCGGCTTCCGCCCGTCAGGGCGCCTCGCGCGCTTCCGTCGCCCCACCACCACGCGGCCGCCGCGGCTCCGGCCACGACCACGAGACCGATCGCGCTCGCGAGGGCGCTCGCGCCGCTGGGCGCTACCATCGCCGCGATGCGCTGAACGATCAGGTGCAAGCTGTCATTGAACTGCTCGTCCCCCGCTTCCCGCAGCACGCCCAACACGAGGCCCGGTCCCGCACCGATGAGCGGCAGTGTCAGCAAGGCACAGACGCCGGCCCAAGCCAGCGTGGCCCGCCCGCCGGCGCTTCGAACGAAGGCCGGCACGAGAAACGCCGGCGTCGCTTTCACCATCGTCGCGAGGCCGAGCGCCCCCATCGCGGCCACGCGTCGCCGACCGGTCAGGAGCAGGGTTGCGGCCAGGACGAAGGCGATCATCACCGCGTCGTTGTGGCCACTATGGGCGAAGTGCACGGCGCCCATCGGGCTCCAGGCAATCACGACGCACCGCCGCGGGTCCATGCCGAATCGCGCCAGCACGATCGCGAGCAGCGCGGCCGACACGAGGTCCGCGCAAGCGGCGAGGCCCTGAATCGCGATCAGGCGCTCGGGCAGCACGGCGTACGCGGCAGCGCTGAGAAGCTCGGCCAGCGGCGGGTACGGCGTCCGCTGGTCCGGATGATTCACTCGGGGCCAGATCACCGCGTCTCGATAGGGTGCGAGCGCGGGGTCATTGGGCGCAGAGGCGTACGGATTGAGGCCGGCGTGCATGAGCCGCGCATCCCACACGGCTCGATACCCGTCGTCGGAAAGGCTGGGCGAGATGGAGAGCAGCGGTAGACGCATCAAGATGGCGATGGCGAAGATCAGTACGAAGTCCCATCGCCCCGGCCGCGTGTCGAGGGCGATCACCGTTCGCGCCGCGGCGACGAAGCATACCCACGCGGCGATGGTGAGGGCCACGTACCGCTGAAGGTCCGCGCCGGGCACCACGTGCAGGAACGCCAGCGCCCAGGCGACGAGCGCGAGGCCGCACGCGACCAGCACCCCTCGGAGTGGGGTCCGCGTCCGCGTGGCTACCACTGGTCGCGCATCGTCGCTTCGTCCGACGGGCGTCCCTCACACCGCGCGATTGCCTTGCTCTTCCCTTCGCGCGGACGCGCCGCTTTTGCTTGCACGTGCCCGGCCCTTGCGCTAAGATATGGCGATGTTAGCACTCGCTTCACGAGAGTGCTAACCCCGAAACCCAGGTACCCCAACGAGCCGGTGTGCAGGACTGGCCGGCGCAGACTTCAAGAGGAGGGAGGGAGATCTATGACCAAGACCGCGAGCAAGCTTGTCCCCTTGGGCGATCGAGTCGTCGTGCGTCCGAAGCAGAAGGAAGAGATGACGAAGAGCGGGATCGTGCTTCCCGACACCGCCAAGGAGAAGCCGCAGGAGGGCGACGTCATCGCCGTTGGGCCGGGCCGCGTGCTCGACAACGGGACGCGCGTGGAGATGGGCCTCAAAGTTGGTCAGACCGTCTTGTACGCGAAGTACGCGGGCACCGAGTTCAAGCTCGACGACGAAGAGCTATTGATCCTTCGCGAACCGGACGTCCTCGCCGTCGTGACCGAGTGAGACTCGCCAACTCAGACGCGATAGACCCGAGCGCCAAGAACGCGTAAGAGAGATCAGAAAGGAGATCCAATGCCGGCGAAGCAGCTGGAATTCAGTGAAGAAGCGCGCCGATCGCTGCGCGAAGGGATTGACGCGATGGCGGACGCGGTCAAGACGACGTTGGGACCACGTGGCCGCCACGTGGCGCTGGACAAGAAGTTCGGCGCCCCGAACGTGACGCACGATGGCGTTACGGTCGCCAAGGAGATCGAGCTGGAGGACCCCTTCCAGAACATGGGCGCCCAGCTCGTCAAGGAAGCGGCGACCAAAACGAATGACGTCGCCGGCGACGGTACGACGACCGCCACCGTGCTCGCTCAGGCCATCATCCACGAGGGCTTCAAGAACGTTGCCGCGGGCGCGAACCCAATGGGGGTCCGTCGCGGCCTCGAGAAGGGCCTGAACATCGTTGTCGACGCGATCCGCGAGATGGCGACTCCGGTGAAGGGCCGCGACGACATCGCCCACATCGCCACGATCTCGGCCGCCGATCCAGAGATCGGCAACATCCTCGCCGACATCTTCGAGAAGGTCGGCAAGGATGGCGTCATCACGGTGGAAGAGGGCAAGAGCCTCTCCCTCGAGGTCGAGTACACCGAGGGAATGAAATTCGATCGGGGCTACATCAGCCCCTATTTCGTGACCAGCGCCGAGCGGATGGAGGCGATCCTCGAGGAGCCCTACATCCTGATCACCGACAAGAAGATCAGCGCCATCGCTGACCTGCTGCCCGCGCTGGAGAAGATCATTCAGAGCGGCAAGAAGGAAGTCCTCATCATCGCGGAGGACGTGGACGGCGATGCGCTGGCGACCCTCGTCGTCAACAAGCTGCGGGGCACCATCAACGCACTGGCCGTGAAGGCGCCGGGCTTCGGGGACCGGCGAAAGGAGATGCTGCAGGACATGGCCGTCCTCACGGGCGGCACCGTCATCTCCGACGAGACCGGCCGCAAGCTCGACAGCGCAACCCTGGACGACTTGGGAAGATGCCGCCGCGTCGTGGCCAATAAGGACGAGACCACCATCGTCGAGGGCCGGGGCAAGTCCGACCAAATCCAGGCCCGTATCGGGCAGATCAAGGCCCAGATCGAGATCACCACGTCGGATTACGACCGCGAGAAGCTGCAGGAGCGGCTGGCCAAGCTCTCCGGTGGCGTCGCCGTCGTCAAAGTCGGCGCGGCGACCGAGATCGAGCAGAAGCTGCGCAAGTCGCGGGTCGAGGACGCCATCGCGGCCACCAAAGCGGCGGCTGAGGAAGGCATCGTGCCCGGCGGCGGCGTCGCCCTGATCAACGCCGCTGCCAAGCTGGCCGACGTCAAGCTCGAGGGCGACGAGGGCGTGGGCATCCGCGCCCTGCGCCGCGCCCTCGAGGAGCCGCTGCGACAGATCGTCGAAAACGCGGGCCTCGAAGGCTCAGTGGTTGTGGAGGAGGTCCGCCGCCAGCAGCGCGAGCGAAAGAGCAACAACGTCGGGTTCGACGTCTCCGCCGAGGAATACACCGATATGGTAGCCCGGGGAATCATCGACCCGGCCAAGGTGACGCGCTCGGCTTGCGAGAACGCCGTGTCGATCGCCGGCATGATCCTCACCACCGAGGCGCTGGTGACCGACGTGCCCGAGAAGGAGCACCACGGCGCACCGCCGATGCCCGAGTACTAATCGCGGCCCAGCTCAACGGCAATACGGGGCGGTCCGATTCGTCGGACCGCCCCTTCGTCGTGCGCGCGCATATCTCAGTCGGGGCCGGAGAAGCCCCGCCGGCGCGGCTCGCCGTTCAGGAATACCCGATCCAGCGGCACGATACGGAAGAGGACCCACACGTTCCCGTCCGAGTGGCTCCGAATGGCCGCGGTGATCTGCTGGGCCAGGTCTTTCCCGTGCCGCGCGAGCTGCTCGTCCGAGCTCAGCTCCACCCACACCTCGGTCCCGGGATAGTCCGACTCCGCTTCCACTCGACGGATCACCACGTCCTCGGGACGAGCGTTCAGCACGCCGGCGATTCGGTTCTCGAGGACCGCCAGCGTGTCGGCAAAGAGCGACGGTGAGCCGTAGAACTCTGCGAATATCACGGGGCCTATTGTAGCCGCTGGACTCCACCCGTCCGGGCAAGGCCTTTGAGCGCGTCGGCCACGCGGAACGGGTCGCTGGAAACGACGCTCGCGGCGTACAGCTCCATCGCCCCGATGTCGGCGGTCTTGTTCGTTGGCACGCCCCGATCGACGATCCGCACCATGCACGGAAAGCCGCTCCAGTCCTCCTCGCTCGCGGCGAGAGGCGGCAGGTAGACGACGAGATTGAAGCTGGTGACGCCGAGATGGTGCACGAATTGCTCGAGCACACGCGCGGCGGCCCGCTCCACGTTCGCGTCCAGACGGTCCCCGATGATCAGCGTCTCCTTCTCTTTGATGGGGGTGAGGCTGCTGATGATCGTGGCGCCCGGCGCGTCGACGGCGAGGCCCAGGGAGCGATGCACGGCGACCAGGTCGTCGAAGTAGCCGCTGCCAGAGCGATCGCGGTATTCCAGCGCTTGGCGGCGAAGCCCCTCGATCTTCGCGTAGTGCATGTCGTGGGTCGCGGCAACCTGGGCGTGGCCGTGGAGGATCGACGCGCCGCTCTTCCATAGACAGTTCCACATGAAGAAGAAGTACTTCGCCTCCGGGTCGAGGTCGAGCACCCGATGCGCCCACTCGAGCCCGACGTCCATCGCGTCGCTTACCGAGGCCTCGTCGAAGTGCAGCGGATTGTGCTCGTCGAACACCACGACGCTGTGGAACGCATCATATTTGGCCACGTTCGCGGCGGTAATCGCCCGCTTCCCCTCGACCCGACCGAACACGTCGGCGGGCGTGCCCGTCAGCGGCGTGCAGAACGGGTCCCCGACGCCTTCGCTCACGAGGGCGTCGATGTCGCTGGAGTGTTCGGACTCGAAGGGCCGGGAAGCCCTCAGCGCATTGAAGAGGGTTCCCTCCATCGTCACGCGGTTCGTCGTTTTGACGATCACCTGACGCTCGACAGCCGTGACCGATCCGAAGTGGCCCGTTATCCACGCGTGCATCGATTCAGGCGGGACCAGCTCTCCGACGGACCGACTCACGTGAAACAACCGGTCGAACCGGGCGCGATCGACGGAGGAAAGAGCCGACACCAGCGCCGGAAGATTCGAGATGCTGCGCTCTTCCACACGCCGAGTCTTTCCGTTGTGTGCCATGCAATGAATCCTTTGTGCGCAAGCGAGATATTTGTCATAAGACGCAGGTGCTGCGGGATTGTACGGGTTTCGATCCCCAGCGCCCCCCGGCTTCGCACCCGCCCGGGGTGTATAGGATCTGTCGGTCCCCGCACAGCGCCGCGTTGACACTCGATCAGACACGGGCAGATAATCTCGGAGATTCATCACCTGCGAGGAGCGCTGTGGCACAAACGGCTGTCGTCGAAGATTCCCTCGTGATCGCGGGCCAGCCGCTGCGCTCGCGCCTGATCCTTGGGACCGGCAAGTACCGAACCAACGAAGAAATGGTGGCGGCCATCGAGGCGGCGGAGGCGGAGGTTATCACGGTGGCCCTGCGGCGCCTCGACCTCGACGACCCCTCCAAGAAAACCATACTCGACATCATCGACTGGGAACGCTACCGCATCCTTCCCAACACCGCTGGCTGCCAGACGTCCGACGAGGCGATTCGGGTGGCCCACCTGGCGCGCGCCATGGGCCTCTCCGATTGGATCAAGCTCGAAGTCATCCCGGACCAGCGGTATCTCCTTCCGGATCCCATCGGGACGTTGGACGCCGCCCGCGCGCTCGTCGCGGAAGGGTTCACGGTCCTGCCCTACATCAACGACGACCCCGTCCTCGCCCAGCGGCTGCAAGAAGTTGGCTGCGCGACGGTCATGCCCCTCGCGTCGCCCATCGGCTCCGGGCAGGGCATGGTGAACTTCGAGCAGATCAAGATCATCATCGAGCAGGCAGCCGTGCCGGTGGTGGTCGACGCCGGCATTGGGGCCCCGTCGGACGCGTCGCTTGCCATGGAGATCGGGGCCGATGCCTGCCTCGTCAACACGGCCGTTGCATTGGCGGAGAATCCGCGGCTCATGGCGAAGGCCATCGCCCAGGGCGTGCAGGCCGGCCGAAGCGCCTTCCTGGCCGGGCGCATCCCGAAGAAGGCGTACGCCTCAGCGAGCAGCCCGCTGGAAGGCGTGCTGCGGTGAGACGTGCACGATGACCGGCGGCGGAACGCGCGCAGCCATCCCTTTGTGACGGCGACGACCCCAGTTGCCCTCCGACTCCCGATCTTTTGCCTCGTGACCGATCGGCATCTCCTGGAGGGCCGGTCTATGGAGTCCGTCGTGGCGGACGCGGTCGAGGGGGGTGTCACCCTGGTCCAGCTTCGTGAGAAAGACTTGCCGACCCGCTCCCTGATCGACCTGGCCCATCGGCTGCGCGACGCCGTGCAGCCGCGAGCCGCGCTCGTCATCAATGGTCGGGCTGACGTCGCGATGGCCGTGGACGCGTTTGGCGTGCACCTCCCCGCCGACGGTCTCCCGACGGACGCGACCCGCGACATCGTGGGCGCCGACCGACTGGTCGGCCGATCCGTCCACAGCGCCGCGGAGGCGCGGGAGCGCAGCCGCGAGCCACTGGACTACCTGCTGCTCGGCACGATCTTTCCCAGCCGCTCCCACCCGGGGGCGGGGGGGATCGGCCTCGACGCAGTGCGGGACGCGCGGGTGTGCCGCGCGCCAGTCGTCGCCATCGGCGGTATTGGGGCTGACTCGGCTGGCCAGGCGATCGGGGCCGGAGCCTCGGGCGTCGCCGTGATCTCGGCAATCCTCGCCGACCCCCGCCCGCGCGACGCCGCGCAACGGATCCACGAGCGCATGGCGGAAGCGTGGGCGCGGCGCCCCGTCACCAGCGAGGCCTAGCGGTGCGGCTCGCGGTCAACGGCAAGCCCCGGGAGATCGACGGCGAGCAAACGATCCTGCAGTTCCTCGCAGCCAACGGCGTGAATCCACTGATCGTCGCCATCGAACACAACGGTGAGATCATCCGGCGCGAGCGATTCGGCGAGGTCACGCTTCGCGAAGGGGACACGCTGGAGATCATCCACGTCGTCGGCGGCGGCTGAAGCCCAGCAGCTACAATTTCCCTCACCTCGAGAACGAACAGGGAGGAGCCCATGCTCACGGAGGCACGCATCCCGACGGCCGCATCGGACATCGCCGACCTGCGGGACTGGCTCGCGCGTGTCGAAGCCATGGGCGAGCTCCGGCGCATAACCGAACCCGTCGACCCGATCGAGGAGATGAGCGCCATCACCTATATGGTCGGGAAGCGGATCGGGAGCCCGGCTCTGCTCTTCGAGAACGTCAAGGGCTATCCCGGCCCTTGGCGCTCGCTCTTCAACCTCCTCGGCTCCAGCAACAACCGCATCGCTCTGACCTTGGGGATGGAGCCCAACCGCCCGCCGATGGAGCTGATCCAGGAAGCGCGCCAACGACTGAGCCGACGCCTTCCGCCGGTTGAGGTCGACCCTTCCACGGCGCCGGTGAACGAGATCATCCTCCGGGGCGACGAGATCGACCTGACGAAGTTCCCGGTCCCGAAGCACTGGCCCCTGGATGGCGGCGGCAGGCCCGGGGAAGACGTCGGCCGCTACATCGGTACCGCGGACGCCGTGCTGACCCGCGACCCGGATACCGGCATCATCAACGTCGGCACGTACCGCATGATGGTGCAGGGGCCCCGCGAGGTCGGGCTCTACCTCTCGCCCGGCAAGCACGCGCGCCTGGACATCACGCGCGCCTGGGAGCGGGGCGAGGGCATCGACGTCGCCGCGGCCTGGGGTATCGACCCCCTCTTCATGATCGTGGGCGCCATGGGCTTTCCCAAGAACGTCTCGGAGTACGAATTCGCCGGCGGCATCCGAAATCGACCCGTCGAAGTGACGCGCGGCGTCACCACCGACCTTCTGATCCCCGCCCGCGCCGAGATCGTGATGGAGGGCCGAATCGAGTACAAAGCAACCCGCCGCGAGGGCCCGTTCGGCGAGTTCACCGGCTATTACGGGCGGCCCGAGGGCACCTGCCCGCTCGTCCGCGTCACGGCGCTCCACATGCGCCCCGACCCGATTTTCACGAACGCGCTCATGTCCGATTGGCCCTCATGCGAGCAGAACGGCTTCTTCGCCATCGCCCGATCGGCGCGCATCTGGGACGATCTGGACAAGCTCGGCGTGCCGGGCATCAAAGGAGTCTACATTCACCCCGCCGCGGCCGGCGGGTTCGGCGCCGTGATCGTCTCGATCGAGCAGCGATACGCCGGCCACGCAGCGCAAGTGGCGGCCCTGGCGGCGCAGGTGCCGGGCGGCGCCTACTACACCAAGTGGATCATCGTCGTGGACGACGACGTGGATCCGAGCGACTGGGACCAGGTGTTCTGGGCGATGACGACGCGATGCGATCCCGAGAAGGACATCGACGTCCTCCGCCAGACTTGGTCCACGTGGCTGGACCCGACAAAGAATCCGCCCGAAGAGCGGCCGTGGGGCTCAAAGGCGTTGGTCAACGCCTGCCGCGAGCACAAGTACCTACCGATTTTTAGCCAGCGCACGGCCCTGACGCGCGGGATGTACGAGCGCGTGAAAGGCCGGTGGTCAGAGCTGGGGCTCGATTCGTTGGGCGAGCCGCCACGCCTTCCCATCTTTTTCGAGGACATGCGACCGCCGGCAAACCCTGAGCTGACCGACCTGCACCAGGCGTCGCGAATCGCGACGAGTGACGAGCCACCCAGCGAGGCGCCTCGGATGTGAGCCGCTACCAGTAATAGTGGCTGTAGAACTCGTTGGTGTCCTCGGTGCCGTCGGCCCAGGAGATGGTCTGATAGGTGACGTACGACCCGCCGCCGAGAGGAACGGGTCCGTCCACCGTGGCCGTCCGGTCGAGGGGCTGCTCGGGGTCCAGCTCCGCGTGGACGCCGCCGGCGTCGATCCACGCATGGACCGTGATGGGCGTGGACGAGTCGTTGCGGATCACCAGCGTGTTCGTGGCATCGAGACCGGGACCGAGGATCGGCACCAGCCCATAGTGGTTCTCGCGAAAGTCCGTCTCGAGGCCGGCCTCCAGGGCGGCGTTCCAGAGCGCGGTCGAAAGCCAGCAGACGCCGCCGCCCCGCATCGGAATAAGGCCGTGAATGGAGGTCGCGACGCTCATCAGATAGATGGGGTCTTCCTGGAAGTCCCAGGTATGGGCGACATCGTCGAATGAGAGCTGCTCGCCCGGAGGGATGACCGTTCCGTCCAGGAAATTCACCGCGATCTTGATGTTGGTCAGCGCCACGTACCCGACGCCCGAGAGAGAGGCGGCCCCCTGTCCGGCGGGCGGCGGCGGCGCTGGCACGGGGACGGCCTCGGGCGCGAGGAGGTCCGGACGGTCGACGCACGCGGCATCGCCGCCCGTACACTCGGGCGCGACGGGACGATAGAGGATACGCGCGGGCAGCACGGTCTCCAGGGGCGCTCGGACGCCCGAGACCAGAAGCGAGGCCTGATAGAAGACGATCATCGCGCAGAGCGCGGCGGTATACGGGCGCACCTGATTGAGGAGAAGACGGCGGCGGTACACGGCCATCGGGATGGCCTGCGACCGCATAATGGCATAGGACTGCACGGCAACTCCCGGCTGCGTGGATAACGCGGCAGTATAGCCCATTCCGAAACGCGTTCGAAACAATCGCAATTGTGTCTTCAGGACAAGACAGGCGGGACGACTTCCGTGGAATCCGTAACAGACGAGATCGAGATCGAGCTGACGAGCGCGGCCTTCGGCGGGAGCGCCATCGGTCGCGTTGACGGGCAGGTGGTGTTCGCTCCCTTCGCGCTGCCCAGGGAGCGCGTGCGCGCCGCGATCACGCAGCGCAAGGCCGACTACTTCCAGGTGGAGGTCCGCGAGATCCTGGAGGCCAACCCGGCGCGCGTCGCGCCCCGCTGCCCGGTCTTCCGCGTGTGTGGCGGCTGCCAATGGCAGCACGCCGACTATCCGCTGCAGCTCGCCATGAAACGGTCGGTCGTCGTGGACCAGCTACGTCGCATCGGCGGCTTCGCGGAGGCGGAGGACCTCGTCCGGGACGCGGTGGGCATGATCGACCCCTGGGGATACCGAAACCACGTTCGGTTCAGCCTCGGTCGCAAGTACGGGGACGTCGGATTCACGTACAGGGGCACGCGCCGCATCCTGCGAGTCGATGCGTGCGACATCACGCATCCCGCGATCGTCGAGGTCCTGCGCACGATCCAGCGCCGCTGTGCGGGATTGCGGACGCACCAGATCACGGTGCGCTACGGCTGCAACACGGGCGACCTGCTGGTCAACCCGGCCCTTCCCGCTGTACCTGAGCTGGCAACGGGCCAGACCTCGCTGACGGAGGAGCTGCTGGGGCGCCGCTTCGTGATCTCGTCCGCCGCCTTCTTCCAGGTCAACACGAAGCGCGAGCGGCGGCCGATGCCGTCGGCGTTGCAGGGGGCGGGACGGGTCGACGGAGGAGACGGTGACTACTCCATGGCGGACCTGCTGGCGGCGTGCGTCCTCGCCCGCCTCGATGCCCAGCCAGACGACGTGGTGGTCGACGCCTACTGCGGGGTCGGCACCTTCGCCGCGCTCGTGGCGCCCAGGGTGCGGCTCGCGATCGGGATCGAGGAGTCAGCGGCGGCGGTGCGCGACGCCGAGCGCAACACGGCTGACCTGGGCAACGTGCGCTTCGTGACGGCGAAGACCGAGCACGCGCTCGCCGCGCTGGCGGACGAGCGCCCGAGCGCCGTCATCCTGGACCCATCGCGCGTTGGCTGCGCCCCCGCCACGGTCGCCGCGCTCCTCGGGCTGCGCCCGCGGCGCATCGTCTACGTCTCCTGCGACCCGGCCACGCTGGCCCGCGATCTTCGCCTCCTCTGCGACGGCGGCTACATGGTCGAGCAGGTGGAGCCCATCGACATGTTCCCGCAGACCCACCACATCGAGACGGTGACGGCGCTTCGGTGGGATCCATCGGCGACGGCTACGAGCACGAGCCAGGCGAATTGATGGGATCGTGGTACCGCGATTACTATGAGGGCGCCTTCGAGCGCTCTTGGGCCCACATCGGGCGAAGCGTCGTGGAGAATTCCTTTGGACACGACCCACCTCATGTTTGAGCAGCCAATCCTGAACTCGCCCTACCTCTACCCATCGCGGCAGTGGGAACTCGTCGACGGGCAGCCTGCTCAGCGCATCTTTCAGTACCGCCGCCCGGCATCGCTCATCGCCCCGATCCCAAAGCCGAAAAAGCAGAAAGGCCCCCCGTCCAGACCAAGATGGTTTTCCACGAGGGAGCCGGCCTTTCCACCGCGGGGCAGCAGTGCGACCCGATTTCGCTCATCAATGACGACCTCAAGAACACGGGCAAGCGCAACGCTTTCGTCATTTTCGGCGAGCAAGACATCAGCCGCCTCCCCGAGCCCGATGGCCGCATCCGGGTCAAGGTCAACGGCGTCGACGTCTTTGATCCTAAGACTGGCGAGGCACGCAGTGACGGGCCCGACGGGATCGCCTGCTGGTTCATCGACACCGACTATAACGAGGAGAGCTTCTTCGTTCGGCGCGCCTACTTCCTCGGCGCCCATGACTCTTACAGCGCGCTCAAGACGACCCTCAAGGCTGAGATCAACGAGGATGCCTGGGCTGCCCTGCGCAGCGACACCCCTCGGCCCTTTGAGAAGCCGAAGCGGCGTCGCATGGCGGTCGATAAAGACCACCTGGGCGACTTGATCATGAAAGTCTTCCGCGTCTCATGAACCCACCCGGCGATTCCTCGAATGTGCCCGATAGATCTCTCGTCAATCCCCCGATCATCGAGGCGGTCCTCGACATCGACTGCTCCATGCCACCCGACTTCGACGTTGCTGCCCTCGAGCCGCACGTCCGTTCGGCGTACAGCGATCGGTACCCTGTAGTCCGCCCAATCCTCCTGCAGCAGCATCTCTTCACTCCGGGGAGCGGAGGACATCCTGTCCATGAGGAGCAGACCTCCGTCCAGGGATTTCAACTATGGCAGCAGGATGAGAAGCAACTCCTCCAGGTCCGGTCGCAAGGCTTCTCGTTCAATCGTCTGAAACCGTACTCCACGCTGGCGGAATACCTTCCGGAGATCGAGCGGGCATGGAAGACGTTCGTGTCGATGACATTGCCACTGCAGATCCACGTGATCCGTATGCGCTACATCAATCGGATTCTCCTGCCGACTCGGGGTGATCTCGTCAACCTAGACGACTACTTCGCCATTGGTCCCCGCCTCCCGGACAGCGATTCGCTCATCTTCACAGGATTCCTCGACCAGCACTCTGCGCAAGAGCGCGCCACGGGCAATGCGGTTACCATCATATTGACCGCCGGACAGCCGACGGAGGATGCGCGCGTGCCGATCATCCTCGATATCGAGACGTCGCGAGCAGTAAGCGTGCAGCCAGACGACTGGTCATCGATTCTCGAGATCGTGGAATCGTTGCGGCGCCTAAAAAATCGCGTATTCTTCAATTCGTTGACGGCAAAATGCCTGGAGCTGTTTGATGCCTCTTCTCAGTGAGCGCGCCGCGACAGTGGCCGCTGGCTACTCCTCGTTGCTCCCAGCCACCCACGCGCGGAGCGCAATCTCTCAGGAGGCGCGCCTCGTCCAGGAGCGCGCGAGCGCCGTGATGGAGTCCGGAGAGCGCTCTATTGCGCTCTTCGGCGGTAAGAGCAAGGAGCTCCGCGAGCTGTGGGCCGTGTTCGACGAGTCGCGTGAAGAAGGCGCCGACGAATCGGACGCCATCTCCTACCACGCGCTCGATATTGCGTCCGACTTCATCCGGGCGCTACCGGACGATGTTCCACTACCCGAGCTTGCCGGGGAGCCCGGAGGTTACGTCTCTATGGACTGGATCATGGGCCGGAGCCGGGTTTTTTCGGTCAGCGTGGGACCACGTCAGCGACTGCCGTACGCGTGGCTGGACGGAGCCGACCAGGGCCACGCGGTGGCATTCTTCGACCGCAGCTCTGTGCCGCCAAGGATCCTGGACGGCATCAGAAGGACTGTTGGTGTCGGAAAGCCTCCCTTCCGGGCTTCCTAGCACCGTCCGCGACGAGGAGGACCTCGCCCGATTCCTCTTTTCCCGAAGGGACCTCAGCGGCCACATCGTCAAGCACGGGGTCTTCATGCCGAGGCATGGGGAAACGTCCGTGTTCCGACATGGAAAGGCGCCCGGGGAAACGCTCTGGGAGCTTGGACGGCTCGCCGCGGGAGGCCGCTCGCTACGCGGCGCGGCGATGTTCAAGGCTCGGAGCGTCAGGGCAGCGGCCCTTGACGTGAATCCGGACGAGCCCCCGCCGCGCCATGCGGTGATTGTCGGCTGGGCTACGATCAGTTCCCACCCAGAGCTTGCTCGATCGCAGGACAAGGAAAAAGCTATGAAGTTGGCAGAGAGCGCCGAGGCTATCCGCTATACCTCGTAAGCTGAAGTCCGTTCGCCGCGGATCGACGGAGCGCATCGGCGGACTTCCGCATTGCAGATACTTTCACAGACAGGCTCGGCCAGCGGTGACCTGCGGCCCATCGTGCGTCGCGCCCCGGTTCTCCGTACCATAGCCACAGCAGCCCCCGGCCGAGCCATCCGCCCAGGAGCCGAGGGGTGAGCGCCCGACCGTCACCAATTCGCTCATGGATGGAGGCCCACCATGGCACAGCCGGCGCCCGAGGTCCTGCGAGCCCGCGACCCGAACCACAAGGTCGAAGTAGAGGACAGCCCCCGCTGGGTGCGCGTGGAGCTGAACGGCCTCATCATCGCCGACACCAAACACGCCAAGCTCCTTCGAGAGACCCAGCAGCGCCCGGTCTACTATTTCCCGCCGGAAGACGTCCGGCTCGACCTCATGCAGCAGACAGACCGGCACACCCACTGCCCCTATAAAGGGCAGGCCTCCTACTGGACGGTCGCTATCGGCGACCGGGTGGCCGAGAATGCGGTCTGGAGCTACCCGGACCCCTATCCAGAACACGACCAGATCCGGGGCCATCTCGCCTTCTACTGGAACCAGATGGACGCCTGGTACGAGGAGGCCGAGCAGATCTTCGGCCACCCCCGGGACCCCTACCATCGCGTCGACGTCATCGAGAGCACCCGACACGTCCGCGTCGCGATCGATCGGGAAACCGTCGCGGAATCGCGCAGGCCGCGCCTGCTCTTCGAGACCGGCCACCCGACGCGCTTCTACCTGCCGCGCGACGACGTGCGCATGGACCTCCTCTCGCCGACCGAGACGCGCACGCGTTGCCCGTACAAGGGTCAGGCGTCCTACTGGACGGCGCGGGTTGGCGACACGGAACTGGCGGACATCGTCTGGTCCTACGAGGACCCAATCCCGGAATGCCCCAAAATCAAGGGCTACCTCTCCTTCTTCAACGAGAAGGTGGACGTCTGGGTGGACGGCGAGCTGGAGAAGCGGCCCATCACCGGATGGTCGTAGCCCGTCTCGCGAGCCCAACGCTGCACGCGCCGGTGGAACGGAAACGCACTCTGGAGGAGATGTCATGGCCGCTTCGAGCGGAGAGAAGGCGCTGAAGCTCGGGATCGTCGCGCGATCTCAATACGCAGCCCTGAAAAATGAATCGGTCAAGCCGCGCGGGGCGACGCTCGAGTGCGTCGAGGTCGCTCCAATGCCCCGCCTCTTCGACCGCATGATCAAGGACCGCGAATTCGACGCATCGGAGATGGCGATCGTCACGTATCTCCAGGGCCGGGAATTTGGCGAGCCATTCACGGCGATCCCGGTCTTCCCCTTGCGCGCCTTCCCCCACGGCACGATCCTCTACAACGTCAACGCGGGGGTCCAGTCGCCAAAGGACCTCGAAGGGAAACGGATCGGCGTTCGCGCCTATGCTGGAACCGCGGGTGTGTGGGCCCGAGGCCTGCTCCAATCGGAGTACGGCGTCGATCCCGCGAAGGTGACCTGGATCATCAATGACCTTGAGCACATCGCGGCCTACCAGCTCCCGGCCAACGTCCAGCTCGTCAAGGGCGCGAACCTCGCCGAAATGCTGACGTCGGGCGAGATCGCGGCGGGCATCGGTGTGATGGGCGTCGATTCCCCCGAGGTCAAGCCTCTGATCCCCAATCCGCGTCAGGCGCAGGTCGAATGGTTCCGCAAGACCGGCGTCTTCCCCATGAACAACACCGTCGTCGTCAAGAACGAGCTGCTCACCTCGGACCCCGGCCTCGCCGAATCCCTCTTTGGCGCGTTTAGGGACGCGAAGGCCGACTACCTCCGACGGCTGTCCGAGCCTGGGGAGAAGACCCGGGACGAGGAGGCGGACCGCCGCCTCATGGAAATCGTGGGCAGCGATCCGCTCCCGGTGGGAATCGACGCCAATCGGAAGGCACTCGAGATGATCGTGCAGTTCTGCTACGACCAGCAGATCATCGCGCGGAAGCCCGACGTGGACGTGCTCTTCGCCCCCGCCACCCGGACCTTGACGTAGAGGGCCCGATGGAGACGGTCATTCTGAGCCCGCAGGCGAAGGATCTATCCAGGATTGCCCGTTACTGAATAGACCCTGCGCTTCGCTCAGTATCACGTGCCATTTCTTGGCCGCGCCTCTAGAAGCCGTAGAAGGCGCGCGGGTTCGTCTCGAGGAGCTTTGTCGCCACCGTCTCGCTGATCCGCCCGTCCTCGACCCAGCGCCGCACCTCTCCGAGGGCCTGCAAGTTCGCCGAGATGTCGCCGTGGCAGTAGTCGGTACCGATCATTAGGTTGTCCTCAGCGTCGAGGCGAACCAGGTACTCAATATCGTCCACGGGGTCGATGGCCACGAACAGGCGATTCGCCCGGAAGAGGTCCTGCTTGAGCTCGAAGGTCTGCGCCCGCTCGTGGAGCGCCTGTGAGCGCCGCTGCATCCCGAGCTGCGAGAGGCAGTAGGGGATCCACGACGCGCCGGCCTCGATGAACCCGAACCGCAGCCGCGGAAACAGGTCCGGTATCCCGGCCGTGATCAGGCCGATGAACGAGGCCATCAGCGGAAAGCCCCGATCCCACTCGCGTCCGGGCAGCGGGTGCCCGGTGTGAATGCAGATGGGCAGATCGAGCGCGCTCGCTTCCTCATAGATGGGAAAGAAGCAGGGATCGGTCACCGGCTTCTCGAGGTCATAGCCCCGCTTGTAGACGCCGCACGCCCCGTTGTCCTTTGCCCAGCGCAGCTCCTCCACCGACCGCTTCGCGTCCAGCATCGGGACCTGCGCCACCCAGCGAAGGCGACCACCGGACGGCGCGCACCGATCGGCCAGCCACCGGTTGTACGCCGACGCCAGCGCGGCCTCAGCCACCGGGTCGCTGGCGCCGTATCGGATGAAGAACGTCGGAAAGATGACCTGCACGTCGACGCCGAGCCGATCCATGTCGCGGAGTCGCACTGCAACGTCGTGCATCTCCCGCGCCGTCCGGGGTGGATGGTGTGCATCGTCGCGGATCGCCCTCGGGACCATTTGCCCACCCACGAGCCACCACCGCCCGCGCCCCGCATTGGGGCCATCGGGCGCCGCCTCCGTGGGCATGACGGTCACGGGTGCGAATTTGCGGCAGTCCCCATCGAGGTACTCCCACGTCGCTTCGCATTCGTCGACGTGGGTATCCGCGTCGATCACCATCTGGCTTTGACCTCCATCAGGAACGTTAGGCCCCGCCCCGTTCGCCCTGAGCCCTTCGGCTTCGCTCAGGACAGGCCTGTCGAAGGGCGCTCAGGACGGGCGCGGCACGTTCGGTTGACCGCATCCCATCACAGCCGGTAGAAGGCCCGGGCGTTATCGCCGAGGATCGCCGCCTTGTCGCCATCGCCCAGGTCGCCGCGCTCCAGGATCTCGTCGATCTCCTCCATGCAATTATCCATGCTGATCTCGTGCGGGAAGTCGGACGCGAACATGAAGGCCTGAGGACCGACCCGTTGCACCGCGTAGGCCAGGGCCTCCTCGTTGCCCTCGCACCCGACGAAGATTCGCGGCGATCGAAAATACTCGGCCACGGGCTTGTCGATGGCGAGGCCGCTGTAGAGCCGCTCGCGCTCCAGGCGGTCGATCACGAGCGGGATCCAGGCCGTGCCGCCCTCGAGAAAACCGATTCGCAGGTCGGGGAACGCGTCGAGCACTCCGTCAACGATGAACCCCGTCATGGCGATGGCCAGCGGGAAGGGCATCCCGAGCGCGCGGGTGGCGGGAAACACACGGTAGGTGTCGAACCCGAGGTCGCCATAGCAGCCTCCGTGTACGGCGAGGGCGCATCCGAGCTTCTGCGCTTCCTCGTAGATCGGCCAATAGTCCTTGTGACTCACGTGCGGCGTCAGCCCGTTCGAGGGAATCATCGCCGCCACCATGCCCAGCTCCGTCACCGCGCGCCGCAGCTCCTGAATGGCCGAGGGCACGTCCTGCATGGGAATGAGCGCGGCGCCCTTTAAGCGCGGGTTGAACTGCAAATACCGGTCGGAGAGCCAGTCGTTGTAGGCCCGCGCGTAGGCCACGGCCCAGTCGGGGTAAACGATCTGCCCAAAGGCCAGACCCGTCGTCGGATAGAGCACGGTTGCGTCCAGGCTGGCCTTGTCGAGAAACTCGACCCACCGCGCGGCGTTGATGCTCCGGTCGAAAGTGCCCGGCTGGCGCGGCCCGCGACTCACGGTAGGCGTGTGGAATCGGTCGAGGCTTGGAAGCACCGCGCCCCGCCCATCGCGATACGGCCCTTCGAGGAAGTCGCTGATCTCCTCCATGTTCTCCATCACATGGCCGTCAGCGTCCACGTAGCGGTTGACCATCGATGCTCCTCCCCTGCCTGGGCTCTCGGCTGGTCGCGGCGTCCCGCGCGGGCCGACGCCCTCCGTCAGCGCGACAGCCAAAGGGTAGCGACCCGCGGTGACGTCGTCAACGAATGATTGAGCCGCGTGATTGCACTGCCACCGCTTGCCGGCCTCGGCGGGTGGCGGTACGCTCGCCGGGGAACTCGACGACGGAGTGGACCGATGGGCACAAGAGCGACGTATGGGCTCGTCTGGATGGCGCTCTGCGCTCTCACCGTACACTGCGGTCCTCCGCCGCCGGGGGCCGACCGCGGCCGAAGCCAGGATCCGCAGGTCGTCGGGCCGAAACGCCTGGTAGCCGCGATCCACGGGAACCCGGTGTCGGTGAGCAACGCGCTCAACGCTGGCGGCGGCGGTCGCATCGACGGCGGACAGGAGCTGAGCGGGCTGACCAGCTCGGGGTTCGCCGTCCAGAGCACCTCGGGCGAGTGGATCCCGCTGCTCGCGGAGCAGCTGCCGAGTCTCGAAAACGGACTCTGGACCCTCCTGCCCGACGGCGCGATGGAGACGACCTGGGTGATCCGCCACGGCGCGCTCTGGCACGACGGCGCGCCCTTCGTGGCCCACGACATCGAGTTCACCGCGGAGATGAACAACGACGGAGCAATGCCCTGGCCCATCGACCCCATCTATCCATACGTGGACTCTGTCCGCGCCGTCGACGATCGGACGCTCGTCGTGAGGTGGAAGGAGCCTTTCATCCGGGCGGACCAGGTGCCGTTCAATCCGCCCTTCCCGAGCCACCTCCTGGAGGAGCGCTATCGGGCGGATAAGGACAACGTCGCGACCCTTCCCTACTGGACGACCGACTTCGTGGGAACCGGTCCGTTCCGCGTCCGCGACTTCGTGCGCGATAGCCACGTCGTTCTCACGGCGTTCGACCGGTACGTCCTCGGGCGGCCCAAGCTGGACGAGCTGGAAGTCCGCTTCATCCCGGACGATAACGCCATCGTGGCGAACCTGCTGGCCGGCGCGATTGACCTGACCCTGGGACCAGGGATGTCCCTCGATGAGGGAATTCAAGTGCGCGACCGCTGGGCCGAGGGGACGATGAGCTCCGGCGTCTCGAGCGTCATCAATCTCAACCCCCAGTTCCTCAATCCGGACCCGCCCGTTCTCCTCGACGCGCAGTTCCGCCGTGCGTTGTATATGGCCATCGACCGGAAGCGGCTCTCGGACGAGCTGATGTTCGGCCTGTCCGAGATCGCCGACGGCACGATCAACTCTGCCGAGGTCGAGTACCCGTACGTCGCCTCGTCCATCGTTCGATACCCGTACGACCCCGACCAAGCGGCTCGGATCATCGACGACCTCGGGTTCCGGAAGGGAGGCGACGGCATGCTCGTTGACGCAGCGGGCAAGCCGCTCTCGGTGCAGATCATGGCGACTCAGGACGACAGCAACGCGAAGCCGCAGCTCGCGGTTCTCGACTCGTGGAAGGCGCTGGGCGTGACGCCGGACGCGGAGGTCGTGACGCCGCAACGGCAGCGCGACCTCGCGTATCGGGCGAACTTCCGAAGCTTCTCGCTACAGTCGGGTATCGTCAACGGGGCCGATGGCGTGAACGCCCTGCTCAGCCGGGAGGCGCGCCTCCCCGAGCGCAACTACCGCGGGCGCAACTACACTCGCTTCATGAACCCGGAGATCGACGCGCTCGTGGATCGCTACTTCACCACGATCCCCTTCGCGGATCGCATGCAGGTCTTGAGTCAGATCATCCACTACACGACGGACAACCTCGTATGGATGCCGCTCTACTGGCGCATGCTGCCGACGCTCGTGAACAAACGCGTGGTCGGCGTGCAGCCGCACGGCAGCGGCAACCAGTGGTGGAACGCGCAGCTCTGGGACGTGCAGTAGCGTCGGCCCCACCCTCCCCCGCCGCGGCCGGGGAGGGGGCTGCGAATTCGCCTCGCCCCCCAGCGGGGGGAGCAAGAATCAACCCCTTCCCCCATTGCGGGGGAAGCAAGAATCAACCCCTTCCCCCATTGCGGGGGAAGCAGGAATCAACCCCTTCCCCCATTGCGGGGGAAGCAGGAATCAACCCCTTCCCCCCTTGCGGGGGAAGGCGGGGATGGGGGGCCTCACGCCCAACGCAACCCTCCCCGTTGTCGTGCAGGGGGAAGCAAGAATCAACCCCTTCCCCCCTTGCGGGGGAAGGCGGGGATGGGGGGTGTCACCGGGGCGCGGCGCCTAATCTCCGCGGTACTTCCACTGATACGTCGGGTTCGTGTAGACCTCCGGGGGCATCCGCGACTCGATTCCGCGCTTCGCCAGCTCCGCCTCGAACCGACGCCGAATCTCGGGGTCCTCCTCCGTATACGGAATCTGCCGCGCGTCGAGAGACTCATCGGTGTCAAACACGCGCCCCGGTCGAGCGATGGCGAGGTAACGAGCCGGTGTCGTGCCCGTGTTGAAGTGCTGGTGGTACCACTGGTTCGGCGGCACGAACACGCTCGCCTCGCCCCACGGGACGTACGTCTTCTCCTTCTCACCGCCCTGCGGCCACAGCACGCTGAAACCCTCTCCCTCCGGAATGACGATCACGGTCCCCGGGCCGTGGCGGTGCGCCATCTTGTACGTCCCGACCGGGAACACCGACATGTGGCCACCCCGGCCGGTGCGCGACCGAAAGTCGACGACGCTGCCGCCCGCGCCGCGACGTCGGTGCGCTTCCAGCTTGTCCCAGCTCTTCATATCTGGGAAGAAATTTCCCACCCACAGCGCGCGGATGCCCCGCTCGCCCGGATCGTCGCGCTCGACGGACACCGCCTCGGAGAACGCGTTCGCCTCGCGGTAAACGATGTCGAGATCGACGAAGTCATTACTGAAGAAGAATTCGGGAATGGGCATGATGAGCATCGCGAGGGGGAGGTAGTTGCACTGCAGCAGGCGGACTTCCTCACCCCCCCGAACGTTACTGAGCTGATACGTGTAGTTCGGCGGAATCATGAACAGGCTGTTCTTCTGGAACTCGAATTGCCGCTTGGGCTTGTCGCCCGCCCAGACGGTGCACATCCCGTGCCCCTGGACGCAGTAGCACATCTCCTCGAGCGCGATCTTCCACGGCGGCAGCGTCTCGCCGCCCGGGATGGCCGTGACGCGGGACTCCTGGATGTCCTCCTGCCCGGCCAGGACCAGGAACGCGGCGCGGCACTGGCGAAACTCCCACCACCCTACCTCGACCGTCCGAAGGTCCTCGATGAAGAAGGCGCGGTGGATGGGAATCCCCTGCCGCCTGATCCACTTCTCGTAGGGCGTGAGCCGCTCGTCCGGCGCGATCACGCGCCGCCCCTCCTCTGTCGCTGCCATGGCCACTCCAGCTTTCAAATAATCGCATCGGTTTGCGCGGGCTGTGGCGCCCGCCGTTCGCGGGCGGCAAGGGCTGCCTACCGCGGCGCTGCTGCTGTTGTACCACGCGCGGGCGCGTCGTCCGTCGCGCAACCGGGATCACGGTAGCTTTCTTCCCGGTTCCCTCCGCGCCCATTATGATGGCGTCGTGTGCTCGCAGAGAGCGCTCGGCGCCCTGCCAAGGAGGTGCAGCGTGAAGTTCGGGGCCTACGCGATGCCGAGCTTTCGAGAAGAATTCGGACTGACCCAGGGCGAGTACCTCCGGGCAACGCTGAATCACCTCGCCCGCGCCGACGAGCTGGGCTTCGACTCCGTTTGGGTGAACGAGCACCATTTCCACCAATACGGCGGGATGATGCCGGCCCTGTCCACGATGCTCGCCGCAGTCTCGCAGCACACCACGCGGGTGAGGCTCGGCACCTCGGTCGTCGTGCTTCCGCTCCACCATCCCCTCGAGGTCGCCGAGCAGCTCGCGGTGCTGGACCTCCTCTCGGGCGGACGGGTCGAGTTGGGGATCGGGCGCGGCTTCGTGGCCCACGATTACGAGGTGCTGGGCGTGAACTACGCAGACGCCCAGGAGCGCCTGATGGAGAGCATCCAGGTCATCCTGAAAGCCTGGTCCAATCGCTCCTTCAGCCACGCCGGTCCGTACTATCAGCTCGAAGAGATGGAGCTGTGGCCTCGACCGGAGCAGCGACCCCACCCACCCATCTGGATGGCCGCGTCCAACTCGCCCAAGAGCTTCGAGTACATCGGCACCCAGGGCTACCGCCTCCTCACGATCGGCTACCTCAAGCCCATCGCGGCGCTGGCGGAGCTGACGCGGATCTACCGCGAAACGTGGGCCGCGGCTGGTCGGGCTGAGCCGCCCACCATCGGCACCCACTACCACGTCGTCGTCGCCGAGGACCGCGCGGAGGCGCGCGGGATTGCCGAGAGCGGACTGCGCGAGCACGTGCGCTTGAACCGTGCCTCCCAGTACCTCTCGAAGCTCCCGGCAGCGCCGTCCAACGCCGGCATCGACATCGAGCAGCTCGTCGACGAGGGCCGACTGATCGCCGGCGATCCGGACGACTGCGCGCGGTCGCTGCGCCGCATGGCGGAGGAGATCGGCTGCACCGAGGCGCATTGCCTGTTTCAGTTCGGCGACGTGCCCTTCGCAGTGGCGAACCGATCGATGGAGCTGTTCGCGGCGGAGGTCATGCCACGGGTCCAGCAGGCCGAGCTGGCGCGCGTTTCAAACGGAACGTCGTGAGCCATCTCAGGCAGGCGGAATCCTTCGGGCGCGCCCTCGAGCTGACAACGTCCGCCGCGCTCTCGCGGCGAACGGGCTTCGCTCGCCCTCCGACGAGATCACACGCTGTCTCCGCCTGTCATGCTGAACGCAGTGAAGCATCTCACGGCCGCGGAATCCTTCGGGCGCGCCCTCGGGCTGACAACGTCCGCCGCGCTCTCGCGGCGAACGGGCTTCGCTCGCCCTCCGACGAGATCACACGCTGTCTCCGCCTGTCATGCTGAACGCAGTGAAGCATCTCACGGCCGCGGGGTGGCTCCAGCTGCGCCCTCGGGCTGACACGTTCTCACACGCGCTCAGGGCAGACGCGTTCAGAAACTGATCAGCCCCTGTCCGAGGCCGCGACGACCCGCAGGTTCATCGCACCGATGCGCTCGATCTCCGCCCGCATTGTGTCCCCGGGCGCCAGGCTCCGCTGAAACTCCGGCGAGTCGGGATTGCCGGTTGCGATGAGATCGCCGGGATAGAGCGTTCCCACGCGCGACAGATAGCTCACCAGACGGGGAACGCCGTTGATCATCGCCTCGGTCGTCGCCGACTGCGTCAGCTCGCCGTTGACCCAGAGCTGGGCGAGGAGCCCTTGGGGATTGGGGATCTCGTCGCGCGTGGCAATCCACGGGCCAATGGGCGCGAACGTGTCATACCCCTTCCGCACGCACCGCGTGCCGATCAACGCTGACGGAGCCTGGATCGCCGCGTACGTGCGCGCCGTCATATCGAGGATGATGGTGTAGCCGAACACCGCGTCCATCGCCTCGTCGACGGACACATTTCGGCACTTCTTCCCGATCACGACGCACAGCTCCAGCTCCGGGAACACGGCCTCGGCATCCTTGGGGATGACGACAGCATCCTCCGGCCCGATGACCGCCGAGGGTGGCTTCAGGAACGCCATCTCGAGCAGCGCATCGGGGCTCACTTCGGTCGCGGCTCCGCGGCCGGCGGTGTCGGAAATGCCCGTCCCACCGCGCCGGTAATTCGACGCGGCAGCCCAGATCTTCGACGGCACAGGCACCGGCGGGTCGAGTCGCGTGTGGTCCGCCTGGACGACCGTGACCCTCTCCGCGGCCTCCGCGATCGCGCTCTTGAGTGCGTCGTACCGGGTGATGAGATCGATCATCGACGCGCCGCGCATCAGGGCGCCACGCTGCGCCAGCGCATCACCGATGAGGATGAACGCTTTGTCTGTTACGACGGCGAGATCGTTGCCTTTGATTGAGGCGATTCGCACGCGGCGTCTCCTTTCGTGTTCGTCATGGCGCCCCGAACGCGGTCGAGCAGCCGGCCAGGATCCGCCGGCGGCGTGTTGGATCGCCAGGCGACGTGACCATCGGGGCGCACGAGGACCAGCGCCGTTTCGTACAGCTTGGCGATCCCGGGATCACGGACCTCCACGACGCGAAATGGCACGCCACGTTCGTCCGCGCAACGCTGCAAATCTCGCGCATCGTATGGCTCAACGCCCAAGCACAAGAGGACGAAACCATCGCCGAAGTAGTCGAGGGTCGAAATGCCCGGCCGCACCCATGCGTGCGGCGCGCGCGTGCCCGGCCGCGCAGAGGGAATGAACGACGGCGCCTCATATGAAATGGGTAGCGATCCATCCGGCACGACGATCGGCGAAGCGTCGTAGCAGTACCCGAGCTTCGCCTGCTCCGAGATCGGCTCGGTCACGGCGCGCTTTCCGTCGAATGCGCGTCTGAACCGCTCCCGGTGGGCGGCGCCGTCCGACGAATCCTCCAGCAGCAGCGGGCCGCCCGGAAGGGCCATAGTCTCCTGGTAGACGCGACTCGACGCGGTCACGCTCGTCACCGCTACCGGCTTCCGCTCGATCTGGTACGCGTCGAGGAGGACCTGCCCGCCCCACCCATCGAGCACGGCCGCCAGCTTCCACCCCAGATCCACCGCGTCGCCAACGCCCGTGTTCATGCCGAGCCCGCCGGTCGGGGACATCTGATGGGCCGCGTCACCGGCGATGAACACGCGACCTGATCGGAATCGGTCCGCCACCAGCTCGCGCCGCTTCCAGGGCAGCACCGACAGCACGTCGTACGGGAAATCGACGCCGGCAGCCCGTCGCATGCACGCGGCTACATCGAACGCATCCACCGGTTGGTCCGGATTCGCGTCGAGGACCGTCAGCCGATACAACTCCTTGCCATCGATCGCGATCATGTCGCCCCAGTGCCCCTCTGGACCCACCAGCCGATAGAACCGAGACCAACCCTTATCGTGCCGATGGATCAACGCCGGCGACCGAAAGTAGATGCTGACGCTATAGCTCAACATCCCCGATCCCGCATACGCCACGCCCATCGCCTTCCGTACGTGGCCGTCAAAGCCGTCGCACCCCACGAGGTACAGGGCATCGATCACCTCGAGACGGCCTGTCGCGCCGTCGCGGACCGTCGCACGCACACAGCCGGCATCCTGATCGAACGATTCCAGCTCCGCGCCATACCGCAGGCTGACCGTCGGAAGGGTCGCGGCGTGTCGCCGCAGGATCGGGTCGAAAAAGATCTGCGGGCAATGCCGCGTGCCCTCGGGCGAATAGGGGACCTCGCCGCGCATCGCGTAGCTCGGATAGGGCTCGCGGAACAGCTCGAATCCGGCGAGGCTGGTGACGTAGACGAAGTCGCCGGGAAGGGTCTCCGGCCAGCCGGCCGCTTTAACCTCATCGACGATCCCCCACCGACGGCAGAACTCCACGGTGCGGGTCGTGAGCTGCGTCATCTTGGGCACGGGAACGCTGCCATCGCCCCGCTCCACGAGGACGCAGCGCACGCCGCGCGTTCCCAGCTCGATGGCCAGCGCGAGCCCGACCGGTCCGCCCCCGACGATGAGGACT
>Ga0070741_10001185_pt1 | contig 82076 bp, 85 predicted proteins | sample Coa_R1_4_FD_66440 | JGI IMG/M metagenome (GOLD analysis project Ga0070741, IMG submission 66440) | Surface soil microbial communities from Centralia Pennsylvania, which are recovering from an underground coalmine fire - Coalmine... | ecosystem: Environmental > Terrestrial > Soil > Unclassified ...
GAAGCCACCATCACGGTCACGGTCGCGCGCAATGCCGACGAAGCCGAGCGCATCAAGCGCGGCGAGGATATTTCGACGCGTCAGGAAGATCGGGACGCCGCCGCCGAGGCCATCGCGGCCGCAGGCGAATTCTTCGATCCGGAAGCCCTGCCGACCGAACTGGCGCCGCAGCCGAGCGCCGAGCCCGAGCAGCAGTAAGCCGTTCGGCGTCGTGGATGGATGCGAAAAGCCCGGCCGATTGGCCGGGCTTTTATTTGCGAACGAGCTAGCGTGAATGCTGAACGACTATTGCGACATCGGGGGCGCCGGCGGTCCCGTTGACGGCGCTGGCGGCGGCGCGGAAGCGGCGGTGACGGCCGGCGATTCCGGAGCCGAAGGAGTTGGCGGCCGAGGTGCAGCAGACTCGGACGGTGCACCGGATGCAATTGCCGGAGATACAGGCGCGGAAACAGCAGCGGCCGGCGGCGCAGGCGTTACGGCAGGTACCGGATCGCGACGAACCATCGACTTGTCGCCTGGCGCGCCGTCCTTGGCCGCATCGATTTTAGGCGGTTCGGTTTTGGCGGCTTCCGACTTAACAGGTTCGGACTTAACAGGCTCGGACGTCGCCGGCTCCGCCGGCTTGGTGTCGGCATCTGGCCTCGTACCCGCATTGCCCATTTCCTGACGCGGCTCGCCTCTCGCTTTGTCGTCAGTTCCGGAATCAGCCTTGGGCGGCTCATTGGCCATCGAGGGCTCCTCGGCGCCGGGCGGCTTGCCTTGCCTGTTCCGCTGTTTGGCCGAAAGCTTGCGGCCATCAGGGCCGCGCTGCTCGGTGTCCGCCTGACCAGGCGCGTTGGCGGCAGGCCTGCCCTCCTCTGGCGCTTCACCGGGACGTGCTTGCCGTTTACGACCCTGCCGTCCGCCGTCTCCTAGAGGTGTCGTATCGTCCGGCCTTGCAGCTTCCTGGGCGGGCGCATTCCTGTTCTTGCGGCCCTGACGGTCGGCCTGATCAGTGCCGCCCTGCCCCGGTTTATCAGCGCCCTGCTTGGACTTGTCGCCCGCACCGTTGGAGATCAGGTACGTTGCCAGCTGCGAGGCCATATCGCCGCTCGTCGTGTAGTGCTCGCGCAGGAACCCCGGCAGCGAGCCGGGCGAGACCGTTTTCAAGAGACCACGCGGCGATTTGTGGCAAGCGTTACAAGTACCGGTAAAGAGCTGGGATGGACTTTTGCCAGCTTCGAGATTTGTAGCCTGCCCCCACGCGGACGGGCCGACAAGACAACTGATCAGAAGCATGACCGCCGCAAAAATGCGCGCTCGGCTCATCATTCCCTATTCTCCAGATGCGGAAAACGCGTCCAGCGCCCCTCGCGAAGCCCCCGGCGGCGCCACCTTATTATCCAATTATCCCACGAATGGAAGCAGGCTTGCGACGAAAGCATCAGAACCTGAATTCCGGGAATATCTGCTTTGTATACAACGCAGTAGCAAAAGGGCCCGTGGCGCTTTTATGATTTCACGAAGACGTACAGGAACTATCGGGTTCCAGGTACGTCGGATGTGACGACCGAGTTTTTTTGCGGGATCGCTCCCTCAGGTGATTTCGATGGACCGTTTGTTGCGTTACTTCCTTCAGAAGTTCATTCGCCGCGGCGCGATAACCTTCACGCTCGCGAATGGAGACAAATTCACCTGCGGCGACGGCAGCGGACCGCCTGTCTTCGCTCGCTTCCTCACTACCGACGCCGAAAAAAGGGTGCTCCGCAACCCGGAGCTTACGCTCGGCGAAATCTACACCGAGGGCGATTTCATCGTCGAAAACGGCTCGATTGCCGATGTGCTCGCGATCGTGATGGATCAGCCGCAAGTCGTGCCGCACTGGGCCCGACCGCAATGGTGGCTGCGCTACATGGCAAGGCACCTGCGCCAGTTCAACCTGCGCGGCCGCGCCAAAAACAATGTCGCCCATCACTACGATCTGGACGGCAAGCTCTATTCGCTCTTTCTGGATGCCGACCAGCAGTATAGCTGCGCCTACTTCGAACACCCTGATATGACGCTGGACGATGCCCAGCTCGCCAAGAAGCGCCATATCGCGGCCAAGCTCCTGGTCCGGCCAAACGATCGTGTCCTCGACATCGGCTCCGGCTGGGGCGGTCTTGGGCTTTATCTGGCGGAAACGGCAGGCGCCAACGTCACAGGCGTAACGCTGTCGACCGAGCAACTGCAGGTCTCGAATGCGCGCGCAGCGGAAAAAAATCTCGGCCACTCCGCGAGATTTCTGCTCGAGGACTACCGCGACATTCCGGGCCCGTTTGAGCGGATCGTGTCCGTCGGCATGTTCGAACATGTCGGCGTCGACTTCTACGACACCTATTTCAAACGCTGCGCCGAACTGCTGACCGACGACGGCGTGATGCTCTTGCACTCGTGCGGGCGTTCCGAGGGCCCCGATGCCACCAATCCTTGGATTGCCAAGTACATCTTTCCGGGCGGCTATATCCCGGCGCTGTCCGAGGTCATGCCTTCGATCGAGCACGCCGGGTTGCTCGTCTGCGACATCGAGATCCTGCGGCTACATTATGCAGAGACGCTGAAGGCGTGGCGCGAGCGCTTCATGGCGCATCGGGAAGAGGCGATCCAGCTCTATGACGAGCGCTTTGCACGGATGTGGGAATTCTATCTCGCCTCCTCGGAGATGGCGTTCCGCAAGCAGAACCTGATGAACATTCAGATTCAGCTCACCAAGCGCCAAGGCATCGTGCCGATGACGCGCGACTACATCACGCACGAGGAAGCCAAGTTGCGGCGGTTTGAGATCGGGAAGAAGCCGCGTCTTCAGGTGGCCGGCAGATAGGCCAAACCTCGCCGTCAGTTCCGCAAACTGAACCGCGACGCATAGGCGTGATGCGCGATTGCGGGCTGGGCCAGCCGGGAATACAGGGCAAGGCGGTCACGCCGGTCGACCGGACGCGCGCGCCATTCGGGACGGGAAAACTTTTCCATCGCCTCGATCAGCCTGGAAAGCCACAAGGACTGACCCTTTTCGGTCCGCCATGACGGGAGTTGTTGGCTCATAGCCGCTCCATCCTGCCAGCCCCTCGAAACCCGCTTACCGATAATTCCATCGCCGTCGGCTCGTTCCGCACAAAACTGCCCGAAAAGAAAATCGCAACCTGTGATCTGGTTCACAAATGACTCTGGCGCCCTTCCCTAAATCAGCGAAATGGCTCAGAAAACCTCGCCATCCTCGCAACCTGTGCATTCGGACGTCCGTACCGACTATGCGCTGATCGCGATCGCCGCCGGCGCCGCCCTCTTCGCGCTGCTCTATCTCATCCTGATCTGACACTTTATCCCCGGCAGCCAGATGCAGCGGCTCCCGGATATTGAGTGCGTCCGCTCGGCGAAAGGTTCATTCGCATCGCACATTTTTGCCGGAGCGGGCCGTCCGCGACGGCAAGTCGCGTCAAGCGCTTCAGCGACACTCTTTGTTGTCCCCCAACTCCAGTGTGAGAATCGGGCATAAGGCTGTTTGCGGCTTTCACTTGCCGCAAGAGAGGCGCTTTATCGCTGCCCCTTATCTGCCAAACTTCCGCGAACACTGGATCTCATGCCCTCGCTTGATTCGAACGTTCTGAAACTCGCCCCTGAGGTGGGAACTCCCGCTTTCCGCACTGCACCCCACAACATCGAGGCGGAGCAGAGCCTCTTGGGCGCGATTCTGGTCAACAACGACGCGTTCTACCGGGTTTCGGACTTCCTCGAGCCGAAGCATTTCTTCGAACCGATCCATCAGACCATCTTTGAAACATCCGCTAGCCTGATCCGGATGGGCAAAGTGGCGACCCCGGTGACGCTCAAGACCTTTTTGCCGGCCGACACCGACCTCGGCGGCGTGACCGTCGGCCAATATCTGGCGCGGCTGGCCGCGGAAGCCACCACCATCATCAACGCGCAGGATTACGGGCGTACCATCTATGAATTGTCGCTACGCCGCGATCTGATCCGGATCGGCGAAGACATGGTCAACGTCGCCTTCGACGCACCGGTCGACTTTGCGCCGCGTAACCAGATCGAGGATGCCGAGCGCAGGCTCTACGAACTGGCGGAGTCCGGCCGCTATGACGGCGGGTTCCAGAAATTCTCCCAAGCGCTCACAGTGGCCGTCGACATGGCCGCCAAGGCGTTCCAGCGCGACGGCAAGTTGTCCGGCATCGCCACCGGCCTGCGCGATCTCGACATCAAGATGGGCGGCTTGCAGCCTTCCGACTTGATCGTTCTTGCAGGTCGCCCGGGCATGGGCAAAACGGCGCTCGCCACCAACATCGCCTATAACATCGCGAAGGCACACCAGGACGAACTGCAGGCGGACGGAACCCGGAAGACGGTCAACGGCGGCATCGTCGGTTTCTTCTCCTGCGAAATGTCGGCCGAGCAGCTCGCCACGCGTATCATCGCCGAACGCACCGGCATTCCCTCAAGCAACATTCGCCGCGGCGGCATTGCCGAAAGCGATTTCGAGAAGATCCGCGACGCCTCGATCGAAATGCAGTCGCTGCCGTTTTATGTCGACGAGACCGGCGGCCTCTCGATTGCGCAGCTGATGGCACGCGCAAGAAGGTTGAAACGGCAGAAAGGGCTGGACCTTCTGGTCGTCGACTACATTCAACTGCTCCAGGGATCGTCCAAGCGCTCCGACAATCGCGTGCAGGAAGTGACGGAAATCACTACCAGCCTGAAAGCGCTCGCCAAGGAGCTTGCGGTCCCCATTATCGCGTTGTCGCAATTGTCGCGTCAGGTCGAAAGCCGCGACGACAAGCGACCGCAGCTGTCGGACCTGCGTGAATCCGGTTCGATCGAGCAGGACGCTGACGTCGTGATGTTCGTGTTCCGCGAGGAATACTATCTTGCCATGAAGCAACCGGTTCCCGGCACGGATGACCACATCAAATGGCAGACCGAGATGGATCGCGCGCTGGGCAAAGCCGAGGTCATCATCGGCAAGCAGCGCCACGGTCCGACCGGCACGGTCGAACTCCAGTTCGAATCCAGCGTAACTCGTTTCGGCAACCTGACCCCTGACAGTCATTTACCTGCCCGGGCTTATTAAAGCGGAACTCTCTCGGGTTGAACGGCCGCGCCTGCGTGCCTAAAATGCGGCATGAACATTGCCCCCGATCCAAAATCGCTGCCGGCCGATTCCATCCTCTCGCCGGAAGCCAACAAGGCGGCGGCGCTGGCTGCCGTCACCGGCATTCTGACCGTCGACCTCGATGCGCTGGTCGCCAACTGGCGCAAACTCGAGAAAACCGCCGTGCCCGCCGAGTGTTCGGCTGTTATCAAGGCCAACGCCTACGGCTGCGGGGTAGCGCCGGTCGCGCGGGCGCTCGCCAAGGCCGGCTGCAAGACCTTTTTCGTGGCGACCGCCGAGGAAGCCGCCGCGGCGCGGGCAGCGCTGCCCTCCGCTGTCATCTATGTCCTCAACGGACTGATCCAGAATAACGGCGATGCCTACGCCGCAATTGACGTGCGGCCCGTCATCGGCGACCTCAACGAACTCGCCGAATGGGACGTGTTTTGCCGCCGCACCGGCTGGGCGGGCGGCGCGGCCATCCACATCGATACCGGCATGCAGCGGCTCGGCCTCACCATCGCCGAAGCGCAAGGTCTCATTCCCAGGATCAACGCCGGCGATCACGGCATATCGCTGGTCATGAGTCACCTCGCCTGCGCCGAAAGCCTCAATCATCCGATGAACGCCAGGCAGCTCGCGGCCTTCCGCGAGATTGCCAGCGCGTTTTCCGGCGTGCCCGCTTCACTGTCGAACTCGTCCGGCATTTTTCTCGGAGGCGCATTTCAATTCGACATGGTGCGGCCGGGCGCCGCCCTCTACGGCGTCAACCCGACACCGGAGGCCGACAATCCAATGCAGCCGGTCGTCGAATTGAAGGCGCGCGTCGTGCAAATCCGCGATGTCGAACGCGGCGACAGCGTCGGCTACGGCGGCAACTGGACCGCGCGCCGTCCGACTCGCCTGGCGATCGTCTCTGCAGGTTATGCCGACGGCTATTTCCGTGCCGGCAGCAGCAATGACGGCACGCGCGGCGCCGAAGTCATCGTCGCTGGCAAGCGCTGCCCGGTTGCCGGGCGCATCTCGATGGACCTGATGGCCGTCGACGTCACCGACCTCGAAAGGAACGCCGTGCGCCGTGGCCACCTCGTCACCCTGATTGGCGAGGGCATCACCATCGACGAGCTCGCCCACCACTTCGGCACCATCGGCTATGAAGTTCTCACCAGCCTCGGCTCGCGTTACGCGCGGGTCTACAAAGGCGAAGCCGTTGACGGATAAGAGCGCGGCCTCGAAGTCAGGTTCGACGCCGCGATGAAAGTCGCGACCTTCAACATCAATAATATCAACCGCCGCCTGCCCAATCTTCTGGCATGGCTCAGCCGAGCCAAGCCTGACATCGTCGCCCTGCAGGAGTTGAAATCGACCGACGGCGACTTCCCGCAAGGGGCAATCGCGAAGGCCGGTTACGGTGCGGTGTGGCGCGGACAGAAGACCTGGAATGGCGTCGCTATCCTGGCGCGAAACGCCGACCCGATATTGATCCGCAACTCTGTGCCCGGCAGCAAGGATGACCAAGCGCGTTACATCGAAGCCGCGGTCAGGGGCGTTATTGTGACGAGCATCTATTTGCCGAATGGCAATCCGCAGCCGGGACCGAAATTCGATTACAAGCTCGACTGGTTCAGAAAACTCCGGACACACGCAGCCACATTCATCAAACAGGACGTGCCCGTGGTGCTCGCCGGCGACTACAACGTCGCGCCGACCGCACTCGATATCTATCCGACGAAATCGTGGGACAAGGATGCGCTGATCCAGCCGAAGAGCCGCGCGGCATTCAAATCGCTCCTCGCGCAAGGCTGGACCGACGCAATCCGGACGCTGCACCCGTCAAAGCCGATGTTCACTTTCTGGGACTACAAGCGCAACCGCTGGCCGCGCGACGCAGGGCTGCGGCTCGACCATCTCCTGCTCAGCCCGGTCCTTGCCCCGCGGCTGAAGAAGGCGGGCGTCGATCGCCCGGTGCGGGGCGAGGACGGCGCAAGCGATCACGCCCCGGCCTGGATCGAGCTGAAATAGGTATTTAAGTCCGGATTGTGTGCCACCAAGGCGGTTGTGCATCCAGCAGTGCAACCAGTTAGCTCTTGCTTAAGAGAAGCCATCATAAACTAATCGGCAATTTTATTACGATCCTACTATCTCACGACCGACGGCCTGAACCATTTTCGATTGGCCTGCAATGCTCGTTTGTTACCTGACCGATGAGCCTGGGAAGATCCCCGCCATTCGCGCGGCGCTGGAGCCGCAGTACCCGGTCGTCCCCCGCATCCTCGGGCAAGAACCGATTTTCGCTCCAAGCGGCGTGCTCATGGTGGACGCCGACCTGCGCCAAGGCGAACGCGTCGACCAGATCAAGCATGTGATGAAGGACCTGGATGCGATCGGCGAAAGGCTGTTCGTCGTCCACCGGCACCTGCATCACCTGGTTGCTCAAGCCTATGCGCTCGGAGCAACCGGAGTGGTTCACAGCGCCAAGCAGGCGGCTTCGAAGCTGACGCAGGTCGAGGCCGCGATGCGTGCTGCCGAAAGCGGCCGCGAGGCCGGACCGGCCTGGATGACCGATTGCGGGAAAGCCTTCGCCGCGATGTTCTCGGCAATCGGAAACGGCAAGACGATCCACCTCGCCGATGCCGAAACCGTCACCAGTCAGATCATCGCGAGCATCGATCAGAACGGTTTGAACGGATGGCTCGATAACGTCCGGAAGTATCACGAAGGAACCTTCCAGCACTGTCTATTGGTGACCGGCATTGCGGTGGCATTTGCGCTGGACATGAACTTCCCGCCCCAGGACGTGAAGCGACTTGGCATGGCGGCCACTCTGCATGACATCGGCAAGGCTCGGATCCCGCTTGCGATCCTCGACAAGCCAGGGCGTCTTGACCCCGACGAAGAAGATATCATGAAGCAGCATCCGGTGATCGGATACGATCTGCTCAAGGACATTCCCAACATCAGCGCAGAGACGCTCGACGCCGTCAAACACCACCACGAATATCTCGACGGCTCGGGCTATCCAGATCATCTCCCGGGTGGACAGATTTCCGATCTGGTGAGGCTGCTGACCATCTCGGATATTTTCGCTGCGCTGATCGAATCGCGGCCATACCGCCAACCGCTGTCACGTCAGGACGCCTACAAGATCCTGTGCGACATGGACGGCAAGCTTGAAACGCCGCTCGTGAAAGCGTTTCGCGACGTCGCGATGGTTGCCTAAACGCTTTTTTGGTCTAGATCCGATCCGGAAAGCGGATGATGAAGTTGTCGCGATTGGGCATCTTCACCTTCGGCAGGGTTTCCGCATTCATCGTGTCGCCAGAGTCGATCAGCTTGTTTCCAGCCAGAATATAGGCGGTGAGCGCGTAGACCTCGTCGTCGCTCAGCGAGCGCGGCGCGTTGTACGGCATCGCGCGGCGGATGAAATCGAAGATCGTCGTGGCGTAGGGCCAGAAGTTCTTGATGGTCTTCTGCGACGCCGAGATGCCGACAATCTTCTTGTCCTCTTCGACGAGTGCGTTCGCAATGCCGCCCTTGCCATTATCGCCGTGGCAGGCCGAGCATTTCTCGGCAAAGATCGGCGCGCCTTGCGCTGCCGTACCACTGCCCTTCGGCAAGCCCGTTCCATCGGGCAGGATGCTGATATCCCAGTTGGCGATCGAGGCCTCATCGATCGGCTTGCCAAGATGCGGCGTCTCGGCCAGCGAGACGCTTGCGGTTGCCGCAAGCAGCAGGGCTGCGGAAAAGACAACGGGCCTAAGCGTAGACATGCTTAACCTCGCCGCTCGTTCCAACACCCCAGCTTGTGATCGAGTTGTAATGCTGGTTGGGGAAGCTCAATATCGGCGGTTGTTTTGTCAGTTCGCCGCGCACCGCGACGAACTCGGCGCGGGTCGGCTGCACATTCCCCGCTTCGTCCCATGCGCGGCTTTGCAGCGTCGCCGGACCACCATCCCAGCGCCACGGCATGCGAAAGCGCGTGAAGGCCTTGCTCAAGACCGGCTCCTGAAGCGCCGCCTGCGCCCAGCTTTTTCCGCCGTCAGCCGAAATCATCACCTTCTCGATCCGCCCGGTGCCGGAATAGGCGACGCCGGAAATCTCGTAGAGACCGGGCCCCTTCAACGCCATGCCGTGGGACGGATTGGTGATGAAGGATTTGACCTCCTGCAGGAAGTAGAACCGATAGGCTTTGCCGTCGGGCAGGATCTGCGAATAGGTCCGCGATTCGTACATGCTCATCGCGGGTTGCTCGACGAGCTTGATGCGGCGCAGGAACTTGACGTTCATATTGCCCTCGTAGCCGGGCAACAGCAGGCGCATCGGATAACCGTTGCCGGGCATCAGGCGCTCGCCGTTCTGGTAGAGCGCGATCATCGCGTCATCCAGCGCCTTCTTCACCGGCACGCTGCGGCTGAGGCGCGGTGAGTCGGCGCCTTCGGCGACTATCCATTTCGCCTTCGGATCAATGCCGGTTTCCTCGAGCAGCGTCGAGAGCATGACACCGGTCCACTCGGCGCAGGAGACGAGCCCGTGCAGCGCCTGCACGGTTTCCTGCATCGGCTCGGGCGCAAACATCGGCGCGCTGTTGCCGCCGCATTCGAGGAAGGTGACGCGCGAGACTTGCGGATAGCGCGACAGCGTCTCGAGCGAAAACTCGAGCGGCTGCTTCACGAGACCATGGATCACGAGGCGATGCCTGTCCGGATCGATGACCGGAATGCCGCCGTGATTGATGGAGAAGTGCAGCCCATTCGGGGTGGTCGTTCCCTGAAGCAAATGATGCGGCGTGCGCGCATGCGAATTGCGCGGCTCGTTGTTGGGGTTGCTCCGCGTGCGGATCACCTTGGCCTCGAATTTCGAGGGCGTCTGATAAGGCGGCGTCGCTTCGCCGATCTCCAGGCTCCATGGATCTTCAGTGAGCGGCTCGGCGCCGGCTGCGATGGAAGAGCTAATGCCCGCCCCCATCGCTCCTGCGAGCGCCACGCCGCGTCCGAGCAGCGCGCGGCGGTCGATCAATCCATTGCCGGCAACGACCGGCAAATCGTGGCTATACGCATCGCGCTTCGGCGCGATGCCGTCGGCGGACTTGTCCATCACAGCCCTCCCTGTGCGATGAGCTTTTTCAACCATTCACCGCTTGGCCAATACGCTAGCCCTTGGCCGTGTTGCCGTCTATATCCGCTCGCTCATAGCGCTATACAAAACGGCGTCATCGCCAAATCGAAACAGTCGGCAGGAGCACAGACGGTTGAGCTTTCTCTTCATCCTCGCCGTCGGGCTGATCGCGGGCACCATTTCGGGCATCGTCGGCACCGGCTCATCGATCATGCTGATGCCGGTCCTGATTTATGAGTACGGTCCCAAACAGGCCGTTCCGATCATGGCGATCGCAGCTGTGATGGCCAACCTCTCACGTATCCTCGCCTGGTACCGCGATGTCGACTGGCGCGCCTGCGCGGCCTATTCCGTCCCCGCGATTCCGGCCGCCGCGCTCGGCGCGCGCACCTTGCTCGTGCTGCCATCGCACATCGCGGATATTTCCATCGGCCTGTTTCTGATCGCGATGGTGCCGATGCGGCATTGGCTCGCCAGTCACCAACTGAAGCTTTCGCTCTGGCATCTCGCCATCGGCGGAGCCGCGATCGGCTACCTCACCGGCATTGTCGTCTCGACCGGTCCCTTAAGCGTGCCGCTGTTTTTGTTTTACGGTCTCACCAAGGGCGCCTTCCTTGCCACGGAGGCGGCGAGTTCGCTTGGCATGTACGTGAGCAAATCCGTCACCTTCCAGCGCTTCGGCGCGTTGACAGGCGAAGTCGCTTTGCAGGGCCTGATTGCGGGCTCGTCGCTGATGTTTGGCGCGTTCATCGCCAAGCGGTTTGTGTTGCACATGAAGCCGGACGTGTTCCATCACGTCATGGACGGCATCATGATCGCGTCCGGCCTTTCCATGGTTTGGACGGGATTGTCGTAAATCCCCCTTGGCCTGCGGCGCGGCCGTCATTCCATGCTATGGGTGGGACCTAACCCTCGAATCTGTGCCCGATTTCCGCATGGCCAAATCCAGCCTTTCCTTCGTCTGCCAGAACTGCGGCGCGGCCTATAACCGCTGGCAGGGCAAATGCGATTCCTGCGGCGAGTGGAATACGCTGGTCGAGGAGGACACGACCGGCGCCACCACAATGCCAGTCTCGATCCGCTCCAAACGCAAGGGCCGGCAGTTTGCGCTGGAAAGCCTTTCCGGCAAAAGCCAGGACGCCCCACGCCTCTCCTCCGGCATGGCCGAGCTCGACCGCGTCACCGGCGGTGGTTTTGTCCGCGGCTCCGTGCTTCTGGTCGGCGGCGATCCCGGCATTGGCAAATCGACGCTGCTGACGCAGGCGACGAGCCAACTCGCGCGCGCCGGCCACCGCGCCGTCTATATTTCCGGTGAGGAAGCCGTGGCGCAGGTGCGGCTCCGCGCGGAGCGCCTGGGGCTCGCCGACGCGCCGGTACAGCTCGCGGCTGAGACTTCGGTTGAGGATATCGTTTCAACGCTTTCCGAAGGCGCAACTCCGCGCCTGATCGTGATCGATTCGATCCAGACGATGTGGACCGATACGGTTGAATCCGCGCCCGGCACGGTGACCCAGGTCCGCGCCTCGGCGCAGGCGCTCATTCGTTTTGCCAAGAAATCCGGTGCGGCGATCATTCTCGTCGGCCATGTCACCAAGGACGGCCAGATCGCCGGCCCTCGCGTGGTCGAACACATGGTGGACGCGGTGCTGTCGTTCGAGGGCGAAGGCTCGCAGCAGTTCCGCATCCTGCGCGCGGTGAAAAACCGCTTCGGCCCGACCGATGAGATCGGCGTGTTCGAAATGACAGGCCTTGGCCTGCGCGAAGTCTCCAACCCTTCCGAGCTGTTTTTATCCGAGCGCGATCTCGGCAGCCCGGGCACCGCCGTGTTCGCCGGCATCGAAGGCACCCGCCCGGTGCTGGTGGAATTGCAGGCGCTGGTGGCGCCGACTTCGCTTGGCACGCCGCGCCGCGCCGTCGTGGGCTGGGACCCCAGCCGGCTGTCGATGGTGCTGGCCGTGCTGGAGGCTCATTGCGGGGTCAAATTGTCGGGCCACGATGTTTACCTCAACGTCGCCGGTGGGCTTCGCATCCAGGAACCAGCCGCCGACCTCGCCGCGGCCGCCGCTCTGGTCTCGTCGCTCGTCAATGCGCCGCTACCGGCGGATGCGGTCTATTTCGGCGAGATTTCGCTGTCGGGCGCGATTCGCCCGGTTGCGCAGACCTCGGCGCGGCTCAAGGAAGCCGCCAAGCTCGGCTTCAAGCGCGCTGTATTGCCCGAATCGGCCCGCGGCGAGGCCGGCAGCGATTCCGGCCTGGCGCTCACGTCGGTTGGAGGGCTAACCAGCCTGGTTGCAGAAATCGCCGCGCGCGGATCCCCTCGAGGGAACAGGGACGCGGCAAACGAAAAAAATGCCACACCTGCGAGATTCCGTCGTCAGGAAGGCTAGGTGGGCGTGACCTTACTCGCCCCCGCCGCTATACATCCGGCGCGCAAGCCTGGACACTTTTCCGGGCTTGCCGAGCGCCCCATCGGGCCGTCAGCTTATGGCGGTGCCGACAAACCGATTCGGTTTGAACCTTGATGCGGACCTGACCAGCCGATGCCTGTTACAATTCTCGATCTCGTTTTGCTCGCCGTGATGCTGATCTCCGGCCTGCTAGCGATGGTGCGCGGCTTCATGCGCGAAATCCTCTCCATCGCTGCCTGGGGCACCGCCGCGCTTGTGACGCTCTATTCCTTCTCCAAGCTGCTGCCGACCGCCAAGACCTATTTCAACAACGACACCGTCGCGAGCATCGTCGTGGTCGCCGGTGTTTTCGTCGCCACCCTGATCGTTGTTTCGGTCATCACCGTGCGGATTTCAGACATGATCCTGGATTCCCGGATCGGGGCGCTCGACCGCACCCTCGGCTTCCTGTTCGGGCTGGCGCGCGGCTTGTTGATCGTCGTGGTGGCCTTCCTGTTCTTCACCTGGCTGGTTCCCGACAAGCAACGGCCGGACTGGGTGACGGCGGCGAAATCCCGGGTGGTCCTGCAAGGAACCGGGGATTGGCTGATGGCGCTCTTGCCGGATGACCCCGAGAACACCATTTTGAAGAGATTCAAGAAGAATAAACCCGAAGATGAGCAGACTGACGCCGACCCGGCGGCCACGCCGTCAGGCGACGGATATAGTAAACCGGCCCGAGACAGCCTTAAAAAGCTGATCGAAAAGCCCGCGGCCCGGTGATAGCAGGTCAAAAGAGAGGCGCGATGGACAGCCAAAAGAGCCCTTCCGACGACGCCAAAGCCCAGGAGCCGAATACCGGCTCCCTCTACCTGGAAAACTCCGATCTGGAAGGCGACACGCTACGCGAGGAATGCGGCGTGTTCGGCATTTTCGGCCACCCAGAGGCCGCCGCCATCACCGCCCTCGGCCTTCACGCCCTTCAACATCGCGGCCAGGAAGCCGCCGGCATCGTCTCCTTCGATGGAACCCGGTTCCATTCCGAACGGCGCCTGGGCCTCGTCGGCGATACCTTTTCCCGCCGCGAGGTGATCGATCGCCTGCCCGGCAATACCGCCATCGGCCATGTCCGCTATTCCACGACAGGCGAGACCATCCTGCGCAACGTGCAGCCGCTGTTTGCCGAGCTCAATGCCGGCGGATTTGCGGTCGGCCATAATGGCAACCTGACCAACGGTCTGACGCTGCGGCGCGAGCTCGTGCGGGGCGGCGCGATGATGCAGTCCACGACCGATACCGAGGTCATCCTGCACCTCGTCGCCCAGTCCAAGCGTAATCATTTCATCGAGCGCTTCATCGAGGCGCTGCGGACGATCGAGGGCGCCTATTCGCTGGTCTCGCTGACCAACAAGAAATTGCTCGGCGCGCGCGACCCCCTTGGCATCCGCCCGCTGGTGCTCGGCGAATTCGAAGGCTGTCCGATCCTCGCATCCGAGACCTGCGCGCTCGACATCATCGGCGCCAAATATGTCCGCGACGTCGAACCGGGCGAGATCGTCGTATTCGACGAACGCGGCGCGCAAAGCCACAAGCCGTTTCCGCCCAAGCCGCCCCGCCCCTGCATCTTCGAATACATCTATTTCTCGCGGCCGGATTCGATCGTCGGCGGCCGCTCGGTCTATGACGTGCGCAAGGCCTTCGGCGCCCAGCTTGCGCGCGAGAGCCACGTTGACGTCGATGTCGTGGTGCCGGTGCCCGACTCCGGCGTTCCCGCCGCGGTCGGCTACAGCCAATATTCCGGGGTGCCGTTCGAGCTTGGCATCATCCGCAACCACTATGTCGGCCGCACCTTCATTCAGCCGACCCAGAGCATTCGCGAATCCGGCGTGAAGATGAAGCACAACGCCAATCGCGCCGCGATCGAAGGCAAGCGCATCATCCTGATCGACGACTCGCTGGTACGAGGCACCACGTCGAAGAAGATCGTGCGCATGATGCGCGACGCCGGTGCACGCGAGGTTCACTTCCGCCTCGCCTCGCCGCCGATCATCTATCCCGACTATTACGGCATCGACCTGCCGGATCGCGGCGGCCTCTTGGCTGCAACCCACAATCTGGAAGAAATGCGCGAACTGATCGGCGCCGACACGCTCGCGTTCCTGTCGGTCGACGGCATGTATCGCGCCATGGGCTATCCGGGCCGCGATCCCGCCAATCCGAAATTCTCGGACCACTGCTTCACGGGGGTCTATCCGACCAACCTCACCGACCACGACCAGGTCGAGCCGCAGCCGCGGCAGCTGTCGTTGCTCGCCGAAGCAAGCTGACGCGACGCGTCAGACCCTGAACTTTCTGTCATGGCCGGGCTTGTCCCGGCCATCCACGTCTGTAAAACCCGCCGCAAACGTGGATTGAAACATGACCAAACCCCTTACTGGCCGCATCGCTCTCGTCACCGGCGCCTCGCGCGGCATCGGCTATGCCACCGCGCGCGCACTGGCAGGCGCCGGCGCGCAAATCATCGCAGTGGCGCGCACCCAGGGCGGGCTCGAGGAGCTCGACGACGAGATCCGCAAAGGTGGCGGCAGCGCTACGCTGGTGCCGCTCAGTCTGACCGATTTCGACGGCATCGCCCGGCTTGGCGCAGCGCTGAATGAGCGCCACGGCAAGATCGACATCCTCGTCGGCAACGCTGGCGTCGCCGGCCCCTCCTCGCCGCTCGGCCATATCGACCTGAAACCGTGGAACGATGTGCTCGCAGTCAACGTCACGGCCAATTTTCAATTGATCCGCTGCATGGAGCCGCTGCTCAAGAAGTCGGATGCCGGCCGCGCGGTTTTCATCACCTCGGGCGTAGCCAACAAGGCGACCGGCTATCTCGGCCCTTATGCTGCCTCCAAGGCGGCGTTGGAAGCGCTGGCGCGGGTCTGGGCCCACGAGACGGCCTCGACGCCGCTGCGGGTCAATCTGTTCAATCCGGGGCCCATCCGCACCCACATGCGCGCCACGGTCTTTCCGGGCGAGGACCCCATGACGCTCGATACGCCCGAACAGGCAGCTGAATTGATCGTGCCGATGTGCTTGCCATCGTGGAACGAGAGCGGCAAGTTTTACGACTACCCGACGCGCACGCTGATGAGCTTTCGCGCGCCGCAGTGAGCGCCGGAAGGCAGCGGAGCCAGAAGAACAAACGACGGGAGGGTGACGATGCGGACCGGGACCCGTTTGATGCGCACTATTTGCGCAAGCACCGGCACGGCGTTAATCACCTCCGTGATGCTGCTCGTGGCGCCTCATCTCTTACAAGCCAGCGAGATTCCGACCTTTGCGGTCGATGCGGCCTGGCCAAAGCCGCTGCCCAACAACTGGATCCTCGGTCAGGTCGGTGGCATCACCGTCGATTCCGAAGGGTATATCTGGCTGATCCATCGTCCTCGCTCGCTCACCGACGACGAAAAGGGCGCAACTTTAACCCCGCCGCGCTCGAAATGCTGCGTGCCGGCGCCGCCGGTGCTGGAATTCGATGCCGACGGCAATCTCTTGCGCGCCTGGGGCGGCCCCGGCGAGGGTTACGAATGGGTCGGGCGCGAACACGGCATTGAAGTCGATGAGCGCGGTTTCGTCTGGATCGGCGGCAACGCCGAGAACGACAATGCCATCCTGAAGTTCACACTCGACGGCAAATTCGTGATGCAGATCGGCAAGATCGCGCCGAGCAAAGGCAGCAACGACACCACGCAGCTCGGCAAGCCGGCCGAGACCGCCATCGACAAGGAGGCGAACGAGATCTATGTCGCCGACGGCTACGGCAACCACCGCGTCATCGTGTTCGACGCCACCACAGGCGCCTACAAGCGGCACTGGGGCGCTTACGGCAATGTGCCTGCTGATGACAAGCAGCCGCCCTACGATCCCAAGACGCCGGTTTCGCAACAATTTGCGAGTCCCGTTCACTGCGTGAAGATCGCCAATGACGGACTCGTCTACGTCTGCGACCGCATCAACAATCGCATCCAGGTCTTCCGCAAGGACGGCACCTTCGTGAAGGAGTGGTTCTTCGAGAAGAACACGCTGGGCAACGGCGCGGTCTGGGATATCGCGATCTGGCCTGATCCGAAGCAGAGTTATCTGCTCAATGCGGACGGCGAGAACAATGAGATCCGCATCATCAATCGCGCGGATGGCACCGTCGTCGGCAGTTTTGGGCGAAGCGGCCGCAACGCCGGACAGTTTCACTGGGTGCACGCGATCGCCGTTGACCCCAAGGGCAACGTCTATACAGCCGAGGTCGACAACGCCAAGCGCATCCAGAAGTTCAAACTGACTTCGGACGCGCTGCGATAACTGTCATTTGCGGCTACCTGCCAACGTGCGTGCGGCAATACCGAGCGCCAGTACGACCAGCACTGAGGCCAGGTAGAACGGCGCGCCCGGCAGATGCAGCGGCGTCTGCGCGCCGATGAAATAGGCAAAGGTCAGCGTAAATACGAACGGCCCCAGCAATTGAGAAATGCTCTGCACGCTCGTATTCGCGCCCTGCAACTGGCCTTGCTGGTCCGGCGCCACACGCTTGGTCATGAACGATTGGATCGCCGCGCCTGACACGCCCCAGAGCGACATCACGGGAATGCCAAGCCACGACAGTGGCCCTGTCGGCGCTATGGCGAAGATGAAAAAACCCGCAGCGCCGCAGACTAATCCGAGAAGCAGCGCCCGGCGCTCGCCGAAAAGCCGGATGATCGGCCCGATGCCGGCCCCCTGCACCAGCATGGCGCAGATGCCGACCATCGCCAGCGTCACGCCGACCGTCTTGGAATCCCAGCCATATCGATAGGTCGCATACAGCACGAAGGTCGATGGCAGCACGGCGTGTGCAAGTTGGGTGAAGAAGGTCACCACCGACAGGCCCGCCAGGATCCGATCGGAACGGAGCAGGTGCAGCGCGCCGACAGGGTTGGCGCTCTTCCATCGGAACGGCGCGCGCCGATCGCGCGCCAACGACTCCGGCAAGATCAGGAGGCCATACATCGTGTTGGCAAAACTCAAGCCCGCCGCGACCCAGAACGGCAGCCGGGGATCGGCATCGCCGAGCAAGCCGCCGATGGCAGGACCGATGATGAAGCCGGCACCGAAGGCCGCTCCCACTTTGCCGAACACCGCGGCTCGGCGTTCCGCGGGCGTGATATCGGAAATATAGGCAAAGGCGGTGGAGATACTTGCCGACGTGATGCCGGAAATCACCCGGCCGATAAACAGCCAGATCAATGAAGGCGCAAGCGCCATCAGCACATAATCCAGCGCCAGCCCGAAATTCGACAACAGCACCACCGGCCGGCGGCCAAATCGATCGGACAGGCTGCCAAGCAGCGGCGAAAACAGAAACTGCATCAACGCCCATGCCGTGCCGAACACGCCGAAAATGCGTGCGGCGCGTGCGGTGTCATTATCGACGAAACTTTCGACGAGCTTCGGCAGGATCGGCATGATCAGGCCGAGCGCCAGCATGTCGAGCAGGATGGTGACAAAGATGAAGGCGACCGCCGCGCCACGCGCGGACGACGATGCTGACGGCGCGCCGACCGCGCTCGTTTCACTCATGACGGCCGCTTTCGCTTATGCGCGAAAGGATTGGCCTTCTCGCGCAGCGCGATCCGCACCGGCGTGCCCGGCAATTCGAACTGCTCGCGCATCGAATTGACGAGATATCGCAAATAGGATTCCGGCACGGCGTCGGCGCGCGAGCAGAACAGCACGAAGCTCGGCGGCCGCGCCTTGGCTTGCGTGATGTAATTCAGCTTCAACCTTCGGCCGGAAACGGCCGGTGGCGGGTTGGCGTTCACCGCCTGCTCGAACCAGCGATTGAGCGCCGCCGTGGGCACCCGCCTGTTCCACACGGCGTATGCGTCTTCGATTGCGCGCATCAGGCGGTCGATGCCCTCGCCCATCAGGCCGGACACGGCAACCAGCGGCGCGCCCTTCACCTGCGGCAGCCAGTGATCGGCTTCCGTGCGAAGTGCCGAGATCGCGCCGGGCTTCGCATCGACCAGATCCCATTTGTTGACCGCGATCACAAGCGCCCGGCCCTCGCGCTCGATCAGGTCGGCGATACGCAGGTCCTGCTCTTCGAATTTGTTTTGCGCATCCGTCATCAACACAACAACCTCGGCGAAGCGCACCGCGCGCAAAGCATCCGCCACCGAAAGCTTTTCCAGCTTTTCCTCGATCCGGGAACGACGGCGGAGGCCTGCGGTATCGAACACGCGGAAGTCCCGGCCGTTCCAGTTGATCTCGACGGCGATCGAGTCGCGCGTGGTGCCAGCTTCTGAGCTCGTGAGCAGCCGCTCTTCGCCAAGCAAGCGGTTGATCAGCGTCGACTTGCCTGCGTTGGGACGGCCAATGACGGCAACCCGGATTGGCCGCCGCGCCAACTCCTCGTCCGTCTCGGCCACATCATCGTCATCGTCGTTGTCATGATCTTCCGCAGCTTCCGGCATCAACATGCGCAGCGCGTCGTACAGCTCGCCCATGCCCTCGCCGTGTTCGGCGGAGATCTGCACGGGGTCACCGAGCCCCAAAGCATAGGATTCCATGGCACCGATTTCGCCGTGCTTGCCCTCGCTCTTGTTGGCGAGAAGAATCACCGGCTTGTCGGCGCGCCGCGCATAATCGGCAAAGGCGCGGTCGGTAGGCGTTAGCCCCGCCCGGGCGTCGATCACGAACATCAGCGCGTCCGCGAGCCCGATCGCGGTCTCGGTCTGCTCCTGCATCCGGGCCGTGAGCGATCCCTTCGTGCCCTCGTCGAGCCCTGCAGTATCGATCACCGTGAAGCGGAGGTCGCCAAGTTGCGCGTCGCCCTCGCGCCGGTCACGCGTCACGCCCGGCGCGTCGTCGACCAGCGCCAGTTTCTGTCCAACCAGGCGGTTGAACAGCGTCGACTTCCCGACATTGGGCCGGCCGATAATCGCAATCGTAAAAGGCATGATGGATTCGACGCCGCGGGAGGACCGAACGAGAGCATGTGGCAGAGCCCGTTAGCCTGCCGTATCCAGCTTTAGCGCGTAACCGTACCGCCCGGTAGCGGCGCCGGGAATGGCGCGGCCGATTGCTGGACCTGCGGTGCTGATTGCGCTGGCTGCGCACCCTGCTGCTGGGCTGCCTGATTGGGCGGCGGCGCGGTGGTGCGCTGACGGACGATTTTCTTCTTGGGAGCTGGCGGTGCCGCCGCCGTTGCATCTTCTTCCGGTGCCGCCGCAGGGTCGGTGCTGGCGGTCGCCGCAGGCTGTTTCTTCCTGGCGGACTTTTTCGGCTTGGTTTCTTCGGGTGGCGGCGGTGGCGGAGCAGCAGCGGCCGCTGCCGCGTTGGCATCGGCCTGTTCCTGGGCGCCTTTATAGAGCGACTTCGGGACACCTTGTTCGAGGCCGGGCACGCCGTCCGGAAATACCGGCTTGCGCTCGCCTTGCAGCTTCTTCTTGGTGTCGATCCAGTCGAGCCAATCCATCGGGTCAAAACTGTTGACGTTGCTCGAACAGCCGACGAGCGCGCCGCACAGCGTAACAAGAACGGTAGCGGCGATCAGACGTTGCAGGCGACCCATGATCGATTTCTCGTTCAACCCGTTTTCCTGTTCGTCAAGTCTTGCCGTCAACTCTTGGCGACCGGCGGAAGCAGCGCCTGGAGCGCCTCGGCGCGTTGACGCATTGCCGAAGGCGTCTCGCCGTCATTGGCGATCATGTCGAGCCATTGCCGCGCCGCCGTGGTGTCATTGGCGCGCCAAGCCGACAAGGCCAGCAATTCACGCGCCGTATGACGGAAAGTCGCGTCCGGCTTGGCGGCCGCTTCCAGCCGTTGCAGCATGTTCGGATAAGATTCGGTATCCAGCAGCAGCGCCGCAGCGCGGACCCGCGCGAGGTCCTGCTGCACGGTGCCGATGCTGCGATCGGCAGCAATTTCGTCGTACAGTTTGGCGCCAGCCTTCGGGTCACGGGTTGCGACCTCGCCCGCCGCGCGCAGCCGCGCCAGCGTGCGATATCCCGACGGTGCTGACGTCGCCAGCTTGTCGAACGCTGCCTCGGCCTCGGAATGCTTACCCTGCTCGGAAAGGTCGATTGCCGCGTCAAAGGCTGCACCGGCCTCGGCGGCCTTCTGCGCTTCAAGGTACTGATAGCCACGCCATGCACCGACGGCGGCAATAACCAGAAGCGCGGCGGCGATGATAAAGATCGAATATCGATCCCACAGCTTCTTGAGCTGCTCCCGGCGGACTTCCTCATCGACTTCGTCAAATAATTCAGACACTTAAGTGCACCTTATCCCCGGCTGACCATATCCGGAACCAACCGAAGCCATGAATCTGTCCCTTGAAGCGGCCGCGTTACCCTAGCGATATGGCGCTGGCAAGGCAAAGCGAGGCCGGTCAAGGCGTTAACGGCCCGCTTTCGAGGATTATCCCAAACCCTTCGGCGGGACGGATCCGGGTACGCTTACGCCTTCGCCTTCATGCCGTAAACATGTTCGGGTCCCGGGAAAGCACGGGAGCGGACGTCGGCCGCATAGCCCTGGATAGCGGCCTCGATCATGGGACCGAGATTGCCGTAACGGCGGACAAATTTCGGCGCCCGCGGCGATAGCCCCAGCATATCCTCCAGCACCAGCACCTGGCCGTCGCAGGCCGCGCTGGCGCCGATGCCGATGGTCGGAATATCGATCGTCCCGGTGATCTTGCGGGCCAAGGGTTCGGCGACCGCTTCGACCACAACCGAGAACGCGCCGGCTTGCGCCACCGCAAGCGCATCGTTTTCAATCGGCGCCCAGTCTGCCTCCTCGCGCCCCTGGGCGCGGAACGAACCCAGCGTATTGATCGACTGCGGCGTCAGGCCGATATGGCCCATCACGGGGATGCCGCGCTCGACCAGAAAGGCGATAGTCTCCGCCATCCGTGCGCCGCCTTCGAGCTTGATCGCGCCGCAATGGGTTTCCTTCAGCACTCTCACGGCCGAATGAAAGGCTTGTTCTTTCGAGGCCTCGTAGGAGCCGAAGGGCATGTCGACGACAACAAGCGCATGCTGCGAGCCGCGCATCACCGCATGGCCCTGAAGGATCATCATGTCGAGCGTCACCGGCACGGTGGTCTCAAAACCATGCATGACGTTGCCGAGGGAATCGCCGACCAGGATGACGTCGCAGTAGCGGTCAACCAGAGCCGCCGTGTGTGCGTGATAGGAGGTCAGCATCACGATCGGCTCGCCATTCTTGCGCGCGCGGATATCGGGTGCGGTCTTGCGCTTGATCGCGGCCTGAACTGACATCTCTTAAACTCCTACGACGGGAACGCCGATCACCACGGGATGGAATGCGAAAGCCAGCGCCAGATAGGCAACGATACCGACCGCAATCGCAATCATATCGTTACCCCAACCACCGACGGGAATAGGCGGGCTGCCGGCGTCAGCTCGCCGTTTGAGCGATATCCGGTCGAAGACGGCCCAGCCGAGGAACGAGCCAAACAGGATGATCGAGCCGAGATCGCCATTGGCGAGCAAATGCGCCGCCGCCCATAATTTAACTCCGGCCAGCATCGGGTGCTTCAGCGCCTTGTAGATGTGTCCGCGCAAATAAGCCGCCACCACCAGAATGACCGCCGGCAGCATCAGCGCAATCGTAATGTGCTTGAGAATGACGAGGGTCCTCGGAGATACCGCCCCCTCCCAGACGTCAATCATCCCCACCGCACGGTAGTGTCCAAAGCCCCAGGCGATCAGCACGATACCCAGCAGGGAGACCAACGCGTAAACGAGCTTGTAGCTGCCTTCGCCCATGGCACCGACGATGCGCCCGCGTAGTCCGCGCCAGGCCGGCAACACATGAATGCCGAGGAACAGCACAAGGCCCAGGATCATCACGGCTAGTCCCATCGCATCGCCTCCTTCGGACCACGTTGCGGCTCTCGGGTACACGTTCGCGGGCGCCGCGGCAATGCGTGAAATGGCCGGCGCGCGGGCGCCTAGGCTGCACCAGGAGCTAGCAGCTACGGTGTCGCCTTCTTGTCGAACTCGCGGTTGTCGACATAGCGGATGGCGATTGGCCGGCCCGCCAGGGCTCCGCCGAGATTGCCGGTGAACTTCAGCGGCACACAGGCGTCGATGGAGTCGTTGATCGCCTTGAGGTAGGTACTGCGGACGTCGGCCGGCGTGCCCTGCGTCGCAAAGGTCAGGCGCGGGGGACCGATAAGATCGCCAGACCGCTTGAAGCTGAAACGCACGGTCATCTGCATGCCCTCTTTCGCGTCGCCCGCCGGCGGCGGCGTCCAGCAGGAACGGAGCGCCGCAAAGAGGTCGCCGATATTGTCGAGGTCGTGATCAGGCTTCTGATATTTCGACGCGTCCTCTTCCGCAGGCTTGCTTTCGACCGTCAGTTGGAGGTTCTCACCATAAGGATAATAGATCTCGGGAATGCAGGGACCGCGATTGAACACGCTGCAAAAAGATGGCGTGCACGGATGATGGGACAGAACACTGCAAGGCTCGTGCGAGAACGGGATGGCATTGATCCGGTGCCACCGTCTCGCGTCAGCGCTTGCCGTGACGGCCAATCCTGCAACGGAAACGATCAAAACGACAGCGATGCGACCGAGCATGTACGGCCCTCGAAAGCAGCACCGCTAGAATATAGCGCCAAATTGAGCTGAAAGAAGTTCACATCCTCGCGTGGAGCGGCATCGCGCCACTTTATGATTTCTTCTTCACGTCCTTGACGTTTGCGAAGACGATGCCTTCGGCGCGCTCTTTGGTGTAGCCGAGATAGAATTCGTTCTTGGCCATGAACACGGGATCGCCGTCGACATCGTCGGCTATTCCGGAGCCGTTCGCAGCGATGAACGCGTCGAGCTTCTTGCGGTCGTCGGACGAAACCCAGCGCGCGAGCTGGAACTCGGACACTTCGAATTCCACGGGCAATGCGTATTCCGCGTCCAGCCGGGCCTTGAGGACGTCGAGTTGCAGCGGCCCGACCACGCCGACCAGCGCCGGCGCACCGTCGCGCGGACGGAAGACCTGGACGACGCCCTCCTCCGACATCTGTTGCAGGGCTTCCTTGAGTTTCTTGGCCTTCATCGCGTCGGTGAGGCGCACGCGGCGGACGATTTCCGGCGCAAAGCTCGGCACGCCAACAAAGGTGATGTCCTCGCCTTCTGTCAGCGTATCGCCGATGCGGAGCGACCCGTGATTGGGAATGCCGACGACGTCGCCGGCAAAGGCTTCGTCCGCCACCGAGCGATCCTGGGCAAAAAAGAATTGCGGACTCGACAGCGGCATCGTCTTGCCGGTGCGCACCAGCTTCGCCTTCATGCCGCGAGTCAGTTTGCCCGAGCACAGCCGCGCAAACGCGATACGGTCGCGGTGATTGGGATCCATATTGGCCTGGATCTTGAACACGAAGGCGCTCATGCGCGGCTCGGCCGCCTCGACCTTGCGTAAGTTGCCTTCCTGCGCCCGCGGGGGCGGCGCAAAGCGGCCAAGGCCCTCGAGCAGATCGCCGACGCCAAAATTGCGCAGCGCGCTGCCGAAATAGACCGGCGTCAGATGGCCTTCGCGAAACGCTTCGAGTTCGAACGGCTTGCAGGCTTCGGAGACCAGCGCGAGTTCGTCCTTGACTTCGGCGACATCGAGATTGGCGTTGCGTCCAGCGAGATCGGCAATGTCGATCTTAAGCGCCGCGCCGGTCTTGGCGCCGCCGCCTTCCAGGAGCCGCACGCCGCCGGTCGCGAGATCGTAGGTCCCGAGAAAATCGCGGCCGCGCCCGACCGGCCACGTCATCGGCGTGGTATCGAGCGCCAGCGTCTTTTCGATCTCGTCCAGAAGCTCGAACGTGTCGCGACTTTCGCGGTCCATCTTGTTGATGAAGGTGATGATCGGAATGTCGCGAAGACGGCACACCTCAAACAGCTTGCGTGTGCGCGCCTCGATGCCCTTGGCGGCGTCGATCACCATGACCGCGGAATCGACCGCGGTCAGCGTGCGGTAGGTATCTTCCGAAAAGTCTTCGTGGCCCGGCGTATCCAGGAGGTTGAAGACGAGACCGTCGAATTCGAAGGTCATCACCGAGGTGACCACCGAAATCCCGCGCTCGCGCTCGATCTTCATCCAGTCGGAACGGGTGTTACGCCGCTCGCCCTTGGCCTTGACCTGCCCTGCCAGATTGATCGCACCGCCAAACAGCAGCAGCTTTTCGGTCAGCGTGGTCTTGCCGGCGTCCGGGTGGGAAATGATCGCAAAGGTGCGCCGTCGCGCCACTTCGCTGGCGAACGGCGACGGAGATGACGAATCAGAGCTGAACGCAAGGTCGGACATGGAGCGAAGCGTTTGGCAGGGAAAGCGGCCCGGATCAAGGATGATACATCCCATATAGGGAGCCCGCGGACCAACTCCAGCCGGCGAGGCACGCTAGCGCAGCAGCACTACCGACCAGTAAGCCAGGGCAGCGACGCCGGCCGCGGCCGGGATGGTAATAACCCAGGCATAAACGATCGAGCTTGCCACGTTCCATCGCACCGCCGAGACCCGTCGCGCGGCGCCGACGCCGACGATGGCGCCGGTGATGGTGTGGGTGGTCGACACGGGAACCCCGAGGAAAGTGGCAAGGAACAGCGTCGCTGCGCCGCCCGTTTCGGCGCAAAAGCCCTGCATTGGCGTCAGCTTGGTAATTCTCAAACCCATGGTGCGGACGATCCGCCAGCCGCCCATCAGCGTTCCCAGCGCCATCGCCGCCTGACAGGACAGCACGACCCAGAACGGGATATAAAATTCGGCGCCCAACTTGCCTTGCGAGAACAGCAGCACCGCGATGATGCCCATGGTTTTTTGCGCATCGTTGCCGCCATGGCCGAGCGAATAAAGCGAGGCGGAGGCAAATTGCAGGATCCGGAAAGCCCGATCGACCGCAAACGGTGTTGAACGGACCGAAGCCCATGACACGATCGCAACCAGCGCAAGCGCGAGCAAAAATCCGATCAATGGCGACAACACGATCGCAAGCAGCGTTTTGGTCAAGCCGCTCCAGACCGCAGCCGAAATACCCGCTTTCGCCATCCCGCCGCCAACGAGCCCGCCAATCAGCGCATGCGAACTGGAGGATGGAATGCCGAGAGCCCACGTGATCAGGTTCCAGACGATCGCGCCAACGAGTGCCGCAAAGATCACTGCCACGTCGATCACGTTGGGGTCGATAATGCCGGTGCCGATGGTCTGGGCCACATGGAGCCCAAACACCGCGAAGGCGACGAAGTTGAAGAATGCGGCCCAAAACACCGCATATTGCGGCCGCAGCACCCGCGTCGATACGATCGTTGCGATCGAATTGGCCGCATCATGCAGTCCGTTGAGAAAGTCGAACAAAAGCGCGACGGCAATCAGAACGACGAGAACCGGAAGACCAAGCGCAGCATCCACCTGATGGCCCTGCCCTATACCTGTTCGATCACGATGCTAGAGATTTCGTTCGCCACGTCGTCGAAGCGATCGGCCACCTTTTCGAGGTGGTCGTAGATTTCGACGCCGACAATGAAATCCATCGCGTTGGCCTCGCGATGTTTGAGGAAGAGTTCTTTCAGACCGATGTCGTGGAGGTCGTCGACCCTCCCTTCCAGTTTGGTCAGTTCCTCGGTGATCGAGGTCAGCATCGAAACATTGCTGCCGATCGACTGCAGCAACGGCAACGCGCGGCCGGTAAGGTTGGCGCACTCGACGAGAAGCGTCCCTATCTCGCGCATCGGAGGCTCGAAGGTGCGGACCTCGAACAACATCACTGCTTTCGCGGTTTGCTGCATCTGGTCGATGGCGTCGTCCATCGCCGTGATCAGGTTCTTGATGTCGCCGCGATCGAACGGTGTGATGAACGTGCGCCTCACGGCAGTGAGGACTTCGCGCGTGATATTGTCCGCATCATTCTCGAACTGGTTGACGCGCTGGCAGAAGACCGGCGTTTCCTCCCCGCCTTGAAGCATGCCTTGCAGCGCGAGCGCGCCTTGTTGCACGGCCTGGGAGTGTTTGGCGAAGAGTTCGAAAAAGCGCTCCTCTTTGGGAAGGAGGGCGCGAAACCACCGCATCAACATCGATATGTCCAAAATCGCAGGCCGGAATGGCCCGTCACAAATATGTCATATACGATTTTCGGCAAGTTTGCGCGGTAGGCAATCCGGGATTCATCCACGGCTTTGTGGCGCGGGCACCCGATCGAGGGCCGCCGTCCTCTACAGCGAACGTCGGAAAAAATGGGCGATTTCGCCGACAATGCCGCGGCGGAACAACAGCACGCAGGCCACGAAAATAGAGCCCTGGATCACCGTGACCCACGAGCCGAACCCGGCCAGATATTGCTGGGTCGCCACGATGATGAAGGCGCCGATCACGGGACCGAAGACCGTGCCGAGGCCACCAACCAGCGTCATCAGCACGATCAGGCCGGACATGCCGACCTCGACATCCGACAGCGAGGCATTCTGGACGACGAACACCTTCAGCGAACCGGCAAATCCCGCCAGCGTCCCCGAGAGGATGAAGGCGAGCAGCTTGTATTGGTCGGTCTTGTAGCCGAGCGAAATCGCGCGCTGCTCGTTCTCGCGGATGGATTTCAACACTTCGCCGAACGGCGAGTTGATGGCGCGGAAGATCACCAGAAAGCCGAACAGGAAGTTTGCGACAACGACGTAGTACAGCACCGTCGACTTCGAGAGATCGAGGATGCCGAACAAGTGCCCTTGCGGAATGCCCTGGATGCCATCTTCGCCGTGTGTGAATGGCGCTTGCAGATAGATGAAATACATTAGCTGCGACAGCGCCAGCGTGATCATGGCGAAATAGATGCCCTGGCGGCGGATCGCGACGATTCCGGTCACAACACCAAGCGCCGCCGATGCGGCAACACCAATCAGAATGCCGAGCTCTGGCGGGACGCCCCACACTTTGACAGCATGAGCTGTGACATAACCGCCCGTCCCCAAGAACATCGCATGGCCGAATGACAACAGGCCGCCGTAGCCGATCAGGAGATTGAAGGCACAGGCAAGCAGCGCAAAACACAGCGCCTGCATCACGAAGAACGGGTAGAGGCCGGTGAGCGGCACGAGCGCCAGCAGCACGGCCATGACCACGAACGCAATCATTTCGTCGCGGATCGCGCCCGCGGTTACCGGCAAGGTATCGTCAGTCATCGCCGTCATTTGTTATGCCGCCCGCCCCGTTAATCCCGCCGGTTTGACCAGAAGCACCAGCACCATCAACACGAAGACGACGGTGTTCGATGCTTCCGGGTAGAAGTACTTCGTCAATCCCTCAATCACGCCGAGCGCAAAGCCGGTGATGATCGATCCCATGATCGATCCCATGCCGCCGATGACCACCACCGCAAACACCACGATGATGATGTTCTCGCCCATCAGCGGCCGGACCTGATTGATCGGCGCCGACAGCACGCCGGCCAACGCGGCAAGGCCGACACCGAGGCCGTAGGTCAGCGTGATCATTCGCGGCACATTGATGCCGAAGGCGCGCACCAGCGTCGGGTTCTCGGTCGCCGCACGCAGGTAAGCGCCAAGCCGCGTTCGTTCGATCAGGTACCAGGTCGCCAGACACACGATCAGCGAGAAGACGACGACCCAGCCGCGATAGATCGGCAGGAACATGAAGCCGAGATTGGTGCCGCCGCGCAATTCGTCGGGGATGGCATAGGGCAGCCCCGACGAGCCAAAATAGTTCTGAAACACGCCTTGAATGATCAGCGCTAGGCCGAAGGTCAACAACAGCCCGTACAGGTGATCGAGACCAGCGAGCCATTTCAGCATGGTGCGCTCGAGCACCATGCCGAAGATGCCGACCACGATCGGCGCGATGATCAGCGCCCACCAATATCCGATGCCCCAGATGTTGAGCAGGAAGTAAGCGCAGAACGCTCCCATCATATAAAGCGCGCCATGCGCGAAATTGATGATGTTGAGCATGCCGAAGATCACGGCGAGCCCAAGGCTGAGCAGCGCATAGAACGAGCCGTTGATCAATCCCACCAGTAGCTGTGCGTAAAGCGCTTGCATCGGTTCTCTCGGCGTCCGGTACGTCGCAATTCAAATGTCCCGGGCGGCACCGCCGCCCGAGACTGCAAAACGGATCATTTCTTCAGCAAGGGACAGGTGCTCTTGTCCAGCGGCGTAAAGGCGTCGTCCGCGGAAATCGTCGCCACCAGCTTGTAGTAGTCCCACGGCCCCTTGGACTCCGAAGGCTTCTTGGCCTCGAAGAGATAGGCTGGATGAATCGTGCGGCCATTCGGCTCGATGCTGCCCTTGCCGAACAACGGATCGTCGGTCGGCATTTCCTTCATCTTTGCGACAACCTTCGCTCCGTCATGCGGGTTGCCGCCGAGAGCCTCCAGCGCCTTGAAATAATGCAGCAGGCTCGAATACACGCCGGCCTGAACCATTGTCGGCATGTTGTGGTTCTTGATGCGCTCCTGGAAGCGCTTGGAGAAGGCCCGCGTGCCGTCATTCATGTCCCAGTAGAATGTCTCGGTGAAGTTGAGCCCCTGCGCCGTTTTCAAACCGAGCGCATGGATGTCAGTGATGAACAGCAGCAACCCCGCGAGCTTCTGGCCGCCAGCGGTGATGCCGAATTCGGCCGCCTGCTTGATCGAGTTGGTGGTATCGGCGCCGGCATTGGCGAGGCCGATGATCTTGGCTTTCGACGCCTGGGCCTGCAGCAGGAACGAGGAGAAATCAGCCGTCGAAAGCGGAGCCTTGACGCCGCCGAGAACCTTGCCGCCGGATGCCTGGACCGCCGCAGTGGTATCGCGTTCCAGCGCTGCACCGAAGGCGTAGTCCGCGGTCACGAAAAACCAGGTATCGCCACCGCTCTTGGTCAGCGCCGTCCCGGTACCGTGCGCGAGCGTGTAGGTGTCGTATACCCAGTGAATGGTGTTCGGCGTGCACTGCTTGTTGGTCAGATCCGATGTGCCGGCTCCGGAATTGAGAAAAACCCCGTTTTTCTCCTTGATGAGGTTGGAGACGGCCAGCGCAACACCGGAATTGGGCACGTCGACAACGACGTCGACCTTGTCGACGTCGAACCACTGGCGCACGATATTGACGCCGATGTCCGGCTTGTTCTGGTGATCGCCCGAAATGATGTCGATCTTCCAGCCCTTGGCGACCATCCCGGAGTCTTCCACAGCCATCTGCGCAGCCAGCGTCGAGCCGGGGCCGCCGAGGTCGGCGTAGAGACCCGACTGGTCGGACAGCGAGCCGATCTTGACGGTCTTGTCCTGGGCGCTGGCTATACCCGCGGCCGAAAGGCTGAGCGCCGTGCCGAGCAGGAGACTGGCGAACATTTTCTTCTTCATGGCGTGGTCCTCTTTTGGATATTCCCGTTGTTCTTAGACGCCGAGATAGGTGTGCAGCTTGTCCATATTGGCTTGCAGCTCCGCATTGGCGAAGCCGTCGATGATCTTGCCGTGTTCGACGATGTAATAGCGATCCGCCACTGTCGCGGCGAAGCGGAAATTCTGCTCGACAAGCAGGATGGTAAAACCCTCGTTCTTGAGGCGTTTGATGGTTTGGCCGATTTGCTGGATGATGACGGGAGCAAGCCCCTCGGTCGGTTCATCCAGCATCAGGAAGCGCGCGCCGGTGCGCAGGATGCGCGCGATCGCGAGCATCTGCTGTTCGCCGCCCGACAGCTTGGTGCCCTGGCTGGCGAGCCTCTCCTTGAGGTTCGGGAACAGCTCGAAAATCTGATCCATCGAGAGTCCGCCGTTGCGGACCGTTGGCGGCAGCAAAAGATTTTCGCGAACGTCGAGGCTCGCGAAGATCCCTCGTTCTTCCGGGCAAAAGGCAATCCCCGAACGCGCGATACGATCCGACGAGGCGCGGATGATTTCCCTGCCGTCGAAGCGCACCGAGCCTGAGCGTTTGCCGATGATCCCCATTACCGATTTCAAGGTGGTGGTCTTGCCGGCGCCGTTGCGGCCAAGCAGCGTGACGACCTCGCCCGGGCTCACCTGGAAATTGATGCCGTGCAGGATGTGGGATTCGCCGTACCACGCCTCGAGGTTCTGTACTGCCAGGATCGGCGCGCTCGACGCCGACGGTATCGAGGCGCCGGAGGCCAATGCCGCGTTCGGCATGTTCGGATTAGCCATGTTCGGATTAGCCATGGCCAGCCCCCAGATAAGCTTCCTTCACACGCTCGTCCTTGGAGAGATCGGCGTAGTTGCCTTCCGCGAGCACGTGGCCGCGCGTCAGCACGGTAATGATGTCGGACAGGTTGGCGACAACACTGAGATTGTGCTCGACCATCAGGATGGTGTATTTCGCCGAGATGCGCTTGATCAGCGCTGCGATCTTGTCGATGTCCTCGTGGCCCATGCCTGCCATCGGCTCGTCGAGCAGCATCATTTCCGGATCGAGCGCGAGCGTGGTTGCAATTTCCAGCGCGCGCTTGCGGCCATAGGGCATTTCGACCGCGGGCGTTTTGGCGAACTCGCTCAAGCCGACGTCGTCCAGCAATTCAAGCGCGCGGGCATTGAAGCGGTCGAGCACGCTCTTGGAGCGCCAGAAATCGAAGGAGTGCCCGTGCTGACGCTGCAGCGCGACCCGCACATTCTCGAGCGCAGTCAGATGCGGAAATACCGCCGAGATCTGAAACGAACGTACAAGACCAAGCCGGGCCACATCGGCCGGGGCCATCGCCGTGATGTCCTGTCCCTTGTATTGGATCTGGCCGGCCGACGGACTGAGAAACTTGGTGAGCAGGTTGAAGCAGGTCGTCTTGCCGGCCCCATTCGGGCCAATCAACGCATGAATACTGCCGCGCCGTATCTTGAGGGAAACGTCACGTACGGCAAAGAAACCCGCGAATTCCTTGGTCAATCCGTGGGTTTCGAGAATGAACTCATCCGACAATCAAATTCCCCCGAAAGCCATCGCCGCGACGTCCTGATCGCGGGTGACTAATCTTTCCTTTTACAGCGGGTTCCTCCCGAGGGCCTGAAAATACCGCGCTGGTTTCGCGTGTTTAAATTCGCACCCTGGGCCCGCCGCCTCCGGGCCGGAATATGCCGTCATCGCCCCGGCTTGTGCAAGGCGGAAAGCTGCACCGGCCGGCCCTTCGCCCTTAGTCGTAGGGGCGCCGCTTGGAGCCCCGGATCATGCGCGCCGCGGCTGCACATTTGGAAAGCAGTCGTTAACGTTGTTCGGTCACCCTCAAACTTACCTTCGCCAAGTCTTTCCCGCTTGGGCCGAAGGTTCGACGTTTTTGTTTTTAGAAATCGGAATTTGAGACCTTGGATTTCCAGAGCGCCAACCCGTCGATCGTCAAATCGATCAAGCAACGTGATCTCTTGAACACGTGGCTGCGGCTTTATGCCCCTGCGCAGCGCCTGCCGCGCACGGAGAATTTTCAGCCGGCCCGGATCGAAGACGAGCTTCCCGACCTGGTTTTTATGACGATCGAAATGGCAAACCCGGCGCGCGTGATCATCGACAGCGACGGCAGTCGCATGTCCATGGCTTATGGCCATACCGGACGCGGCCGCTATCTCGACGAATATCTCGGGGCTCGGCTGGCGCCGCTCGTGATGCCGATCTACCAGCACTGCCTCGACCGCGCGCTGCCCGTTTACACCGTCTCCCATGTCGACGACGCCACAGGCCGCATTGTCGCCTATGAGCGCCTGCTGTTGCCGTTCTCGGCTTCCGAGGGCGTCACACATTTGATCGCTTCCCTGAAAACGATCAGCGAGGACGGCAGCTTCGAGATCCGCAATCTCATGCGCGCAAGCGACATATTGCCGACGCCGATGATCCGCGCAGTGATCGACCGCGAACTCTTCCACCGCGCGCCAGGTCGCATTCCAGCCGCCGATCAGATCGAGTTCAGCTAGATTGGGTCGAGCTCACGCGCGTGCGCGCTTGCTGGAAGCGCCTACTTCCTTCGCATAGACGTCCGGCTTGAAGCCGACCAGGAGCTTGCCGCCGACATCGAGCACCGGCCGCTTGATCATCGATGGCTGTTCCAGCATCAGCGCCAACGCCTTGCGTTCGTTCAAACCTTGCTTCTCGGCGTCAGGCAACTTGCGAAACGTGGTCCCGGCGCGATTGAGCAGGGTTTCCCAGCCGAGCTCGCTCGCCCAGGCCTTCAGCTTGTCCTTGGGCGCTCCTGCGGCCTTGTAGTCGTGAAAATCGTAGGCGACGCCGTGGCTGTCGAGCCAGGCCCGCGCCTTCTTCATGGTGTCGCAGTTCTTGATGCCGTAGATCGTGATGGCTTTGGTCATTTGCTCGCTTCCGGATTCACTTCGATTGTGGCGTTTCGCTCGCATCGGTGCGGATCAACACCGTCACGTGGATACGGCGCCGGATGTCCATGCCTTGGCGCCGGTATAACGCGATGGCGGCATTGTTGTCCGAAAAGACATGCAGGAACGGAATTTCTCCGCGCGCTGCAATTTGCCGGGAGACCGCACTCAGCAGCATTTGCGCGTAACCGCGACCGCGGTAGTCCGGGTGCACGCACACGGCAGTAATTTCCGTATACCGGGCTGGCTTCATGCGCTCACCGGTCATTGCTACCAACCGGCCGTCTGCCCTGATACCAAAAAATGTACCTAGCTCGTGTGTGCGCAAGGTGAAGGGGCCCGGCTTCGTCAATTCCGCCAGTTCGACCATCGCCGGAGCGTCAGCGGGCCCCAGTCTGACAATTTCGGCGCTTGTCGCCGCTTCCGCCGGCATTCCGATCATTTGTTCACCGGTCGCCGCCAATGCGATTTTGAAACCTGCCGAGGCGGTCACCGGCTCCAGCGTAAAAAGCACGGCCTGCTCGGACGGCAACATCAGCTCACGTAACGCGCTGAAGCATTCCTGCGACGATTCAGATAGCGCCGCAAACGGAGCTATAGCAGGAGGATAACGCCGCGCCAGCGCGCCGCCCTGCGCGAGCCCGCTTTGCGTCGATGTCAGCGCAAGCCAGATCGGGTGATCGAGCGGATGGATTGGCGAGTTGGAGGACGACATGCGACGAATTCTCGGCGACTCTCGGTCTATTTGCTCTTCGCGAAGCGAACGCGCTCAGGACGGCGAGCGTCATCCGAGCCCTCCCGCGTGCGAGTATGCGCATTCGTTCCCGCGGCGCAAGACGCCCGAGTTTGGCGGCGGTCCTACCCTCCGGAAATGAGAGGGCGCAGGGAAAGCCGGGCGCTGGACGCACCCGCAGCCTCGTATGCAAATCAAAAAGCATACGAGTTAGTCACTACAGGTACACCGAAGCAGTCCGGCCTTCCCTGCGCGATTGGTTTTAACGGCTACTCCGCGCTCTTCCTGGTGATCGGGCTTTCTTGCCACCATCCCCGCGCAATGCGAAGCATTGTCGCGAGTTGATATCAGCGTCGAGATATCAGAACCACACGGCTTCGCCGTCCGCGGCCGGCATCGTTCGTCGTCCGATGCCAACTACGTCCACCGCATCCCGCACTCAACGTTCGTGACGATCGCGAAACGCCCCTCTTCAAGAGCGCGGGACGCGCGAAGAGGAACCACTGATTTGCCCGACGGCACAAGCGAATATTTTTCCAGAAAGCTACTGGACTCCGGGGATTGTCACCTGCCGCGTGATTTGCCCGTCGGGTAAACCATCGAGATGGCTTCGGCCAAACGACGCCGGCCGCTCAGTCTGCGGATATTCTAGCGTTAAGTGCGCAGCTTCATTGCCGAGATTGCGATCATTGCTGCGTGCGGCTGTCTGGTCGCTGACAGAGCGGAAGCCCTCATTTGTCCGAGAAGCCACTCGGCTGGCAGACGAAGTTTTTGGTAACGGCTCTTGTGCAATGTCCATCCGTGATCATCGCGAACATGAATCAAATCGTTCACGACAACGGTCTCGGCAGAAGTGCATTCAAGAAAGCAAGTCATGATGCGCTGATCATCGCTGCGCACCGGAATGAATCGGTCAAGTCCCTCCAATTCGACGGCGGCGAGGTCTCGATAGGTAACGACAAATTGGCCGCGCGGCCTCAGAATGCGGGCGACGGCCCCAACGAGTTCGCTCACCGCACCAAAGCTTGGCAGATGCGTGATGGTGTCCCCCATGCAGACAACCACATCGGCGCTGGCAGGTCCGGCGAGCGTCTCGATTTCGAGAATATCGCCGCAAGTGGCGTTGATGGGATGCGAGGCCGATCGCTCCTTGAGCGTACGAAGCAGCCATTCATTTGTATCGATCGCGAGGACGCGATACCCCAGATCAGCCAAGGCAAGGGATTGAAAGCCGGAGCCGCAGCCGAGATCGATCGCAAGCGAGCCGGGTTCGCCGAGACCGACGAGGCTTTCGAGAAAATGCTTTTGTTCAGCGACTTTCGTCTCGAACGGCATTCCGAACATCCAGTCGTAGTGCTCGGCCAGAAGATTGGAATAGTGCTCGCGAACATAATTTGAGGTCACACGCGGCTCCTGTTGCTTCATCGCGTCGAGCATTCGACTTTCCCTGCCCGCAGCGCGCTTACGCATCCTGCCGCCAAGGTCAGCACCGCCCCGATCCCGAGAGCGACCCTTGGCGCCGCTCCCATAGGCGTCAGAACGAAGAGCAAGGTCACGATGACTGCGCCGGTGCTCTGGCCCACAAGCCGGGCGGTCCCTTGCATGCCGCCCGCGGCGCTGCTGCGATCGCGGGGCGCCGACAGGAACATGTTACGGTTGTTCGACACGTTAAAGAGGCCGAAGCCGAAGCCGCAGAGTAAAGTGATTGGAACGAGCGGCCAAGGATCGCCTTGCAACGGGCAGAGGCTGGCCGCGGCGAGACCGATCGAAAGCACCAGACCGCCGACCGCGCAAAGCCATGCTGTGGATAAACGATCAGCCAAATGACCAGCGAGTGGAGCCGTGATCGCAACAGCCACCGGCCAGAACGTCATGTAGAATCCAGTCACCAGCGTAGTCTGTCCGAGGTCGCGCTGTAGATAGAAAGACAATGCCAACAGGCCAGCCGCTTGACCGGCAAAGCAACAAACCGAGGCGATAACCGAAATGCGGAACGCTGGCGCCCGCAACAAATCGAAGGGGATCAATGGTGCGCTCTTCGGCGCCTCACGTTGAACAAGGATGATGAGGCAAAAGGTTGCGACGACAAACAGAACCACCGCCGGCAGAGGTATCGCGGCCAGGAGCTCAGCGCCAACGACCAGGCTGGCGAAAGTCGCGACATTCAGCCCAATACTCACGACGTCCGGTCGCCGTCCGATACCCTTCACGCGCGGGAGGGCTTGGCAGGCGAACAGTGCGGCGCCGCCTAACGGAAGGTTCACGGCGAAAAGAGCGGGCCAGCTTGAAATCGACAGAATCGCGGCACCAATCGCCGGCCCTGCCGCGGATGATGCTGCCACCGTGACAGCGTTCCAACCGATCGCGGCACCGAGTTGGTGATGCGGAACGGCAAAGCGCAGCAGCGCAACACCGAGCGCCATGATCGATGCTCCACCCAGGCCTTGGACAATGCGCGCCGCGAGAAGCCATGGCAGCGAAGGCGACAGGGCGCACGCCACTGAGGCCACCGTGAACACAGCAATGCCGAGCACGAAGGTTCGCCGATAGCCAAAACTCTCTCCGATCGAAGCGCATGGAAGCAACGCCATGACCAGCGCGGCCTGATAGGCCGTCACGATCCAGACCGACATCGCCGGGGTCACCTGCAATGAAACCGCGATCGTCGGCAGCGCCACATTAGCAATGGCCGCATCGAGAACCACAAGCGCCATCGCCAGGAGCACCGCGGCAATCGCAAGCGCGCGGCGCGGGTTCTTCAACGCAGCGCTCATGAGGGGACCGTCCAAACGCCGCCACGATCGACGTAGCGCGTCACGGGATAGCCTTCACTCTCCTCCTTCCTGAGGTCGCGATCAGTGAAACGATAATAGAGAACCGGGCCTGCCGTGCAGCGTGTGTCGTGAATATCGCCTGGCAGATAGGCCTTTGTCTCGCCGGGACGCACCCGGTAGTTCTCTCTTTGGACCAGCCTCACGCGCCCGGCCGGGTCCTGTAAACGCATATAGGTCCTAACCTCAATTTCTCCCTGTTGGACGCCGTAGATCACCCATCCGCGGCCGTGATCGTGCGGTGCTCTGAAATGACCCATCGGCTCGGCGTGAGCGAGCAGCAGGAAATCGTGCGAGGGATCGCGATACAGCTCAGCGGTTTCGGGAAGGTCCCGCTGCAGGTCGGCCAGCCATGGCTCGGTGGCCGGCGCAAGCAGCAGCTGTTCGATCCGGCCGCGGCAGTAGGTAATCAGCTCTGAAGTCAGAGGCCCCCATCCCGCGTTGATGTCTTCGATAAAGGCCCTCAGCGATTGACCGGTCATGTTCTCTCTCCAGCGTCTTTGAAGGCAGAGATAGCCCCTCGCCTGACATGGCGGAACACGCATCATTTGCAGCTAAATAGTGCATGCGACGCTATACCTGGGCCAAAATGTGCTAGGATGGTTGGATGTCCAAACCCGACCTGAATCTGCTGGTCACCCTTGACGTTCTACTTGCCGAAGGCAGCGTCGCCCGCGCCGCGCGACGGCTGCGCCTCAGCCCGTCGGCGATGAGCCGGGCCCTGTCCCGGTTGCGTGCAACGACAGGCGATCCTCTACTCGTCCGGGCCGGACGTGGATTGGTCCCGACACCGCGCGCGCTCGAACTCCGCGAGCGGGTTGGTCAAGTCGTGCAGGATGGAGAAGCGATCCTGCGCCCGGCCGAAAAGCTCGATCTCGGCCGGCTCGCCAGGACGTTCACGCTGAGAACCGGTGATGGCTTCGTCGAAAACTTCGGACCGAAGCTCATTGCGCGCATCGGAGACGAAGCGCCCGGTGTGAGACTTCGTTTCATTCCGAAGACGGACAGCGACACGACTCCACTTCGCGACGGAAGCGTCGATCTGGAGACTGGCGTCATCGCAAAGTCGATGGATCCTGAACTGCGTTCGCGGGCACTTTTTCGCGACCACTTTATCGGCGTCGTACGGAAAGGCCACTCGCTGAGCCGGGGTAAGATCACGCCGGCACGCTATGCCGGAGGGCGCCATGTGCTGGATTCGAGACACGAAATCGGCAATGGCCCGATTGACGATGGCCTAAAGACGCTCGGGCTTGAACGGAAGATCGTGACGATCGTTGGCGGGTTTGCAACAGCGCTTGGCATGGCGCGCGGCTCCGACCTGATCGCAACAGTTCCCGCGCGGCACACGGGCAACCTGCGCATCGGCATGCATAGTTTCGCTCTTCCTGTCCGCACAACGGACATCACCGTTTCGCTCATTTGGCATCCTAGATTTGATGCCGATCCTGCCCATCGCTGGTTGCGCTCTTGCGTTCGCGAAGTCTGCGAGACGGGTGTCGGCCAGTCTGGCAGCCGCTCAGGCTGACGATCGCCCGCGTGATTTGCCCGTCGGGTAGAATTTGGGAGACGCAATGACGATCAGCCGATGCGCTCGAACGTGTCGAGACTGGTCCCGAAGGCGCGCCAGGTTCCGACCTCGGTGATTTCAGCAGGCTCCCCTTCTTTCGGCGCCGTGAGCGTGTGACCCGCGACGGTGTGCCAGAGCATCTCGATTTTTCCGTCGCGCAGAATGCCGGTGTAACTGACCGCGGCGGGCCCCGCCTTTCCACGCGCTGCCGACGTGAAGCCGATGACGTCGCCATGCGCCATGCCGTGTACTGCCACCTCAAGCCCGGAAAAGTTGCTGTCCTGCAAGACCGTCCTGAACACGCCGCGGATCACGCCGTTCGAGTCGTCATCGATCCTGACGGTAGAACCATATTGATTGCGCCACGTGCCTTTCCAGCTCTGCATTGATTCTGCTCCGAAGTTCGGCAGGCGCTGCCGCGTTCCACTGTTTGGGTATTAACCCGAAGGCAGAGAGCAGCGTTCCGTTCGCCAGAAGCGCGTCCTTGCGGCCCACACGGGTCAAATCTTCGCGAGATGCAAAATCCGTTCGCTAACGTTCAGCCAGCCAAAGCTAGCATCTCATATCGAGCGACGGAGCCTGGTATGCAGTCCCTCAGCCGGCGGCGTGTGTTGACGCTTGCCTCGTCTTTCCTCACCGCATCGCCGTTCCTCAGCGAGGCGGGCCAGGCGCAGACTACCCCGCCTGCGGGCGAGGCCGTTTTCGACATGGCGAGTTTCCTGACGGCTGGGACCGATGCGGACACAGCTTTTGCCAAGGCGCTCGTCGCAATTTCGAAAGCAGCCAGCGATGCGGCCAAAGCCAGCACGGGACCTTTCCATATCGTCTTCAATCTCGGCAAGAACGCCGTCTATCGCATCAGCCGTCCCCTCGCCTTCAAGGCGCTTCATGGCTTTGAGCTGAACGGCAACGGCGCCCAATTGATCAACACCGCGCGGGCATCATCGCTGACAATCAGCGGCTGCAGCCGCGTGACTGTACGCGATCTCACCGTCGACTATGATCCCCTGCCATTCGTCCAGGGAACCATCGCGGCGATCGACAAGGCCGCCATCCAGATCACTGTCAAGGTCGATGCAGGTTATCCCGACGATCCCCCTCTTCTCGCCAGCATTAGCGACAGCTTTTTCAAGGTCATGGATCGCGGCACCAAGGCGCTAAAGGCGGGCGCACGCGATTTCTTATCTCCGGCCAAGGTCGAGCGGATTTCGCCGGGGCTGGTCAAGGTCCGGTTGGGCTGGAGCGACAAAGATCGCTTCCCAAGTGAGCTCCCCATTGCCGTCGGCGATACCGTCACGATGAACAGCAACGGCCCAGAGGCGATCACGATCGAGGGCAGCGAGGCGACGAGCCTGATCGACGTCAAGCTGTTCGCCTCGCCAGGGATGGGAATCCTTGAAAATGGCGGCCCCGGTTCGACGCTGTTCAAGAAGGTATCGGTTGTTCCCGGACCTCGGCCCAAGGGAGCAACGACGGACCGGTTGATAGCGACCAATCAGGATGGCTCGCACTTCACCGCGGTCGAGCGGGGACCGACCATCGAGGATTGCACCTACGCCAACACGTCGGACGATGCGGTGAACGTGCACGGCTTTTATTATTATGTCGTGCAAAAGCCCGCGCCGCGGCGCTACTTACTCTCGCCCAAATGGGACATAGGGCTTGCTGCGGGCGATGCTATCGAGAGCTGCGAACACGCAACCTTCCGTTCGCTCGGACGAGGCAAGATCGACAAGCTCGTCAAATCGCACAGGCCAGATCTGAAGGGTCAGATTGCAGCCATCTGGAAAGGCAGGAGCCCGACCACACTGCCCGATCTCATTTATGACATGACCCTGCAACAGGACCTTCCGCTCAAGGTCGGAGATTCCGTCACCTCCTTGAGCCGGATTGGCAACGGCACGGCGATCCGGCGCTCTTCGTTTCACGCTTGCGGCCGTGTTCTCGTCAAGGCGACGAACGCGACGGTCGAAGACTGCCAATTCACCTATTCATCAGGGGTAGCGCTACAGGCCGGCAGCGATATCGGCTTCTGGTCGGAATCCGGCTTTGCCGAGAACCTCACCTTTCGAAATAACCGATTCACCCACAGCGTCACCGGCGCCAATGAACTGACCGACGGCAATGGGGCGCTCGGGGCCATTTATGTCGGCACGGTTGCCCCTGTGGGGGTCAGGGGTTTTCAGAACAACCTTCAGAACCGCAATGTCACCATCGAAGGCAACCACATCGACGACACCTACACTTACGCAATTTTTGTCAGCAACACCGACGGCCTCAAAATCATCGGCAACACCATTGGTCAGACCTTTATTCGTGGTACTGCGTTCGATGCCGGCGGCATCTACAATGTCAAACCCAACAGCGCGATCTTGGTCGGAAAGTCAGCGCATGTGGACGTCAGTAACAACAGCGTTGCCTCCGGCAAAGTGACCCGGGCCGCGGTCGTCATCGATCCGAGTTGCGACAAGGCAACGGTGCACGTGGCAAACAACAAGCTCACCTAGTGTGGCGGTTCGGAAGTCCGCATCGATTGTGCCGCGAACCCGTCATGTGGACTTCCGAACCAAAGCCGCACTTGAAAAATACGTTTGCTAGTGTCCTTTCGATTCCGAAGTTCGAAACGTGGCTCCGAAAATTCTACGAACTTCGGAATCGGGACACCAGGCTCGCCGAAGCCCTATCCGTTAGGAAGTCGCCGGCGCTGGAGATGAGCCCGAAAGCCGGCGGTCTTGCGGCCGCAATGCCCATGACAGCGCAACGAGGCCCGCGATCGCAAACGGGAGAAAAAGCTCGGGGCCGTGATCGCCGGCTGCGGCGCGCGAGACGATGGCGCCGGTGATGTCGAAAATCATTCCGGCATAGGCCCATTCCTTGAGATACCGCGCGCCGGGAATGAGAACGACGACCGCACCCAAAACCTTCCAGATACCGAGAAACGGCAGGAAGTATCCGGGGTAACCGAGCCGCGTCATCTCCGCGACGAAGTGCGGGTCGCGCAGCACGAGTGCGAGCCCTGGCGCCGCAAACAACAGCGCCGTGAGGGCAGTCGATGCCCAATAGGCGATCACGATCCCATTTCCACGGTCTTGCATGTTTCCTCCTCGCTTCAAGCCGGAATTTGCTTGGCCAGCATCTGTTCAATCATCCTGCCCATCATGGTTCGCGCCACACCGGCCGGAATAAGCGCGCTCATCAGGCGGTTGGTTGTTCCGGGCAGACAGAGCGACTGGTTTCGCTCGATCGCGCGGATGGCCTCCTCAACGCACTGGCGGGGGCTCATTGGCTTGATCGGCATGGTGTTGGGATCGAGACCAAATTTGGCAAGGATCGCTGTGTCGGTCGGCGGCACGACCAGCACCGTGACGTGCACGCCTTTTCGCTTCAGTTCGATGTGAAGCGACTCGCCAAGGCTTTGGACGAACGCCTTGCTGCCGGCGTCGTTGGCCATGAACGGAATTCCGTGGGCCGCGCCCATCGCTCCGCCGAGAAGGAGCCCGCCGCACCCCCGCACCGCAAGCTTGGGGCTGAAATGATGGGCCAGGTCGAGATGCGAGAGCGCGTTGAGGCGAAATCGCCGCAACATTTCATCGCGATCTTCATGAAGAAAGCTGCCCGGATTGCCGGTGCCCGCATTGGAAACCACAAGACCGATGTCGAGATCGCTGACCGCCGCATCGAGACGGGAGACAGCGTCGGGCTCGGAAAGGTCCACGCGAACGCTGCGCGTCTCGATGCCAAACTTGCGCTGAAGGTCGTGCCCCAGTTGGTCGAGCAACGCTTCGCGCCGTGCGGCCAGCACTACGTTCAGCTTGGCCGCTGCCAACTGCCGCGCGAACTCGGCGCCAATGCCGGAGGACGCGCCGGTCACCAGCGCCCAGGGGCCGAAACGATTGCTCAGTCCAGATTGACCATTCATCACGCGCCATCCCTGCTTGAGGTCATTTGCCGTCCCGACGCGGCATTAGCTTCCGATGGCCGCCGTTAGGCCCGTGATGCCGCAACGCCCCGAAAACCCGCGCCTGCGATCTCGCCATAGTCCACGCCGGTGAGTTCGACCGATATCTCCCACAGGCGGGCCGCGGCTGCGGGATCGCATGCTCGCGCGGGAAAGGCCTCGACCACCGGATGCGGAGGCTTCGGCCATTTCGCTCCAACCACATAGCTTGAAGCGCGCGCGACGGGATCGACCGCCTGGTAAAGGACCGGCAACGCTCCGACGGCGGCCGGCCGGCCCAGCATCATCTGAACGATCCGGAGCAATCTTTCCTGTAACGTCAGGGATCGTCCCCAATCGCCGGATTTCGCCGCGAACAAATCTGTCCTCGCGATTCCGGGATTGGTCGCAAAACTGCTCAAACCGGCGCCCGCGCTTCGAGCACCACGTTCCAGTTCAATTGCGAAAATGAGGTCCGCAAGCTTCGACTGCGCATAAGTCCTGACAAGTCCGTAACGACGGATGGCCTGGAGATCGTCGAAATCGATCTGCCCCGCAGCCGCGATATCGCTCGACACGGTGACAACGCGCGCGTGGGACCGCGCGTTCAGCAGAGGAAGCAGGAGCCCCGTCAGCGCGAAATGCCCGAGGTAGTTCACCTGGAACAGCATTTCGAAGCCATCCCTGGTCTCGCGGCGGGGACCGCCCGAAATGCCGGCATTATTGACAAGAATATCAAGTCGGCCGTGGCGATCGGCGAATGCACGCGCAAAGCTGCCGACCGAAGCAAGCTCGGCGAGATCAAGTCGTATCGCCTCGACGCTGGCTCCGGGGCATGTCGCGCGAATGGATCGCGCAGCCTGACCAGTTCGGCCTTCATCGCGCGACGCCAGCACGACGTGAGCACCGTGAGCCGCCAGTTGTCGTGCGACTTCGTATCCGACCCCGCCACTCCCGCCGGTCACGATGGCCGTGCGTCCATCGAGACGAGGAATATCGCCGGTGCTCCAATCGACCTTCATCTGGTTGCCTCTGGTTACCTGTATGTTAGTTACCTAACTTATGCCGAAGCATTTTCTTGTCTGTCTCGAAGTCGACGTATCCGGCTCCCAGATTCCTCTAGAGGCTATCGACCCAGGCCTTCAGGCGCCTCGTCTCCATTGTCACAAGATCGGGGTCATGGAACGTGTGGGCCAGAAGCGAGACACCTTGCAGGGCCGAGAGCAGATGAACGGCAAGGCCGCGTGAGGCTTTCCCCTGGCCTAGCGCGCGAAACTGGACCTCGAGCCATGCCAGATATTGCGAGAATATCCCGGTCGCCTTGGCCGCGACCGCTCCCCCCGTCTTGTGCAGTTCCGAGCAAAACGTGCCGACCGCACAGCCGCGTTGCGCAAGGAAATCCCGGTTGCCGAGAACGGCTTCGATGCAGCGGTAGAGCCGGTCTCTGGGCGTCGCCTCGCCATCCCATCGCTTCAGCATCGCCGCCATTTGCGCGAGCCGAAGCTCGACGATGGCTTCGCCGATCTCATCCTTGGTCTTGAAGTAGTAGTAGACGTTCCCCAACGGAACCTTCGCCTCGCTGGCGATATCCGCAAGCGAGGTCGCGCCGAACCCGTTGCGGTAGGCGAGGTTGACGGCGGCATCGACCAGCCGCGATCGCTTGTCGGCGAGCGCCATGGTGTCTCCGAGTTAGTTGACCCACTTAATTTGGAGCCAATCGCGCGCGCCTGTCAAGCCACACGCAATTATGATGCGATCATAAGTCCGCGACGGACGCAGGCTTGCTCACGGCCGCTTCGGAATATTCAGCCCGCGTTCGACCGCCGGTCGCGCCAGGCAGCGATCGAGCCAGGCCGGGACATGAGCGAACTCATCGTAAGCGACGAGGTCGCGTGCCTCGTAGAAGCCGATCAGGTTGCGCACCCAGCCGAGCATCGAGATGTCGGCGATGGTGAATTCGTCATCCATGATCCATTGCCGTCCTGCAAGGCGAGACTCCATCACGCCGAGCAGCCGCTTTGATTCATTGACGTAGCGCTCGAGCGGCCGTTTGTCGGCGATCTCCTTGCCGGCGAATTTATTGAAGAAACCGACCTGGCCGAACATCGGCCCGATGCCACCCATCTGGAAATGAACCCACTGGATGGTCTGCCAGCGGCGCGCGGCGTCCGCCGGCAGCAGCTTGCCGGTTTTCTCGGCGAGATATTGCAGGATCGCGCCGGACTCAAACAAGCCAAGCGGTTTGCCGCCCGGTCCGTTCGGATCGATGATCGCCGGAATCTTGCCGTTCGGATTGAGCGACAGAAACTCCGGCGTTTTCTGGTCGTCCTTGTTGAAGTCGACGAGATGCACCTCGTAAGGCAGTCCTGTCTCCTCAAGCATGATCGAGACCTTGACGCCGTTCGGCGTCGGCAACGAATAGAGCTGAAGCCGGTCGGGACGTTGCGCGGGCCAGCGTTTGGTGATCGGAAATGCGGACAGATCGGACATGAGCGGCTATTTCCCGTCGTCGAAACTGACGATTACGGCGGCGTTCGCAATGAGGATGGGATCGTTGCCGATATCGGAGGGAATTTCGAGCCCGCCTTTGACCGCCGTCACCTTCTTTGTGCCGTAGGGCAGCTCCTTCGCCACCGCTTCTGTGTCGACGGCTTCCGGGTTCGGCACTGCGATCGTGACATCGACGAACATGTCGTTGGCGGTTTTGCCCAGCATGCGAAAGAAGCCGAGGCTCGAATGGCGGATCGCATCCGATACCGCGCGTTTTGCGGCTTTGGTCGCGTCCCGGCCGTGGACGTCAACGCCCATGCCCATTTCAGTCACACAGCGCACACGTGTCATCTTTTTCTTCCTTGTTTTGATGTCGATTCGCTGCTGGACAGCTGCGCCAGCAGCCAGCCCTGGAATGTCTTCATGGCTGACGTCTCCCGTTTCGATTTCAGGCTCGTCAACCAGTAACTACCAAGACTGACTTCATTCTTGAAGGGTTGGACCAGACGCCGCTTCTTGAGCTCGGTAGCGAACATCGCGACCGGCAACAAGGCAACGCCCGCGCCCTGCACCGCAGCCTCGGCGATGCCGATCGAGGAATCAAACACCGGCCCTCGCGCCTTGGGACAGGGAACGCCAACGCCGGCAAACCAGCGCTCCCATTCGTCGGTCCGGTAGGAACGAAGAAGAATTTCGCTGCGAAGATTTTCGGGCCGGCGCAACCTCCCCGCGATGTCGGGCGCACATAGAGGCGACTGCGGCGCGGCCATGAGCTCCACAGCCCGGGTTCCATGCCACGAGCCGTCGCCGAACCTGATCGCAAAATCGAGCCCTTCGCCGGCGATATCGACCCGATTGTTGTTGGTGAAAATGCGCAAGTCGATTCTCGGATGTGTCTTGCGAAACGCCTGTAACCGGGGCAACAGCCACCGCGTGGCGAACGTTCCAACCGCGCCGACCGTAACCGTCTCGCGAAACTGACCGTCGGCGAATTGGTCGAGCGTTGCGCGGATGCGCGCGAATGTTTCGGTGAGTACCGGCATCAGCGCCAACCCCTCGTCGGTCAGGGCCAGCCCGCGCGGGAGCCTGCGAAACAGCTTCACCTTCAGCATGTCTTCGAGCGTCTTCACCTGGTGACTGACGGCGCTTTGCGTCACGCACAGTTCCAGGCCGGCGCGGGTGAAGCTGAGATGGCGGGCGGATGCCTCGAAGGCACACAGCGCATTGAAGGGCAGATGCGATCCGAACATTTTCCTAGTGGTCCGATTCTAACATTCGCATCCCTTCTCAGCAGTCACTTTTGCGAATGTTATAATCAAAGGACCACTAGCAAATATATTTTTCTAGTGGAGTTTAGGATTTGACATTCGCTGTGAGAGTTTGCGGCCAAGCCGTTAGCGAATGTCAAATCCACTCCACTAGAGACCCAAATTATCCTCATGGTTCGTCCAATTTTTCATCGCTTGTCAATCGGTTTCGTTTTGGCGCATTGACGCGAGCGCAACAGAGGGCAGCAGAAATGATCGAGCGGCGTCAATTTCTTTGTGGAATTCTTGCAGCGACAAGCGGGGGCCTTTTGCGCGGCTCGGGCGCATTCGCGCAAGGCAATCATGATTGGTCCGAGCAATTCGCACGCCACATCGAGACCCTCGAGAAGGAGCGCAGCGGCCGTCTCGGCGTGGCTATCATCGATACCGCCAGCGGCAGAAGCGCGGCATTCCGGGGCGATGAGCGCTTTCCGATGTGCAGCACATTCAAACTGCTCGCCGTCGGCGCGACGCTGGCGCGGGTCGACAGCGGCAAGGATCGACTGGAGCGCCGCATCAGGTTCGACGCCGGCGACGTCGTAGCCAACTCGCCCATCAGCAAGGAGCGCGTCGGCGGAGATGGAATGTCGCTAGCCGAGATCTGCGAGGCGGCGATGACCGTGAGCGACAACACGGCAGCCAATCTGTTGCTGGCGAATATGGGTGGACCGCAGGGACTGACTGCTTACGCCCGGTCGTTGGGCGACAAGGTTACACGGCTTGATCGCAACGAACCTGCCCTCAACGAAGCCGTGCCGGACGATCCCCGCGATACGACATCGCCTCTCGCGATGCTCGCCAATCTGCGCACGCTGGTGACCGGCAAGGCCTTGTCCCCTGCTTCCCAAGAACACCTCGTCGGCTGGCTGATCGGCAACAAGACCGGCGACACGAGGCTGCGCGCCGGGCTTCCCCGCGACTGGCGCGTCGGCGACAAGACCGGGTCTGGCGAAAAAGGCACCACCAACGACGTCGCCGTCATCTGGCCTTCGTCCGGCAGGCCGCCCATCTTCGTGTCAGCCTATCTGACCGGAAGCTCGCCGGACAGCGAACACCGCAACGCGACGTTGGCGGCCGTGGGTCGCACAGTCACCGGCGCGATCGGGTAGCGGGCGGGCGCGCTTGGTCGGCGTGATGCCCTGTTTCCAATCTCCGCTAGGTCAATATTCCCTGCCGAAGCGCAAGCCGGACAAGCTCGATATCAGAACCGACGCCGAGCTTGTCCTTGATGAGGGAGTGGAGATTCGCGACCGTCTTGGGGCTCAAATGAAGTGTCTCGGCGATTTCCTCGCTGGTCTTTTCAGCCAGCAGCATCTGCAACACCTCGAATTCCCTCGGCGTCAACACATCGGCCGCGTTCGTTTCATCGCCAAGGTCGCCAAGCCGGCTGAGCGCGAGTTCATGGTCGATGTCCGGGCTGATGGCGATCCGGTCAGCCAGAACATCCATGACAGCTCGTATGAGCGTCTCGGGCGGACTCGTCTTGGTGACGTAGCCCTTGGCGCCCGCTCGGATCGCCTGCACGGCAAAGGCGGCGTTCTGATGCATGGTGAACACGAGAATCCGGGCGTTGCGATCCCATTGGCGAATGCGACGGATGGTTTCGATGCCACCGATCCCAGGCATGACCAGGTCCATGATCACGAGATCAGGCCGGACCTCCTTTAACAGCCGATAAGCCTCAACGCCGTCAGCGGCCTCGGCGACAACGCGCAGTCCCGGTTGTTTGCCCAGAACGGAGCGGTAGCCTTCCCGAACGACAGAGTGATCGTCGACCAGCATGATCGTTCTGGCAGCGCCGTTCATGCCGCGCACTCCTCACTGACGGTCTCGAGCCGACCGCCGTCAACGGTCGCGGCCGCGGGAATCGCGACGCGCAGCGCAAATCCTCCGCTCGGCCGAGCCTCGACGTCGAGAACTCCGCCGATGGCGGCAACGCGCTCGCGCATGCCAAGCAGGCCCATTCCGGATTTGACCGGGCGATCGCTTGGTTGGCCGTCATCTTCGACGACGAGTTCGATTGTCCCGGAGCGGCCATCGCCAGGCGCTACTGGCTTCTCGCGCATCACCACGCGAAGGCCTATCCGGCTCGCGCCCGAATGCTTTGCGGCGTTGGTGATTGCCTCCTGCGCGATGCGGTAGAGATTGCCGGCCAATTCGCCCGGCAAATTCACAAAACTGCCGGACAGTTCAATGTCGAAGCGGGTCTTCCCCTGGCTGCGTCCATTCCATCCGGCGATCAAGCCCTCCAGGCTTGCCGCCAGCCCCAGCTCGTCAACGTCAGGAGGACGCAACCTGAAAAGCGCGCCGCGCAATGTCTCCATCATACCGGCTGCAGTTCGCGCGATGGCATCGCATTCAGCCAGGACCTCGGGACATCCTGTTGCGGCGCTCTGGCGCGCCGATGCGGCGAGCGCGCCGATGGCCGCGAGAGATTGTCCGAACTCGTCGTGAAGTTCGCGCGCGAGGTGCCGACGTTCATCGTCCTGCAGGGCGATCAGCTTGCGCGTCAATTCGCTTCGCTCGGCCAGCGCCTCGCTCAGGCTTGCGGCGAGGTGGTTAAAGACCTCGCGGATGGCGGAAAGTTCGGCGAGATCAAACGGCGGCAGCCTGGCGGAGAGGTCATTAGCGGCAATGCGTTCGAGCCCTGCGCGGATCAATCGCGTCGGGCGAAGCGCCCGCGCGAGCGCCGCATAGACGAGACCGCTCAGCACGGGCAACGCGATCAGCAGCGCCGCAATCACCCTGCCCGCCCCGCGCCAGGCTTCCGACGTCAGCGTCGCCGCATCGGCCCAGACCACCGCTTCACCGATTTTCGCACCGCGCAGCGACACAGTCCGGACCGCCTCGCGGCCGGGATCGAACAGCTTGCGATAAAAGGCCGTGAAGACATAAGGCGGATCCGACTTCCGGTCTTGCGCGCCGCCGCACACCTGCTGGATGGTCGCCCCGTTGATGTCGCGATAGGCAATGCAGAGACCGGGCATTACCGCTGAACCAGCGACGTCCTGCAGATCGGGAAACGCCGAGCGCGGCTGGCCGACCCACCGGCCCATGTTTTGCTGCAGCTCCATGGTTCGCGCCGTGACGTCGGCGATGACCTCGATCTTTGCGTGTACGGACCGGTCGGCATCGACGAGGAAGTAGGCCGCAATGGCGACGAAACAGATGGCGGAGACCGCGATGACGCGAACCGTCAAACGAAATTTGAGGTCACTCTTCGAAAACGTCCACATTGGCGAATGCCTTCGCGAAAAGCGGCTGCAACGGCCGAGAGGCTGCTGGCGTCATCCTATCTAACGGCAGAACGTATCCGGGGGAAAGCGCCACTTCGGCGCTCGGAGCGCGGTCGTGAAAATTTCCCGGATAGGGTCGGGAAACGTTCCGCTTCGGGAGTTGCGCAGCAACTCTAGGCTGGCTCGATCTCCTCCGCCGAATTTTCATAGGTCACACATCATGGCTCGCCACCTCGCCGCATTGACCGCCCTCGCCCTATCGGCAATCTTCGCAAGCCCGGCGCGGGCCGATGCGGAAGCGCCTCCGGCAAACCCGATCGCCGTGGCTATCGACGATTTCATCTACCTCGACACGTCCGGCGAACTAACGGACCAGGCGGCCGCTCACAGATCACACCTGGAGCAATTCATGGCCGCGCTCAGAGGCGATGTCGCGGCGGACCATACCTATCGGCTCGTCACCTCCGCCTGCACCTCACCTTGCACGCAGAGTGCGATGACGCCGGATCGTCTTCGCACCGCCAAGGCAGACGGCGCAGCGATCCTGATCACCGGGGCCATCCACAAGATGAGCACGCTCGTGCAGTGGGCGAAGGTGAGTGCCGTCGACACCGGCACCAGCCGCGTGGTCTTTGACAAGCTCTACACGTTCCGCGGCGACAACGAGCAGGCCTGGCAGCGCGCTGAAACCTTCGTGTCGCAAGATATCCGCGCGGCGCTGGCCGCACCGTCCCTGCCAACCCTGCCGGCAGCGGCGCAAGCTCCGGTCAACCTTGCGGTCTTCGACTTCGAGCTTGAAGACGAGAGTGCAGCGACGTCCCAGGTCCCATCGGATGCCAAGGAACTGGCGAACACCACGGAGGCGATCCGACAATTATTGGGCCGGTCCGGACGCTATCGGGTGGTCACGATCGGCGGCGACGCCGTCGCGACGAACGCAGCCGCTTTGCATGACTGCGCCGGCTGCGATGCCGGCATCGCGCAAAAACTGGGCGCGGATCAATCGTTCATCGGCGTTGTCAGGCGGATCAGCCGGACCGAATATACGATCCGCTTTCAGCTACGCGATGCGCGGGCCGGTACCGTCCTCGCCGCAGGCGATACCGGGCTGCGAATGGGCGCCAACTATTCATGGAGCCGCGGCGCCGTTCGCTTAGTGCAGGATCGCCTGCTCGACGCTCAACCTCGCCAGTAAAAAAGCTCAGGCAGGATCGATGTTGCCCGCGGCGCTGTCATCGCCAGCCAGCATGAGCTTCGCATCGTCCACAATATAACGCGAATACCGATAGTCACGGATGAAGCTGATGCGGCCGTCGCGCCATTCGAGCCACATGAAGTAGTTAGGCGTTGTGCCCGCGCCTTTCTCGAACACGGCGATCACCTCCCGTCCCTCGACCCAGGCCGGCTGAAGTCGCACGCCGTCGAACGTGGCATAGATCGTAAAGAACCTGCCGACATCGGCGGAGCCCACGCGCAGCGGATAAGTCGACTGATGAAGTTTCACGTCGTCGGCGAGCAGCGCCCGCAAGCCGTCCCAGTTCTGCGCGTTGAACAGGGCGACGTAACGCGCGACGGCAGCCGACACCGGACGTGCGTCGGCGAGCGTGGCAGCCTGCGCATTGATCTCGCGAAGCCGCGCCCGGCCGCGCGCGAGATGCGCCTTCACCGCATCGATGCTGAGATCGAGCAGTTCGGCGATATCCTTCAAGGACTCGTCGAGCACGTCCTTCAAGATCACGACGCTGCGCTGAACGAGCGGCAACTCGGCAAAGCGCGACACGGCGGTCTCGACCGCTTCCTGACGCATCAGGACCTCCATGGGATCTGCGTTGGCTTCGTCGGCGACATCGGATGCAGCTTCGATCGGTTCTGCCTTGCGCCGCGCGCGGCTTCGCAACAGATCCAGCGCCCGGTTATGGGCGATCCGAAACAGCCAGGGCCGGAGCTGCGGCATCTCCTTGATCTCGTCGAGCGCCGCAAGCGCGCGCGCCATCGTATCCTGCACGACGTCCTCGCCGTCGATCACCGACCCCATCAGCCGCGAACAGTAGCGGTGCAGTTCGGGGCGCAACTCGCCGGTCAGAGCCAGCAGCTCTGCCCGGCGGTCGCGTTCGCCTTCGGATGGGCCTGCGTTCAAGCCGCCGCTCCCTCAATCATGGTAATTCCGGTGTCGCCCTTGAGCCCAAAGACCACGCCGTCAGCGTATTTCGCCTCTTCGAGCACGGAAACGACTTTTTCGCCGAATTCGCGCGGCGGCATCGGCGCGCCGAAGCGGGCCAGGAATTCCTTCTGACCAATGCCGAGCGCGCCCGCATAGGCCTTGGCGCCGGCATCGCCCACACCTGTGTCGCCGATGATCTGCTGCGGCACGATCGCCTGAAAGCGAATGCCGAGATTACCCTGCTCCGAGACGCCGTTGGCATATTTGGCCATCAGCCAGAGCATCCGCTTGGCGCCGGCATAGCCGCCCGACAGCGGCGAACCGTTTTGTGCCGCGCCGCTCGATCCGACGAGGACACGGCTGCCGGACTTCAGCGGCGTCTTCAGCGCAGCCTGCATCCAGTAGAGGCCTCCCTTGACGTCGGTCTCCCACGTCGTGCTGAAATCTTCCCAGCTGAGCCGGTCGAGCCGGCCCGTCGGCGGCTTCGCGCCGGCATTCAGCACCAGGATATCAGGCTGGATCTCGCCGAGGATGCGGTGCGCGGCGGCTTCATCGGTCACGTCGGCCGAAATCGTTGCGACGCCAAGCCGCTCGCGTACGGCGGCAAGCGCACCTGTCTCGCGCGCGACGACCGTCACTTTGGCGCCGTGCGCGACCAGTGCTTCAACCAGTCCGAGACCCAGTCCGCGGCTTCCGCCGGTGACGACTGCATTCTTTTCTTTCAGGTTCATGGCTTCTGCTCCATCGTTTGGACATCACCATGACGATCGAGCACCGTGAAAAGAGTCACGCCCCGCCGTGAAATCAGCTTCAGCCATGGCGCTGAATGAAAAACGGCCATCAGCATATACATCGGCGTCATGCCGCCGAGGCCGAAGCCAGCTCCGACTGAGCAGAGCGCCATCGGCGCACTGCTGTCGGACGCCGCGGTGGCAAGCGCCATCAGCGCAAATGCCGGCGCCGCCGCGAGATGGAGCCACCTGGTCATGGCTTCGCGTCGCGTTTGCGGAAAGCCGCCTCGCCGGCGTCAGATACTGCGACCCATTTCGGATCGGGCGCAGCATTGGGCACGTAGCTCTCGTTCCAGTTCCACCACTTGTACGGGCGCTCCTGCGGATACCCCTCAGGTGACTTCTCCCAGACCTCCTGACGCCCGAGCGCGGTCATGTCGAGATAGCTCCAGACCGTGCCCATCGCCTCGTCGCCGCGGCTGTTGATCAGGTAAGTGCGATAGATGCGCTCGCCATCGCGGATGAAAGCGTTGTGGCCGTGCCATTCATCGACGCCGAAGTCCTTGTCGAAGCTGTCGGTGATGGTGACCCACGGGATATGCTCCCAACCCATGCGCCCCTTGAGTCTTGCAATGTCCGCCTGCGGTGCGCGCGAGGCATAGACAAGCGTGGTATCGCGCGCGTTGAGGTGAGCAAGGTTGGAGACCTGGTCGGCGCCCAGCGAACAGCCGATGCAGGCATGCTCCGGCCAGCCGTGCACGCCGGGCTCGAAGAAGGCGCGGTAGACAATCAGCTGGTGACGGCCTTCGAACAGGTCGAGCAGGCTCATCTTGCCCTTGGGCCCTTCGAACGCATAGGTCTTCTCGACCGCCATCCACGGCATGCGCCGGCGTTCGGCCGAGAGCGCGTCTTTCGCCCGCATCAGCTCTTTCTCCTTCACGAGCAGCTGTTCGCGAGCGGCCTCCCATTCCTGGGCGGACACGATCGGCGGGGTTTTCATCGCAAGTGACATGGCTATCCTCCTGTTGATGAAGCCAAGACGTTTGAGACGCCGAAAAGGAGTCAGGGGCGGACAAAAAATCGCCGCCGGTCTTCTTGGCCGGCGGCGAGCGTTGGGTTCCCGATGGGCCGCCGGCTGTTTATGCCGGCATTGCCGCGGGTTGGGCGACAATCTTCGGAAATGGCCTGAAGGTCAGGATGATAAAGAAGGCGCCGAGCCCGACGGCCCAGGAACCGATATAGAGTCCGGCGTAGCTGCCAAAGTGATCGTAGATCAGGCCGCCGGCGATAGGCCCGGTCGCCATGCCAAGAGCGCCTGCCATCGACAAGCCGCCGATCACGGTGCCGAGCATGCGCAGTGGAAAGTTCTCGCGCACCAGCACCGAATAGAGCGGCATCGTGCCGGCATAGATGAAGCCGAACAGCGCGGCCACCGCATAGAATGCGGCCAGTTGCTGCGCGAACACGTAACCCAGCGCGCCGAATGCCTGCAGCAACAGCCCGGTCACCAGCACACGCTTGGCGCCGAAGCGGTCGCCGAGCAGCCCGAAGGCGAGACGGCCGCCCATGCCGGCGAGCCCTTCGACGCTGTAGATCGTCACAGCCGTGATCATCGGGATGCCGCAAGAGACGGCGTAGCTGACGGTATGGATGATCGGGCCGGAATGCGTCGCGCAGCAGAAGAAATTGGTCGCGAGCAGGATGATGAATTGCGGCGAGCGCAACGCCTCGCCCAGCGACATCTCCGCTTGCGGCGCGGGACCTGCGGATGGCGCGGCGGGCGCGGCGGCAAGCGCGGGCGGCCGGCGGACCAGCAGCGAAACCGGAACCATGATGCCAGCAACGACGGCCGAAACGATCAGCATCGTGGTGCGCCAGTCGTGGTGCGAGACAAGCCAGGCCACCAGCGGCGACATGGTCATCGGGGCCATGCCCATGCCGGCCGACACCAGCGATACCGCAAGGCTGCGATGGGTGTCGAACCAGCCGGTGACGGTTGCCATCATTGGCGCAAAGATCGCGGACGTGCCGGCGCCGACCATAAGGCCGAACAGAAATTGGAACGCGAGCAGCGATGTCGCCTGGCTAGCCAGCGCCAGGCTTGCGGCAATCACCAGCGAGCCGGTCAGAACGACCGGCAACGGACCATAGCGATCGGACAATGTTCCCCAGATCATGCTGGTCATGGCCATCGCGAGAAATCCGATGGTCATGGCGCTGGACACGCCGGTGACGGACCAGCCGGTATCCCGCGCGATCGGCTGAAGCAAAACGGGTAACGAGAACATGCCGCCGATGGCGACGCAGCCGAGCAGTCCTCCGGCCGCAACCATGACCCAGCGATAGTGCGAATTGGTCATTCCAGATCTCCCATTGCGCTCTGTCTGCAATGAAGACGAACGGGCGCCGCTCAAGCCGACACCAGAAATAACTTAACTCCGCATTTTCTTTAATGCTGCCAATTACCGCCACTCTGGGGTCGCTACGCCGTGATCGCTGTGGCCTCCCAGCCACGCTGGGCGGAATGTTTTCAGCACTGCTCATCTCTTCCTGTTGACATCGACAACCACAAAGCGTATCTGCGGCGCCCTCGCGAACAATCACGTTCGTGAACCAACATGAGCTTGCGATGCACGAAGGACGTGGAAAATCGATGCTGCTATCGAATGGCCTCCGGCCAATCGGTAACGCATGCCCGGCTCATGGGAGCGATCTCGCGTGAAAGCGAGGTCGATAGTCCGCTTGAATGTGGACCCTCCCGAGCCAACCGCTCCGGAGGGTTTTTTGTTGCCCCTCGAGACGGCTGATCGAACAACGACCCGGCGCAATGCCGGAACGGGAGACCCGGATCCCGGGGCTCGCGCGGCAACGCGCGCGCCCAAGCGCGCGGGGCCTGCCGGAGGGAACGAGGCGATGAGCCGGACACCGATGGCAGAGCGGACTCTTCGGAGTTCGCAATTTGCGGCGCGTCGATAGCGCCGCACGACAATCACTTTTTAAAATCCGGTTTGCCGCCTCGCTGCGGCCCACCGACGCTGGTGGTGAAGATTTCGGATACTTCGCTCTGGTGCAGCGGGTTCGAATCCCGCCTTTGACGCACGCACTGTGGAGGCGCCTCGCGAGGGTTGCCACGCGCCACAGCGCAGTTCTTCGCAAGGAGGACTGTGCTGCCGTCACTGAAAACCGATATCGCCTGTTCCCCAGCGTGCCTTTCAGCCGATGCGCTGCATGATGCAACCTGCATCGGCAAGGCGGTGGTGAAGATGCCTGTTACTTCGTGGGAAGGCGCGAAAGCGCCGAGCGGGTTCGAGGCCCGCACGCCGAAAGGCGGTTCGCCCGAAAGGGCAGCAACAGCATCGCTTATTCCCCGCCTGCTCCCATCACGATCCGTGGTGAAGATCGCTGTTACTTCGTTTGCGATACGAGTGGTCGCGGGTTCGAATCCCGCCCGGCGTTCCATGCGCCGGTAGCTCAGCGGTAGAGCACTGCCTGATCGGCGCAAGCCGGTCGGGGTCTCAGCAATCGCCTGTTCCCGGATCGTGTTTTCTCAAAACGCCGGTGGTGAAGAGATCCGTTACTTCGTTCATCATAGTGTCGGAGGTTCGAATCCTCCCGGGCGAAAGCCCGTAGCTCAGTGGTAGAGCATATGAAGCCCTTCGGTGGGCAGTACGGCCTCGCCTGTTCCCCGGCGTGCTTTTCCGATAACAATCAACCCCAAGAGGAGGCCATCATGGTCAGTCTCAACAAGATCGTTCGCGCCTTCACGCATGAGGGTGCGCGCGGAAAGCGCTTCACGCCCGAGATGGAGCTGAAGCGCGCGCTGATGAACTGCCTCCTGTGGGAGAGCCAGTTCTACGAGGATGGCGTTGCCATCGCCGAGCGCATCAAGGCGCTGGTGCCGAAGGTCGAGCCCAAGCGGGTCGCGGCGCTGGCGATCGAGGCGCGCGAAGTCATGAAGCTTCGTCATGCGCCCCTGCTCGTCATCCGCGAGATGGCGCGGCATGAGAAGCACCGCGTGCTTGTCGCCGATACGCTGGAGCGCGTCATCCAGCGTCCCGACGAGATGACGGAGCTGCTTGCGATCTACTGGGCCGATGCACTCGGTCCGCAGCAGCAGCGCAAGCGTCAGCCCGTCTCGGCGCAGGTCAAGAAGGGCCTCGCCCGCGCGCTCACCAAGTTCGACGCCTATCAGCTCGCGAAGTACGACCGCGACGGCGCGGTGCGGATCAAGGACGTGTTGTTCCTGGTCCACGCCAAGCCGAAGGACAAGGACCAGGAGAAGGTGTGGAAGGAGCTCGTCGACGGCGAGCTCGCCTCGCCCGACACCTGGGAGGTTTCGCTCTCGTCCGGCAAGGACAAGCGTGAGACCTTCGAGCGGCTAATGGCCGAGAAGAAGCTCGGTGGACTGGCGCTGCTCCGCAACCTGCGTTTGATGCAGAAGGCGGAGGTGCCGCGCAAGACCATCGCGGACGCTATCGAGGCGATGCGGACGGACCGCATCCTTCCCTACCGCTTCATCACCGCGGCGCGCTATGCGCCTGACTTCGAGCCTGAGCTCGAAACCGCGATGCTGAAGTCGATCAAGGGTTACGCGCGGCTTGGTGGCCGCACGCGGCTGTTGATCGACGTGTCGGGATCGATGTTCGCTTCGCTCTCCGCCCAGTCCGAAATGACCCGGGCGGAGGCGGCCTGCGGCCTCGCCATCCTCGCGCGCGAGGTCTGCGAGGAGGTCGAGATCTTCACCTTCTCTAACCAGGTGGTGAAGGTGCCCCCGCGGCGCGGTTTCGCGCTGCGGGACGCCGTGATCGGGTCGCAGCCGCATGGCGGGACCTATCTCGGCAAGGCCGTCGGCGAGATCGACCGCAAGGGCGATCGCCTGATCGTCTTCACCGACGAGCAGAGCCACGACACGGTGCCCGAGCCGAAGGCTCGCGGCACCATTGTCAACGTCGCCTCGTACCAGCACGGCGTCGGCCACGGCGCCTGGACGCGCGTCGATGGCTTCTCCGAGGCCGTGATCGCCTGGATCGCGGCATTGGAAGAGACGATGCATTGACGCGGATCTCAGAGACAAGGCCCGGACACGCGCTAGGCGTGCCCGGGCCTTTCATTTTTCGGCGTCATCTGAAGGCGGGCAAACACGAAACGCGTTCAGGCAACCCGTTCCCGCATAAGGTAGGCGCCGCGCTCCCGCTCCTCCGCGTTGACCACCGAGCGGATGCGCAATAGGTCCTTGCGGGCGATCAGTCCGACCACGCGGTGCGCCTCGCGATCGACGATCGGGATGCGCCCAAGATCAGACGACACCATGAGGTCGGCCACGCGCCCCAGCACCTCGTCGGGATAGGCCGAGATCGCCGAGGTGTCGGAGACGAGGTCATCGAGCGTCATGGCCTGATGAGCGCCTTCGGTGCGCCAGCGCAGCACGTCCGACCGCGCCACCATGCCGGCAAGAATCCCGTCCACCGTCACCACCGGATAGGATTTGTGTCTCACCTCGCCGCCGGTGAAGAAAGCGACGGCATCGTCGACCGGCATCGTGACCGGCAGCGTATCGACGTTTTTCACCATCACATCGGCAACGCGCAACAGCTCGAACTGGTCGATCGAGTATTCGCGCGTGATGTGCTGGCCGCGTCTTGCAATCTTCTCGGTGAGAATGGAGCGCTTCAGCAGCAGCACGGTTACGGCGTAAGCGGCGCCCGTTGCCGCGAGCAGCACTGGCAGCATCTCGATATTGCCGGTCAGTTCGATCGCAAACATCACGCCGGTGAGCGGCGAACGCATGGTGCCGCCCATCATCGCGGCCATCCCGACCAATGCCCAAAATGACGGGCCGCCGGGCAGCATCTGGCCCTCGAGCCAGCCCAGCGAACCGCCGAGGATCAATAGCGGGGCCAGGACGCCGCCCGAGGTGCCGGAGGCCAGCGCCACGATCCAGATCGCGGACTTCACCAGCAGCAACCGCTCCACGTTGTGAGCCGCCGCATGGCCGGACAGCAGATCGGCGATGACGTCGTAACCGACGCCGAGTGCATGCGGGTCAACCAGGCCGCCGGCTCCGACGGCGAGACCCCCGAGCATCGGCCACCACATCCAGTGCAACGGCAAAAAATCGAACATGTCTTCGGCCGCGTACAGCAAGCGCGTCATCAGCCCGGATTGCAGGCCGGCGACGACGCCGACGCCGATGGCGGCTGCCATGCCCCACAATGGCAGGCTCGGATGTTCCGTGAACGGAAACAGCGGCCCGCTGCCGAACAGGAAGGGACGGCAGACTGCGGAAACGATCGTCGCGGCGACAACCGGCAGAAAACTCCGCGGCTTCCACTCGAACAGCAGGAGTTCGACGGCGAGCAGCACGGCCGCAATCGGCGTGCCGAAAATCGCCGTCATGCCGGCGGCAGCGCCGGCGACCAGAAGCGTCTTGCGCTCGGCCGCCGTGAGATGAAAGCACTGGGCAAACAGTGAACCGACCGCACCGCCGGTCATGATGATCGGGCCTTCCGCGCCGAACGGCCCGCCCGAGCCGATCGAGATCGCCGACGACAATGGCTTCAGCACGGCGACTTTCGGCTGCATGCGGCTGCCACCGAGCAAAATGGCTTCGATCGCTTCCGGGATGCCGTGGCCCCTGATCTTCTCCGAGCCGAACCGCGCCATCAGTCCGATGATGAGGCCGCCGGCTGCAGGCGCCAGCAGCATCCACGTGGCGCTGCGGGTGGTTTGCGCGATCGGGAGACTGGCGACGCTGAGCTGGCCGAACCAGACGAGATTGCTGACCAGCGCAATCAGTTTCAGAAGAACCCAGGCCGTGCCTGCGCTCGCGCCGCCGACGACGAGCGCCATGCCTATCAAAAGCAGAACGCGGCGGTCGGCGGTGAAATCGCCGAGCTTGTTACGATGCCGCGCGGCTCCGCCGGCCTTGTCGATCTTTTGACGCATGGGAAGTGCTTTTCGGGAGGGGAATCAGTGCGCCTGACCTACCCCGCACCACGGCGCAGATCAAGTGCGCCAGCGCATGGCTCCAATCTCGAATCGTACCAAAATATCGTAATACGATATAAATCGGCGATCGATTGATACCCGATATAGATCAACGATCACTTAACGCGCTTTAACCGTAGTGCCGACCAGTCGTCGTCGATAGCGATCTGGCTCACCGTGTCGAGGCCATAGGCAGGCGCAAGCGCATGGATGATGTCCCGGCTGAGATCGGCCGCGAGTTTGGACGACAGCTTGGGATAGGCGATCCAGAAGATCGCGGTAGGCAAGATGGTCTTGAGCAGCTTCGGCAGGCTGGCGTCGAGGCTTTTGCGATCCGGCGCGAAAAGCAGCACCACATCCGCTGTTGCCACATCGCCACGCGCCTTGCTGGCGCCAACGGTCTTCTCCAGCGCTGCGGAAGCGCCGATCACCACAACCCGCCGATCGCCCTTCACCTGCAAACGCTCCGCAACCGGCTTGTCGGACATGGCCCCTCGCCTCAGCGTTTTGCGGATTTTCCCGTTTTCGCCTTGACCGCCTTCGCAGGCTTCGCCGCCAGCGCTTTCTTCGTTGGCTTGCTCTTCGTCCTGTTCTTCGCCCTGGACCGATTGTAGTCGATGGCGGCGCGGACGAGACTTTTCAGCGCCGGCGCATTGACCTTGTCGCTCTCGAAAAGGTCAATCGCGCGTCTTTGATTGCCTTCAAGGCCTGCGTTGAAGAGTTTTTCGGGGTCCGGCAACCGCGCCCCGTGCTCAAAGGTCAGCTTCACTTTGTCCTTGTGGGCGTTGCCGACCGCGATGATGCCGTCACACGACCACACCGGACTGCCCATCCATTTCCATTCCTCTGATATCTCCTTGTCCGCGGCGAGGATGGCATTGCGGACGGCGCTTAGGGTTTTGCCACGCCAGTCGGCAATGCTGACGATCAGTTGATCGATTTTTTTCGATGCGTCCATGCGAGCTCAAGCCAGCTTCTTCGAAAACATCCGCCGAACCAGGTGACCTTTCCACATCCAAAGCCCCGAAAGCAACATGACGGGAAAGAACACGAACCGCGTCGGCGGTGCATAATCCGGCAGCACCTGGAACGGGCTATAAAGATAGCCCGTGATGGGGATGGCGCAAATGATGTGAATCCAGCGAATGATGACGCGGATTGTTGAATCCTTCAGCAATTGATCCCCCTCTTTTCGACGCCAAGCAGCAGTTCCGCCGGCGCGGCTTCTCAAACGACGTCCGAACCTCACGCTTGCCGTGCCAGTAGCTGATCGAGGTTCTCGAGGAACTTCTGCCAGCCGAACTTGGCGCCGCCGAAAGCTTGCGGCTGATCGCTGCGAAAACCCGTCTGCTCCATGCGAATATGCGTGCCGGTGCTGGTCGCCGTGAGTGTGAACGTCACCACGCTTTTCAAGCTGTACGCGGGATCCGCATGCGCATGGTCCCAGCGATAGGACAGCGTCTTGTTGGGCTCGATCGCAAGCACCTCGCAATCCAGCACGCCGCCCCAATCGCCGCGAAGCTTGAATTGGTGGCCGACGTCGAGCTTGAAGTCGTTCTTCATCAGCCACTCCTCGATCAGGTGGGGTTGGGTGAGCGCGCGCCAGAGTCTTTCTGGCGGAAACGCAAAATCCCGTTCAACGACGACGGAGCGTGTTTCGACCGCGGGTTGGTTCATTGGTCCATCCTTTTCAGCAGGCTTTCGAGTTGATCGAACCGGTTCTGCCAGAAGCCGGTCATTTGGCTCGTCCAGTCGATCAACGGGGCCAAAGCATTCAGCTGGGCGCTGTAATGCGTCTGGCGGCCTTCATGGCGATCACGCACGAGCTTTGCCCGCTTCAGCACCCCGAGATGTTTCGAGACGGCCGGTTGCGAAACGCCGGAACGCGCCGTGAGGGCCGCGACCGTCTGCTCGCCTTCCCGGCACAATCGCTCGAAAATGGCTCGACGCGTCGGATCGGCCAGCGTTCGGAACAGCACATCATGGACGTTCGGCATTTCGATCAATAACTCATTGGTTATTGATTTACGTATAACCGCTGAGTTATGGATCAGTCAAGTGGATACGCGGCGTTACGGCGAATTAATTCCCCGAACAGGAAAAATTAATATGCGCGACAGGGCACGGTAATGCGCGCCCGCTATCTCCATCATCAAGCCAGACGGCTTAACAATCTTGGAGATGCAATCATGACAGACACCAATCAACGGCCCCGCCGCCAGATCTGGTCGGCGCGGCGCCTCACGCTGCTTTGTTCCGCAGCGGTGCTCGGCTCGGCCCTCGCCGTTGGCGGACCGCTCGGATACGGACGGCTCGCCGGACAAGCCTTTGCCGCGACGCCTGCAGCGGTAACAACAAATGCGCCCGGACAGACCGGCTTTGCCGATCTCGTCGCGAAGGTGAAACCCGCCGTGATTTCGGTACGCGTTCGGGTCGATCAGAGCGCTGATTCGGATCAAGGTGGAACGAACGATCAGGAACCTTCCCCATTCGCCCCGGGCTCGCCCTTTGAGAAATTCTTCCGGCAATTTGGCGAGAACGGCCCGCAAGGCCACATGCAGCGCCATCAGATGGTCACCGGTGTCGGCTCCGGGTTCTTCATTTCCGCTGACGGCTATGCCGTCACCAATAACCACGTGGTCGACCATGCAAAGTCGGTCCAGGTCACGACCGACGACGGCAAGATCTACACCGCCAAGGTGATCGGCACCGATCAGAAGACGGATCTCGCCCTGATCAAGGTCGATGGCAAGCAGGACTTCGCCTATGTCGACTTCGAGACGGCAACGCCGCGCGTCGGCGACTGGGTGGTCGCGGTCGGCAATCCCTACGGCCTCGGCGGCACGGTCACGGCCGGCATCGTCTCGGCCCAGGGGCGCGCGATCAGCTCAAGCCCTTATGACGATTACATCCAGATCGACGCGCCCATCAACAAGGGCAACTCTGGCGGTCCGACCTTCGATACCAACGGCAAGGTGATCGGCGTCAACACAGCGATCTATTCGCCGTCGGGCGGGTCGGTCGGCATCGGTTTCGACATTCCGGCCTCGACGGTGAAGATGATCGTCGCCCAGCTCAAGGATAAGGGCGTCGTGACTCGTGCCTGGCTCGGCGTCCAGGTTCAGCCCGTCACCGCAGGCATTGCCGAAAGCCTCGGCATGAAGAAAGCGGAAGGCGCGCTGGTCGACGAAGCGCAGCCCGATACACCAGCCGCCAAAGCCGGAATCCAGCCCGGCGACGTGATCACGGCGGTCAACGGAACGGCCATCAAGGATTCACGCGCGCTCGCGCGCGAGATCTCCGGGTTGGCTCCCGACAGTTCCGCCAAACTCGACATCACACGCAAGGGTGAGGCGAAGACGATCACGGTGACGCTCGCGAAAATGCCCGATCAGCTCAAGAAGCAGGCCAAGGCTGACGATTCCGAAAACGGATCGGCGCGCGGCGTACCGCATCTCGGCGTGTCAGTCGCGCCAGCTGATGAGGTTGCGGGTGCCGGCAGCAAGGGCGTGGTGATTACCGCCATCGATCCCGACGGCCCGGCCGCCGAGCACGGCCTGCAGTCCGGCGACGTCATTCTCGATGTCGGCGGCAAGAGCGTTTCCAGCCGCGACGAGCTTCGCCAGGCGCTCTCGCAAGCCAAACAAGACGGCAAGCACGACGTGCTGATGCGCGTGAAGACTTCCGACAACACCCACTTCATCGCCATGCCGATCGGCTAGGGGCGAAGTGAGGGAGAGAGCCCGCCGCGACGTTTCTCCAGGCGCTGCGGCGGGCGTCTTATGAATCAGCTGTTATCAGCGATACCAGCAATGGCCATGCCGGCATACCCGATGATGCGGGTAGATGAAGGAAGGCCCCAGGCAAAAGCGGTACCAGTGATAACCGGTTTCACCCAATCGATAGCAGCCGGCTTGAGCAGCGCTGGGCAGCAGTGCTCCCAGCGACAGGATCGCAGCAACGGCAAGCGGCACAGTCTTGCGCATGGTCGTCTCCTCCGGAAGATGATTGTGAGTGAAAACATCCTACCGAATTTCTCGCGATTCGGATTGCGCTGAAGCAAGCTCGCGCGCCACGCTGCACACAATTTGCGAAAAAGATTTATCGCGCGCGTTCACTCGCGGGCACTCGCGCGCAGATCCCGAGATGGTCGCGCAGTTTGCGCTCGCCCTTGCGGGTGAGCTGCACCGCACGCGACTGGCGGCTTCGCGACAACCATCCAAGATCGCAGCAGCGCTGGAACAAGCGCGTGCCAAGCGGCCCGGCGAGGTGATGGCGGCGTTCCGTCCAATCCAGACACCGACATGCTAATCCATGCCGCCCGGGCTTCAGTTCACGTACATCAATATCGAAAACCGCATCAAACCACGCCGCCCCGGCGCGGGTGACATTGACGCGCTTGCCCTGCGAAGCGGAAGCGATCAGCCCGCGCTCTTCCAGGGCGACCGCAATCCCCACACCCAGTTCGCCCGCCAGGTGGTCGTAGCAGGACCGCGCATAACGCAACGCCTTCGCCTGTGGCGAGCGCGTGATCGCATTGCGGGACGGTTGCGCCACGATCAGCGACAGGCTTTCCAGCGCGGCCGCGACCTGCGGTCCGGCAAGCCGGTAATAGCGATGGCGGCCCTCGCGCTCGAGCGAGAGCAGGCTGCCGTCGAGCAGTTTGGTCAAATGCGCGCTGGCCGCCGACGGCGAAAGGCCCGCGGAAGCCGCCAACTCGCTCGCCGGCAAAGCACGACCATCTGCGAGAGCAGCCAGAATGGCCGCGCGCGCGGGATCGCCGATCAGCGCTGCCACCGTCGCGACATTGGGCTCACCACGCATATTTCATCCTTATCTGAAACGTCAGCCCCGAGCAAACGTTTAAGCTTTGCTCCATCAAAGCGAGGCCACATCGTTTTTCAGGAGACCGCAATGTCGAACATCGATCGCCGCCTGACTGAACTCGGCATCACGCTGCCAAAACCTTGGACGCTGCCGCCGGGTCTGACGATTCCGGCAAGCCTTGTGCGGGTCCGCGGCAAGCGCGTGCTGGTTTCCGGACATGTGCCGATCAACGCCGACGGTTCCGTTGCTGGTCCATTCGGCCGCGTCGGCGCCGAAGTCTCGCCTGAGCAGGGCTACGCGGCCGCGCGCGTTGCGCTGATCGGCATTCTCGCCAGCCTGAAAGAAAAACTCGGCGATCTCGATCGGATCGCGGCATGGCTGCGCCTCTACGGCATGGTCGCGCCCGCGCCGGGCTTCACCGCGTTCCCCGCGCTGGTGAACGGCGCGTCGTCCCTGATCAGGGAGGTGTTCGGACCCGAGATCGGCGACCACGCACGCGTGGCGATCGGCGTCGGCGCCCTGCCCTTCAACGTTCCCGTCGAGATCGAGGCCGAATTGGAATTGGCGTGACAGCCTGCCATTATGCTGACAGCAGGGTGGCAGCAGCCCTCCGCTATGGTCCCTCGTTGACCAGGAAGGAGACACACGATGCTAAAGACCTATTCCGGCAGTTGCCATTGCGGCGCTGTCCGCTTCGAAGCCGATCTTGATCTTTCGGCCGGCGCCGGCAAGTGCAACTGCTCGATCTGCTCGAAAACGCGCAACTGGGCGATCGCGATCAAGCCGGACGCCTTCCGCCTGCTTTCCGGCGAGGAAGCCCTTTCCGACTACCAGTTCGGCACCAACAGCGCCCATCATCCCTTCTGCCGAACCTGCGGTGTGCGGGCCTTTGGCCATGGTCATCTCAAGGAAATCGGCGGCGACTATGTCTCCGTCAGGCTATCGGCACTGGACGACGTCGGCCCAGCCGAACTCGCGAATGCGCCGGTCAGGTATTGCAACGGCAAAGATAACGACTGGTGGCACGAGCCCGCAGAAAAGCGCCATCTCTGATGGCGCCGGAGCCACGTCATCATTTGCTTCCATTCGGACGACGCTTTGCCGTCAGCCGCGTCAACGAGACACTGAGCGGCTGCACCTTGGTATTCTGGAACGAGCGGATCAGCCAGGCGTCGCGGGTCTTTACAACGACATAGGTCTGATAGGATTTCTTTCGTCCGTCGGCCGCCGTGTGCATCAGCGCGACATCGGGCGACAGAAAAACGATGCTTTCGACGTCTGCCGATATTCGCGTCCCGCGCAATACGGTTCGAAACAGCGCGCCGTGCAGACCGGCATTCTCCGCGCGGCCCCGCAAGTGAATGCCGTTGAACGTTATGTAGTCGCAGTCCTCGGTGAAGCAGCTGGCATAGGCCTCGCCATCTCCCCTCGCCCATGCGTCGAACATGCGTGCAAGCAGCGCGCGAATTTGTTGCTCGGCCTCGCTCGTCTGGTTCGACTCCAGCATTGGCTCACTCAGATCCTTCCCGACGGCCATTCAACCAAAGCGATCCGTCTAAGTAATCTGTGTAATGGTCAAGCTCATTGACAGGCATATGATGGCCGAAGTGGAGCGACGCAACCGCGCCGGCAGGTGGTGGTGTGCGCTGCAGCGTGGGCAGCCCGTACTCTTCCAAAAAGGGAGACGCCACATGTTCACCGAAATTCTCAATCCAACCGGGAACCTGTTCATAACGTGGCTGGTAGCGCTGATTCCCGTCGCTGTCCTGCTTTTCATGCTTGTGGTGTTGAGGTGGTCGGCATGGCTCGCCACGCTGATCGGCTCGTTAATTACTTTGGCGCTCGGTCTGTGGGTCTGGAAAATGCCGCTCGACCTCGGCTTGAAGGCGTATGCCTACGGTTCGCTGACCGGGATCTGGTATGTCGACTGGATCACGTTCTGGGGCGTGATGCTGTTCAACACGATGGTAATCACCGGCGCGTTCGACAAGCTGCGCCGCTGGCTCCTCGCCCACGGCACCGCGGATGTCCGCGTCCAGACCATTTTGTTCGCTTGGGCATTCGGCGCCCTGCTCGAGGGCCTGGTTGGTTTCGGTTATCCTTGGGCCTTCGTCGCGCCCATTCTGATCGCGCTCGGCATTCCCGATCTCGATGCCATCCGGGTCGCAGCCATCGCCAATAATGCGCCGGTGTCCTACGGCGCGCTCGGCGCACCGATCATTACGCTTGCGGCCGTGACCGGCTATCCGTTGCTGGCGCTGTCCGGCACGATCAGCAAGATTGTCGCGGTCCTCGCGTTGCTGCCGCCCTGGGTGCTGCTCTATCTGGTGTCGGGGCGAAAGGGCATGTGGAGCGCCTGGCCGCTCGCCGTCGTGGGCTCGCTCGGTTACATCGCCGGCCAACTGCCGGTCGGACTTTTTCTCGGGCCATATCTGCCCGACGTCATCGGCTCGATCGTGTGCTTCATCTGCGTCCTGATCCTGATCAGATTCTGGCAGCCGGCGGAGGTTCTCGGCTATGGCGGGGTGCCGGTCTCGGGCGCGGCTGCCGTCGAGGGCCACGGTCTCGCGGGCAAGGAAATCTGGCAGGGATGGATGCCCATCCTCGTGCTAGTCGTGGTCGTCATCGCCTGGACCGGCCCGTGGTCCGACCTGCCGAAAATCAGCGGGCTGAAGCTCTCCGTGGAAACGTCGTCGTCCATCACGCCCGGCGCCACCATCACCGCGGCCTTCAACTGGACGCCCTTCGTGGCGGGCACAGCCATTCTCGTGTCATGGATCATCTCGGCGCTGCTGCTGCGCGTGAACGGCAGCCAGCTCAGCGAGGCCTGGACCAAGACATGGTCGCAGATGTGGGGCGCTTGCCTCGTCGGCATCTTCATCTTCGGCCTCGCTTATGTCTTCAATTTCTCCGGCATGGCCGGCTCGCTCGCCGAAGGATTCTCGAAGATCGGACCGGCCTTCATCGTCGTGGCGCCAATCTTGGGCTTCATCGGCGTGGCTCTGTCGGGCAGCAACACCTCGACCAATGCGATGTTCGGCAAATTCCAGGCACTGGTCGGCCAGGTGCTCGGCTTCCCCCCACTCTTGCTGCCGGCGGTCAATTCCGTCGGCGCCGAGATCGGCAAGCCGGTGGCGCCGCAGACCGCGAGCGTCGGCGTGTCGACCTCGCGCTTCGTGCGCTCCGAGGGCGAGGTGATCAGGCACAATTTCGGCTGGACGCTGGTGATGGGCGCCTGGTTGATCATCATCGCTGTTGTGTACTACCTGTTCTTCCCCAGCGTCGGACAGCTCTAGAGATGAAGAAGCCAGCACCCGCAAAACGCCTTCGGCTGAAGCGCGTCTACGAGCCGGCCGCGGCCGACGACGGCGTGCGCGTGCTGGTGGATCGCCTTTGGCCGCGGGGCCTGACCAAGAAGAAAGCCGCCGTCGACCACTGGATAAAGGACGTCGCGCCAAGCCCGGAGTTGCGCAAATGGTTCGGTCACGATCCCGACCGCTGGGTCGAGTTCAAACGCCGCTACAAAGACGAACTGCGGCAGCACAAGGACCTGCTCGCTGATATGCGAAAGCTGAACAAGGAGCGCACGGTCACGCTCCTGTTCGGCGCCCGCGACGATGAGCACAACGACGCGGTGGTGCTGCGCGAGGTTCTGGCGAGAGGCGCGCGGGCTATTGATTGATCTCGGGCTCAACCAGCCGCGCCAGGTTTCGCAGCGACTCCTGCCAGCCCAGATAGCAGGCTTCGGGCGGAATGGCGTCCGGCAGGCCCGCCTGCACGATATCGACCTCGGTGCCGACAAGGACCTTTTTCAACGTCACGGTCACCCTGATCTCGCCGGGCAGGTTCGGATCGTCAAACCTGTCCGTGTAGATCACGCGCTCACCCGGGATGAGCTCAAGAAACTCACCGCCGAACGAATGGCCGTTGCCCGTCGTGAAGTTACGAAAGGACATCCTGAACGAACCGCCGACTTTCGGTTCCAGATGGTGAACGGTGCAGGTAAATCCGTTCGGCGGCATCCATTTCGCGAGCGCGTCTGCTTCGAGGAATGCGCGATAGACTTTCTCCGGGGCGGTCGCAAGAACGCGGTGTAAGCGGACAGTGTTAGGCATCGTCGTCTCCCATATGAATTGCGAATTGGCACTCCGAGGACGAGCGGCACGTCGCCAACCCGACACCGAGACCCGATTTTTTTTGAAACAGCCGTAAGGCTGTCCCCTCGCCCCGTCATAGACCACGCGGCCCTCACTTCATCATACGGCATCAAACAGGAACTTCCTGTCGTCCCTGCGAACGCAGGGACCCCCGCGTGAGCGCAGCTCGTCGCGAGCCGTGTCCTGCGCATTGAGAGATGCTATCCAACGGCTTTCGCGCAACAACGGTGAGAGCTCACGCAAAGCCGCACCATGTTGACGACATGAATTCTGCAATTTGGTCGACACACGTTCATATTGATGAATGGCACGATCACAACCTGCTGATCGGTGAGCTCGCAGCTTGATCGGGAAAGTTCGACCGTGATAGCTCGCGCCGGTCCGCCCGAGAGGCCGACATCGCGTTCATAAGGGTGAATAAATGAGAATGATACGATCGATCATGCTTGCATTGTGTTGTGTCGGCATGAGCGCCGCGTATGCGCAAATGCCGGAGCAAGACATCAGTCCTGCACGTCACGGCAACCTCGCCGGCGCGCAGGCAGCAATTGCTGAAGCCTACAATCTGACTGTTCGCGCACAGGTCGCCAACCAGGGTCAATTGGGCGGTCACGGCGAGCGCGCCAAGGAATTGCTTCGGGAAGCCGCAGCAGAATTGAAGGCCGCTGCGATAACCTTGAACCAGGAAGGCCGATAACGAGCGCGTTTCGCGCCCCAGAGTCTGGGCGCCTCGGTCGGCCTCACTACGGAGGACCAAGCGGCTCGGTGAAACAACGGGTCGAAGCGCGGAGCCCCTGATACGGTGCAGCGTCTCGCCCGTTGCGTTTCGCCAACACTTCCGTGTCCGGGGAACGCGGCCCGGCCAGATCACTGGGGTCCATTGACGCCAGCGGACCGAGACCCGACATACGCTGTTTGGCCATGCCGGGGAGCAAGTTATGAACGCGCCGCCCAAAATCGATCCCGCCACCGCTTATTCCGACGAAGATGTCCTGCACTGGCTGACCAACGACGTGCGCGAGGAGCGCTTCATCGACAACATCTTCGCCGAGATGTGCCTGCGGTTGCAGCGCGCCGGCATTCCGCTCAAGCGCGCGACGCTCCATGTGCTGATCCAGCATCCGCAATGGCTGGGCGCCAAGATCATGTGGGCCGACGGCATGCGCAACGCCGAGATTACGCGCGTGGACCACGATGTCCGCGGGCGATCCGAATTCATCGGCAGTCCCGCTTCCGAAATCTTCGAGGGCGCCACCGAAGTACGCGAAAATCTCGCCGGCGATCCCGCACGTCGCCGCAAGCACGCGATCTATGACGAGATGCGGGCGATGGGCCTGACCGAGTATATCGCCTGGCCGCTGTACCACACGCTCGGCAAGCGCCACATGGTGACCTTTGCGACCGACCGCGCTGCTGGTTTCGACGAGGCGCATATCGCGTCCTTGCGGAAAATGTTGCCGATCCTGGCGCTGGTCAGCGAGATCCGGGTCAAGAATCGCCTGGCCCGCACGCTGCTCGAGACCTATGTCGGCTCGCATGCCGGCGAACTCATTCTGGCGGGCGCGACGCGGCGCGGCACGGGCACGACAGTGCGCGCCGCCATCATGATCTGTGACCTCCGCGACTTCACGCATATCTCGGACAACTGGCCGCGCGACGATGTGATCGATCTGCTCAACGGCTATTTCGACGCCATGTCGGAGCCGATCGCGCGGCACGGCGGCGAAATCCTGAAATTCATGGGTGACGGTTTGCTCGCGATCTTTCCGCTCAGCGAGCCCAGCGCCTGCGCTGATCTGCTGCGCGCCGTGGCCGAGGCGCGCCAGGCGATGAGCGCCCTGAACGAGAAGAATACCGAGGCTGGCCGCGCGCCGCTCAATTTCGGTATCGGCGTCCATGTCGGCGATGTCATGTATGGCAATATCGGATCGAGCGCCCGCCTCGACTTCACCGTGATCGGTCCCGCGGTCAACATGGCCTCGCGGCTGGAGACGCTCACCAAGCAAGTGGGCAAGAACGTTCTGCTGTCCCACGCCTTTGCCGATCTCGTCAAAGCCGAATTCGAGCTTGAGCGCGTCGGCGAATTTCCGGTGCGCGGCTTTAGCGAGCCGGTTGAGCTGTTTGCGTATCACGGGTGAAAGCGATTGGGCCGGTGGCGAACCGGCCCAACTCCTTAACGAGGCAATGACCGATCGAGGAAATCGCGCATCAGGCCGGCGATCTCCGCCCCCTTGTCTTCCAGAGCGAAATGTCCGCTGTCCAGAAGGTGCAGTTCGGCGCGCGGCAGATCGCTGAGATAGGCTCGCGCGCCGGCTTCCGGAAATATGACGTCGTTCTTGCCCCACACGATCAGGGTCGGCGGCTGGCGCGTGCGGAAGAAAGCCTGAAACTGCGGATACAGCGCCGCGTTGGTCCGGTAGTCGTAAAACAGGTCGAGCATGATCGCGTCGATGCCGGGACGATCGAGCAAGGCCTGGTCGACCAGCCAGTTCTCTGGATCGATCCGGCTCGCGTCCGCGACTCCATCGACGTACTGCGAGCGGGTCGCTTCCACCGTCAGGCCAACGCGCAGCGCGTTGCGTTTGCCGTCCGAAGGATCAGCCCAATAGGCACGGATCGGATTCCAGAACGGGCTCAGCCCCGCCTCGTAGGCGTTGCCGTTCTGGATCACGAGCGCGCTCACGCGCTCGGGATGGGCGAGCGCGAGCCGGAAGCCGACCGGAGCGCCATAATCCTGCACATAGAGAGCGTAACGCTCAATACCGAGCTTGCTCGTGAGGCCGTCGACCAGCTTGGCGTAAGCCGCAAAGCCGTAGTGGAAGGTCTTGCGGTCGGGCGCAGCGCTGCGGCCAAAGCCGGGATAATCCGGCGCGATCACGTGGTAGCGGTCGGCGAGCGCGGGAATCAGATTGCGGAACATGCGCGAAGAGGTGGGAAAGCCGTGCAGCAGGAGCACCGCCGGGGCGTCCTTGGGGCCCGCTTCGCGATAGGCGAGCTCCACCCCATCGATCGCTGCGGTGCGATAGTGCGTTTCGTTGATGGCCGCCGACTGGCTTTGAGCAGCCGCCGGTGATGAGACCAGGCCCAAAAAGGCCAGGCCGGAGGCGTTCAGCGCGGCGACGGCAAGCAGTCCCGTGGTGAGCGCAAGAGTGCGGAAGGTGCGAGGTGACATGCGAATATCCTTTTGATGGTTGGGACCGCGCATCTGGGGGTTAGCATCAGCCGCGTGTATGCCTGTCTTTCGCAAGTTTGAATTTTGCTGGATGCAATAATGGATCGGCCGAACGGCTTACGACTGAACGCGGATATCTCTATCACTTCACCGACGCGAAGCAGTCTGCGACGAGGGTTGCCCGGATCGAGAAGGCGATGCCGGCGATCTTCGAGGGGCGAGGATTTCTGGAGCGGCGGTAGACCGGGAAGCCCGGGGATGCGCCGCGGCGTCTCATACAATGTCAAACCGGCAGATCGTCGTTGCTATCGACCGTGTCCGAACCAATCCTGCAAGGCGGGCTGAAACTGCGCGGGATGAAATTCCGTGATCCGGCTGAACCGCATCTTGCTCGCTTTCACGAACGGCTCTTCGGCGAGCAAAGCGTCGAGCGCCTCACGGGACGGCGCCCGCGCCACGAGGAATCCGCCGTGCGGCGGGATTTGCGGGCCCGAGAACAGGAAGAACCCGTCCTCGTAGCCCTTCTTGAGAAACGCGTGATGCGCAGGCTCCAGGTGACGAAATGTGTCGAACGGAGCCAGATGTTCGCCTTCCAGCAGAAAATATTGCATCACGCTTCCTCCTGCGTTTGACCGCGTCGATCAGGCGACCGCCGGATAATTCTGCGGGAACAGCGCTCGCATGGTTTCCTCATCGAACGCCGTCTTCAGACCCGCATCGTGACCGACTGCGCGGGCGCGAACCACGGCCGGCCGGCCGTCGACCTCCGCGAACCAGCGCTTGATATTGGGCCAGCGGTCGAGCGGCCCATCGTCGCCGAAAACGGAGCTGGCGCGATCGATCCAGCCCCACGCCGCAATATCTGCGATCGTGTACGCGTCGCCGGCAACGAACGGCGTCTGGCCAAGCCGCGCGTCCAGCACGTCGTAATGGCGTTCAAGCTCGCGCCTGTAGCGGTTGGTCGCATACGCACTTTCGGTATGAATTCGCGTGAAATGCGACGCCTGGCCCGAAAACGGGCCGAGCCCGCTCGCGACGAACATCAGCCACGACAGCAGCGCCGGACGATTCTTCGGCGCGCCGAGCAGCTTTCCCGTCTTTTCCGCGAGATGAAGCAGGATCGCACTGGAGTCGAACACCACGTCGCCATCGTCGACGATCGCCGGGACCTTGCCGTTCGGATTGATCGCGCGGAATTCGCTTTTGTGCTGGTCGCCCTTGAGCACGTCGACGGGCACGACCTCATATGGCAGCCCCGCTTCTTCGAGAAACAAGGCGATCTTTCGCGGATTTGGCGTGTGGTGGTAATAGAACTTGATCATCGGCACTCTCTTCGGGTTTGTCGTCTTTTGGTCGTCGAACAGCGCGGCTTCCTCAGCCGGCTTTCAAGGGCGCGAGCGCAGGCGCGTCCCCGAACCATTCCTCGGTCCAGCCTTGGCGCTTCACCGGATTGAATTCGGTGAACGTGAACGTCGCGAGGCCCTCCTTGTTGAAGGGTTCTTCGGCGAACATCGTTTGCAGCACCTCGATCGTCTCCGCGCGCGCGACGAGATAGCCGCCGACCGGCGGGTTCGTCTTCGGCCCCGAGCACAGGAACAGCCCCGCCTCGTATCCCCTGTCGAGCCACTCACGGTGACGCGCGGTCGCCTCCCGCACCCGTTCGATCGGCGCGGAATACGTCGCCTCGACCACGAAATGTTTCATTGTCTTGTTTCCCCATGATCCCGAATGTTACCGACCGGTTCGTAACACTGGACAAGTACGAACCGGTCGGTTACATGTCAAGCGAAAATTCAGGAGAGCAAAGCGCGATGCGGCAAGGTGCGATCGAGACTGCGGACAACCGCCCGGCGGGGAAACTGGCGCGCGACAAGATCTTCGCGGTCGCCACCGATCTGTTTTATCGCAAGGGCATCAACACCGTCGGTGTCGAAGAGATCGTGCGCGAAGCCGGCGTCGCCAAGATCAGCCTCTACCGCAATTTTGCCTCCAAGGACGATCTGATCGTCGCCTACCTTCAGGAGCGCAGCGACACATTCCTGCGTGATTGGGACGCGGCGTTCGACCGTTACAGCGACAATCCGCGGGCGCAGCTTCGCGCGATCATGACTTACGTCGCCGAGCGCTCGACGGAAGAGGGATATCGCGGCTGCCCCTTCATCAATTTCTGCGCCGAATTTCCCGATCCGGCACATCCGGGCCACCGCATCGCGAAGGCGACGATGGCGGGGTTGCGCAAGCGTTTCCTCAACGTGGCTGAGGCGTTGCGGTCGCCGGAACCGGCGAAGCTGGCGGACGGCTTGCTGCTCCTTCTGGAGGGCGCTTACGGACTAAGCCAGACCTTCGGCGCAGGTGCGGACAGTCCGGGATATCAGATCGTTTGGGCAGCCGACATGCTGGTCGACGCGCAATTTGCGTCTGCCAAAGCGAGAGCGTCGAAGCCGAGGCGCGCCGCACCCGCGCGCCGACTCTGAGCGCCCTGCCCGCGATTGCGCGGTTAGAGTTCATCATTCACATTTCAAACAGCCACTTTCGTCATTCCGGGATGGTCCGAAGGACCAGGCCCGGAATCCATTCCTCCCGGTATTCCTGCGGCTCGATAGATTCCGGGTTCGCGCCTACGCGCGCCCCGGAATGACAAAAACTATCGCAGACGCACGTTTTCCTTCCCGCGGCACAAACGCGCCCGAGTGATGCATTGACATTGTCCCTCCGAAATGAGAGGGCGCAGGGAAAGCCGGGCGCTCGATGCACCCGCAGCCTCGTATGCAAAGATAGAAAGCATACGAGTTAGTCACCACAGGTTCACCGGAAACGATCCGGCCTTCCCTGCGCGAGTGGTTTTAACGGTTTCCTTCGTGCTCGCCCCGGAGACCGGGCTTTGTTGTCTCCTCGTGCGATCCGCAGGGATCGTCACGACGATATCAGCGTCGGGATATCAGGCCCACACGACTTCGCCGTCCGCTTCCTCGCGCGTTCGTCGAGCGCGCGAATATAGCGTCCACCGCATCCCGCGCTCCACGTTCGTGACGATCGCGATACGCCCCTCTTCAAGCGAGGCGGGATGGGCGAACTGCTAGCTTTGATTTGCCCGACGGATTAAGCAAAATATTTTTCGCGAGAGGGGTGGACAGGAACGCGACGCAGCACGGAGTGATTTGCCTCCACCATAAAGGCCTACCTAGGCGAGGCCGTGGCAGCCGCGAAGACCGAAGAAAGTCGAGACCAAGCCCCCGGGAATTTGCTCTGCCTGCGACAACGAAAGGTGCTAGCCGTGGAGATGGCATGTTGCGGTGGCGGGCCGAGATTACCGAGCTGCGGCCTGCGGCCCGGGCCAGATGCTCGACGGATCATCGATCTGCGCTCGCAAGCGGTGCTGCAACCTGGTGCCAGAGGCCGGCAAGATTTTTGTACTTGTCAGGACAACATGTCGCGATCATCCTGAAGCGATTGAACGCGTGTTCGTGTATTGAACAAGAGAATGGCCATGCTGCAGCGAACTTCAGTCACCCTCGTTCTGGCATTCCTCGTCAGCGGTGCGATGGCCTACGCCCAGCAAACCGAGCTGAATGCGCCCACGCTCGTGCTGTTGAACGGCAAGATTCTCACGATGGACGGACAATCGACGATTGCCGAGGCTGTCGCGATACGCGATGGAAGATTTCTCGCGGTCGGCGATAGCGCGATGATCCGGCCAATGGCCGCGAGCAGCACACGCACGATCGATCTCGCCGGCAAGACCGTCGTTCCCGGACTGATCGACACGCATTCCCACTTCAAGGCTGCAGGCATGTCGGACTATGTCGTCAATATGAGCCGCGCCAGAACGGTTGCGGAGGCGCTGGAGGCCATCAGGCAGTTCGCGGCAAGCAGGAAGCCCGGCGACTGGATCATCGGAAGCGCCTGGCATCCGCCGTCGCAACTGGCGGAGAAACGATATCTGACCCGGCAGGAAATCGACAGCGCCGCGCCGAACAATCCCGTCTACTTGCGCACCGTCGGGCATTTCTCGATGGCGAATACCCTTGCGCTTGCCAGGGCCGGCGTGGAGAAGGGCACCCCGGATCCGGGTGGAGGCCGCTTCGAGCGCGATGCTTCGGGCGAGTTAACCGGCGTTCTCGTCGAGACAGCGATCGACCTCGTCGAGAAGTCGGTGCCGGAGTGGACCGCGGCCGACGAATTGCGCCAATTCAAGATCGCCGAAGGCGTGCTGAATAGCTTCGGCATCACCAGCACGATCGAGGGCGCGACGCCAGCGCGCGATATTGCGACCCTGCAGCGTCTGGCCGCATCGGGACAGGCGACACTCCGGGTCGGGCTGATGTTCCGGCCCGAGCCGCCGGCAGACAATTCAGCCTGGGAAGCGATCATGCGTGGCAACGGCACGTCATCGGGATTCGGCGACGATTGGGTAAAGCTCGCCGGGATCAAGCTCTTCTATGACGGCGGTATGACGCTGAAGACCGCGCTGATGCGCGACGCCTACCCGGATTCGCAAAACGACTATCACGGCATCGCGCAACAGTCGCCGGAGCGGCTTAAGGAGCTGGTGTCGATCTGCAATCGCAATGACTGGAGGGTCGGTGTCCACGTCGTTGGCGACAGGGGCATCGATCAGGTGCTAGATGCGTTCGAGGCGGCCGACGGAGAGAAGTCGATCAAGGATCGTCGTTTCATCCTGATCCATGGCAGCCTGATCCTGCCGGAGCAGATGGAACGCGCGAAACGGCTCGGCGTGAGGGTCGACTTCCAGAACGTGTTCATGTGGGACAAAGCCGCAACCGTGGAGCGCTTCCTCGGCAAGGCCGTAGCGGACCGCGCCGTGCCGACCAGAACCCTCATCGAGAAACTCGGGATCGACAGCCTCGGAGCAGGCACCGACTTTCCGGTGAACACCATCAATCCCTTCATCAACATCTACATCATGGTCACGCGCAAGGATCCCAATGGTCACGTCTACGGGCCGAACGAGGCGATCTCGCGTGAGCAGGCGCTGCGCCTCTACACTAGCGCCGCCTCCCATTACATGTTTGAGGAACACAAAAAGGGATCTATCGAGCCGGGCAAGCTCGCGGATCTCGCGGTGCTCTCCGCGGACCCGCTGACGGTGCCCGAAGATCAGATCAGGGACATCAAGGCCGATCTGACCGTCGTCGACGGCAAGGTCGTGTTTCAGCGATAGCTTCGGATCGAAGGGCGCTGCCTCACTCTATCGCTTTCATACCCCTACTCCCACTCAATGGTCCCCGGCGGCTTTGACGTCACGTCGTAGACCACGCGGTTGACGCCCTTGACCTCGTTGATGATGCGCGTTGCGGTTTCGCCCAGAAACTTCATGTCGAACTGGTAGAAGTCGGCGGTCATGCCGTCGGTCGAGGTCACCGCGCGCAAGCCCACGACGTAATCATAGGTGCGCCCGTCGCCCATCACGCCGACGGTCTTCACCGGCAATAGCACCGCAAAGGCCTGCCAGATCTGATCGTACAGGCCCGCTTTTCGAATTTGATCGATGTACACGGCATCGGCGTTCCGGAGGATGTCGAGCTTTTCCTTCGTGATGTCGCCGGGGCAGCGGATCGCAAGCCCCGGTCCGGGGAATGGATGCCGGCCGACGAAAATATCAGGCAAGCCAAGCTCGCGGCCGAGCGCCCTCACCTCGTCCTTGAACAGTTCGCGCAACGGTTCGACCAGCTTCATGTTCATGCGCGCGGGCAAGCCGCCGACATTGTGGTGGCTCTTGATCGTGACAGACGGCCCGCCGGTGAAGGAGACGCTCTCGATCACGTCGGGATAGAGCGTGCCTTGCGCCAGAAACTCAGCGCCGCCGATTTTCTTGGCTTCCGCCTCGAACACGTCGATGAAGAGCTTGCCGATGGTCTTGCGCTTTTTTTCCGGGTCGGTGACGCCTTCGAGTTCGCCGAGGAATTGCTTCGAGGCATCCACGTGAACCAGCGGGATGTTGTAGTGATGCCGAAAGAGGTCGACGACGGTCTCGGCTTCCTTCAGCCGCAGCAGGCCGTGATCGACGAACACGCAGGTGAGCTGGTCGCCGATCGCTTCATGGATCAGCACGGCGGCTACGGCTGAATCGACGCCGCCGGAGAGCCCGCAGATCACTTTGCCGCGGCCGACCTGCTTGCGGATCTTCTCGATCGCTTCCTCGCGGAACGCGCGCATGGTCCAGTCGCCGGTGAGGCCAGCGACCTTGCGGACGAAATTGCGCAGCAGTTTTGCGCCGTCGGGCGTGTGCACCACCTCGGGGTGGAACATCAGCCCGTAATATTTGCGCGTCTCGTCCTGGATCACCGCGAACGGCGCGTTCGGCGAGACGCCGGCGACGACAAAGCCCGGCGGCATCCTGGTGATGCGGTCGCCATGGCTCATCCACACCTGATGCTTCTCGCCGGCGCCCCAGGCGCCCTCGAACAACTGGCTCTGTGCCTTCACCTCGACATCGGCGCGGCCGAATTCGCGGTGATGCCCGCCCTCGACCTCGCCGCCGAGCTGCGCCGCCATGGTCATCTGGCCATAGCAGATGCCGAGCACGGGAACTTTGGAATCGAAGATCAGCTGCGGCGCGCGAGGCGAGCCCTTCTCGTGAACAGACTCCGGCCCGCCCGAAAGGATCACCGCCTTCGGCTTCATCGCAAGGAAGGCTTCTTCCGCCTTCTGGAACGGGACGATTTCGGAATAAACGCCCTCCTCGCGAACGCGGCGGGCGATCAGTTGCGTGACCTGACTGCCGAAGTCGACAATCAGAATCTTTTCATGCGCCGCGGCCACTTCGGGCGACGACTCGCTGGGTTTTGCTGCGGAGGTCATTGCAAGCAATTACGCGACCGGGGGCGGCCTCGCAACCCCACCCGCGTCGTCATGGCCGGGCTTGTCCCGGCCATCCACGTCTTTGTCGCCGCGAAAGGAATACGTGGATCACCGGGACAAGCCCGGTGATGACGGCTGCCGAAGACGGCCCGTCCCCGGGATTGACGACCGCTGACTGCAGCCAGCCATGGACAAATCCATATAGGTAAGCAATACTGACCTATTATAAAATGGAGGACACCATGGCAAGGCAGCATGCGACGGCCGATCTCCTCAAACTCGCGGAGGAATGGATCGCCGCCTGGAATACCCGTGACGTCGAACGGGTGCTCACGCTCTACACCGACGACAGCGAAATGACGTCGCCCTACATCGTTTCGCTCAGCTTTGAGCCGGGCGGGACCCTGCGCGGCAAGGACGCACTTCGCGCCTACTGGACCAAGGCGCTGACGTTGAGGCCGAACCTGCATTTCACGCTGCTGGAGACCTTCGTCGGCCCCGACAGCGTCGCGGTTCTCTACCGCAACGACCTGGGCAAACAGGTTTGCGAATATCTGCGGCTCGACGATGGGGGGAAGATCCGCCAGGCGTCCGGGAATTATCCGGTGGGGTAGCGGACGAGACCTTGAATCGATCACGCCGCGGGGCGCCACCCTCCCCTGGAGGGGGAGGGTCGGCTCACATTGAGCCAGCGAAATGTGAGACGGGGTGGGGTGATCTCTCGCCACGCGCGCCACTGGTAGCCGAGAGACCGTCACCCCACCCCGATCGCTCATTTCATTCACGATCGACCCTCCCCCTCCAGGGGAGGGTAATCACGCGCCTTGTGCCAACAAACTGCTACCCCCTCCGCAACACCGACACGAAGAACCCGTCCGTGCCGGTGCGGCGCGGCGTCATCAGAAGTCCTTCCGGAGATTGCAGCGTGGCGGCGGCGAAGTCGTCGGCCTTGTCCCATAGCGCGGCTGTGACTTCCGCTGATGGAACGAAGGAAAACCCGTGATGCCGCGTCAGAAACGCACGGACCTGATCGTTGTTTTCAGGCGCGAGCACCGAACAGGTGACATAGGCGATGCGGCCGCCCGGCTTGACCAGACCTGCCGCACGATCAAGCACTTCGGCTTGCGCCTTCAGACGCACGTCGAGCGCGCCCGGCCGCATCCGCCATTTGGCGTCCGGATTGCGCCGCCAGGTGCCGGTTCCCGTGCAGGGCGCATCGATCATGACGAGATCGGCCGTCGCTCGGATATCGGACAGCGCATCGCCCTCGCCCATGTCCCGGCCTTTCGGCGTCCGCACCTCGCAATTGTGGACGCCGGCGCGTGACAGCCGCTCGTGGATTGGCGCGAGCTGGCGCTTGTCCTGATCCGTTGCAATCAGCCGGCCCTTGCCGCCCATCATCGCAGCCAAGGCAAGAGTCTTGCCGCCCGCACCCGCGCAGAGATCAATCACCTGCTCACCGGGCTTGGCCGCCGACAGCAGCGCCGCGAGCTGCGAGCCCTCGTCCTGCACCTCGATCAGCCCCTTGATGAAGGCTTCCTCGGCATGAATGCCGGGATTGCGGGCATCGGCCGAGATTTCGATGCGAAGCCCGTTTGGCGACCATTTTGTCGGCATCGTTCCGAGATGCGCCGTGGACGCGAGCACCTTGTCGCGCTGCGCTTTAAGCGTGTTGACGCGCAGATCGAGCGGCGCACGGCTCGCCATCGCTTCGGCCTCCGCCGCCCGATCCTCGCCGAAGACTTCCTTGAAATACGGGTCGAGCCATTCCGGATAGTCGCCGGCGACGTGCGCGGGCGCCTTGTCGAGCGAATTCGCCGACAGCGCCGACCGTTCGGCGTCACTCAAAGGCTGTGGCGCAAAACGGCTGCCGTCGCAGAGCGCCGCAATCTGATCGGCATCGAGCTTACGCTCGAGGTGGAGCATGCCGAGCAGTCGCGCCCGCGGCGTCTCTTCGCCCATGATCCAGGCGCTGGAGGCGCGCCGCCGCAGCACGTCCCAGACGAGGCCTGCGATCGCCGCGCGATCGCCCGAGCCGGCAAAGCGATGCGCCGTGCCCCACTCCTTCAAGGCCTGTGCGGCGGGAACGCGATTGCTGTCGATGGTCTCTAACGTTTCGATAGCGGCCGAAAGCCGCGCGGCGGGGGTCATGCAGATCTTTCAGTTGAGGGCATAAGCGCTTTAAATCAGGAGAAGAATCCTGAGTGCGAAATAGACCCACATGACGAGCAGCACAAGCGCGCCGACGCCCCATGCCGTCGACCGCCGGCCGAGATCGTTGGAACTGACGAAGATGCCCGCATGGACAAGGCGGGTCACCACGAACACCCAGGACAGCGCCACGATGACGAGATCGGCGTGGCGGATCGGCAACGCGATCGCGATCAGGACGTAGAACAGAACAGGCAGTTCGAACTGGTTCCGGTAGCAGTTGCCGATCTGGGTGGCGCGGACCGGCCAGTTCGGCTGGCCGAGCGCAATGTCCCTGATCTTGGTCTGCCGGCTCACCAGCGCCGAGCGGCGGGCAAGAAACATCCAGATCAGAAGCGCGAAAGTGAGCCCGACCTGGACGAAGACCGGCAATAAAACACTCGGAATCGACATGTCAGGCCCCTCAGTGTTCCAGACGTCCCCCGCTATAGCGGCGGGCCGCACGCCTGACAATGAAATGCCGGCCCGCGCCATGAACCCCGCCGCCGGACGGTGCGACCAACGGGGGCAAGAAAGCGTCCAGGAAAGCGTCAGTGTGCGTCTCCTCCAATAGACCCGAGAGGCTGCCATGAACTTCGATCCGATCAGCACCGTTGTCACCCAGGTGTCGGGCCTGTTCCATCAGTTGCTGCACGCTGTGCCCGACCAGAGCATCGATGACGGCAGCGGCCTGATGATGCCGGCGCTCGCGGGCGTCGCCCTGGCCATCACGATGGCGCTGATGCTCGCGATCTACTTCCAGACCGGCTATCGCAGCTATCGCGACATGATCCGTCACGGTCTTGCGGCCGCACTCGGATTGATGCTGCTGGCGTTTGCCATCTACGACATGCGCAACGCGGCGCTCGCCCATATCGCGAAGGCCCGCCCCGCCGCCACCTTCGAATTGCAGTGGCAGCAAACGACCGAGCGCACCAGAGAATTGGCCGCCGAGATGGAGCGTACCTCCGGCTCTGCACCTGAGACGCATCAGGGTTGAGCTAACAGCCTCCCCGCTCTTCCAGTAAGCTCCCGGCAACAATCAAATTGTTTTGCGGGAGTGAAACGACATGCGGCTGAAAGATCGTATCGCGATTGTGGTTGGCGCGGGCCAAAGCCCCGGCGAAGGCATGGGCAACGGCCGCGCCACGGCGATGACGTTTGCCCGCGAAGGCGCGTGCGTGCTGTGCGTCGATCGCAATCTTGCCTCCGCGCAGGAAACCGTCGACCTGATCGAGGCAAGGGGCGGCGAAGCCATCGCGTTCGAGGCCGACGTCACCAGGGAGAGCGATCTCAAGGCGATGGTCGAGGAAGCCCCAAAACGCTGGGGCCGTCTCGACATCCTGCATAACAATGTCGGGGTCAGCCTTGCCGGCGGCGACGCCGAACTGCTTGCGATCACCGACGGCGCGATCGACAACTGCGTCGCGATCAACCTCAAGAGCTGCATTCTGGCCGCGAAGTTCGCGATCCCGATCATGCGGAAACAAAAAAGCGGCGCCATCATCAACATCTCCTCGATGGCCGCGATCACCGTTTATCCCTACGTGGCCTACAAGGCGACGAAGGCGGCGATGATCGCCTTCACCGAACAGCTCGCCTATCAGAACGCCGCATACGGCATCCGCGCCAATGTGATCCTGCCGGGGTTGATGGATACGCCGATGGCGGTCGACACCCGCGCCAAAGCGTTTGGAAAAACCCGCGCTGAGGTCGCAGCCGATCGCGACGCCAAGGTGCCACTGCGCGGCAAGATGGGCACGGCATGGGATGTCGCCAACGCGGCGCTGTTTCTCGCCTCCGACGAAGCCTCCTTCATCACCGGCGTGACATTGCCGGTCGACGGCGGCGCCAGCGTGCGGCGCGGATAAATTGGTCATACTAGTGGTCCGATTCTAACATTCGCATCCCTTCTCAGCGGCCACGCTTGCGAATGTTAGAATCGAAGGACCACTAGCAAACATATTTTTATGTGGAGT